>Ga0041059_1001125_pt1 | contig 21367 bp, 17 predicted proteins | sample AraColnosormetaG_FD_56232 | JGI IMG/M metagenome (GOLD analysis project Ga0041059, IMG submission 56232) | Arabidopsis roots microbial communities from North Carolina, USA - Col MF nosort | ecosystem: Host-associated > Plants > Roots > Unclassified | place: USA: North Carolina | collected... | reverse complement strand
TTTTTTTTTTTTTTTTTTGGTTTATGTGAATTACTTTGACGAAAGTTCAACAGATTATATGAACAGTGAAATATTTTTGGTTTAAGCTGAAATTTTGCAAGTGTTATGATTCGTATATTTATGGCTTGCATGCCAAACACATAATTCGAGGAACCTTAATATTTAAACTAACATCAATAATCATTTGACAAGGACGATCAGACAAGTCACATTTTTAACTCGACGAGGTATCCGAATAAGCCCAATCGAATTCTTTTCCAACCCGAATACCCGGTGATGTAATATACTCTAATAATTATACTTTTCTGTTCATAAAAATTGAATATTCTAGTTTTTGTTGTTTGTTCTACAAAACTTGATTTTCTAGCGTTTTCATTTTATTTTTATTGATATATAATAATAAATCTTAAACTTGTAATGACTGAAAATATTAATCATTAACTTATTTTTGGTTAAAGTAGGTCAAGACGCAAGTGGTTTCTAATGCAGGTGGACTTCCATTGATGATTCTAGCATTGAATGCAGCGTTGCGTATCCAGACTAGCGTTTGGCTCATGTTTGTTACTTAGTATTTCCTTATGTTTTGCTTGCGCTTTGCTTTTTAGTTAAGTTTGCTTGTGTTAGAAAACCAAAATCAAACTCTTGTGTTAGCTTAGATTAAATGAAATTGTGTATTCTTGATGATCCTAAGTACTAGATTGATAAAAATATTAGTCTGTTATTAGTTAGAATTTAACTTACTAAAACGCTTGTAAAACGCAAGATCACCCATCATCGATGATGACAAGCGTTATCATTACCGATGATGTAGACACTATTCAGACCATCCGCCAAATCAATGCAGAGGTCTTCATCCTCGGGATCACTGCCGGAAATGACCACAAGTTAGCGTGTCTAGCCGCCGGAGCGACACAGTGCGTCACAAACTTCATAGATGTCAAAAAGATTAAGGATATCCTCGAAAGTCTCCCCGACGTCCCGGTCCCAGCCCCCCACCGTTTAAATCCACATCATCAACCTCGATACATTCATTAGTATATATATATATATATAAACAGAAGTTAATTATATGATTATTTTAACATTATGTTACATTCATTATATATACATTATTAAAATAACACAAAAAAAAACGTTAAAAATTTGTCTTAACAAAAATTCATTACATGCTATTAATTTTCATAGATAGTGGATACATACGCTATAGTGACACTGACATCTTAAACAAAAATCAAATGTATTAATTTGTCTTAACTGTGTTAAGAAAATTGGACATTGAAATATTATTCGGTTTGAGTTGAAATTGGCATTTGACGGATCCGTGGTTTGCATGGTGTACCAAGCAAGAATCGTTGGTTAAAAGAAAAGAACACACATTAATTATCATGTTTATGCGTAATTGATATGTAAGTTAAGTAGATTATATGCTTCTCAAAACTAGGTATTTAGACAATGAGATTAGTTAGTCTTAATTATTAAATTAATATCCCGATCTTATCATATAAGCCAAATTATACGAAGATTCTTAAGAATAATCATTTTAATTTCACTAACCTCTCTCTATCTCTCTCTTCATTATCCGAATTAAGCCAATCGAATCCTTTTCAACCCGACGGGTCGTGAAATTCCCCAAAAGATTCCTCTTTCTCAGCTCAATTTCCAAAAGCTCCGACCTTTACGATCCTCTAGATTCTCGGCGCCGGTTTCTCGGAGTAAATAATGGCTCAGTTCACGGGTCGGGTCGTTGGAGACTACTTGGTGGGTCGTCAAATCGGGTCGGGTTCGTTCTCTGTTGTTTGGGAAGCGAGGCACCGCGTTGACGGTACTGAGGTTGCTATCAAAGAGATCGCCATGGACAGGCTTAACAAGAAGCTGCAGGAAAGTCTCATGTCTGAGATTTTTATCTTGAGGAGGATCAATCATCCTAACATCATCCGTCTGATCGACATGATCAAGGTTTCTTTTTTTGATTTGAAGTTTCGATTTTTTTGGTCGGTTCTCATTTTTTAGCTGAGAATTTTGAATTGAGGTTAGCTTTGTTACTATATATGTTTCTCATTTGCTCATCCCAATGCCAATTTTGTGTCATAATGCCATGATTTTGCCGGTGAATTTTGGATCATATACATGGAATTAAGCTTCAATTGTGGAACAAAATTTGGGTCTAGTTTGATGTTGTTCTGATTTGGGCAATGTGATGCAGTCTCCTGGGAAAGTACATTTGGTGTTGGAGTACTGCAAAGGAGGTGACTTGTCTGTGTATGTCCAAAGACATGGGATTGTCCCTGAAGCTACTGCTAAGCATTTCATGCAGCAGTTAGGTAAATTCTAGTGGCACTTACTTACTCTCTGTTTTGTTGTTTTTCTTGGTTGCCAGAAACATGTTTTGTAATCTCTGACGGGTTTTATTTTATGTAACAGCGGCCGGCTTACAAGTTCTTCGTGACAATAATATTATTCACCGAGATTTAAAGCCTCAGGTGTGTCTGATTCTCATTCCTTTCATTTCAATGATCTTCTGTGCACCAGGTGTTTTTTATTGTTAATCAGATTAGTGTGTTAGTTGATCTCACTGTTAAATGATACAACTTTCAGAATGATGAAAGGATGCTGTAGAAGGGTGCTCTGTTAGTTTCCAATAAAACATGTTTTTGGATATGTTGGGGTTTCCTTGTCCAAGTCTTGGAGATTCCATCTTTGTTGAAATTTAATTCTTAAGGTTCTTTCGTTTTTGAAACAGAATCTTCTTCTATCCACAAATGAAAATGATGCAGATCTGAAGATTGCTGATTTTGGATTTGCAAGGTATTGTCATCAGCACCCCTTGTTACTAGATCAAAGAGTGTAATATGAATGAATTAGAGAAGGTTTCAAATGGGCTCAAGCTGCTTTTGAATGTATATTGTCGAATTTCTAGGTAATTTCATTGTTTTCTTGGGGGATTATACTTATTATACGCCTCCCCCATTTTGAACATCGCTCTTTTCTTGACGCAGATCGTTGCAACCTAGGGGGCTCGCAGAGACTTTATGTGGTTCACCATTGTATATGGCCCCAGAGATCATGCAACTCCAGAAGTATGATGCAAAGGTCAGACCTTTCTCTTACTAAGCTACCTAGGCCCTTCTCTTGACATTATCTCCTTACAATCCTAGCTGAATACACAGGCAGATCTCTGGAGTGTTGGTGCTATTTTATTTCAACTTGTGACAGGCAGAACCCCTTTTACAGGAAACAGCCAAATTCAGGTTTTGTGTTCTGTCTCATTGACTTCTATATTATGTATGTGTTTGTATTCTGGTGCATTAAACTAATACGTTCTCCATCGTGTGTTTACAGTTGCTCCAAAACATTATAAGATCAACCGAATTACATTTTCCAGGGGACTGTAGAGATTTAAGCTTGGACTGCATAGACCTGTGTCAGAAGTTACTGCGCCGTAATCCAGGTCAGCACTAATTCTGCTTGAAGTAGTGGAGACTACTATTCTTTTGCATGAAACCATATGCCCCAGGTTCTATTGGCATGTGTGTTGATCTAAAAATGTGAAATTATATTGAATTGTGGCCACGTTGGATTGGCGATTCAAGCATTTTATAATTTGTACCGTGTTCAGAGTTTTTTGTTTGATTAGCACAATTAAAAACACAAATTGTACTGTTGCCATTTCAGTCTGTCCTAACTTTCCGAGTAACTCATATCAACGGGAGTTGCGGAGTTTTCCAGAACTTGGAATTGTGATTTGAATAGCGGTTTATACTAAACTCTAGTCATCTCCTACAGTTCACCGCGTATTTTATTCGAGAGAGCATGGTCCTACTCTGTGTGTATCCAAATACGATTACAAATCATTCTTGAATATATTGTCTTTTGCAGTGGAACGTTTGACATTTGAAGAGTTCTTTAATCACCCTTTCCTTTCGGACAGGCAGTCATATGATTTCTCCAGGTAGATGTGACAATTGTGGGGGCTAATGCTTTTCTCTATTTTATGCAGAAATTTGTACTGATTAAACTATCTGTGCTACAGGAGTAGATTGGGGTTAAGAACAATGGACGGTTTTCTTTCGTCTGGAAGCAGTCCCTCGAGAAACATGGAAGAAAGTTCTCAAGAAGACTGTTTGCCGTTCCTTCTAGATGATGATTCTAGTGGACCTGAGGGGAGCCCTTCATATTTAAAAAAGACATCCTCAATGAAGTCGTCCTCTGGAATTAAAGTCGATACGAGAATTGAGAGGAAGGAGGTGGAATCTAGTCCTTTAAAACATACAGAACTTACTTCTGGATATAGTAGTTTCAACCAAAAAGTGGAAAACGATAGATTTAGATTTGAAACTCAAATAAATTCAGATAGGAGAAACCGCAGGGAACCGACAGGATTGACTGATTCTAGATCACTTATTGCTCCAGGAAGAGGTAATTGAATCTTTACCATTTTATCCACCGTAGAGAATGATAAAGCTTTCTTGTTCTGTTTCTCACATATGTCAGTTCTGCAGTAGATGATTCTCAAGACTCCATGGATCAAGACTTCGTTCTCGTATCTGGACCACCAGTAGATATGCCATCATCTTCATCAAGTTCTTCGAAGCCTTATAATTTTCCATTCAAGTCTCAGTCTCCTCCTGTAGAGTTATTCAACAGAAGCATAAGTTCAACGGCTCCCATGCCAATAATTGGTGCTACTAGCAACAGCATTGGTCAGTTTGGGAGCCTTGACAGTCAGTATTCTGCCCCGAGCACTTCTCATGGGTCTCTGGATCTTGGTGATGCTTTTGAACAGCCATCAACTCACAGCCTGACAAGAATCAGGTCTCTGAGAAAATATGCAGCAACAATTGCAGAACTAGTTTATGAAAGGGTAACGAAACTTTTCACTGTTTGTAGATAGTCACATATTATCATCGTGACATCACTGGCCATCATGAGTTTCTGAGTAGATTATTTTCATGATTCTTTGTATAGATTGAATCTGACAAACATCTAGAAGCTTTCTCGATCCAATTGGCGATTCTGGCAATTTGGAAACAGGCACTGCACATATGTCATACTCAGGCAATTTCAGGTTTGGAAGGAAGCCCAAGCCAAGACATTAACAAACTAAGAAGTAGCAGCCTGAAACACGATACTCACAGTTCTAATAAAGTCACTGATCTCAGCCATGATGGATCGGAGGAGATATCCTCTCAGATTCAGAGGCAATTTATACAGGAGATTGAGCTTGCTGAAGAACTTGCCAAGAGTATTGAACCTGGTATGTTTTTTTTTCTCTTGGGAAAAAATAAACATTTGTTTTTGAGGTATTAAAGATCTTAAAAGGTTTTCATCTACATGTTTGTAGGAAATACAAAAATGCCAGATGCAATGGAGACGATATTTGAAGCAGCACTTGATCTTGGAAAACTTGGAGGAGTAAGTTTCCTTTGTCTTTTCACAAAGAATATTGATGAACAATCCAAAAACAATGAAAACAAAACAATCAACTTGTCTATACTCATTCTCATATATGGTGCCTGTGGCTTTTTCTGCAGGTTAAGGAGGTTATGGGAGATACAGAGAACGCCGGAAACCAATATTCGAAAGCAGTGCGTTTGCTGGTATTCCTTTTAGTAGAAGCACCAATGCTGATTCTGAATCCGCCACTGTCTCTCACAAACTCAGTCAGGTATCGTCTCAGGACATATATTGATTTCCTCAGCAGAAGATTAAAACATCTGCAGTCACATAGAAGAAGTTCAGCTGGTCAGATGCAAGGATCATCGTTAGCTATGATGAACAGACAATCATAAATCCATTCACTTGGGTTGGGTTCTCTTGTTTCTTGTGTTCTTTTATGAAAAAAAAAAAAAAATCTAAAAGAGAAAAATGTATATGTTTTTGTACAGCAACATCATATATTCTTATTCTTTTGGGGTTAATCTGGAGGGACGTTGGGGAAATGATCTGTGTGATGGATGTTGTAACTTGTAACATTTTCTTGTTCTATTTTGATCTTAATCCTATGTTTTTTACTTGACTTTATGCAAAAATATATGTTATGATGATTCTTGGATACATTATTTATGTATAAATAAATCTATGACTATGTTTTTAAACTAATTGTAGAGTATTTATGATGCATATTTTAAAATCTTAAAATCTCCTTAAATCTTTCTAATAAATGATATTCTTAATTTTGGTTCGTCAAGAATAATATTTATCTCTTACTTAAGTCTTTGACTTATTTATGTATTGTACTTTATTCGTATCTCAAAATTATGCAATAAGGACAGAACCTTAAGGGTTTCAGTTTCCCACACGTATGCAGATGTTACCACACGTGCAAGAGACTGAAAAGAAATATATACAGTGAAGCCGAAGAAAAATAAGCGCCAGTGGCCCTAATCACTCTTGCAGTCACCACTGTCGCCGTCCGTCTCTCCTTCTCCTTCTTAGGGACCATTCCTCCTCTTTCAGACCAGATTCTAGGTTAGGGTTTCATCATCATCGGCTAAAGTTTCAATCTTTGAAATTTCCGTTATCTGTTGATCTCATTATTCTCTGATTTTGTGTAGTTTCCACAAGTTTATTCCTTTTGATACATTCTTGGGGTTTTGTTGTATTTGCAAAAGCTTTTTTTGGAAGAAGCTTCTTATAGCTTGCTGGATTTGATTTGATATTTGTCGAAATTGCCCTGTTTACAGAAGAGGAAAAATGGCAGGATGTGCAATGAATCTTCAGTTCTCAAGTGTTGTGAAAGTGAGAAACGAGATCTCTTCTTTTGGGATTTGTAATCGAGACTTTGTATTTAGAGATTTAGCCAAGGCAATGAAAGTGCCTGTTTTGCGGATTAGAGGTGGTTCAGGTAGGCAAAGGTCGAGGCTTTTCGTGGTTAATATGTCTCAATCTCCCATTGAGCCACAATCTGGTGGTTTTGCGGCTACTGAACAAATTAAAGGAGAAGGTGATAATAGTATCTTAGGGAAAGACAATGTTAGAAACTTAGGAACTGATCAGCTTGAGAATTTGGATATTGATGGTAATGTTGGAGATGGTTTTAATGGTAGTGATGGTAATGGGGGTGGTGGAGGAGGTGGAAATGGAGGAGAAGGTGATGGTGAAGGTGAAGACTACGAAGAAAAAGAGTTTGGACCGATATTGAAATTTGAAGAGGTCATGAAGGAGACTGAAGCTAGAGGAGCTACTCTTCCATCTGATATGTTGGAAGCTGCTAAGAACTATGGGATCCGCAAAGTGCTTCTCCTTAGGTACTTGGATTTGCAGGTACATGTTTCATTGCTTTTGTCTATTATTCTTCTGGAAATAATAGTGTTAGAGAAGAGTTTTGATTTTCGGTTTCTTCGGATTTAGAGCTCAGCAGGGCTTCTTGGGTTTGCTATAAGATCATGGGCTATGCTTCGTAACAGAATGTTGGCTGATCCATCTTTCCTCTTCAAAATAGGGGCTGAGGTAAGGCACTCCCTCCATAGTTTTCATTTAGAAAACAGTTTCTTCTTGCATTGAAGAAATAGTGAGCATTTGATATGTCAATTTCAGATAGTCATTGATTCTTGCTGTGCCACTGTTGCTGAAGTTCAAAAGAGAGGGAAAGATTTCTGGGCGGAGTTTGAGTTGTATGTTGCTGATCTTTTAGTTGGAACTGTGGTTAACATTGCTCTGGTCGGTATGTTGGCGCCTTATGTTCGTTTTGGACAACCTTCCGCATCACCTGGCTTCTTAGGACGCATGGTTTTTGCATATAATGCGCTTCCTAGCAGGTAAATTTCCTCAAGAAGATTACTCAATTCTCATATAGTACTTACATCTCTCATTTTGTGTAACTTGGTTAATAAACTTTGAGATGTTGATCTTATACAGTGTTTTTGAAGCTGAAAGGCCAGGATGTAGATTTTCCGCTCAACAGAGACTTGCTACATACTTCTACAAGGTAATTGAATTTCACAGTCTCTGTGTCTCAATTTCTCTATAACTTTTGCTGTTGCTGAACAATCTTTGTTACATCTTTTCAGGGTATAATGTATGGTGCAGTTGGATTTGGATGTGGCATTGTAGGTCAAGGCATTGCAAATCTTATCATGACTGCCAAACGGTAACACACATCTCTTTCTGGTAGCTAAAATCGAAAGGGTCATGTAGTTCTTGGATTTGACTTACTGTTTTCTTTTGTCACTCTCTTCTCTCAGAAACATAAATAAATCAGAAGAGAACATCCCGGTACCACCGCTAATCAAGAGTGCAGCTCTCTGGGGTACATACATACTTATACTAGCTAGTTTCTCTACCTTATTTACTTTCACTGTACTAAATCTTAATCTCCATAACAATGGTTGATTAATTGCAGGTGTATTCTTGAGTGTTTCTTCGAATACTCGTTATCAAATCATCAATGGTCTAGAAAGAGTGGTCGAAGCATCACCTTTTGCCAAGAAATTCCCTCCGGCGGCTATGGCCTTCACAGTTGGTGTACGGTTGGCCAATAACATCTACGGCGGAATGCAGTTTGTGGATTGGGCAAGATTGAGCGGTTGTCAGTGAAAACAACCAAAAACTCTTTTTTGTGTGTCTTATTTGATGAAACCATATGTTGTTGTAGCCTACTCATTTCTATCTGTTTTACTACATTTCCGTTGTTATATCTAATAATAAGAATTTTCAGCTCGAATGTTGAATCCTTATAGTGTCTATATTGAAACAATGAAAACCAAAAGTGTTCTGAAACAAAGAGAGTGCAAAAAGTTGTTGGAGCCTGTTTTATGAAAGAAAAGTAAAGAGAGAAACAAAAACAAACACGCAAGAAATCAAACGACTAAACACACAACAGATGGTGAAATCTAAATCAAAGTAAGCATAAATCAAATGATTACAGAATGGGGGAAAAAATTAAACGGTATAACCGTACACGTCACCAAAACACAACCACCCCACTAAAACATCTTACTAGTTACTAGTATATAAGAATCATCAACGCACTAAGTAAGACACTCAACAAAACAAAACAAGAAGGAGAATATAAGAAGAAGCATGAAGTGTTGTAAGTTTGTTGCAGTGGCTTTGATGAGTCTTCTGATCTCACTTGCTTCCGTTGAGGCGGCAGGTGAGTGTGGTCGCATGCCAATTAATCAAGCCGCGGCTAGCCTAAGCCCGTGTTTGCCTGCTACAAAGAACCCGAGGGGTAAGGTTCCACCGGTTTGCTGTGCCAAAGTTGGTGCTCTCATTAGAACCAATCCTCGTTGTCTTTGTGCTGTCATGCTCTCTCCTTTAGCAAAGAAAGCCGGAATCAATCCTGGAATCGCAATCGGCGTTCCTAAACGCTGTAACATCCGAAACCGCCCTGCTGGCAAGCGATGTGGACGTATGTATTCCAATATTCTTGTAAATCTCATGAGCTTAATATAACATGAACTTGATATGATCACTTCACTAACTTTTTCTTATGTTTTGTTTGCAGGTTACATTGTTCCATGATCTTATGAGCATTTGTTTTGGATTCAAATGCTGAGAAGTTCTTAAGATTTAAATAAATGTTTTCACTTACCTTTGTATAAGAGAAATGTGAACTATATATATCTTTTAATAACCTACTTGTTGACTCATATGACTATATGAGTGAGTATGCATATTAATAACAATATGAGATGTTTTTCTTAATAAAAGACAATGCTTTTCTTAGTAAGAAAATGATAAAATCATGAATACTACTATTGGCCAATTTCTTGAATAACATTTTCACCACCTATCATATTCAAATTAATTTTCTTAAAACATAGTCTCAAACTCTCACTAATTAAATGGTGATGATTTAAATCCAAAATTTATTAGTTGTTGTAAGTTGTAACCTTTAAATAAGGGGTAAAGTAGAACTTTAGTTTCAAAAAAATTGGAAATGTAAACAATAGTTTTCTTAAAACAAAAAAAGAAAATGGGTACTATAACTTTAAAACGACAGTTTAATGAAAGATGGGCATATCTATATTGTCTTTTTTCAAAGTGAAACACAAAAATTATTACTATTGACCAATTTCTTGAAATCTGCACAACATAACTCTTTTTTTTTTTTTNTNTTTNACTTGAAAACGTTAAGCAGTTAATGTGATGCAGAAAACTGTACAGTTGTTAAAATCACAACAACAAAACAAAAGTCATTCAAATACTAAATGTACCAAATGAGTTATTCCGATTCACCGGTGAACATTTCACCATCGCAATAGAATCTTTTTCAGAAAAATACAAAGAATCCAAGATTCACTTTCCACGTGTCCAACCAAAAAAATTCCACGTGTAAAATACAGTCAAACCCAGTCAAAGCTCACAACGGATATTCCCTTGTTCTCCCGCCTTTCTCTATAAAAAGCAAACACAAGAAACAGAGAGACTTCAGATTTTCTCTGCAAACTCTCAGATTCACCTTTCAAGAAAAAAACAGAGAGAGAGAGAGAACAAAGAAGGATGACGAAAATTGACTCTCTCCGTCGATTTCTTCTTCCATGTATCTCAACTCCGACGAATCCAACCACCGTATCAACAACATCCACCGGAGCTTCCAAGAAACGTCTCAGTACTTCCCTAAGAGACGATATCGACGTTCAAGATTCAGCTTCTTCCTCCGCCTCTTCCTCCGAGGCTACTTCCGCCGTCGACTACAGCATATCCGCCGTCACGGTGCCGCAGAGACCGTCGAAGACGATGGTGATTGGTACGATATTCGGTAGAAGAAAGGGACACGTGTGGTTCTGTGTTCAACACGACCGTCTCTCTGTTAAACCAATCCTTCTCCTCGAGCTTTCAATAGCTACGAGCCAGTTAGTTCACGAGATGGGTTCGGGTCTTGTTCGTGTCGCTTTAGAATGCCCGACCCGACCCGAATTGAAGTCTTGCTTGCTGAGATCCGTACCCGTTTGGACGATGTTTTGTAACGGAAGGAAGCTAGGGTTTGCTGTACGGAGAAGTGCTAATGAAGAGACGAGGATGATGTTGAAGAGATTGGAGTCTATGACTGTTGGAGCGGGTGTGTTGCCATCTGGATCCGGGTTGGGTGGGTCTGATGAATCGGATACTGATGAGGTTATGTATATGAGAGCGAATTATGAGCATGTTGTTGGTAGCTCTGACTCGGAGTCGTTTCATCTCATTAACCCTGATGCTAACTCTGCTCAAGAACTCAGTATCTTCTTGCTCAGGACCTCTAGTTGAATTGGCCTTTTGGGGTAACTTATGAATCATTTTCATCATGTTCAGAGATTGTGAAGTCACATGAGAAAGATTGAGATTTTGAGAGTTCTTGATGAGATATTTCTTTGTGGGTCGTTAGTTCTAGATCTTTGTAAAACATTATTTTGTTAGAAAGATTGATGATTTTTTTCAAGAATTTCTTGAGTGCTAATCTTTTTTTGATGTAACAAAAATGTTCTCATTCCAAGACTCTGTTTTGAAATCTCATCATTGTGACAAATAATGAAGCAAACAAAAACTTACATAAGTATCATAGGAGTGTAGAAACAGAGAAAGAACAAAACAAATGTGTCGTGTTTGAAGATATGCTCACGTGGTACAGTGTTAAATATGATGCCTATGAATGTTTTTAACACCCCAGGTGGAACTAACCTATACACTGTAAAATTTTCTCTACGGCAGTAAGAAAAGTAAAATTTACTACCAAAGTGTTTGAAAAGATGACCAAGTGTGAAATAAACATGTTGTTTCTTTCTTCTACTAACTCTATAAGCAGCTAAAATTCCTCTAAGTATATGAGTGGGAGTTGTCAATCGGGGAGAGAAGTTAAGAGTCTCCGCAAAGCATCGTATGTCATGAAGACGATGCCAACGCCAGGAACTACTTTGTAATATTCAGGCAATATTCCTCTGTATATCCCTTTGAAGCCTTCTGACTTGAATATGTGTTTGAATGTTCCAAAGAGTCCAGTGTTGTATACTCTTGCTCTTCCACCAGCTCCTTCCACTTGCATTCTTCTTCTCACAAGATCCAATGGGTATGTAGCTACATAGTTATGGGCATCAAAAAGTTTATCATCTGACGCATATAATAAGAAGCAGATATGTATATTTTCTAGGAAAAAGCTCAAAACTACAATGCAGATAAGGTCAGGTGGAAAAGTAAACCTGTTGAAGAAACAGCTCCAGCTAGACCTCCAGAAACAAGAGAAACAACCAAATCCGAATCATTTGGCCTGAAGAAGTTCAAAGAAAATAGTAAGATATGTATGATGAGTTAACATCTGAACAGAAATATATACTCAATAGGCGAGTGCAAAAGTAACAGAAAATTTCCAATTATAGATGACCCTTACCTATGAGAATGCCAAAACAATTTCATAGACTCGTACGCGGCGAAATTGATAGCAAGACTTGGTCCAACACCCTGCATTACAATGTACGAAGAAGTTAACAATCAACATAGTTTGCACAAGAGAACATGGGAAAGCAAACTAAGCATACCAATAATGTAGCACCAAGTCCTTTATATAGACCCAAAATTCCCTCTTCTCTGCATATGGTACGGAAAGTATGCTCAATACCCTGGTAGTAAATTGCATTCCTCTGGGAAGCATCAAATATAATGCAATGGTAAGCCAGGAAAAGACAAAGAAACTGTTAGATCAAGTGAATAATAAAGCTTTCAATCATCATATTCAAGAAGAAAACAAAAAAACAAAACAATTACCTGTGCAGCAAGACGAGTCCTGACAAGATCGAGGGGATATGTAGCTGTAGCAGCTGTAATTCCAGCCAAGCCACCACTAACAAAATGCACTATCGGATTGCCACTCGTATTTCCTATAAAACTCTGTACGACTGGATTTGAATTGAAAAACTGCAAAGTAAAAGAGCATTGGGAGGCTAAGTGACAGATCATGATAAACGGTTACACAAATTAGAACAAGACTAGAATGCAACTCACTAGATTGTACTTCTCATATGCATAGAAGTTTACTGCAGTATAAGGAATCCTGTGTACTACAGTAACCAAATTTCCTTTCCAAAAGGCTCTATATCCTTCCTCGTTGATAATACGGGAAGCTTCACGCCGTAAGTTTGGACGGCTTAACACTGCACCTTCTGATTGCATCCCTTGCAACTGAAAGAAACAACAACCTTTTTAACAAACGCTTTCAAGACAACCTCACGCATTATTGTGACTTGATTACATACGTAAATAAAGTCTCAAACTTTGCTACTGGGTCACAGTGTGTGTGATAAACCCTCAGCACTTCATAAGCTCACTAAATGTTCTTAAACCCTCAGATCAATTCCTAATCTAAAACCTCCAAAACCAAGCAACAAGCTCAAAAGATTCAATTTTTACAAGTTCTCTGTGATAAGCACATTGAATAACGAAAAGGGTAAGCTCAAATCTCGAACCAGACCTGAAACAAGATGGTGAGGCGAGCAAGAGGAGCGGTACATGTCTTGCTAATGGCGCCGGCAATACCACCAGCGAGGAGATTCTGGAAGGTTCCTAGCTTTGCCTGCGGCTTAATCTGCGTCATGACGACGCTACTATGAACAGTGGTTGCAGTGTTAAGAGCACTCTGAGCTCCATCGACCGCAACACCGACTCTAGCGTCAACATTCATATCTCTCTATCACTGTTTCTATGAGTAACCCGTTTCTGGGTTTGCGAGTTTGGAATCGAAGGTCACATCAATTGAAGGAAACTGAATTACGATGGAGATCGGAGACATCGACATGGGAGAGAGAGGGAAAAGGAAAACTCTTTGAGAAACCCTAAATCTTGCTTGGAGAAGGAGAAGGGTATTTTGGTAAAACAGCTCAGATACTGAGATACCCGGAATATGCGTAACAGTTTCTCAAGTTGTCTTTTTTTTTCCAAGACTTTTCTTCTTTCAATTTTTTTTGTTAATGACAATTTGTTCCGACAAATTTCTAAATGGAAATATATTTTGGGTTACTAGTAAGCGTAATGCGAATACAAATATTGAACAAAGTATGTTGGCACTTTTTCATAAGAAATTTAAATCTTCAACTCTAAATTTATCTTTTAACCAAAGAAAAAAATCTAACACCAACATTGATTACTAATGATTTTTAATGTTAGACTTAACGACATATACTTAGCATTGCATGTCTTGTTTATTTAGACGTCGACGGATATGGACGAATCAGGAGAGCCCTTGGCTTGGCTGCACACTTTTGTAAGGACATCTCTTTGCCACAATCACAAAGACACATATATTGGCAGCGATAACACCAGCAAGAAACCAGTAGAACCGGTCCAAGCGGCTGCTGTTTAGGTCCTTTCCGAACCAACTCTTCCCCGAGAAATTCTCCGCGAGAGTATCAACGGCTGTGATCAGGAGATTGTTAAGGAAGCTAGCCGCACCTATCACGCTTAGGTAAAACGCTATACCTAAGCTTCTCATGGAGTCAGGGACTTGGTGGTAAAAGTACTCTTGGAGTCCAACTAGTGTGAAAGCGTCCGCAAAGCCAATGACCATGAACTGAGGAGCTAGCCATATCACACTCATGGGTTTGTTGTTGTTGGTACGGTCCAATCGTTGTTTCTCAACTAGAGCTGCAATGATCATGGTGATGAGGGAGAAAATCATACCGGTCCCGATTCTTTGGAGAATGTTGATGCCTCTTTGATTCCGTGTGATGCTTCTTAGCAAGGGAACGAGGAGTTTCTCATAGACAGTGAGTGAGATGATCAATGTGAGGGCGGTAAGTGTAAACATGGAAGCTGGAGGAACTGTGAAGCCACCGATGTGTCTGTCCATGGTTATTGCTTGTTTGATGAAAAACGTCGAAGCTTGTGTTGCACATATGCCAAAGGCCAACGTGGAGAACCATATTGGAATCACGTTGATGATCAGCTTCGTTTCCTCGACTTTTGTCAACGTTAGAAGTCTCCATGGACTCTGTTTCTCGAGGGCCAGAGGATTTTTGTCTTCGATAATTGCTGCCTTGTCAAGAAATCTACAAGGAAACAGTTTAGAATGGTTGAAATTAACAAATGGAAGACTTTTGAGTTTGGTTCTACTCACTTAAGATGCTCTGTGTGACAGAGAAGCCGGCCACTAGTAAACTCTGTCTTGGACACTTCATGAAGCAGAGAAGGATCAGAAGGATAAGGTAGATTTCTTTTGGCAATGGCGGCAACAAAGACTTGCAAGATTGGTGTCAAAGGGCTACCAGAAGGTGTCCGGTAACGATAGAATGGTTTTCCAATGAAGAAGATGATGAGTGATATAGCCATGACTACAGTTAGTATGATGCCAGCAACGCCCCAACCAACCCGGTCTTCGATATAGGCAACAGCAGTCACGGCCGTTAGAATACCAGCACATAGACTAACGTTCCACCAGTTAAAGAAAGACATTTTCATCTTTCTTTCTTCAACATGGTCATCGTCGAATTGGTCAGCACCAAAGCTTTCAAGGGAAGGCTTATGACCTCCAGTCCCTATGGAGATCAAGTAAATGGCAATGAAGAAGGCTACTTCGTGTGCTTTTCTAGGTTCAACGCACACTTCTTGGTGACAAGGTTTTAAGCCTGGTATGAACCAGGACATTGTTAAAAGGACCAAACCCTGTTTAACCATCAAGACACAGTTTAAGGTTGTTTATGGAATCTTTAAATAAATTGGATTAGGATATATCAGAGGTAAGAACATATGTTACCATAAGATAAATGGTGGTTGCAACCAAGACAGTAGCATAACGGCCTAGATATGCATCGGCTATAAAGCCTCCAAGAAGAGGCATCAAAGTAGTGACACCTGACCAGTAGTTCACATTTCTTATAGCCATCTTGAGATCTTGGTTTAGAATTGTTGTTAGGTAGACGACCAAGTTTGTAGCTAACCCGAAGTAACTCAATCTCTCGCTGAACTCGATCGCTGTGCAGAGAAGACGAAACAAAAGACTTCACAAAGATTTAATATTTTGGGATATTATAGTACACTTCTTTCAGTGTTATAATTCTATGGTATAAAGTATATACAATCTCAATAAGGGCTATGTACCGATGATGAAGAGTGCAGCTCTCCAAGCGCCAGTTCGAGCCCGAAGAGGAACACGTCCTCTGCTATCAAGAGAAGAATCAAGAACCCATTTCTGTTGATCATCGTACGTATCTTGAAGTACTTCTGCACCAATATTCTTATGCTCCATCTGTTCAACTTTTATTGACAAAATACACTACACGAGAGAGATGATCTTAAGGAGTGTGTGTGTCAGTGTGTGTGTGTTAGAGAAGAAGAACACTTGGTCCTCTATATATAGGCGTAAGCTCACTGTGTTGAGTCATATCTTGTACAGTGTTTTTCACATTGCCTTATTTTCAGCCTCAAGCAGTTTTCATTTTCTAATTTTCCTTAATTTTTTCCACATTCATGTTGAGGATGATGAGTCAACACAACGGCCGTATTCACATAGGTGAAAATATAGGTAACATAAAAGAACTCGTAAGCATAATCAAGACATAACATAGCTCCCAATTCGATTGCTTGTCCAACAACTTGGTCTATAAAACTTACTTTAAACTTCTAATTTTCATTAAATCCAAACCCAAAGTGAATCTCCAAATCAAAATCTTATCCTGAACTTGTCCTTCAACAAACTTTACAGGATGGTTTTTGTATTCTTTTCACCTTTTCAGGCAAAAACAACAAAGAAAAATTCCCTCATTACATTCTTCTACTAAAAGATTTTATCCCGCTAACCTAAATCTTATCCTTTTTCTGACAGACCAAAATGAAAAACATGAATTCAACTCAAAACTACCCACTCAATTTACTTTTCTTATTGGGAATCAAAACTCTCAATGTTCTGCATCTTGTCACAACGAACTTTATTCTAAGACAATATTACCTTGTTTGTTTAACCCTGAATCTTAACTCCACCTACTCCACTAGGATAGAATGCTTAGATTGTTATAATTACAATCTTTCTCCAACAGAATTTAAACAATTGATTGTAATTCCTAAGAGTCAACCCCAAATGGGACTTTATGGCTATGGCCTATGGCTGAGGTAAGTAGATAAACCTTGTCCCATAGTGCTAACCACTATTAACTGAATCACCAACAAGCAATACCAACATAAACAAATAGTGAAAAGAGAGATAGAATCTTCTAGCAAGACTTGGCGCAGTTTAGCAAGTATGACAATGTAAATGGTGGACATCTTAAAAGTAAATCAATTTTGAATATTGACTCATCAAAACCACATTCTCCAATGAATGGTCTCTTTTTCACCACCTTAACCAAAATAAACTTGATTTGCCTGAAAGTAGGACCTCCACTTCAGTGAGGTTACTTTTTAAGAAAGAAAAAATTGGCTTAGAGTTCTCCTTTTAAGAAAGAGCTCACAGAATATAATAAAGCACATGTACCACATGCTGGTTGATTTCTTGGCCAAAGGCGAGAAATAAAGAGCTCAAATTACAGAAGCTAGAATGACTACTTTCCCACGTTTGTCATGGCAACAAGATAAATTAGACAAAGTACTTGATTGAAAATACTAACCTCCACTAAGCATCCTTCTATTTCACGTGCTTTGCTCCACGCATAGAAAGTTATAATACAGTCTCCCATTGTTATGCACTGCTAAAAACAGTAGAAGTGGGTCATATATAGGATACACATATGCTTAACAATATGGCTGTAAATCAAATGAAGCACCATGCAATGGTTGATGAGTCAGAAAATGTTACCATAAAGATCTAAAGATGACAAAAATGAACGTCGGTAAAATGGATAACCAATTAGAGCAGACCCAGTGGTCTTAAAAGTTGAACATTAATCACCATTCACCAGAGTGGCTGGAAGAAAATTGACATAAATTTATCTTGACATGAAGTCCAATCATCTAATAATTGATTTAGCGATAACGTACCACACAAAGAAGTGGCAAGAAAGCGAATTGTGGAGATCATGCCATTATCAAGTGCAAACTTTTTGACATCCAATAGACTTAAGCCATTTCATTATCATATAGATTTCCTTTATTTAGTGTATTAAATGATCACCAATGCTGATCAAGAATAACGGAATAAATAAACTTCATTAGTAAAAAAAATTGGCAAGAATTTGAACCATAGGTCCATAACCATAACCATAAATAGTGTGCTTTAGATGATGATTATGAATCAAAGGCCCATTATGATATCCAAGGCCCAAGTGAGTGAGCAATTAAGGCTTCATAAATTTGTCTGCGCCATTCAAGTAGAGTTAGGATTTCAGCTGCTCACGGCTAGCCTGCTACACCTCCCCAATTTTGTAATAAGAACACACCTTCCCCTGTTTCCGAGAAACCCTAATCTGAAAAACTTTGAGATGGGGAAAAGAGGAAGTAGCAGCGGGAGCGTTCCTATTCGGGGATTTACGAAACTTGTTACAGAATCAAGAAATAAGGGATTAACTGTGGAGGAGATTGTTGATGATCACCGTTCCAATAACCGTGAATGCGTTCGGCTGAAACGTCAAACCCTCATGATCAAAGTCAAACAAATCATAAACTCATTGAGCGAAGAAGAAGAGGAAAGTGAAGGAAGTAGGACTAAGAAAAAACAGAGGAGAGATGATTCAGAACAGAGGAATTCGGATTTATGTATATCATCATCGCCTTATTCTGCTTCATCATCCGGAAATGTATTGACATCGGAAGATAACATGCAGTTTGATGTCACCAATGATGGTTTACGTGTTTCTTACTCTAATAAATCCATGACGCCTTTTTGTGCCGATACAATGAAGAAAATGAAGATGAAAGGTATATCTAGTGAAGAGGGAAGTAAGAATTGTGATGTAGAGGTAAAAGGACCAACCTTTAAGGACTTTGGTGGGTTAACCAGTTTATAGACAATGCTTATACCAATCAATAATCCATCAACCAAAACCTATACTTGAACACAGAGACTTGCTTCCCTAAAACTGAAAACTTTGCATAATCACAATCAAACTATTCCAGATTACATACACATTATGTTCAGAGACATCAATGATCCAAACACAACAAAGAAGAACTCATACCTAAGATCCAATTTCATATCTCCCATCATTCTGCAAAGTCATATCATACACCTGAGAAGAAGAAGACCCTCCATTTCTCAATCTCCCACCATTACCACGATTTTCAGTCCTCCTCTTACCTCCATCATCACCTCTCTTCCTCACCCTACGACCACGTAACTTCTTCCCAATTTCTTCATCTTTAACCTCACTCTCATCACCATCATCAACAACAGAGCTAGATGATAATCTACCATAAGGTTTAACACTATGAACAACACCTTTAGGAAAAAACCTAGCAGAAGGCAAATCATCAACACTCTCAAACAATTGAGGACCATCTCTATCAGTCCATAAATCAAATCCACCAGGTTTCTGAAACCGATCCGCGAGTACTTTAACTTGCTCATCAGCACAAACTGAGAATAGATTCGGTGGTTTATGAATCGGTTCCCATGGTCGTTCTAGCTCAGCCACCGCCGCTTTTAGCTCGGCGCGTTTTCGCATCTCGTAGATCTGACGTTCTCTGCATAACCTTGCTTTGAGAAGCTGTTTCTGTTTCTTCGCTTGCATCCTTTTCCATTGCCATTTTGATACACCGCCGGGGAAAGTTCTCGGACCACCGCCCATACGGATGACTGTTGATTTCCGTGGCTGTGTTGGAGAGGGTTTGAGAGATAGGAGAGAGAGCTTTGATTGGAGAGAATTGAGGTCCGGTGAGAAGAACGATGTTGATTTGAAGCAGGAGAGGTTAATTCCGATCATCGTCGCCGCCATTGGAGCTGAGGAAGCCGAGCAAATTATTTTATCCGTTCCAGATTTTTTTTTTATTGTTCTTTAATATAAAATTGATTTTACAATTTTTAGGTTGACTTTTTCAGTCAACTCAATTTTCACAAAATGTTACAAAACAACTCTCTTAATTATATTCGAATGCACACACACACATATCAAATCAATAACCAAAAAACATTCCATTCTCATAGGGTTTGGTTGGTTACACTCACAAGTTATTGAATATCCCTATTCCTAAACGCCCGCCCACGGAAAACAGCGAACCCAAGAGCATGCCCGAAAATCGCGGCTAGGAAAACACCACCGTTGAAGGAAACAACAGCCAGAATCACTAGGTAGCTAAAGCCGGACTTGACGGTATACATAGCCGTGCGAAATGCAACTTTAGCAAGCTTATCGGCACCCTGTTTGATGGATGACGCGTCAGAGCACCGAGCAAGCCACTCAGCTAAGAACGCCAGAAAGAAGACGAAGATAAGTGCGAGTGCATACATCCCACGGTCAGAACCAGGCCAGCCTGAGAAGAGCACTTGGCAGTTGTAACCCCAATAGAATGTTGGGTGTAACAGTGACGGTCTATGTGGCGTTTGCGTTTGCGTTGTGGTGGTGGTGTTCCAAGCCTCTACTACGACAACGTTTTTGCTCGACAACATCTCCTTTAATTTGGTGTAAAAAGAGAATTGGGATGTCGTTGTCGTAGTGGAAATAGGAGACTCGCTAGTCTTTGCCTATAAAAAGTGTTTCGTCTTGAGAGGAAGAGACTGGTCCTACTAAATTATATGCTATGTTCATGTTATGAAGCAAACTCAAGATTTGATTGTCGGATTTTTCTTTCGAAAAGCTACACCATGTCCATCAATAAACTATTTTTGGCCGTATATTTGTAATCAAAATTCGTTTTTAAACGTATATATAAATACATTGATGCACATATCATAAGCTAAGCTAGCTAACTAAAAGTAAAGTATCTTATGGTTTAATATGTTTTTTTGTCTACGTTAGAATATTTTCTTTGCTTTTTTATATAAATTTTATCACAAGCTATTGCAAGCAATAATAAAAATATTAAATAAAATATGCTAATAAAAACCAGTAATTTTATTTTGATTCACTTAACAAGTAAATTAGTTATTTCCCCAAGCTTGTTTTCAAATAATCATCAATCTATTCTAGGCTATCTAGTGGTTAATTTGTTTTTAGACTAGGGAACAATCGATCATATGATTAGTCGATATACGAAATTTTTTGATTATGTCAACAAAAAGTGACATAAAATTTTCAGTGATAAAGGTGAGCTAGCCCATGTTACAAGAGCTAAATACTAATCCGATCCCCTCGATTCAACAGAACATTTTTAAACTTATCCAATTTATTATTATATGCTTTACGTCAAGTTTGCGTTCTTCCACGAGAGAAGCCTTAACACATGATGGAAGAGTGTAATGTTGCCCATGCCAATTGCCAAGAAACAAACAACTATGCGTCTATGCTTATGGCGGGCACCGACTAGGCCACGTTCTCTATTTCACAAGTTTAACCGCGAACACACAAAAAACAAACAACCAAAAAAAAAAAAAAAAAAA
>Ga0041059_1001124_pt1 | contig 21386 bp, 19 predicted proteins | sample AraColnosormetaG_FD_56232 | JGI IMG/M metagenome (GOLD analysis project Ga0041059, IMG submission 56232) | Arabidopsis roots microbial communities from North Carolina, USA - Col MF nosort | ecosystem: Host-associated > Plants > Roots > Unclassified | place: USA: North Carolina | collected... | reverse complement strand
TAAAAAAAAAAAAAAAAAAGACAACGAAAAAAAAGACATCAAATTTGCGAAAGTTGAAATCGAAAACGGTGAATACAAGTTCCCGCCATGGTGGCTCAGCAGCTCCAAGAGAGATGCGGCGGCACTTCTCAAGAAGATCCAGTTGAGACCACCAAGTCTCTGATCTGTGCTCTCAATTACATTTCTCGTGACCTTCCTTTGCCTCCTCACCTCTTCACCGCCGTTTCTTCAATCTACCATGGCGCTTCTTCTTCTTCTCTCTCTGACTCCGATGTCTCTCCGCCGCTACCTACTTCGCCGCCTGTAATTCACTCTCGAGCCCTTCTCCAGCCTCACCCTAGATTTTGATGTTTGCCCCTTTTTGTGTTTTGTGCTTTGTTTGGGAGGTTTTGAATCGATTTATGTGGTCCTGTGATTTGTTTTTGTAGCTTTGCTTTCGAGTTTATGTTCAAAGTTTTCTCCTTTTTCGAGTTTCTATGGAAATTAGATATCTTCAGTGGCTTGTTTTGTCGAATTACAGTCTAAAGGTTTTTGCTTTAATCTGTGGTTTGGTCTCTTTGTTGTTTTTGCAGGCGAATAAAGCTCCCTATGGAGCTGATTTGATGGGTGAATTCGAGGATGCACTTTTGAAGCAGAGACCAGATTGTGAATCAGGCTCTCGATTGATACAATTACTGGATAATCGGAATAAGAGTCATATCCAACGCCGCTTATCTGAACTTGAAGGTTATTATCGTGTTTATTACTCCTAAGTTGCACTTCAATCCATTCTCAAGTTTTGATTTTGTTATGCTTGGCAACAGTTTTTTTGTTACTGGAGAACTATTGTCAATTATGTTACTAAAACCCTTTATTCTTCAAGGGGGATGCTTTGTGCTTACTCTTTGTGTTTTTGAATCAGAATTACCTTCTACTAGAGGTGAAGATTTGCAGGCAAAGTGCTTACTTGAGCTTTATGGGCTTAAGGTATCATCGTTGCTAGATGTTCTCATTGATCGTTGTTGTTATGTTACATTGTTTGAATTGTTATATCTTTGACATTGACACTTTACCTGGTGAGTTACAGCTACGGGAATTGCAAGGCAAGGTTCGAACCGCGGTGAGCTCGGAATTCTGGCTACGTCTGAACTGTGCAGATGTCAGTAGCCAAGTATTTGACTGGGGCATGATGCGGTTGCCTCGTCCATTTTATGGGGTTGGAGATCCTTTTGCTATGGAAGCTGATGATCAGTTCAGAAAGAAGCGTGACGCTGAGGTGATTTACCTTTTATTCAGCTAGCATATTCTGGTGCAACTTTTTTAGTTCCTGGATTTTATTTTAACCTATGATAATGAAGTTTCCTGATGAGATAAGGCCCCTTTTGAACTATGGCTCATATATCTTAGCAGTACAACTAGACATGTGTATAAATATATCACTAGATTCTGCTTTGTTGGAACTCATTTAGATGGATTTAATAGAATTGAAATGAAAAGTGTACACAATTTCTAGTTGTTATGACATGATTTTATTTTATAGCTTTCAATCTTCGTGATTGGCATTGCTGATGTGTTAAAAGTCTTTGTTCAGAGGTTATCACGTTTAGAAGAAGAGGAGAAGAATCTGATTGAAACTGCCAAGAGGAAATTCTTTGCAGAAGTACTCAATGCAGTACGTGAATTCCAGTTGCAAATTCAGGCGACTCAAAAACGCCGTAGGCAAAGGAATGATGGTGTGCAGGTATGATAGAGTTTACTTACGCGGTTATTGTGATAGTAGTTCCAGTTATCTTTTAATATTACCAATCAATATACAAACATCTAAAATTTATTTTGTGTGTACATTATTCGAACAGGCTTGGCATGGGAGACAAAGACAACGCGCTACCCGTGCTGAAAAGTTGAGGCTCATGGCCCTTAAGTCCGATGATCAAGAGGCATACATGAAACTAGTAAAGGAGAGTAAAAATGAAAGACTAACCACTCTTTTAGAGGAGACAAACAAACTCCTTGCTAATTTGGGAGCTGCTGTTCAACGTCAGAAAGATGCTAAACTTCCGGAAGGCATTGATCTACTTAAAGACTCAGAATCTGACTTGTCTGAACTTGATGCTCCAAGAAGTGAACCATTGCAGGATCTGCTTCCTGATCAGGATATAGATATTACTGAGTCTGACAATAACGATGACTCTAATGATTTACTAGAAGGACAGAGGCAGTATAACTCGGCTATCCATTCAATACAAGAGAAGGTAACGTTGATCTCTATATACTTAGTAGCTGTATGGTGAACTGTTTAAACCACTGCCATCTCAGAGACCAGGGAATTTAAAATAGCAATATATACTTTTAACAGGTGACGGAGCAGCCCTCGCTTCTAGAAGGTGGGGAACTACGATCCTATCAATTAGAAGGGCTTCAATGGATGGTTTCTCTATTCAACAATAACCTCAATGGAATATTAGCTGATGAGATGGGTTTGGGAAAAACTATTCAAACAATTTCTCTGATTGCGTATCTTCTGGAGAATAAAGGTGTGCCTGGGCCTTATCTTATAGTTGCTCCAAAAGCTGTGCTACCAAATTGGGTAAACGAGTTTGCAACATGGGTACCAAGGTATGTTGCAAACAATATTTCTCTTGGTACTGAGAAATTGCACTGGTATGAATGTTATGTCTGAAAATCAGCCTTTTTGTTTTTTTGACAGCATTGCAGCTTTTCTGTATGATGGACGTTTAGAGGAAAGGAAAGCAATAAGGGAAAAAATTGCAGGAGAAGGAAAATTTAATGTGTTGATAACCCATTATGATCTTATCATGAGAGATAAAGCATTTTTAAAGAAAATTGAGTGGTACTACATGATTGTTGATGAAGGACATCGGCTGAAGAACCACGAATCTGCTCTAGCAAAGACTTTATTAACAGGGTACATCTCTATATTCATCTGTCTGAAGTGAATGATGTTGGCTAACTATTATGTTTCTAACAAAAATTTATCCGGGATGCAGCTATCGTATAAAACGCAGACTTCTGTTGACCGGGACACCCATACAGAATAGCCTTCAAGAACTATGGTCATTGCTTAATTTTCTCCTTCCTCACATCTTTAACTCGGTTCAGAACTTCGAGGAATGGTTTAATGCTCCTTTCGCTGACCGTGGTAATGTCAGTCTCACGGATGAAGAGGAGCTCTTGATTATTCACCGCCTGCATCATGTGGGTTCTCTAGCTGTCTTTCCTTAAATTTCTTATCAAAATTTGTATGCACTGTTTTAATGTAATTCACTCTGTCACTTTCAGGTTATAAGGCCGTTTATACTGAGAAGGAAAAAGGACGAAGTAGAGAAATTCCTTCCTGGAAAGACACAGGTCATATTGAAGTGTGATATGTCGGCGTGGCAGAAAGTGTATTACAAACAAGTTACAGACATGGGCAGGGTTGGCCTTCAAACAGGTTTGTAGCTTAACTCACGTATACTCTCTCCCTAATGTTGCACTCATCTTTGAGGTAAGAGAAAATGAATCAGAAAGAGGAGCTGATTTTATGCAAACGTAATCACCATGTGCAGGATCTGGGAAATCAAAGAGTCTGCAAAATCTAACGATGCAATTAAGAAAGTGTTGTAACCATCCTTATCTATTTGTTGGAGGAGACTACAATATGTGGAAGAAACCTGAGATTGTGAGAGCTTCAGGGAAATTTGAACTCCTTGATCGTCTCCTTCCAAAACTGCGCAAGGCTGGACATAGGATTCTTCTCTTCTCCCAAATGACCCGTCTCATTGACGTTCTTGAGATATACTTGACACTTAATGATTACAAATACCTTAGACTCGATGGTACCACAAAGACAGATCAAAGAGGGCTTTTACTGAAGCAATTCAACGAGCCAGATTCTCCCTACTTTATGTTTCTTTTGAGCACGCGTGCTGGAGGTCTCGGTTTGAACTTGCAAACTGCAGACACTGTTATTATCTTTGACAGTGATTGGAACCCACAAATGGACCAACAGGCCGAGGATCGAGCTCATCGCATAGGGCAGAAGAAGGAAGTCAGAGTGTTTGTTTTGGTTAGCGTTGGCTCTGTTGAAGAAGTAATATTGGAGCGTGCAAAGCAAAAGATGGGCATTGACGCCAAAGTCATACAAGCTGGACTTTTCAACACAACTTCCACTGGTATGTCTGTCCGAAAGAACAATATGAGGGCTTCTGCTTTCTATATCGATATGGTAATCTCTTGATGTGGTTTTTGTGATTATATCAACAGCACAAGACAGAAGAGAGATGCTTGAAGAGATTATGCGTAAAGGAACAAGCTCGCTCGGGACAGATGTCCCCAGTGAGAGAGAAATAAACCGGCTAGCGGCTCGTAGTGAGGATGAATTTTGGATGTTTGAGCGAATGGATGAGGAGAGACGAAGGAAGGAGAATTACAGAGCCCGTCTGATGCAAGAGCAAGAAGTCCCTGAGTGGGCGTACACTACTCAGACCCAAGAGGAGAAGTTGAACAACGGAAAGTTCCATTTTGGTAGTGTCACAGGTAAGCGAAAACGTAAAGAGATTGTTTACAGCGACACACTAAGCGAGTTACAGTGGCTGAAAGCCGTGGAGAGCGGTGAAGACCTGTCAAAACTCTCAATGAGATATAATAGGAGAGAGGAGAACGCAAGCAACACAAAGACATCAACGAGCAAAAAAGTGATAGAATCTATCCAAACTGTGAGTGATGGGACGAGCGAGGAGGATGAAGAAGAGCAAGAAGAAGAAAGAGCGAAGGAGATGAGTGGAAAACAGAGAGTGGACAAGTCTGAAGAGGAAGAAGAAGAAGGTGAAGAAGAGAATGATGGAAAGGCAATATTCAAGTGGAATACTCATAAGAAGAAAAGGTCTAGATACTCTTTTACGTGTTCTTCGTCTGACTCTAGAGCTCAAAGTTCCAATGGAAGTAGACGAAAATGAAGAAGGTGAGGTGAGATCTGAGTTTGACTTTGGTCTCTTCTTCTACGTGTTTGTGTGTCTTCTTGCCAATGTAACTTATCCCAATCTAACATGTAATAGTAATACATGTATTTTAATTGGTCTCTGGTTAAGTTTAGCTTTTTGTTGTTGTTTTAAGGTACTACTACCAATGTATATGTTTCTTATGTAGAATGATTTATTCGGGATTGAAAAACCCTTTTCACCTAAAAGAAAACATACAGCATGTAATAATTTGTTCAGAAGATCTAAGAGACCAATTCATTTTTTGAGCTACTCTAAATGTGCCCTTGCCAAAATAGCATCCAAACCACTGTCTATGAGTACAATACAAACTAATAAAAGATAAATACACTCACAAATTCATCTTCATCATTCTCTCTTAAATCATCATCATCATCCACATTATATACGTTCTTATCCAAAGGTCCAAGTAACTTTGGACAATTCGTGAATATCACTTTGATTTCCTCAATGCCTTTAAGAGAGATCATATTTCCATCAATGTTCAACATCTTGAAACTTCCTTTCTTGACAACAACACGAGCCAAGCGCAATGCTCCTTCTCTTCTCAAGTCATTGTAGCTCATATCAACATATTCTAACTCCCAATCTTCCATACTCTTTACAATCTCAACACATCCCTCATCTTTTAGATCATTTTCAGACAAATTCAACTTTTTCAGATGTCTCTTTGCTGCCAAACAAACTGCGATAGCTGTAGCCGCCTCATAAGTTATGTTATTTCCAGCCATTTCTATAACTTGAAGAGATGGAGCGGAGTTCTTGAGAGCGTTTACTAAAGCTATAGCACCTCCATTCTCTAGATTTGTATAACTTAGATTAATTACAGTCAAGAAACTGAAGCTTGAAAATGGTTTGCTCATAGAAACTCCAACTTTTATATGAGTACAAGTCTCGAATGCAGTCTCCTCTATAGTATCCTCATTGGTTAAGCTAGTGTCCACCATATTCACCAGGAGCTCCTTTATTTTTTTCTCCCAAGTGAACCAGAAGCCCAATTCTTATAGTTAACCATAGATAAATACAGTTTCTATTTTGAATAATAATAACAGAGGTGTTATAGGACCATAGAACCTAAACTCCAACAAAATCTGTTGTTATTTATTATTGAATTTAAAATCTTCAAGATATTGACAAGATATGTCTAAAAATTTGTATCATTGGTTGAAATGTGTAAGCCATCTTAAAGAGTTTAATTGATCCCATTAGTAGATATTTTACTCAATATGTTATGAAAAGAATGATAGGTAATTAAATCAGAGGAATTGTATAAAATCCACTTAAAATCAAATTACATAAGGAAACTTTCGATATAAAACAAAGTTTCCTAAAACAGTATGATTTCATATCTATCTGTAGGTCGGGCTCTTGTATCAAACTTAATATAAACAAATGGGCCTCTTATCCCAGTGGTGAACACCAAATATAATCTTCTGATGAACACCAAATATTTTTCACTAAATCCGATTTCATTCTTTGTAAACGAATTTGTATTTCAACATGTTACTATTTTGTTCTGTAGAGTTTATCAAGCTAATGTTTTTTTTTTTATGTAGACGCCTAATTTATTAAATAAACGTTATCTTAGCATCAACATCCTCTTATTACGTACAGCTCTACTCATCCTAAATATTCATTGAGATGGATGTTTTCCGTATTTTAACGATAGTTTACAAAATAAGTAATATTTTAGAGACTTTTTGGACCGTTGTGGTAGGCCACAAAGTAAACGTGTATGAGCTTTGAACAAAATGCAAAGAGATACCAATGTTATATTTTATTAATGCGAGCACATGAAATGAAATCTTGTGATTCACCACGAGCACGCTTAGCATCCGAAAGCTTTAATGCAATTTTTCATTGAAGAAGCAAAGAAAAGTGAGGAAACGTAAACACTACTTAAAAAGAGCCTCCAAATAATATGAAGTTTAAGATATAATAATTAAAGTTATTAATGTTAATTAGAACAGGTTTGGTTATGTAGGGTTTGATGTTTGATCTCGATCCATAGGTGTGATTTTTAGTTCATGATGGACCAAAAGATTTCATCGAGGAAATAGTGTTAGAAAAACCCACATATATATAAAATAATATCGTCATATATGTATCAATCCATTGATTGGTTTCACATTATCTACCAATAAAATGTGAAAAAAATATTAGGAAATCGAAAGATTAGAATTCATATACTAAAGGTTGAAAAATGAAAATAGTAAAGCTTAGATTGATCTTTTCAAACCGCATATCAAAAGGGGTTTTTCAACCACCATTAGGTAAATTACCGAATCAACAACATACCAAAATTACATAAATCATAATATCACATTCTGATACTTTGTGGAAGAAATTACAAATGTAATAATGTTTTCGTTTGAGGAAATTGAACGAAGACAAAAGAACCGGGCCGGTCATAATTCCACTTTACCAATGTAGACCGCAACAGAAATAACGGAATAAGATAATAATTTTTTGTCGTCTTAGAAAAAATAAACAAAAGAGACAAAACAAGTTCATCATCAGCTACCTCTCTGACCTGTTCCTCTAATTCTCTCATTCTTCAAATTCTCTGGAGCTGGAGGGTCAACCCACCCCCCTCCTTCTTCCAACCTAAACCTCTCTTTTATGCTAACTTCTTCTCTACCACCGTCGTCTCCGCCGCCATGTCCCCTCTCCTCCTCCTCCTCCTCACAGTCTTCTCCCTCCTCTCCTCTTCCCTCTCTCAGCCCTCTCCTCCTTCAGGTATCACCTCAATCTCTTTAATCCATCGCCTAAATTCGTATCCCTTCCAATTTCCAATTTTGTGACATTTCTAATTTTAAAATTTAGCGATTCTGATCGATTGTGGCGCCTCTTCCTCCTCCGTAATCGACGGCCGACAATGGCAACCCGACGAGACTTTCGTCTCCAGCGGCACACCAAAAAACGTTTCCGATCAAGTCCTCGACGAAATCTTATTCACTGTTAGATCTTTCCCTCTTTCCCTCGACGGAACTCATCACAAGTTTTGCTACGTGATGAGCGTTTCTCGTGGCTGGAAGTATATGATCAGGACGACATACTATTACGGAGGAGTTAACGGTAAAGGTACTCCGCCGCCGGTATTTGATCAGATTGTCGACGGCACGTTATGGGGGATCGTCAATACAACCGCCGATTACGCAGATGGTCTCGCTTCTTATTACGAAGGGGTTTTTCTGGCGCAGGGGAAATCTATAAGCGTCTGCGTTGCTTCTAATTCTTATACAACTTCTGATCCATTTATCTCAGCTTTGGAGCTCGTTAGGCTTGATGGTACTCTTTACAATTCCACTGACTTTACCACTGTTGGCATGAGTCTTGTTGCTAGGCATGCTTTTGGTTACAGTGGACCAATCATCAGGTAAAAAAGTTCACTACTTTGATTTAAAGTTTGATACTTTCTCAGAAAAATTGTTCCTTCGATGCTAAATCTTTCGAAACCAAGGCAATGTATTCACCATTATCAACATTCTTCTTGTTTAGGTTTCCAGATGATCAGTTTGATAGGTTTTGGGAGCCTTATTCGTTAAATTCGACAGTACCAAACAATAGGAAACTAGAGGTTTCTGGTTTCTGGAACCTTCCGCCGTCGAGGATATTTAACACCGATCTAAGAGCTACTCAAGTTCAGCCTTTGGAGTTCACATGGCCTCCAATGCCATTGAAAATGGCTACTTATTATATTGCGCTTTACTTTGCTCATGATTCTGACTCGATGGGTGATGGATCCAGAGTCTTCGATGTTTCTGTCAATGGTATAACGTATTATAAAGAGCTTTCTGTCACTCCAGCTGGTGCGGTTATCTTTGCTAGCAGGTGGCCTCTTGAAGGTCTCACAACTTTAGCTCTGAGTCCTAGAAGTGGTTCAAACCTTCCCCCTCTTATCAATGGTGGTGAAATGTTTGAGTTGTTGTCTCTTGGAGGCAAAACTCTTGTTCGAGATGGTAAGACTTAGAACAACAGTGAATGATTGAATTCATTGTTATGGTATTTTGATAAGTAGCTAACTGCTGATAACATACTGAAGTTGTGTTTCTTCCTTGTGCAGTAACTGCTCTGAATGCAATTAAAAACAGTTTCAAGAACGCACCAGCTGACTGGAGTGGGGATCCTTGTTTACCTAAAAATTACTCGTGGTCTGGAATTTCCTGCTCTGAAGGCCCCCGAATTCGTGTAGTCGCTTTGTGAGTTGGAATTTTGCCAAATTGTGTCGCCAGTTTTTTTTAAATCATCAGTTTGAGATTTACTGACACTGTTCTAAAATTGTTGTTCCAGGAACTTAACTAATATGGGAGTTTCAGGTTCGCTAGCACCTGCAGTTGCTAAATTAACAGCATTGTCCTCCATGTAAGTACTTTGACCTGTGAACATTTAGTTTTATGCTTGTACGTCAAAAACATCAATTGATATTTGTGTGTTATGAACAGTTGGCTGGGAAACAATTCTCTCTCGGGTAGTTTACCTGACTTCAGTTCACTCAAACGGCTGGAATCATTGTGAGAAGATATTTAGTTTATTTCACATACTTGGCAGCAACGTTTAGGCTGCTGCTGAACAGAGACTCATAAGCTAATCTTATCCCTTTTTTCTATGTACAAGGCACTTTGAAGACAATCTTTTCAGTGGAAGTATTCCTTCATCTTTAGGTGGAGTGCCGCACTTGCGAGAACTGTAAGTTTCCATTCTCATATTACCATATACACAGTCCTTTGATAATTGGTTAAAAATTTAGTTGCTTCTCTAAAATAAGTTGCATATTGTCTGCATTTCTGCTCAAGATTCTTGCCTTGTGGATGGAAAAGACATAATACCTTGTATTCATTCTTCTTGTTTTTAGCATCAGCACTTTTGTCTTTTAGCTTTGCTTTTTAAGATTCAAAGGGCATAATCAACATAACTAAACTCATGGCTCTTTATATACTCTGTTAATAGTTCCTATACTCAGTTATTGAACCTACATGTCTTTTATGCATCATTGCATTGTCGCCATTTTGTTTCCATGAGCATGAATTGCTTGCTGACTGAGTTATGTATGATTTATGGATAATTAGGTTCTTGCAAAACAATAACCTAACTGGCCAAGTTCCGAGCAATCTTCTTCAGAAGCCTGGACTGAACCTAAGGTAAGCTACAAAATTCCCAAAGCTGTTTTTAACCAATCCATAATGTCTCATCTTGAATTGGCTAATACAAATACTCTCTGATTCTTCACACTTCAGGACTTCTGGTAACCCCTTTTTGACTCAACCGTCACGTTGATTCGGCCTTCTAAGAAGAAGATGACAATGCATTGAGTTTGTGTTATAGTTTTGTAGAGTTGTGTGTAAATTAGAAGCCTCGCGTGTACAATCATCTGTTTTAACATATCTTAATGCTTCATTCTTTGAACACTTTGGGGGATAAGAGAACTACTGATTGCATGGGTTGTATCATTCTATTGTGTAATGCAAAACATACATTGTAATATGAATCTTGTGATACATGGAGTTTATGTGTTTTCCTTTAATTAAAAAAATATCACCTGAAATCATACTTTGAGATATTTCTTTGATAAATATCTATCAATATGCTCTGATGTAACAAAAGTACAAGAGAAATGTGAAGAACGAGAGCTGTATTTCTGTAAAAGTGGAGCCCCAATTCCAAAATAGTGAAGCAGAAACCATTGGCGCAGAGAAAAGTAATTTATAGAAAACATCTGAATCTTGCATGTGCCCATCAGTCTTTCATCTTTCATTTTCTCATCATTAACTAACAAACAGATTACTCTGCTTTCTATTTCTCTGTCTCATCATTTTTGTTTTTGACATTTACTCTTTTGTCTCTCACATCTCACATCTCAACATGCAACAAATCTAAATTCACATCTTCATCTTTTCATGACTAACTCACTTTTGGATCCAAAAATGAAAATACAAAATGGAGATGAAGAACAGAGGAACGGTTCTTACTAGAATTTCTTAACACTGTCACACATTAAATCTCAAGCCATAAAGCATACACATAATACATCTGAAAAACATCACTTAACCACATGCATTAGACCACATGAGTTAACACTTGAGAATCTGAACAAATTCAACCAATAATTGTTTTTTTCAATCCAAAGATAGATCAAATCTTCTAGGCGCGTCTCTCTACTCTGTTTTTCTTAAGCGAAAGAGGAAACAGAGGAGGCAAAGGAAGAGAGGATTTAGAAGGAGTGCAAATAGGAACATGAATCATTGGCCTTATCCTCATACTCGCCGATCTCGTTCTCTCTAATCCTTTCTTACCTCTCTTCCCTTCTTTCTCTTTCTCCTCTCTCTTCGCTGCGTCCTCAAGTGAACTTGATGATGACGTGGACGACGACGGAGACAAAGACGACACTGTCCTCGCCGTCACCGGCGAAGAAGACGGATTCCTCTGTTTCTTCAATCTCAAAAGCTCTTTCCAAAGAACGGTACACTTGGGAGGACGAGGAGACGGATCTTCGTCTATAAACCAAGTCACTCTGTTATCTCTATTGTTAATCTCCTGATCTTTCTTCTTCACTTCCACTTTACGTTTCTCTGCTTCTTCCTCTTCGTTCGTCTTCAAAGTAATGTTTTTAAGCTTCTCTGAGTGCTTTACTTGCCAAAAAGGAAGCAATTTACCTTCGGAGAAGAGTTCATCGGCGGTAAGCATTCTCTGTGGACTCACATTTTCCGACGACAAGAACTCAAAGTCGGAGACTTTCACTGACCCTTTGACGACATCTTCCTTACACATTACGGGGGTGATGCAGATGAAATCTCCACCGTCAGATAAATCAGATGAGAAGGAGATACGAGGTCCAAGCAACGGTGGTGGTTCCGTCTTTGAAACCGTCTCTAAAACCATTTCTTCTATTGTGATGAAGATTTGATCTATTGATACGAGTAAGTGAATGATCTCTGCTTATAATCTTTGGTGGAAGCCAAAGATTTTGTGAGCAAATCGTGGTATAGACGTGTGACTGATTGATTCTTGTCTATAAGTTTAAGAGAGGAGAGAGTTCGAGCTAGTGGTGGACTTTGTGAGAGTTATAGATGATGGAGATAATATATAATGAAAAAAAGGAGAGAGAGAGAGGTCTGAAAAAAGAGAAACAGAGTTAATTAATGTGATTAAATGAGCTAAATAGAGTTTAAGATAGTACTAATGAGGAAGACGACCACATGGACACGTTGGGGGGAGACACAAGGAGACAAATTAGAGACATGTAATTAGAGTTGTGATTTTAAAGCCTGTTGGAGATTAAGAATAGAGATGGGCCATGCAACTGCTTAATTATATAGTATAATTACATGGATCGAGATTACTTATAAATAAGATAGAGAAAAAATTGGATCAGTCAATGGAGTTGGGAATTAACGAGAGAGTAAAGAGTGCATGAAGGAGGGTAATAAACAGTTAACACATGTCGGCACATGACCTCGCGTCTTTGCATGTGATTAATTTCACACGTATCTGTCTATGAATTTAGTTTTTCATTCCACTGAATCTAGGTTATATTAATAATTATTTGAGATTTTTATCTATTCATTAGAATTTTAAGTTATATCAATAAAAGAATGAAGTCTTAAATTCGTATTTAGTTCTTTCTTTAAAGCATATTACATTTCATTCACACAAAAATAAAAAGCCATTACATTTCAATCAAGAAGATATCATATTACGAGTCCAAAAGTACCTGCAGACAGCTTTAAAATTATACTCATTTCTTTAAAATATATCTATTTATGTATAAATGGAAATTGTGTTTTTGTCTACTATTTGACAATATAAGATACTAATAGCAAACTATTGGGTATGGACAAACAAACAGACAATAATAATTTAAATGGGGTATATATTGAAATAATATGGTATAAGAAAAATTAAATCCAAGTAATATACTTGGAAGCACGTTGAGCTGTGCGGGTTTCTTGGTGTTGGACCACTCGTTTTGGTTCTAGTTTTCTTTCTTCCTTTTTTTTTGGTATGTCAACGTTTTGGTTCTATAGTTTAGTCTGATTATTTTATCGGAGTATTTACTTTGAAAAGTATTATTTATTATCAACTACGAGTTGCTTTTTTCGTTTTTTTTTTACGTGAAGAGTAAAAAATTATTACTAAATTTTGTTAAGATTAGAATTTACGATTTGGTGTTAATCTTATTTTCAGGTTTTCTGATATATATATACCTATGCAATCATAACTAGAAGAATAAGAATCAATAGCTAAATAGATATTTGTGTCAATTATTCCTAAGTTCAAAACTTTTTTTTTTTATAGTTCAAAACCTATCAAAAACATATTCCCTAAACAATGATAAACGAAACAAACCAACTAAAGTAAACCGAACCAAGATCTTGTTAGCTTGATTCTATCATCAGTTTCTCTAATCCGTGACTGTTGTCTGAAGAGGCAAATAACTCTAGACTCCTCCTTTAGCCTCAGTTTGCTGCTTCTCCGCAACAGCCTTTGATAATCCAAACATATATCTTGAAAAACCAAAATATATTACTATTAACAAAGTCATAAGTAGTGGTTCAGTGATCAAGATCTATTATGAGTTTAGTAAATAATGAAGAAAGATAACCTTCTTAATGGTTTTGTTGAAACAGTTCTTGTGATCATCCATTTCTTAACCTCGTCTACAACTGCACATTACCAAATTCGAATTCGAATTGAAACCATGTTTTTTATAAAAAAATTCGAATTACAACATAGCGAATATAATAGTAAAACAAACAATTTAATTAAACATATTTTTTCTTTTATGTAATCCATTTAAATGTTCAATTGAATCCCAGTAGTCATTTTCCACAAGAACAAGAATTAGAGGACCAAAAGATGATATGCATTCCATGGTGTCTCAAAACAAATGGGCCTTTAGTTATAATGCCCACTTGTCTCTCCTACAATATATGGGCAGCACAGAACATTAGCAAGTGGCCGCTTAACATTAAAAGAAAAAAAACCAACTCAACGACCCCGTTCAACGATTTCATCTTCGTTCTTTAATTTATGAAAATTTACTTAAGATAAACAATTTAGTATAACATTTTTTTTATATTAATTAGGTTTTTTAATTTTGTAAGATCTTGAAATTTATTAGAACAATTTAAGAGTATATATAATGTAGAAACTGGTATGATAATACCCATATGTGACCAAATAAATAAAAATTTGATACCATTTGAACTAAAAACATTACAATTTAACTTATATGGATCTGATATGGAATATGAATACATATAAAAGCAAAAAATCTTAAAGTAATCAACGAGTCAAACTTTAGGTGGCTATATGATCAATATAAAAAAAAGGTAGAAGAAAAAGAAGAAAAAATCTTTTAGAAAAAAATAAAACTTTTAAGTGGCTATGTTTTGAGAGAAATAAATATTCAGCTAAGGAACCATATCTGCCAAATTAATCAAGTTTGACTTAACAATAACATGTGTCCAAAGTAAAACAATAACAATAACCAAAAAAAAAACATCCGCCTAATTACTGCCATAACCCATAAATGATAAAATGAATGACAGATTGTAATCCGTTATGAACAGCTCAATGTCTTCACACTCCTTCTTCTTTATTTATCCATCTTTCTATGCATTTCTGTAAAACCTAAACATTTACATACAAAACTTAATCCACATAAAATATTATAACCATGTCCAAGCGACGCATTTGCTGCATAGTTTCCGGAATCATCTTTGTCCTCTTCGTAATCTTCATGACCGCTTTGATCCTTGCACAAGTGTTCAAACCAAAACATCCGATACTACAAACCGTCTCTTCAACTGTTGATGGCATATCTACAAATATATCACTACCATACGAGGTCCAACTAAATTTCACTCTTACGCTGGAGATGCTGCTCAAGAATCCTAACGTTGCGGATTTTGAATACAAGACAGTGGAAAACTTGGTTTATTACAGGGATACACTAGTCGGAAATCTCACACTTCCTTCGAGCACATTACCTGCCAAAGGTTCAGTGCTTTTGCCATGTCCTCTATTTCTCCAGCTCGATAAATTTGTCGCGAATTTAGGTGATATCGTGCAAGATGTATTGCATGGAAAAATTGTGATGGAGACAAGAGCAAAAATGCCAGGAAAAATCACTTTGTTGGGAATCTTTAAGATACCTTTGGATTCAATATCGCATTGCAATCTCGTACTCGGCTTTCCTTCAATGGTAGTGGAGGACCAAGTGTGTGATCTCAAAACTAAGCTGTAAATAGTTTTTTCAGGTAAACATTTAGGCTTAAGAGAGCAGTTTAATTCTAGCTAGTTTCCTGTAATAATAAAGATTGTAGTGCTCTTGATCGCTGTTCTTTAATCAACTCCATTTTTGTGAGTTCTTGAAATTAAATGTATTCCTTTGAATTTGAAATAATGAATTTGATTCAAAAATCTGAATTATTTTATTTTTACCTCCATTTGAAAAAAGGAAAAATAGTGTATTATTATTATTATTATTTTATGACAAATAATTTGGAGAAGACTTGAAAACACGAAATCAACGGATAGCGACATCATGAAACAGAGTTAGAAAAGCGTGCCTCCTTTTTTTAGTATCTATCTTTCTCTCTTTCGGATCATTCTCTCCTCTGATTCCGAATCGGGTAAATTATTATGGATTCTTCTTCTTCGTCTTCCTCCGCCGCCGCACGCCGCCGTATCAACGCTATCCACTCTCACCTCGTCACCTCTTCTCGCTCTTCCCCTCTCCTCCGCTCCAATCCCACCGCCGGCGAGTTCTGTCTTGGTCCGTATTTCCTCATCTCTCTCTCTGATCTATACTAGTAGCTTCCTCTCGCTGCTGATTACTTGTCTTCTGATCGCAATCAGATAATGGCTATAGTGTTGTTCTTCCCGAGAAACTGAATACTGGCAGTTGGAACGTCTACAGGTTCCTTACGCTTCCTCTTCTTCTCTCCTTGTCTCCATTCCCTCTCTTAATATTTGTTTTTGTTTTGAATTCAATTTTTCAGATCTGCAAAATCTCCGTTCAAGCTCGTTAGCAGATTCCCAGATCATCCTGACATCGCTACTCTCCATGACAATTTTGAGTATGAATCAGAGTCTCCCGAAAGCTGATCATCTCTTCTATATCAATTCTTTAGTCATCTCTCTGATTGATACTGTTCTTGGGGTCTATGTAGGCATGCTGTTCATGATTTTCGAGATTACAAGTATTTAGGAACTCGTGTTCGTGTCGACGGAACTGTTGGAGAGTGAGCTCCTAACTTACTCAATCTATGTGTATCTGCAAGAAAGTACTTTCCTTGAAGCTAGTTTTCTTATGTGACTCTGTTTTGTTTTTTTCAGCTACAAATGGATGACATATGGAGAAGCTGGTACAGCAAGAACTGCTTTAGGTTCTGGTTTGGTTCATCACGGAATCCCCATGGTAAATTATTGGATTCTTACTCTCCTTCCTGATTGATTTTTAAGTTTGCAGCTAGACTCAAGTCTCTGTTTTTCTTCTACCAGGGATCTTCTGTTGGAATTTACTTCATCAATCGCCCAGAGTGGCTCATTGTTGATCATGCTTGTTCTTCTTATTCTTATGTGTCTGTTCCTTTGTATGATACTCTTGGTAAGTATCTGGTTGGTTCGGCGTATTATTTCCATTTCACAATTCGTGGGGTGTTCTAATTCTGCTCTTTGTTTTTGCTCAAGGTCCTGATGCTGTGAAATTTATTGTCAATCATGCAACTGTGCAAGCCATATTTTGTGTGGCAGAGACTTTAAACTCTGTAAGTTCTGTCAATCTCCTGCTTTAATTTCCTTCTCTTTTTTAAAAAATTGCTTACTTGGATGATAGTGAGAAAAAAAAAACAACAACCTTTTTTAGCCCTTACTCAAATGATGTGTATGTTGCTGACTGTTTTCTTTAAGTGCTTGTACTTTTGCTTAATAATCGTTTTTCTGATTTCTTTTTGCTTGCTTTCCTGCTTGATTTACTGCTGGAGATTTCAGTTACTTAGCTGTTTGTCTGAGATGCCAAGTGTACGCCTGGTGGTGGTATGAAGAAAACTCATCTTTTGTTATTCTTTTGAGGATTATGACTACAGTTTCCAAATTAATTTTGTCTTCTCTCTGTTCGTGATACTTCTCATGACCAAGTAGGTTGTTGGAGGGTTAATTGAATCTTTACCCTCGCTTCCCTCATCATCAGGAGTGAAAGTTGTATCCTATTCGGTGTTACTGAATCAGGTACTTGTATGATTTTGTAATTCAATATCCGTTTTCTGAATATAAACAGGATTAAGGACATTCTATCATTTAAGATATTGCAAGTTCTTACCAGTGCTATTATGAGTCTTATCCTGTTTATTACCAACCTAGGGTTCATCAACATTTATACATAACTGGGTACATATTAGTCATATATACACAAGTGTACTTCCACATCATTACGCTTTTACCTATAACTCAATTTTTTTTTTTTATATCAGGACTACTTCTACACCTTTCCCATATATCCATAATAGTTTTCTCATTGAGATAATATAGTCACCCAGTATCTTTCTCGCTGATAGCAGCACAGTTGTGGTGGTACATGTTGGTTTCATTGTTTTCTGACCAACAAATTTGTTTCAGGGTCGTAGTAACCCTCAGCGATTTTTTCCACCAAAACCCGATGATGTTGCAACCATATGCTATACAAGCGGAACAACTGGGACACCCAAGGTTTTACTTACTTGAAATGTTATCTTCATTTAGGGTAGTACTGTTCTTTATTTCATATTTACCCTGACTATAGCATCTAACTTACTGTTTATTTTATCCTGTATCCCTCATTCCTCCCTTGCCTGCTCTTCTTCTGGATGAAATATGTTAAAGGGAGTCGTATTAACTCATGCAAACTTGATTGCCAATGTTGCTGGCTCCAGCTTTAGTGTGAAGTTTTTCTCTTCAGATGTGTAAGCGCTTTACTTCTTTCTACTAATGGTTAAACATTTTCTGTGTTCTTCTTTGTATCTATTGCTACATGTATCTTAATTCTTAAAATTTCCATTCTTAAGTGGTCTTTGTTTCAGATAGACTATAAGTAACTAATTTTGTCAAAATTTCTTCTACTTTCCAGTTACATTTCGTATCTTCCACTTGCTCACATTTACGAACGAGCTAATCAGATCCTAACAGTGTACTTTGGAGTTGCTGTTGGATTCTACCAAGGGGTTAGAAACTGAACCTTCTCCTTTTAGGTTGCATTAAGTAACCATCATAGACCTATACACCTGTGATCTGGTCTTTGCTTATACTCTTCCTTCACTCTCAAACCATTTTCTATTGATTTGATTGGACGAACCACTTGCAAATTTTTCTGCAGGACAATATGAAACTACTGGATGATTTGGCTGCTCTGAGACCTACTGTATTTAGCAGTGTCCCTCGATTATACAATAGAATATATGCTGGGTAATATAATGGCTTTGGTTTGTTGATATGCGCTCTCTGCTGATTTTGAGAATCCACTGAATTAATGTAAAATTCTTGTTCCCAGTATCATTAATGCAGTAAAAACCTCTGGTGGTCTGAAAGAGAGACTCTTCAATGCTGCCTATAATGCAAAGAAGCAGGCTCTCTTGAATGGTATGTCCTGTCATACTTATTTACATTAAAATCAGTCTATGCAATTCTGTAGCTTTATTTTGTAATTTCTGACACAGATAAGGACTTTGATTACTGTCGAGTTCTAAGAGATGATAAAAAGTAAAAGATCCTTTATACAGTTTTTGGGTTTGATTTCCTTTGTATGGGTACTGTTGGTTCAGGAAAGAGTGCTTCTCCCATATGGGACAGGTTGGTATTTAATAAAATAAAGGACAGACTTGGAGGGCGGGTTCGTTTTATGACGTCTGGTGCTTCACCTCTCTCTCCTGAAGTGATGGAATTTTTGAAAGTGTAAGTTTATTGCTATTGAAATATTGTGTTCTGTCATATTATACAATAGACTTCATCCTCAAGAATGAACACTTTTCAGTCCCCACCAATCCCTCTCTCTCACTAGCTCATGCATAATTACAGTAGCTTTGGTTCCACATAACTTTTGTACATTAGCTTGTGATTTTCTTTTCCCTCTTGATTTAATCTTGTCATATGAATACTCCAGATGCTTTGGAGGAAGGGTAACAGAGGGATATGGAATGACTGAAACATCTTGTGTTATAAGTGGAATGGACGAGGGTGATAACCTCACTGGACATGTTGGCTCTCCTAATCCAGCTTGTGGTGAGCTTTTTACTGACTCTGCGATATGATAAGTAGAGTAATTTGGAACTAAATATCCATTTTAAATTGCTTTGGGATTTAATATGCATTTCTATATTTCAGAAGTAAAGCTTGTGGATGTCCCAGAAATGAACTATACATCAGCGGATCAGCCCCATCCCCGTGGCGAAATATGTGTTAGGGGTCCTATCATTTTTACAGGCTATTACAAAGATGAAATTCAAACGTATAAACACCTACTGCATTGGAAATTCCTCTTTCACTAACCAAAGTGTACCAAAAGTTTAATTATTTCAGTAAAACGTATTATTTTCAGGAAAGAGGTGATTGATGAAGATGGATGGCTTCACACTGGAGATATAGGTCTGTGGCTGCCGGGAGGACGTCTAAAAATTATTGACAGGTTTTCCAAAAAATCACTTGATTGTTATCAGCTGTTTCTTCACTAAAATCAAATCTCTTGGCTCACAAAGAATAAGCCTACTTCTTACTGATGATACAAACACTAAGAAATAACATCTGCAAAAGTCTAGGGAGTGCAAAGCTCTAGTCTTGGGTTACATTTTGGGGACTTGTTGGTATCTTTTGAATCGCGAATCATCTGAGTGAAATTTTCTGATCCTTTGAATAGAAAGAAGAACATCTTCAAATTGGCGCAGGGGGAGTATATAGCTCCAGAGAAAATTGAAAACGTCTATGCCAAATGCAAATTTGTGGGCCAGTGCTTCATATATGGTATAGTAAACAATTATAGTAAATTGTTTTGTATAACATTTTGCTTTATCCTTTCCCCATCTCACCTGTTACCAATTTTCAGGTGATAGCTTTAATTCATCATTGGTAGCTGTTGTATCGGTTGATCCAGATGTGCTGAAAAGCTGGGCAGCTTCAGAAGGCATTAAGGTGATATAACTTACGTCACCAAATTCTCTAAATGTAACATTAAAAAACTAACTTTATACCACTTTGCTGAATGTAGGGAGGAGATCTGAGAGAATTGTGTAATAATCCGAGAGTGAAAGCAGCAGTACTATCTGACATGGACACTGTTGGAAGAGAAGCTCAGGCAATACATCTCAGAAAACAATTTTCTGTATATCAGTTAGTTACTATTCTCAAAAACATGATGATTGATTTGGATGATAAAAATGTTTGGTGCAGTTGAGAGGCTTCGAGTTTGCAAAGGCTGTGACATTGGTGCTGGAACCATTTACTCTGGAAAATGGCTTGTTGACTCCGACGTTCAAGGTAAATTTCTTATATGAATATACTTCACTCAAACTAGCTTCAAAAGGTAAATTCTATCTTAGTTAGTGGAAAGGTTTGTTCGACATGGTATATGTTCAGATCGATTTACTCAAATTGAAAATGCCTAGTTCCTACTCCTATAATTAGTGTGGTTTAGTAAACATCATGCTGTCTCTCTTTTAAAATCGGTAAAAAAAGCATATCTGGATTGGATGTGGGATAATTAGCAAAACCAATTGTGAAAATGGATTGAGGCAAATGGATTTGATTGAATATTGCAGATTAAGAGACCACAAGCAAAGGAATATTTCGCAGAAGCAATAACAAACATGTACAAGGAGCTTGGTGCTTCTGATCCCTCTGCTAATAGAGGTTTGTGATGATGGTATAATCGTGTGATTAATAAAAAGCCTACGCAAAAGTTGTTTCTCCCACAAATTGTATTCTTTTTTGTTTTCTTGCTACATATTTATTGAATAGTAAAGGTAATAAAGGTGCTACATTACATTAATGAAACTTTCTTACAGTACAATGTTTTCCCTCTGTAATAAAAAGGCAAAACATTCCCAATTCTGTTTTATTGCGGATTCTTCGGCCTACCACGAAACGACGATCTCTGTCCGTACGCTGAGATCTATATGACAATATCTTTATGTTCGTATCCAAAACCCGAAACTACACATCCAAATAGATTATGTGCTTTGGATAAAAACCCAATCGTAAATGTTTAAAAGTATTCGATTTTGGAGTTTTTTCGGTTTAGGTATTGGAACAATCAACTTTAAAGGAACTATAGTCTGCGTAGCTTTAGTTCAGTAATATTTTAGCTTGGTCTTGATTTTACATATGTATTAATGTATAATTAGGTAAATCCGACTTTTGTTCCAAAAAAAAAAAAAAAAA
>Ga0041059_1001123_pt1 | contig 21397 bp, 13 predicted proteins | sample AraColnosormetaG_FD_56232 | JGI IMG/M metagenome (GOLD analysis project Ga0041059, IMG submission 56232) | Arabidopsis roots microbial communities from North Carolina, USA - Col MF nosort | ecosystem: Host-associated > Plants > Roots > Unclassified | place: USA: North Carolina | collected... | reverse complement strand
TTAAAGGTCTATAAATTAAGTACCAAATGTTACGAGAGGTGTCCTTAGTGTTCCATGCTCGCGAACCCCAAATATGGCATGCCGAGTTTATGAGCCAAGTCCCATTGTAACCGATTGTTCCTCCAACACCCTGTTGCCAAGAAAATATTATATTTGTAATAGTTAGTATGTTAGATGAATTGTGAAATGGAAGAGCAATAATTTATTTGAAAAAAGTTTTGCAAGATAACATAAAATGCTAGAAAATAGTTTTAAATAGATTAATGATGTTCTATTTTTAGTAACTATATTTCTAGCATGTTTACATATAGCAGAGCTGTTTTCCAAAAACTTGTATTTTTTTATGAATGACGTGAATGGTAGAAAATAATCGGGAATTCATTTTTTGTTGTAGCATCACGGAATTTTTATTTCAAAACGAAGAAAATGTTACTAGAATATTCATCACGTTAATCCATTTTTTATTTGATACAAAAATTTAATTGCACAAAAATAAATAGAGTGCTTACCACGCCGCAAGTTAGGTAAGGTAGACCACCCCATAAATAGACGAGGGTCCAAAATGTTAAGATGTGGAGACCAATTGTGTTTCGAAGAAACCTATAGAACCATTGTTGCTTCAAGTCCATCACGTTGTCACGTCCTCCGCACTGTTACATTATTACAACATCGTACGTATAGTTCACCTTTAGTTACTTACTGATCTTCTAAGTGAGTTCTCATAATAACTTAAGATCGATTCACATATGTTGGGTTTGTAGAGACTTTAAAATTTTTGTTACCTTTTCTCTGATGTAACTGGTGTCGAATATCCAAAAGACGTGACTGAACCAGAATCCTTCGATAGGACTATGTGGGTCACGGTCTGAATCTGTGAACTGGTGATGGAACCTATGTGTACTCACCCAATCTATTGGATGACCCTGGGAAGAAAAGATGATTCAAAGATAATTGTGGATATATATTAGTTCTATTAATATTTTTGGTCAAAACGATATATGTTTACCTGAAGCGCGAAAAGGGCAGAGTAAGCGAATGGATATTCAAGCCATTTAGGAAGCTTAAAGCTCTTGTGAGTCAAGTTCCTATGGTATGAAAATGTAATGCTAAGACTAGTCACTATAGCGAGAATCACACCGAACCGGAGAGCTTCCCATTTATAGTTAAACGGAGCCAACAGACACAATAGATGCACAGCCCCAACAGCCGAAGCTCTCGCTATATCGATCCGGGTCCATTTCCTGAAAAAGAATGCTCTTTTTTCCCCACGCACCGCTTTACTTTGGCTAGACCCATCGTCCTTTGTGGTGTCCCCCATTGGACCGTCGAGGAATGGGATTGTTATTTTTGAGATATGAGAGTTATATGATTGACCAAAGGTTTGATTATATAGGGGCTAATCTTGGTGCATTGAAGCTGAATGTTGTGGAGATTAAGGATTGTATCGGTGGAATTGAGTAATCATTACTACTTAACAACGAAAACATAAACTTGGACACTTTACATCGTCTTTGCCTTGTCTCCAAATTTAGTTAGGAAAACAACAAGCCATTTAGTTGGCCTATTTTTTTAAAAAAATAGATAATATTTTTAATATATATGCGTAAGAATCTCGATTAATTGGTTAGTCCGAGAATTAAGAGTTAAGCATAATAGGCACATGTATAAACCTGAGACATTTGTATTTGTTTTAAGGAATGGTTTTACCAATGCTTTTACGTCACACAAGACACATATTTATTCCTCTTAACGTTTAAAGTTTTGGAATTTGGAAAACGTTTTTTTTTTCTTTGATATTTGTGATATAGTGTAAGTATGTATCTGTCTTAAATTGTAAGAAATATAGTGCTGTATATAAAAATACAATGTCATTTTTAACAACTAAATGTCATTTAAAATATTAATGCAGTTTTTATAGCTGTTTATCAGTTTAAATTATACACAATACTAGCTAATAGAAAAATAAATATGTAATTTTAAATTTTCGTACATAATATCATCCTATTGTAGTTAGTATGATATCACATACATAGAAATGATAATTTTTCATAGAGAATCCACCTCATCATGAATATTAAGAACACAATAATATGTATTTCATTTGTTAATTAATTTAGCTTTAGTCGAGCAAGGAAAATAAGGTAATGCACAATACTGTACTCACCATTCTATTTTTTGAATATAATTTTACTTAATTTTGATTCTATGTAATCAAATTCAGTCATATATTTAGGTCGAAACAAATTTTCTTTTATAATCGGTTTAATTTTCAATCAATTCTAGACATAGATTTAGTTTAAAAATTTAGTTTAGATATTCAAATTACGGCTAAAATATCGAAAACAATAATTATAATATATTTGTAGCCGTCGTAAAAATTAACATGCAAGAAAATTGGTTTGACTGAAGGATAAAGAATTGTACCTTTTTGATCTTAACACGAGATTCCCAAACTGCTTGGTCGATAATTTCCAAACACGGATACTACAGTTTTAGGCAAATTTATTTCGAGCTCTAACGTTTTCGGTTAGTTTGGAGTCTTTAGAAGACGAGGGATCAATAAAGTACTGCATTTTAGGTTTGGTTGCGTTCTAGCCTTTTAGGGTTTGGTTCTTAGACATTCAATTTTCAACTTTCTTATTAATGGAACATTGTATTCACGAATTAAAGCTTCTCTGTCCATTATAGGTTTATGTTTTTCTTTACAAACTAGTAGTAGCACTCTATTGTAAAAGTCAAAACTCAAAAGTTATTAAGAACAAAATATGGAGGGAGGGAGTTGCGGCATATATTGTACTATTTTTCTTGTTACGTACAGTTAATCTTCCTGCAGGTTCACCATAAAGTATAACGGAACTTTTAGTTTCATAACCCGGGTTCATATATATGAGAGTACTATGTTTGTGTTAGTTATAGGGAAAAAAAGTGGGCCGTGATTGATAAACTTCATAACGCATTTTAAAATTTCGCTCATATCAAAACGAACGTTATCTTAATTAAGCAAGTTGGTTCAAACACACACCACAAGTCACAAAACAACACCGCATCGCACAATATTACAAGTGTTACGTTTACCAAAAACTTAAAACGTACGTAGACATTAATTAACTAATGCTTAAATGAGACGAGACGTCGTTCCATATCTTCAACGAACCATTGCCATACGACGACGTTGACTCTCGGAAGGCAACTTAACATCAGTAGCCAAACCGATAATCTCGAGAAAGCGGACAATATACCAAGAAATGTCGATTTGCCACCATTCTAAGCCTTGTCTCGCCGAGGATTCGAAGGCGTGGTGATTGTTGTGCCAGCTCTCTCCAAACGAGAATACTGATAGCCACCTATATATATATCCATTTTAAACCACCACTTGATTAGTTTCTTCAAAGTTATTTATCATTATTTTTATTAATTTATGCCGTTTCGTAATTATATGCATATGAATTCACGAAAAAAGCAAAAAAAAAAAAAGATTATTTTTATAAGTTTTAAATACAAACACGGCATACATTAAAAAAAAAATTCTATGCGTTTTATATTTTTTTTATAAAATATACAAAATAAAAATATGCGTTTATAGTTTATAAACTAATACTGTATATATATGTTAAAAATCAAAGTAAGGACATTATCCTTTTGTTTTAAGATAAAGTGCACTCTTTTTAACATGCAGTAATCCACACACAAAAAAAAACAAAAACACAATCAAAAGATCTGCATATATGTCTGGTTTATGGATGGTGAACTAAATGCCTTTGGAGTGGTCCAAGAAAAGTTTCCCTTTAAGAGGAATTTGTTTCATATGTTCTATACTGCGATGAAAATGATACTTCTTTTCCTGTTTAGTCAAGTCATGAGCGTTTATTCTTGGACAATGTGCCAAGATTTAATATTCACATCGACTTTCTAAACAGAGGCAGTTGGTTCAGGTACCTCTCATTTCACCAATTTAAGTAACAAATTCAAAAAATTTACTTCTCTACTCAATATATTTATATCCATGATTTGATCAAAGTTTTGAACGTACCAAACGTTACGGGAAGTGTCATTAGTCTTCCAAGTTCGGCTTCCCCAAACATGGCAAAGAGAGTTTATGAGGCAAGTCACATGATGCTCCATTGCTACCCCAATACCCTACACTCATAGAAAAATTAGAATTCTTTCATTTTTTCATTTATTATTTGTAACTATTTTTATGTTTTTGTAAGAAATTTTTTAAAAATAAAAGGGAAAGAATATAAAATATTACCATTCCCCAAGTAAGAAAAGACAAACCACCAAAGTAATAGAGGAGGAAACCAAATGTTAGAATGTGGTAAAGGACTGTTCTTTGGAGGAATTTATAGTACCACTGCCTCTTTAAGTCCTCCACATTTGTCCTTCTTCCACACTGTACCATTACAAAATTTTATTAGTTTAATTGTGATTAAAGTAAACTAATCTACTTCTCCCAAATGGTTAATTACCTTTTCTACAAGATAACCGGTATCAAATAGCCATAGGAGGTGACTGAACCAAAATCCTTCGTTAGGACTATGTGGGTCCCTATCCGAATCTGTAAACTGGTGATGGTATCGATGTGTGCTCACCCAATCAATCGGATCTCCCTAGTTACAACAAAATACAAACAAATGTTCATGGTTCAAAAAACAGATAGTATACACATGAATATTACAAATAAATTAATGCTCATGGTTCAAAAAAAATACATGAATATATAGATATTATAGAATCTATATCATAAGTTTTTAAGAATCTAAGGATTTACGGGTGGGTCCTCCATGAATTTTTACAACTGTAGATATTAACGAATATATGAAAAACGGTAAAATATGTTTAACGCAACTAATTAATTAGAACATAAAGGAAATATAACAATTTAAAAGCATGATATAATAGCTAGACTGTGACCAAAACCTAACGGAATATATAAAGATTGACGATGTCCCTTTGAACTACTGGTTGAGTGTTTCTAATTTAATTATGATCCCCCCAACAAGTTGAAACCTAAAGATTTGTAGCATTACGTAACTAATATTATTGTCCAAAACATGGATTTGCAGGTAGATTGACTGATTCGTATAACCCATATATATATTGGAAAGGAAAAATAACTAAATATGTAAGAGAATGAGTAAGTTCTGTTGCATTTCTGTTAAGTATAGAATTACGAAAATATGGAGATGTTTACAACTACGAAGTTGGAAATTTTGTGGGGGAAAAAAATGAAAGAGCTAGTTCGAACCTGAATGGCAAGAAGGCCGCAATAAGCGAAGAAATACTCGAGCCATTTAGGGACTTTGAAGCTCCGGTGAGCCAAATTTCGGTGGTAAGAGACGGTGATACCGAGCCCACCCACCGTATAGACAATGAGGGCGACTCTTAAAGCCGGCCAAGTGAAATTGAAAGGCGCCAAGAGACAGAGGAAATGGACAAAGAGAGATGCAAAAGCTTTCACAATGTCCAATCTCTTCCACTTTCTTTCCCACATTGCCCTCTTCTTCCTCCCCATCTCAGCCTTGTCCGCTGCCATTTTCTTGTTATTCTCCTCCTTCTCCGAGGCTGACAATGACATCTTGTAATAAAACTATGTATAAGCTAAGTCGAAGAGAAAAAAAAAAAAAGACTCTTTGTGGATTTGAAGTTTGTATAAAGAGTGTTATAGTGGTTTAGGTTTTGTGAGTGAGTATCGTTGTAATTTATAGTAGCATGGAGGGTAAAAAATTGAATAGAGTGAATTGACTTACTAACGGACGCCGTAATTTATTCTCTAATGCATGCTACCTCTTTTTTATCCTATCTGTAAATTGTTGCAGTTGGGACGTAGTCGTTATCACTTCATTAACTTGGTGTGAAAATAATAAAATATTTCTATTGTTGGAATCCATAGATAGATGCATGTAACTATGTAAGCATAAAGCTGACACAGACCTCGATTTTGATTTAGTATTGTGATATACATACCCGTATTTCATGCAATTCTTCAATCTTGTACTATTTTTTATTTTATGGATGCTAATTCAATGTATATGTACATCCATATTTATAGCTTTGATTTTGTCATTTCTGTTTTTGAATAGCCTTCTATATGCCGTTATATGAACACGTACGGTTTCTTTGTTACCGTTAATTAGGCTTATTGGTGACAATCTAGAGAATACAAGACTATACTACAAATATTTTTAGAGCAACGGATATCAACAAAATTTAGACCCTTCATTTCTACTCTTTCTCACGATTTGTTTGTTTACTTTTATATATTCAAGAAATCATCTTCGAGTTCACTCATTTCGTCTTCGATATAACATGTTAAAGTAATTAATGAATATAATTTACCATTTCAAAACAGATTCACTTTCTAAATATTTTATTTTTTGGAGATTAGAAGTAATAGAAAATCATCTTTTTAATCAAGATATCTCAACCATGTATCTTGTTAGCTTCTTGTTAGAAAAAGTTTGAATTTTTCTATATGTTGTTTTATGTCAATAATAATTTTTTTCTTAATACTATATTGTGTATGTGGTGGACCAAGCAACATCAGGACTCCTATATCTCTAATAAATTAATGAACGAAACTTATATGAGTTCGAATGAAATTAATTAGTGTAATTGCTTAGCAACCATCGATACCTCATCCTGAAAGATAAGGAAGAAATGGAAAGCACATGCAAATATCCCAAAGAAGAAAACCACTCTTTCTTGAAGTTAGAAGATATTAATTCACGTATTCTCACTTAGCAACTATCTAATCTCCAAAAATAAGGACGAGATGGAAGAACATGTATATTGATTAATATATCTTTCTTGAATTAATAAGGAAGAATCGGTTAATGAGATTTTTAGCAATCATCTAATCTTCAAACTAAGAAAGATATGCAAAGCACATGCATATATCCCAGAGAAGAAGAACGAGTTTTACTTAAAATTTGGTAAAAATTAATGAATGCCATCTTACTATCTTTATCTAGCAACTATCTAATCTCCAAAACTAAGAAAGCATTTGAAAAATAAATTAAAAACTCAAAAAAAAAAAAAGGAAGAAATGAAACATTTTTACTCACTAGGAACAAACTATGACGCGGTTTTAATTATTACGTTGTAGCGATATTTCGTCACTAGGAACAAATTAACCATGACGCGGTTTTATTACGTTGTAGCGATATTCATAAATCGTTGGGAATGGTAGAAGTTAGACGAAAAAACCGTCACTATGTAAAGTCAAATATTTTCTGTAAACAATATACAATTGTGAAAGTGTTGGCTTATAAGATGCGTAATAATTTAGAGAAAATTTGTTAAGCAATTTTTTTGAATTTTTAAAACGTAATAATGGTGACGAGAAGTCGTTCATGTCAAAAAGAAATATTAACATTCAAAAACCAAAATAAGAAACGTATGAACAAATTGTTCGAACTAACGACTACTTAGGCTTAGCTAATACATTCCTTCTCCAGGGCCACTTTTCATTATATCTGTAAATTGTTGCAGTTGGGACGTTGGCCTCATAACACTTCATTAACTTGTTGTAGTAATATTATTATTATTATTGGAAACCATAGATGCATCATGCATGTACGCATAAACCTGACACGGAGCTCGATATTGACTTCGTTAATAAGTGCATGTAATATGTTTATGTATACATACATACATATACATATATATATATATATATTACATGCACTTACTCTAGCTTGTACTATTTCTTAAAACCAAAAAACAAATGTACTACTATTTAATTATTATTTCGTTTTTTTTTTGCTAGGCATATGGAGAAATGGAAAACAGATGCATGTCCCGTAGTAATAAGAAATTAAGAATAACAGAACAGTCAAAAACGCATGCTGTCGAAAAGATACTGCAAAGTGCAAATGCATATCAGGTTCATGGAGAAAATCATACAAGCTTATTTTTTTTATAAATTTCTTATACGATAAGAGAGTTAGAAATGTATTTATTAACTTGATATGATCAATGCAGAATGCCTAAAATATTTCTGCCGAGCATGGCTGATAGATGGATCATGGATAGTGGGTAAGTTCGAACCTCTTTAAATGCGAACACCATGTGTATGGCCATTTTTTCTTCCTTTCGGTGTCTAAAAATGTATACGAAGGAAAAATAAATAAAGAAAAGGAAATTAAAACATCAATCAATGGACCATTTCCACCATTGTACATAGAATATAGTCACTACTCATTTATCAATACTCTATATACAAATATAGATACCCATATCTCCGTACTTTGAACATGATCATAGCTAGCAACAGCAGAAAAATGGCCCATTTCATAAATCGTTCTACCTTCTACTTTTAATAGAAATCTTTTATATAGTTATCATATTAGCAAAATAATAGAATGTTTTCTAATTGATAGTTTTAATTTTATTGTATTATTTTATTCTTTGGACAATCTAAAAAAGTATATTTTTGCTTTTCTTTTTCTTTTTGGACAATAAGAATTACTAACTAGATTGACAAAAAAAAAAACTAATTAAATAGTATATTTTTGCTTTTCTTTAAATAGCAGAAAATATACTATTTCATTAGTATTTCTTATGTCCATATAAATAATATACTATAGAGCGAAAGAAAAAAATTATCATATCCACAATTTCTTTTCTTGTAATGTAACTTTATTACAACCAAAAAAAACTTTATACATTCAGATATGAAAAGTTTAGAAATGATTGAAAAAACTAAAGAAATGAAATTATTTGCGGTACAGGGGAAATCAGGCCATCTAGGCAGCTCAACTTCGAGTACCAAACCATACCGTATTAATTATAATCACTAATCTATAAAAAGTGAGTTTTATGTTTATGCAATGTATATACACAAATACACACAACCGCGTATGTTAAAGTTTGAGGTTATCTGTATCTCGATCAAAATATGAATAGATAATAACAATGAAAAAACGACTTTTGATCCATGGAAACATCTCTACACAAAATGTATTCCCCCATCCATACAGAATGATAACCCATCCACATCTTCGTAGTCTTAACATCGTAACAACGAAAACATTATTTACTCAGCTTAGAAAGAAAAAATCGAGTTCTTGTGAAATTTATTCATACATGCAAAGTAATTAATGAAACGGCAAATATTGTCTATCTCAGCTGATTTCTTTATCGATGTTTTATAACTAGCATTTTTGTTCATCTAAAATTATCGGGCATTATAATATATTAGCAGTTTTAAAAATCATTTGGTTCAAAAAAACTTCAGAAAGGTTATAAGTTAAAGAAAATTGAATTCACTTATAACTTATACTCCATGAATTCACTTAAAAATTGAATTCACTTAAAAGTTGAATTCACTTATAACTTATATAAGTTAGGAGATTTGAAAATAAAATAATAGAATGTATAAACCCTATAGACTACAAAAGAACTATTTCGTAGATTGTAAGAGAACCCACAGGCCACAGTGTGATAGATTCAACGTCATAACTACAGAAGACATTAATTAGATTTGGGACCAAAAAGTCAATGATGCACCTGCAAAAACCACAAGGGGTCCGACCCATTGTTTCTTTACCATTCACCAGTAACACAAATTTTGTTTTATATATATTAACCTATTATTAAGGTTAATTACAACATAAAAAGTAGTAAATGACGAATCACAGATCTCAATGAGGCTTCCTCTGTTTCTGGGATCCTAATGACAAATCTGATGTGGGTCGGTGTCCAATCCGGTTCTTTCTCTTTTGCCACCATTCAAGGCCATGCCTCGCCATTGATTCGAACCTCCACTGCTACTTTTTTACTGGACTATAAAAACATTGAAGTAAAAATATGCAAAAGTAAAAAAAAAACATATGATCTTTTGTCATCATTATTATTTTCCCTGACAAGTAATGAAAGGAATTCAAATATATTTTTATGACGATAAAAAAAAAATCGGACTCAAAGAATAACCTGAGACCCAATAGGTTGTTGGTAAAAACCTGATGTCTGAACAAGTCTGGGTAAGGTCAGAAGAAAAATAACAATGTTACTTTTTTTTGTGTGCACCTTTCTAACAATGTTACTAATTAATTAGTGTATCGTACTTAATAATGGTCTTGCTTCTCGTTTATGCTTTAACTAGCTAAATAACATATGGTCCAGTCAATCTTGGTTACCATTTTGACATCTCAATTTGCTTAGTGTTTGATTTTCTTGCTTTTAGTTAATCATCTTGATCTCCACAAAAAAATGGACACGCTGTTCTATGTACATAATGGAGCAGGTAGTTTTACTGTTTTATGTATCTTTGATCTACCATGAAAACAAGCATTTTTCTATAACTACAGAAACATATGAAGCAACTAAAAAGTAACATGAATACAAATAAACCCGACATGCACGAGCAGACTCTAGAGTGTAGACTCAAATTTTACATCCCCGTCAACCAGAAAAATAGTAAGTATTTAGAATTATTTAATACGAAAGCGAAATGTAGGTCCAATTAAATTCTCCAAGTAAGAAAAAAGCCGAACAATATATGACGATACCAAACCCTAAAACTGTGCAATAACACCTATTTTGTAGAAAACTACATTACGTACTCTGCTATAAAACTACATATCTATAATGGAACTTTTCAACCATTTTCTTTTTTTCATTTGAGAATCCTTTGTGAGTAACATAATTGTATATATACTTGCCTGACCATTTCAATTGGCATCATATTGCTGCCTTATTTCGTATGGGTTATGGGTACCCCCTAAGGCTTAACTTGTGACTATAGAGCCAACAAGGTCACGTGAGAATATATGCAGAAAAATTCACTGTAAAAAACACTATATATTTTACTACTTATTTTTCTTTTGATTATTACGAATATCCGGATTTTTTGGTAGAATGAAAATATTTCTAGCAAATAATTTGCAAATCCCATAATTTTAGGAATTGAATTGAAGTATGGCCAGACGAGGTTGTTGAGAGGAGTAAACACGCCCATTCAATTGTCAATGGGTGAGAGAGGTCGGTCAAGTGTGATGGGTAGTAGTACTATGGGCCCTATCTTTTACCATGCGGCCCATAAACGATGGCCCACTCTAGATTATTTTCAAAGAATATTAGTCCCCATGCTCCCTTATCCAGAAATCAACAACAATCACAGTACTTATAAGAGCGTTGACAAATACAAATAGTAAGAAACATATATTTTATGAAACTGAAATTGCAATGGTTTCAAACTCTTTCATTTCTCTTTTAAAATATTAGATTTTCATATGATTGAAAGAAATCGTACGTCAGCATTAATAATATTGAAAACATATCACATGGTTATAACTTCCTGGTTAGTATTTTCTTATAAAAGAAAAATTAGAAAGTCATCAAAAATAGTAGTAGTATTCGCAAGCAACTCTCGACGGTCCAACCAAAAATTAGCAACCACGTGAACCAATTTGACAAAAATAATTTATTTACGCTCTTCACGAACCAACCAGACATATTGATCATCATCCAACGGTCAGTAACATCGTTCATTGCAACACGCTAACGCAGCTGATTACACCCTAATTCCGACAAAAGTACCACTTACCCGAACCAAATTACGTTTAAACGACATCGTTTACGCCGTAAATCTTCTGATGCACACTAGTTCGAAGGATCCTTTAATGGGAGAGAGAATGTTCTACTTCTTCTTCTTCTTCTTCTTCTTCTTCTTCCTCCTCTCTCGTCGGATCTCTCTGATTTAGTGATTTTTCAAATTTCAAGTTTTCTTCACCTTTAATTTTGTGTCTCGTTGATCTCTCTTTGGACATTCTGCTTTGGATTCTGGAGGCTTCTCATTAGATCTCTGTAAGTGCGTGAAAACTCAAAAGATCCTATCTTTTTACTTATTTTAGGGTTTTCGTTTTGAATTAAGGCTAAGATAAAGCGTGTGATTGTTTTAGGGTTGTGTATCTCCTTAGTTGAGGAAACTGATAGCTAAGACGAAACCCTAATCTGTTCTAATATGGAATATAATCGCTGAGATAAAGCGTGTGATTGTTTCAAATGAATTTGATAGCTAAAGATGAAACCCTAATCTGTTCTAGTATGGAATATAATCTATCTTTTTTCGGGAATAAATGGTATGCAGATTAGTGGGTTTAGGTCAAGTTCTTGAAATGGATAAGGAGAAATCTCCTGCACCACCACCTAGTGGAGGTCTTCCTCCACCATCGGGTCGTTACTCTGCGTTTTCACCTAATGGAAGTAGCTTTGCAATGAAAGCTGAATCATCTTTTCCTCCTTTGACTCCAAGTGGAAGCAATAGCTCAGATGCTAACCGATTCAGCCATGATATTAGCCGAATGCCGGATAATCCACCTAAGAACCTAGGCCATCGCCGAGCTCATTCAGAGATTCTTACTCTTCCTGATGACTTAAGCTTTGATAGTGATCTTGGTGTGGTTGGTGCTGCTGATGGACCTTCTTTCTCTGATGATACTGACGAGGACTTACTCTATATGTATCTTGATATGGAAAAATTCAATTCTTCTGCTACATCGACTTCTCAAATGGGTGAGCCATCAGAACCGACTTGGAGGAATGAATTAGCCTCGACTTCTAACCTTCAGAGTACACCCGGTAGCTCTAGTGAAAGACCGAGAATTAGACACCAACACAGCCAATCGATGGATGGTTCAACAACTATCAAGCCTGAGATGCTTATGTCAGGGAATGAAGATGTGTCTGGAGTTGACTCTAAGAAAGCCATCTCTGCTGCTAAACTTTCTGAGCTTGCTCTCATTGATCCAAAACGCGCCAAGAGGTATTTTTTTCTTTTCTGAACAGTTTTCCTTCTATGTTTTTAAGAAGTTGTATAGTTTTTGGTGAAACATTATCTAGGGTTGTTGACTAAAAAGAATAAAGCTTGGCTGAACTGATCTGTTGGAGTTTTACATAACCCTTCATCTAGAAGTAGCTCACTCGTAAATTACGGTAACTAGTAATGAATTTGTATAAGATGCGTGACATGTTGTATCATTTGATAGGATATGGGCAAACAGGCAGTCTGCTGCGAGGTCAAAAGAAAGGAAGATGAGATACATTGCAGAGCTCGAGAGAAAAGTACAGACTTTACAAACAGAGGCCACATCTCTCTCAGCCCAGTTGACTCTCTTACAGGTTTGGAGACCAAATTTAACTCTAGACTAAGATATTTGTAAGTTTATGGTTGTAATCTTGTTCTCTTTTCATCCTTGTGTTCAGAGAGATACAAATGGCCTGGGTGTTGAAAACAATGAGCTTAAACTGCGAGTACAAACTATGGAGCAACAGGTCCACCTACAGGATGGTGAGGATCTTTTCTCACATACTTCCTAGGAGCTGATATTTCTTCATCTCTTTACTATCAATGCAAATAAACATTGTCAATGACTGTCGAAGGTGTAGTATATATGACATACCACATTCTGGATCTGTCAGTGTAAGATTGTATGCCATGTTTGTGGTCATACAAAGCTTAAAATACAGATCCAGAATCTTGAATAACACATAAACATACACCTTCAAAACTCAATGCCATTTCTCTGGTTAAGAAAGTCTATAAATATTTGTCCCCCGTCGAGATATTCGCTGCACTTTGTTGTGAATGCTGCTACTTGATTTAATCGTCTTTATCTGTTTGACAGCTTTAAATGATGCACTAAAGGAGGAAGTCCAGCATCTTAAGGTATTGACGGGGCAAGGTCCATCAAATGGTACATCAATGAACTACGGTTCTTTTGGATCAAACCAGCAATTCTATCCCAATAATCAGTCGATGCACACTATCTTAGCCGCACAACAGTTACAGCAGCTCCAGATCCAGTCACAGAAACAGCAACAACAACAACAGCAACACCAGCAACAACAACAGCAGCAGCAGCAGCAATTTCACTTTCAACAGCAGCAACTGTACCAGCTTCAGCAGCAGCAACGGCTTCAACAACAGGAACAACAAAGCGGGGCTTCAGAGCTAAGAAGACCCATGCCTTCTCCTGGTCAGAAAGAGAGTGTGACATCGCCTGATCGTGAAACTCCCTTGACAAAAGACTGAGTCTAGACTGTGCTAATGTCCAATTTAGTAAGTTACTCTTGGAAAATCTTCTTTTTCATCGCAGGCTCATGGATTTGGGATTTACTGCATTATAGAGTTAAAAACAAGACAGCTTAGAAGTTGCGGATTTAGAAGTTGTTAGTGAAGCTTTTGTTCTCGTCTGTTGGTAGTTTACAATCTTCTCTTTGTATGATCCTAAGCTCTTAAAAAGTTCTTGGATTTGGTCATTTGGTTAGAAATGGGTCCTTAGTCCAAGTCTGTAGTCGTTTAACCATATTCATATTCTTTGCCTTTTGTTCATTTTGGTTACTTGAAAAGTCTCATTTGGTCTTGAATTGTGATGTCTAAAAATAAAACCTTGAATTTGCAAGTATTCTATCAAAACATAAACGATAGTTACAAAGAGAAATGTGTATTCCAAAGATATGGATTACAGATTTATCGACTAAACTCACACAAAGTTGATGAAACAATCTTCTGGTAGAGAACTGAACCAAACCAAACCAAACCAAGCCGAAACTGTCCTTCACAATATTGATCTCCTGTAACAGCAAACTGAAACCCCGCCTGTGGCCATGGAAGACTAACCTTGCAAACTTTAGAGAGGAGCAAGGTCTTTTTGTATTTACATGACAATGCTTAGCATATCCTCCTCCTAGCAAACTTTGGAGTAGTCCTGCGATCTTAGCCTTTGAGAGAATCCTTCAGAGAGAATGGAGGAAACGCATCCTATCATAAGACATGAAATAGCGTTTAAACACAGGCACCTACTATTCCCAGGGCTTCTACAACGAATCAGATATATGAGTAAAAATACTGAAATACTACGATTACTTTGCCATTCTCCTCAGTCAAGTATTGTCTCACAACTGTCACCTGTTGTATGATCCTTTCCATTGGTGTGTAGCTCGGGTGGTTTGTGTGTTCTACATAATTTGAAGAATGAGTTAAAACTTGTAATTTGCTAAGGTCACAGGACGGTAGAGATTTTCGTGGAGGTAAAAATAAAAAAGAACTGACCAAGAATTGTGCGGTTCAGATTATCAGCAACTTGTTGGCGGTATTCAGAGCTCAAAAGATGGAACATTGGGGATTTCTCAGGGTCTTCATAAGCGAGCAATGCCATTACGTCCTGTCTCAGGAAAAAACAAATCTACCATCATTTGGAAGAACATAACAAGTAATCTACCAATACATCAAGACGAATATAATGGAGGATCAAACAAGATTCAGACTTACTTCAAGCTTTTCTACATATTTTTTGACCTTCCCAAAAGGAGCCAATCTTGTCTTACCAAATTTGAGAGCTTCGGTGCTGCACACGCAGAGAATCATTTTAAGATTACAGGCACAGATAAAACCAGAGTTTCTAATGGAAGACCAATCATAAAATCTCACCAGTTCCCAGCACAGATTAGCTCCACAAAATGAAGGCATAGAAGATCGAATTGCAAATCCTTGTTTTTCTCAAGCAAGTCTTGTGCTAGTTGTTCAGTTAGTTCAAAAGCCTTCAACGCCTTCCTCTCCAGTATAAAATGTATTATTTCTGAATAAGTGAACAATCAATCAAAACATATAATCACATAATTGCATAAGCACTCATTTAACAGCAGAACAAAAGATGACTTGTACAACTCACGTTTTCTTCTCTCCATGTTATCACGATCAATTGCAGGCTGCTTAACTCCAGTGGAAGAAGCAAGTGAGTCCGCAGTTTCGTTGAAGCAGTTGTGCAGAAGATATGACATAACAATGCTGTGAATATCATTATCAGCAACAACCTGGTTAACAAAAGAAAAGTCTTTAGAGAATAACACATTATACACAGTTTCCAGATTCCAATAACTTAATATAACACTGCAGTACTAAGGAAGATTAGTACAGCTTCCAATTCTGGATAAAAAGCCTCAAGATCTATTTCATACTAAGAACCACCACCAATACACAAGACGATAACTAATGCATATCCACTCATGAAAACCTAGAATAATCCATAATCCAATCAAATGAAATAGGTGCGATCATCTTTGAGCAGGATCGTTATTCCAATTCTGAAATCTCGAGAGAGAAGTCATAAAACATTTCAAGGAGAGAAAAACTTACGGTGTGTTCGAATTGACGAGGATCCATATTGTTCCACTCGAAGCCGGCGCGAGAAGTAATGATGGTTATCCAACGCCGGAGGGGAAGAAGCCAGATGAGATGGCCAAATTTCGATGAGGTGTGAGTCCGGAGAGACGCCGATTATAGTTTACGATGTGGAAAGCCCAAAACAAAAGTTCTTTTATTTATTTTAATTTGGATTTTTTTTTAATGTTTTTTGGTTATTTTGACGATTTTTGACAAAAAAAAATAGGAAAAAGTAAAAACTAACATTACTTTTCTTTTTCTTTTTCTAATTTTTTTCCTTTTTACTTGATTAGGTGTAAAAATTAAGGGAAAAAAATCTTATAGTTTGAATTATATAATCTCATACTTGATTAGGGAAAAAATCATATGGTATATAGTTTTATTTTATAATATTCATAGTAAATAATCATATATTTTTTTTGTCATAATAATCATAAATTTTTGTTAAATCCAAACTAATAATATTATTTTTATTTTGAATTCTATTAATAATAATTACTAGTTGGACTTGGACCTTATTTCCAGTTGGAAGTTTAATTAATTAGATATGAACTAAAGCGTTACGCCACGGAAGAATTTAGGATCTGTTCGCAGCATCCGTTTCAACGCTAAATCCAAACAACAAAAGAAGATTAGCAAAATCGGATTATCTTCTTTGTTTCTTTTCCCTTGACAAGTCTTCGTTTTTGAATTAGGGTTTTTGGACAATTCTTCTCTTCTTCGGCTGCAAAAGGTTTATTGTTTGCTCCTTGTCCTGCGATTGAATTAGTCTTTTGTTATTTGTATCTCTCAACTTTGATTTTTTCCTTTTTATTATTGTAGCTGATTCCTCTTGAACCTCTGAAACTTGTTAATCGTTTCTGGGTTTTGATTGCTCTGTTGATAAAAAAAAACGTTTTTTTTTCCGTTTCTTCTTATGTGTTGTAGATGAATGTAAAATTCAATTATCTGGGCTCTGTCTCTGTGCTTTGTCTATTGAATGGTATGCATGTTATTTCAGATAATCTAGGGCTTAGGTTTGTAGAAAATCTCAGAATCGTGTATGCTGAATTTTGATGTCATTACTCAGAATTTGAGTCAATTTACTAACTTTATTCTAGTTTCCGGTGTAGCTATGACTTGAACCGGAGTTACCAGCTCCTAGTTTTTGTTTCTTTGAGCAATTTTTGTTTCACTCTTTTCTTTTAAAAAGTTCTTGTGGCATAGTATGAATCCTATGGGAAATTAGATGAGGAATAGATAGAGCCTCAGACATACATGGTTCTGTTTTCTGATCACATGTTTTGGTCTTCTTGATGGCATATTCTTGTTTGCTATATTCACTAAGTAGAATCCATGAGATTGTTTTCCACACTCAGTTTTACTCAAGGATTTAAGCTCTGTGTTGCAGGTTTTCGCAAGATATGGCTGGCTCTGTTGGTGAGGAAACTGAGCCAGAATGGATTAAGAGAGTGAAATTAGAGGGAGCTGTTCCATGTCTTAAGCCAGACGACAACTGCAAAAATGGTTGGACGACGCCATCTCCTGACACATTTATGGTTAGAGGACCAAAGTATTTCTCTGACAAAGTTAAGATACCTGCTGGTGATTTCCTTCTAAAGCCTCTGGGTTTTGATTGGATTAAAGGTCCTAAAAAGCTTTCTGAGATCCTGAGTTATCCAAGCAGCCGAATCAGGAAAGTTATCGATGAGGAGTTTCAAAAAGATGGAACTAAGCCTTTTGTCTGGGCATTCAATCTCCAGCTTCCTCACAAAGACAATTACAGTGCTGTGGCTTACTTTGTTACCACAGAGCCTATCCTTGAAGGCTCCCTGATGGATCGGTTTTTGAAAGGAGATGATGGGTTCAAGAAATCGAGGCTTAAACTGATTGCAAACATTGTCAAAGGCCCTTGGATTGTTAGAAAAGCTGTTGGAGAGCAAGCGATCTGTGTGATTGGACGTGCACTCTCTTGCAAATATGTTTCAGGGGAAAACTTTGTGGAGATTGATGTCGATATTGGTTCTTCAATGGTCGCTAGTGCCATTGTTCATCTCGCATTTGGCTACGTTACTACATTGACAGTTGATCTTGCGTTCCTCATTGAGAGTCAGACCGAAGCAGAGCTTCCAGAAAAGCTACTAGGAGCTGTGAGATTCTCTGAGCTGCAGACCGAGTCAGCCACATCTATCGAACTGTCCTCAAGCACCAGTAATGACCAGTGGGATCAAACTACCTCAGAGCGGTCGAGCTGGTGGAAATCGATTGGAAATGGATTCTCTAATCTGCTTAATCAAGATACGGCCAACATGAACAATACTTCTCATGGGGACATCCAGAAGGATGAACATGTACAGAAGCAGTAAGTGTTTTGGGAGTTATTAACTTCACAATTCTTTGAATTTGTTCGATTTCATTACCAAAAAACAGAAACAAAAACTTGTCAATTCTTTAAAAAAACCACAGATGTATAGATTGGTTTTTACTAATATGGATGGATATGTGATATCCAACAACAATTCTTGTGACCAACCATGCCTAATTTTGTATTGGTGTCTTTTAGGATCATTCTTTTTCTCGAACGGGCTAAGCATTCATTTCTTTGTTAGTTAACATGCCAGTATATTTTTAATGATTGCATTAATCGTTTTTATGATTGAGAAAACGAAAAAGTGAAAGAAGAAGAAAAATCTGATCGAATGGTACATATTAACATAACATGTCGTCATTCCAAGGAATCAATTCACATGTCATTTTCAAGATTACGTGTAGTCGTGTAATATTCTCTGATTTGAGTAATACCATTACCCAACTCTTTCTTTCTAGATGAAGCCCATTTTTGTATACAAATCTTTCTTGAAATCGTAAAAGTTCACGAGACTTGAAATTCGAGCATATCATATAAAAGGAGCGTAAAAGTCTAGTGGTGGTGGAATTATTGAAGTTAGTTTATTAGTCAAAATTAATGTGTTTTGACTAGATTAGTAAACAAAACACAAATCTCTACTACGTGAGAAAATAACAAGAATATAAAATAGCAAAGTGTGAATATAATAAAAATATCTAAAGGTAGGAGAGATGACGAGAGGAAGAAGGAGAGCCACAGAAAAAGAGTGGGACCCGCAAGACCTTGCTGTAAGAAGCAGAGTGTTTCCTTTTGATACGCAGAATAATGAAAACAAAGCAACAAGCAAGATTCATCAAATCCTTATCTTCTCTCTTTCACTCACAACCAATTGCTCATCCCACCTACTTGTTCCCCACAAAACACTCTCTCCCTCTTTGTTCTTTCATCTTCTCTAAGCTCTTTCTCTGAACCTACGCTTCTGCTAAGCTATTCTAAGAGAAGCCAGACTAGCAATAAACCCTTCATTTTAAGCATTCTGTTTCCTTCTTGAGAAACCTAGATATTTTGGTTTCTTGTATCCGGTGATGAAGATACAGTGTGATGTGTGTGAGAAAGCTCCGGCGACGGTGATTTGTTGCGCCGACGAAGCTGCTCTCTGTCCTCAATGCGACATCGAGATTCACGCCGCTAACAAACTCGCTAGCAAGCACCAACGTCTTCATCTTAATTCCCTCTCCACCAAATTCCCTCGTTGCGATATCTGCCAAGTAAGTTTCTCTACAGATCTCATTAGATCTTGTCAAATATTTTATGGATTCGTTAGTTTGAATCTGCTCTGTTGCAAAGTTGTGATTTTATAGATCTTGTAGCAACTGTTGTATGTATGCCTTGTTGTTTAAGACTAGGGTTTGCTCATTATGTTCTTATGACTTGTAGGAGAAGGCAGCTTTCATTTTCTGTGTAGAGGATAGAGCTCTGCTTTGCAGGGACTGCGATGAATCCATCCACGTGGCTAATTCTCGATCTGCTAATCACCAGAGGTTCTTAGCCACTGGGATCAAAGTAGCTCTGACCTCAACTATATGTAGTAAAGAAATTGAGAAGAATCAACCTGAGCCTTCCAACAACCAACAGAAGGCTAATCAGATTCCTGCTAAATCCACAAGCCAGCAGCAACAACAACCTTCTTCTGCTACTCCACTTCCCTGGGCTGTTGACGATTTCTTTCACTTCTCTGATATTGAATCCACCGACAAGGTAGTGATGAGAATTGAGATTCAATGTTAGATCACTTTCTTTGCAAGAAGCTTTTATTGACTTCTTGGTTTAAATTGAGCAGAAAGGACAGCTTGATCTTGGGGCAGGGGAGTTGGATTGGTTTTCAGACATGGGATTCTTCGGTGATCAGATTAATGACAAGGCTCTTCCTGCAGCTGAAGTTCCTGAGCTTTCTGTTTCGCATTTAGGTCATGTTCATTCATACAAACCTATGAAGTCAAATGTTTCACACAAGAAGCCGAGGTTTGAGACCAGATATGATGATGATGATGAGGAACACTTCATTGTCCCTGATCTTGGCTAAAAAGCTATATGTAATCTATGTGTAGACATTCTTCAATGTAAAAGAACAAACAAGAAACCTATCTGCATGTGTGGAGTTAATGTCATATACATTTTAGTTTTGTCTTAAGTTGTGTAAGATATGTTGAGAGCTTATAACAAATGTCTGTGTTTGAGTTTTGTTCATACCTCTTGAACATGGTCTATGCTTAATGCTTTGATGCTACAAACTTGATACTAAATGTGTTCTCTCTGTTCTTTCTTGGTTTTTTTTTGTTTGTTCCTGATTATTACTCTGTTTTCAAAGCCTTGAGAAACAATCCTCAATGCAATTTACGGTTCCAAACAACTACGAAAAACTCTTTGTTTTCTATTAGCAAGAAAAGCTCAGAAGTCACAAGTCTGTTTTATTCAATACAATGAAGAAGAAAAAGAAAAGACAGAGAGAGAACCAAAAAAAAAAAACATTACAAATGATCAGAATCATCAGGAAGAATCCAGAACAGATTATTACAATAGACAAGGAGAATTCTGGACTCGAAGAGAAGTTTTACTATTCTACTTGTATCTTAAGAAAACTGAGAGCTTCACAATCTGTAGGAAGAGCTGGAATGGCTCCCTTTTTAGTCGTCGTGATTGCTCCACAAGCGTTTGCAAATCTCAGCACTTTTCTCAATCTCTCTTCCTCCTAAGAAACGAGAAAAATCAGTAAATATCATCAACAATATTCAGTTGATTGAATAGACACACAATATCAATGGGAGTTAACCTCGAGTACAGATTGATCATCAACAATCTGGTTTAGAAGCGCGCCAACAAAAGAATCACCAGCTCCAGTAGTA
>Ga0041059_1001122_pt1 | contig 21403 bp, 11 predicted proteins | sample AraColnosormetaG_FD_56232 | JGI IMG/M metagenome (GOLD analysis project Ga0041059, IMG submission 56232) | Arabidopsis roots microbial communities from North Carolina, USA - Col MF nosort | ecosystem: Host-associated > Plants > Roots > Unclassified | place: USA: North Carolina | collected... | reverse complement strand
CATATATATATATATATATATATATATATTTTATAGAGTTTATCTTTATTATCACTACTGTAAACTTTTATAGAATTTAGATATTAAAAATAATTTAAACGTTTTATAAAGTTGAAAATGCAAGATTTGCGTTTGTGAATCGAGTTCTGGATCGGAACTAGCTCAAATAACCAAAATTGAAACAAGTGCGTATCTTATTGATGATTTTGTATGAATATTAAATTACCAATAATTGAAGTTGATAACTTTGAATATCAAGTCAACGATCGTATAATCAGTGCACAGCTGTTTTAGTAACAATAATGTAAATCTGCCACACTTAAGTGATCTTCATCTCAACCATGAATAAATATTTTCTTATACTTCTTCCATTATTTTTTTATTTAATGTTTTACAAGAATACATATATTAAAAATTATTTAATTTTTTGTTTATTTTAAACTAAAACATCATTTATTATCTAACCAAATTCATGAGTCAACCAATAAAAAATAATCTGCAAAATATGTATCGTCAAAACCAATTAAAAACTAATTAATTTTGTATTAAAAGTTGAAACATCATCAAATTTAGAAAAAAAAAATTCTTCTAAACATCAAATAAAAAAACAGAGGGAGAAAAAAATTTAGTTTTAAAATTAGTAAATAATTCTTAAGGATTTCAACTATTGTTTGTCATAAGAAAAAACTATTTTAGTCATACCACTCGAGAAATTAAGTTTCCTCTACTTGGTATTATTGTTGCAATAATGCTTGATTCCCTTCATTCTTTATAATTCCTTTTGTAAACTATCTTAAACAGAGTATCTAAGTTAAGTTAACATATTAAAAAAATTCTAATGTAAATTTATATAATCATCTTCATTTTATTGGATCCAAAAATCTTCCTCAAATATAAACCCAAAATCCTTTTTCTTTGTTTTGGTAAAATAAGTAAACCCAAAATCTTCCCAAATCAATCAAAGCGAGAAAGAGCTATGGGTGCAAGCAATCACGATAACGATTTCAATTCTACGACAAACTGGAAACTCGTCGACGGTACACTCATAGACGCCATCTCATTTGAATCCTCCTTCACTGCAAACCCCGAATCTGACGACGGAATCATCTCTGCCGCCGTCGATCATGTAACCAAATCCCCGTTACTTCTTCTCCCTCCGGTTCCCAACGGCGAGCCTTGTGAAATTACAAGTACGGTCCTTAATTTGTCTTCGTTCTTCTCCGAGATTCTGAAAAATACACTCCGATCCGGTGTTATTAAACCTCTAATTGTTAGTTTGAAGTAGATCGATAGTGTTAATACGATAAAATTGATGATAATTTTTTTGGTGTTTTGTGAAATGTGTGTGGTTTTGGTTGCAGTTACATTTGCACAAGAACATGAATTAAGGCAAATCTACATCCGAAGTAGTGCACGAGTATACGAAGTGTATTACACGAAAAAGCGACGACATGATAAGGAATATCTGTGTACTGTTCGATGTGGTGTTGCAATTAGAGATGAAGAAGTGCTTCAGATCCCTCTTACAGAGTCAGCTGATTCTAAACCAGTAAAGGATTTGATCGAGAGGAAGGTTGCAGATAATGGTAATGGACGGACGAGCGAAGATGATTGGGTTGAAGTGAAAGCTAGTGATGATTCTCTGTTGAATAATGAAAAACAGGTAACAAATATTTTTGCACAAGTAAAATCACATTTGTTGATGTTAATGTGGTAATGCTTTTTTCAGGATTTTTATGAAGCTACTGCGGAGATCAATGATGCGGAACCTTGCACTTCGATTACAGTTCGTCTCCTCTCCCTTCAGGATAAAAGATGTGCACTTGTAGATGAAGTTTATGTATTTGCTGATCCTGTTGATCCAAGTGAGTCAGAGAAGGAAGAAGCAACTGGAACAGGAAATTCATCTAGTAGTTCGTTGATGGCTATGTTTATGCCTGCTCTTTTGCAGCTATCTCGAGGAAAAGATGTCAGAAAAGAACGGGATATACAAGTTTCCGACAAGTCCAACAGTACAGATCCAGTAGCTATAGGAAATACTGATCAGATAGGAGTGAGCTCACCAGTTTTAGTTGATACTGTTGCAAAGCAGGTTGATGCAGCAACACGAGTATCTGGAGCAGAAAGCAAGCCTGCTATACCTTGCAATAATGTGGAGACTATTCTGAATCAGCTTGTTAACAAGGTAAGTATGATAGAAACTATCTTGATAAGATTTGAAGATCAGATGTTGAAACCTATTAATAGTATTGATGCAAGGCTCCAGTTAGTTGAGAAGAAACTCGAACAGCTAGGAAAGAAATCATTTGAATCTGATTTGGGTTTTCGAACGAAAATACCCAATCAAGATTCTCTGCGCAGTGATACTGATAAAACTCCTGATACCGATGAGAGTGATGGATTGACTAAAAACACGGATGTAGTTCCTGACTCCTCTAGTATAGACAACAGTGAAGATTGTGCTGTTGTACTACCGAAGAACAGGCTTGATAATATTCTTTCAAAGTCTGTGGAACTGGAGAGTGAAAATAGCTCAATCTCAGGGAATGAGATGATTTCTGCTGAACCTGAGATCAGTAATGAGGAGGTTGGTCATTCATTTGAAGAGAAACCAAAACATTCGTTGTCTATAAATGATGCTTTAGCATCTGCACTTGCTGGGTTATTGTCTTCACATTCGATCACCGATGGAAAATACAGTCAAGCCCTCGTAATTACAGCCCCAGAATTTTCAAGTGAAGATGATGTGGAGATAGAAGAGAAACCTGGGACGAGTGCCCATCCAGACGATAGCCAAGTTGCAGCAGAGGAGTCTGAAAACAGGTACTCTTCTTCCTTGGAGAGCTCTACTTCGTCACAGAAAGAGCCCGGAATTACTCCAGACGATTCTCATGGAACGATGTATGGAGTTTTTAAAAAACTGGATGATAGTTTTGGAGGAGATGAGGAAGCTGAGACTGTGGTTAGCGTCAGCGACAATGCTTTAGATGAAGAGACGGTAACATCAAGCACAAAAGCTGATTGTTACACAGAAAGGGAAAACCTCAGTTATAAACCCACGGAACCTGATTCCCTGATTCACGAGCTCGAGAGTTCAAATGTAACTACCGCAAAATGCAAAGGAGAGCCTTCAATGGATGATGTCTTGAAGAGTGTTCTAGGTTTTCAACCGACTACTTCTTCGGTCGATTTCCTAACACCAGTCCTGGATGTGAAATTTAATTTAGAGAATAAAGACTCAGACAGCAAGTATTTCTTTGAGGTACTCTTCACAGAAGAATCGAAAACTTATGTAGATTGCAAGAACGATGTTTTTGATGATAACTTAGTCTCAGTGGAAGATGAAGAAGAACTCAAAGGACCACCAACAGATACCCTTTCGTCTGTGGAGATGAATCACTATGCGACGAACGAGATGCCTATACACTGGAATGGTGAAATATCAGAAGCGAGTCTTATATAAAGGGAAAATTAAATGCGGCATCAAAGCCCGCATTTTGTTTTCTTCTGATATCTACATATTTTTTTTTGGAACTATTTTTGCAAATATATTCTCTATTTTGCACTTATTTACAATGACATACTACCGAATTTATTTACTTGAATTAAAATCTTGCGACTAATACTTATTACCCAAACCGATTATACCCGATATATATGGTATTTCCTTTACTCTAGCAACACACAATAAAATCATATATTCTCTAGCAACGAAATCTTAAAACAACCACAGTTTGAATTATTTGAATTAAATTTCTGCGAATAATTTGCAAAGAATTAAAACAAAATTTTTGTAACAAACCAAAAAACATGAACGATTTTGTAAACTATTATTGTTTCAAATAATGTTTACAAAACTACCCAAATTTAGGTTATTAAATGACGTGAAAAAATCCAAAACCCAAGTATATCAATCACTAATTGTGATTAAACTAAAGATTTATTTATAACATTATCCATAGTAAAAAATTGAAGTACATTTTTAGAGTTATTATGTCATTACCTAAAAAGCAAAAAAAAAATTAATTTTTTAAATATTATTATTTATATATTTCAACTTTATAAAACATTACTAATATTTAAATTTATAAAAAGTTTAATATATCACAATTTTTTGACATCATCATATAATATATAGAGTTTAAAAAAATCTCAAAAAAAATTCCGTCACCAAAATTTTTTTCCGTCATATTTTGTAATTCGAAATTTTAAAAATGAACATATATTAACCAATTGACAAAAAATGTGTGGGTTCAGCGTCCCGCATCGACTAAAATATTTAGACAATGATTCACAAACATATCATAAATAAGATCAACATTAATAAAATAAATAGATTATTTTTACGGGATGAGTTTGGCAGGACGTTACTTAATAACAATTGTAAACTATAAAATAAAAATATTTTATAGATACAATTTACAAACTTTTATATATACTAACTTTATAAAGAAAAATCGTCCAAGATATGTACCGCGGGTTAAAATCTAGAATCCAAGATACATAACGGCTAAAAACACATACTACTCTTACCACATTACAAAAGTCATGTATTTTTCACAAATTATTCAGTCTAAAATCCAAGATGAATTTTTTTTTAGAATTTTACATAATATAGTTTATCATGCTTTTATTATATACACTATACATTTTAATCGTAATACCAACTAATATACTAAGAAAACAGATATTATAAATGTAAACCCACCCTACCAAAAAAAATATCCGTAAACCCAAATACATAATCTACAATTCAACAATATGAATTTCACTCAATATATACATTTTCTTAAAAAATTAGCCCCGCGGTGTACCGCGGGTCAAATTCTAGTATAGTTTATAGTTTCAACGAAGTTTTTACTCTATACTCTGTTGAAAGAAGTTGTAAGCTTTAATGATACCATGGATTACTGTGTTCTATATGCGACAAATGCAAGTGTAGATATTAGAACCAATTGTGGCAGAAATCCAATGACGTGGAGAAAAAAAGTTATGCGCTAGGACTCAGACCAGTACGTTGCCACTCGACTTCTTAGTACGATTTGTTAGGATAGATAGACTATAGCAAAGAATTGACCATCTTGAGGAAGGGTTAGGGGAGTTGGTCTGCCGCATAGAGTAAACCAACGTGACTTGGAGCTATGAGGGAACACTAATGTGACATAAAGACAACTCTCAGTGAGACCTAAGTTTAAGTTGTACATATTGAGAGGATATCTAGTTTATTGTTACAAATCTATCCTTTTCAATTAATCTTTTGGGGTTAATGGTGATAAATATTCAACTATACATAACACTTTTTGTTTACGTTTTTTAGTTTTCCAAAGTAAGAGCATACAAATTGCTAAGCCGAATTTCTCCCACTCCTACTTGTTTATATGTACAATGGGCTGGGCCTATAAGGCCCAATGTTTTGTGTGTCACATTTCGTCACCCACAGACATATATACTTAGATTGAAGCTAAAGCTGCAGTCTCCGTCTCTTCGCTTCTAGGGTTTCATCAACCAAATTCGCTTTCGCCGCCTTTCCACAAGCAATCATGGTGAAATATCTCTCCTTGTTCTTGATTTTCCTCTCTCTTTCACTTTCCTCTGTAATCTCTGAGTTTTTTTTTTATGGATCTGTTGATTAGGTGCTCCAAAACGACATCGATCTCCTTCATCCGCCACCTGAGCTTGAGAAGAGAAAGCATAAGCTCAAGCGTCTCGTGCAATCTCCCAACTCCTTCTTCATGGTACTGTTTTCTGTTTTCTTTTATGAAATCTGATTTGTATTACATTTGATGCGATGAAATGAATCTGATTCTGTATTGTTTGTGTGATTTTTTTCAGGATGTTAAGTGTCAGGGATGCTTCAACATGTGAGTTTACTAATTTTGTATAGAGTCTTAACAATGTTGTTTGGTATTGGATTTGAATAAAGATTGTTTTATAAAGAGGAAAGCTTTCACTGTTTTAGATTAGTAGTGATTTTGGTTTTGCTTATTTTGAATAAAGTTTTATTGAACCTATTGATTGGTATTTGGAAGAAATTGTTCATCATTTGAATTTGTATTGATGTGAAGAGGTTACACTTAAAAACATATTGATTTGAATGTTGTATTCTTGAATATATAGATTGGTACGAAACTAGTGTTTTAGATACCTTATTTTGAATGTTTTCTTATTGAATCAGTTGTGAATTGTCGATTTTGCTCAGCTTAAATGCTGTTTTATCAACTAGAAGTTTGGTATTGGTAGAATTTTTCCAGCTCTTAAATAAGTATTGATTGTGAATTTGTAAAGAGGTTACACTTTGTGATGAATTGCTTGTTGTTATTTTGCAGAACCACTGTGTTCAGCCATTCTCAAACTGTTGTGGTATGTGGAAACTGTCAGACAGTTCTGTGCCAGCCCACCGGTGGTAAAGCGAGGCTACAAGAGGGATGCTCTTTCAGGAAGAAGTGAGATTGAGATCTCACGAATCATTCATCCGTTCGCAGATGTTTTGCTTTAGTAGTTTTGATATCTATGACGTTTTTCTGCTTATGAGAAGATTTTGAATGCATGATAAAACTACTAGCTGAGTAATTGTTCAGAACTTGGTCTTGTTGAAACAGAATATGCTTTCATTTTAAGTTTAAATCTTTCTCGGATTGCATCAGTTGTCTGGCTTCTTGTTCATGTTTACAATTCTTTAATTTGAACAAACAACCTTGGTTAAATTTTAATGACTTGTGCAAAAGAATTGTAATATTGCTATCTATGACTAGAAGATACTCAGACTTGACTTAACATGAGATATTCGGCCTGCTTTATGAAGTTAAGTTGATGAAGTTGTTAAACTTTAGCTAACTAGGTTAGGACTGAACGCTACACATCGGTGAGTGACGTGTTTGTAAGATGTTAGCTTTTGGTTGAGAGTTTAGTCTCTGGTTTGATGAATTGGAATAAGAATTGTTCTAAACAATGCTCCAATTTTATCTCTTCTGCAATCTAATATGGGAATGTCTTATCCGATGGCTCGAGGCTCTAACATGCATTAAGACTGGAAATATGTTTTACGGGCTGAGATCTAAAACTCTGAGCTGGAGAAGTTTTTTGAAATCTATGGTCATATTGACATACTACAACAATTGAACCCCATTTTTTGCAAGAAACTCTTTGTTAATATCGGTTGTACTCTATTGTCTAAAATCGAAACAACTCGATTCGTTTTGTGCAAATTTGGATACTGAGCAATGAAACTATTCCTTTTGACATCAATCTTAAAACTAATAATTGATAAATGACAAGACCAATGTATAATATCTTATGTTTTCCTTTCAACATCGACAATGTATAATATCTAAAATCTAGAAATCTAGAAAAGTATAGGGATTGAAGTGTGGTTCTAAGTGAAAGAGAATCTTGTAAAGCTAAATATCATGAGCAAGCAATTTCGCGGCGCCTTGAAATGTGAGAGAGACCAAGTGAGTAAACACTTTCCAATTATACAAAAACATCAAATGCTTTTTCTCCATCTCATCTTTGTGATTTTTAGAAAAAGTAAATAAGAATAGCTATTAAAAAAATTAAAGTAAAAGTAGTTGTGAGAGAAGTACAATGAATTTACGTTTGGATCTCTTAAGCTGTTTTTGTAACTTTACTGAAGCATCTTCCTAATTCTGAGTTTTTTTCTATAAAAACATATTTTTACACAAAGTTGATGGAACTTCTTTTTGGGTAACAAATGACACTTTTATTTAGATAACTTAGCTGTACAATTGCTTTCGTATGTAAAGTTAATCACATTTAAAAACAAAGTTGCTAATCAATCAAATCTTTTCAAAGAAGAAGTGGACAATAGTTTGAATTCCTTGTGGATGTATCTATGTCATTTACAAATTCTGTAATCTCAGTCCCAACTGCTCTAATTAATCTTTCTTATTAAATAGTACATTCTTCACAAAAACAAAAATCAAACAAAGAAGTTACAGAAGAGTTATTCCACTTGAGACTAATCGATCCATTTCAACTATACTCGTTGGGGGTGAATTTTTGGATTTCAGAGATTAATCGATCGGGATGCAAAACGCGTAAATAAAACCGTTTGAGATGTTTTACTCTCGAAATTCTTTATGTTGAAGCTCTTCAGAAGTGCTCTCTCATAACCATACCGCAACAATGCGATCTAGAGTCCACTTGTTGACTAGAGGCTCCAATTGTTGGAACGTATGATCCGGAGTCTAGAGGCCTCAACACCCGAACCACTCAAGAGTCCCTTTAAACATTTAGAATGTTAAAAACGCCATGTTGGCTTTACAAAAACTTTGTCCATATTTTTGACGTACCAAACATGACTTCTAGTCGAAAAATAATAACCATTTTAAATTCATAGTAGGCATGAATTATGTCGCATGATACTTTATAAGAAAAAACATACCCGACTCATCGGCAAAGCAACCTCGTTAGGCCACATTTTTATACGAAATCAACATAAACTTAATTTCTTGAGATCCTTTATCATAGAAAGAAGTAATATAGAAATATCAAATGCTTACGTTCGTAAATTGTAGGCACGATGAAATTTGATAAAAGAGAACGTGCATAAAGTTTGAACTAGAAAAAGCAAGTGATCCACTACATCAAATGGCTTATTTCCACGTGGCGAACTGTGAGAAGATTGCTGCGCCATTAAGTAAAACATATAGCCGTTAATTTAAAAACATACGACAAGACTCATAAAGCCATGACTTGTGGCCGTACCTTTCCATGGTCTATATAATCCCCGAAGGGCTCTCACCTCCAATGTTCCTTTCCATGCTAATTAAGCAACATCCAAAACATAAGTAAAACACTATTATAGAAGCTCTTACAAAGAAAAAATATGAAGAAAGCTACGGCATTGATGAAACATATCGTTGCATTGTTGAGTTCCATGGCGAAGGCAAAATCTATAGCCATAAAGAACAAAACGAGTGCTTTCAAGACACGAGTACTCATGTTGTCTCTAGTGAAACACAAGAAACTCGGGTTCCGTTCCATTTCCAACAAGATTCACCACCTCTTGGGCCATGCGGATCAAGACGACGATAACGACCAGGACCAAGACAAGAACAAGGCTATAGTCCTCTACAACAGCAAGGCATCCACAATGGCTCATCATGAGGAATATGACGTTCACGAGGAGGAAAGCGACAAGTATCCTGATCTGAGGCACACGTTGTTCGAAGGAGAGGAGGACTTCGGGGACTTGGAGGAGGAAGGTCAAGGTAGTTCTGTGATAGATATGGTGAGGACCTCGAAGGAAGAAGAAGGAGAGAATTTCAAGCTAGAAGATGAGATCGACCATGTCGCGGATCTCTTTATTTCTAGGTTTCATAAGCAGATGAAGCTTCAGAAACTCTTGTCCTTCAAGAGGTATCAAGAAATGCTAGCCCGAGGCACCTAAACCCATATCCATATATATATATAAACATGTTGGCAATAGATATGAATAATAGATTCATATTATGATCTTTGCTAACGTACGTTCTTATTTTGTGTTGTCTATGATAAATCCTTCGAGTTCTCTTATTTTCTAGGATCGAAATATTACGGTCTCTTAGATCTGTTTTCATTTAATATGTTGAAGTTGAAGGAAGGATCTGCTTTGCGGAATATGTTTTCTTCCTCCTTGAGACCGTACTGTGTAAGATCTTTTAAGTGTTACAATATAGAGCATTATTTTTTGGCTTATATGTCACTCCAGGCCTTAATCATATGTTGGTCCATTTGTTTCATTCGCTCAGACTCAACAGTCAGAATTCATGATCTCGTTAGCAATTCACTTTGCCAATTAGAGACACAAGTTTATGTTGTAAAACTACACTTAAAATGTGTTAAAAGTGTAATCTTGACATCACTAAAGTAACTATTGATACACTGTGAAATGCAAAGAAAATTGGAAGCTAGATAATGCACAAAATAGTGAAATATGAAGTAGAGTGTTATAATATTGAGTCTTGACATCACACTCCAGACCCGGCCTTGAGTTTTACAAGCCTACAAGTGAACAATGAAATGGGCCGCATAAGTTTTATCTATTTTAGAATTTTGTTGAAAAAACAAAAAAATTCGGTCTCACTTGTCTCAAAAGTCAAACCCATGAACTGATGATGTACCCACCATAATTGAACCACTAGACTTAAAGAAAGTTTTCTAGAAAAAAGCCAAACTCAAATTATATTATTAGCAGCTGCAAACCTATGCTTCGCCTGGTTGGCCCAAGGGCCGGCTCTACATAAGTCTCCTTCTTTATCTTAATTTGACGCTCAAGCGACCTATTCTGTAATCAACCATAAACTTTGTCAGTTTTCTTAGATTGTAGTAGGTTGGATTTGTTTTTGAACTTTTAGTTTACCTAAGGAACAAAATTAATCATTCGTAACCATTTTAAGGAAACAAACTTAACCATTCATAACGATTGTTTCTGATTATTATCGATAGCAATTGTATTTAATTATTTTGATACTTATATCAAGTTTTGATTATATTCTAGCTGCATAATTTTAAAGTCTTTTAAACTATCCCAAGTGCAAGGCAAATTAAAGTAGTGAATAGGGTATCAACCCATAAATAAAGACGTAAACGCAAGAAGACTTATGAAAAGCTAAACTAATCTAGCTAGAGTTGTGATATAAGATGCTTTTGAGTTAAGAAATTATTTGTCATTTTAACTAAAAGAACACTATTAATAACATATAAACAAGTTAAACACGCAAATGCATTGGTGAGCAAATAATCAAGACGTATCTAATGTTGATATCTCTATTCATTATGTTAAATGAGTAATGGGTATTGAATATCAAAACTATCTTTAGTTGTTAATATTCGAATATAAGTACAAAATAATAGTACAGATAACTCCATGATTACATGTTTACAACACCAAAGCTGTAACTATATAAACTTCTACTATCTTATACTTAATTTGGCATTAAACTAAGTAGTGAAAAAGTAACCAACAAAACGGTAGGGATATAGAAGAACAAAAAAAGATAACTCAGATAATTTTACATAAAAATGAAAAGAATTTAAAATAAATATTTATTTGTATAGTTGTTTCTTGTTTTATTTTTCTACAACGTATATAATTAATCTAGAAGTTCTCTTTGTGGAAGTCAAACTTGGTAGTTGTCTTTCGAGAAAAATCCAAAGCTAGATTTTTTAATTCCTTTATCATTCCTGGCATTCCACAGTAGAAGACTCCTGCAATCAAAATTCATATTAGTATTTAGTCTAAATTCATCACTTTATTAATTATTATACAACATCACGTACATAACGAGATTAACGGTCGAGATTAGTTACCTATTCTTTTGCCGGGATGTTGAACAGCGATCTTCTTGTAGACTTGTCTCCAGTTAGGTTTAGCGAAGTGGGACTTGACACGTGTACCCGACACAACATCCACACCGTTCTTAGCGTGTTGCAACGACTGAAGCATGGCAATGAGAGCCACTCTTGCATCACCTTCCTCGTACACACTCGTGCAATAATTGTGAAGCTCGATGATTCCTTCCTCGTCTAACTCCGAAATCTCGTCCATTATTCCCTTGAACCACTCGAATGATCCTTGTTCCCTAGTCACCCAGTAGAAATAAGCTTTCCTTGTCTTAAACCCTTTACTATTGTTGTTACTGTTATTGTTCTCAATGTCGCTGTCGCGGTCAGGACCTTTCATGTTGTTGATGATGTCCTTAAGGATACTGATCATAGGCGTGGCTCCAATGCCGAGACCTACGAGGAGTACCACGTCGTATTTCTTGTAGTCTTGTGCGGGAGCACCGTATGGACCGTCGATAAGGACCTTCGGGAACGGGAGGTTTCCATCTCCTCCGTCTGCTCGGAGAAGACCGCTTTTACCGGCGGTAGGAGGTTTGCAAACCTCGGAGAAAACGGTCCTGAGCTTACGTGTCCAGTCACCGAGAGTGCGGATATGTACGCTCAGGTAATCGTCTCCGGGAGCTGATGTGATTGAGAAAGGATGCCATTCGAATGGAGATACGGCTCGGCAGTTCACCAACATGAACTGTCCACTTTTGTATTTGAATCCTTGTGGCTTCGTCATGTGTAGAGACAACACGTTCCCGGGGTAAACAGCCACCTGTTGTTACATATATATAGATTAAGTTCAAAGGCAATTTTCAAACTTTTATCAAAAAGAACTATAAAATAAGATGGTTTAAAAGTATTAGTTGAAATATTTCTTGAAACATAAGGTTTTCAAGAGATAAATAGAAATATATCTGACCTTGATCATCTTAACCGGTTTGATGCTTGATCTGAAAGCACGGAGCAGCCTCTCCGATGCATATAGAAGGATGGGTACAGCAAGATACATCCATGTCTACAAGAATCATACAAACAGGTAATAAATGTTATTAACCGGAAAAAGGAAAGAAAATAAGAAATTAAAACAGATAAAATGAGGTTTGAAGAGAGTACCGTTTTCTGATACCAAATCTTTGTGAGGTAGAGCTTGATACCATGGACAATGAGAAGAGCATAAACAATGATGAACAAATGGTGGGTGTACCAAAAGGCGTTGAAACCGGTAAGCTTCTTGAGGAAGTTAGGTAAGTTAAGCTTGTTACGTCGGAACCAAGGCGTCGCGAGTGTAAAGGCTATAGCCATTAGCACAACCATCACAATGCCAGTCCATCCTTCCACTCCTTTCACAAACCACCAGTAGCTAGTCGGTTGATCCCCAAAGTATTTTTCCATCGGCTCATAGGTGTCCTCATCCGCGGCAATTAAACGTGGAAAATCACACGTTAAATGGGCACCCGCATGGAGTAAAACACCGACGACTATCCCGCTTGCAATAACCTTGTGGAAGTTAAGACTATCATCAAAAGGAACGACAGTACCAAGCTTAGTCTTGTTCCTAAGCCAAGTGATGGTGTTTCGACAAACAGGCAACAATATGAGAGCCATGTTGAATTTGAGAGTCTCGGCGCCTCCTTTGGCGACACAAACGCAATAACCCATGACACCATAGGCAGCTTTGTTCTTGTACTGAATGAATTTATAAGTAAAGAGGCCACCACAGATGCCAAGCCATAACATCATTATCCATAGTCTCTGCCAATTGTCAAGTATGAAATATTTGATTTTCTCCGACCATCTCACTAAAGGGTTGCTCTCTTTTGCCGGTCTAAGCTTCTGACTTAACATCTGACTAAGTATCCTGCTGTCTCCCATCCGCACCGACTGGTTTGGTGCTTGTAATAGCAACATTTCCAAGTTTTCGATCTGTTTCACCAATGTCCATATCATATAATTAACTAAAACGTTACAATAAAACATTAATGTTCCAAACTGTTTTTCTTAAAAACACTTTTCATAGGTTTCTCCAATAATTAAAAAACAATATACTATCGGAAGCCGCCTAAGACTTTCTAAGCTTGGATTATAGTGTTAGTTCATATATTTTACAATTTTATTGGTCATTTCTTCATATCGTAACCACTAACCACCCATTGTCGAGATTTTGTTGATTGGTTTGGTAAAAAGTTCAAGATGGCCCAATAAGTTGGAAATTAAAAAACATCATGGTGACCCAATTTTGACCACTAAAGACTTCTAGAACGTTATGTTTTTCCACGTTTTTTCTAGTATTTTAAGAGTGGTTAAATTTACGACGTACATAATACCATTAGTGTGATTGAGTGGGTGAAAGTGGACCACACGTACCATAATAAACCCAGCATTGTCTGGGTCCAACTCTTCCATTATCAGTGCCGCATATTCTTTGGCTTGCTTTTGAATATTTGAGAGCTTGTTTGCAGAAGCACTAAGACTAATAATCTGCAATAAATTACCAACAAATTAGAAAACAAAAGCTAAAGTATTTGAAACATTAATAACCTAAGCTAAAGTAACAAAGACTACTACTCTATCTATCTATTACCATTTTGTCGTGTTCACATGAAGTTAATATATTGATGATGTTAATAGTAAACGTCAGCAGATAAAGTCAGTGGGGATTTGCGCGTGGACAAAATTGTCAAAATAATCAACCAAGAATAACGTATAAAATAAGAGAAAAAAAATTCAACCAGGAATATGAATAAATATAAGATAAAAAAAATGTATAAATATAATAAAATATTTGAAAAAGATAATTATTGAGTGGTGTGTGTGTTTTCTCACCTCAGCCACCTCTTCTTCTGTTACTCGCCCATCTTCATCTTTGTCCACCCTGACCAAACAGTGATGTCATATATTAGTTACAAATCCACCAAAACTCCACAAATGATTAATATTACTACTTTTGGTCCTTAAATTCTGATGACCGTTTAATTTTCATTAAGAGTCAATATTAAACGACAAATAGTGATTACGCGTTATATATTTATTGTGGGTTAGGTGAAGATATGTAAAAAAAAGCTTACATGTCAAAAAAGACTTGGAGTTTGGCATCAAAGCTTTCGTCTGAGATCTGTTCCCAGAATATCCTAAGCTGTTCCTTTGTGATTGCATCGCCGGAGACGTTATTCCGGCGAGCTAATGCTCTAAAGAGCTGGTCAGCGAAGTCTTTAGATTCCTTATTCATTCCTAGAGTAAAAAACAAAACAAAAATGAGACTAACACAAAAATGGAAACATATAGTACTAATAGAATTGCTTAGTAAGAAGTGATTTACTTACCTAAGCATTCCCAAAACTTGGCAGAGAGTAAGAGGCCGTTGGAATCAGCGGAGAGTTTATCGAAACGTTGGTCGACGGCCGGCCATGCGGCCGTCTTGGTGGCAATGAACTTGAGACCTTTGAGTGCGTGGATGGCCGCGGAGCTCGTGCGGTCAAACCGCCGCACGGCCGGGGAGGGACGTCTAGAGAACACGCGGCGGAGCTCGCGGGAGGCGTTCTTGATGCGTGAGGAGGTGCTTCGGAAGAAAGATAAGGAGGTGGTGTTGTTGAGGCTGCTCTCGAGAGTCTTCTTCGTAAGAAGGGCTAGCTCCGGGTCCTCCAGGTGGCCTCCACCTCCAGCTGCTTGTTGGACACTATGGACGGCCACCGAGTCGTCCCTGATGTCTAGCGTGATCTCCACGTACTCATCGTCATCACCACGGCCGCCAGCAACACTATTGCTTCTCTTGGGAAGATCGTCGGCGAATCTTGCGTTTTTCTTGGACGCACGTTTAGGCCGGCCAAGCGGACCGCTAAAGGCACCACGGTCGCTAGCGATGCTCTCCGTGTCCGAGTTGGTGTCCGAGTTAGCTCCTCGTAGAATCCCAAGTTCATGGTCGTTACTTGAATTGCCTCGTCTCATTTTCATCGAATTCGAGAAACCAAAAAGATCTCACTAGATTTGGCCAAGAAAACCACAGAGATCTATACAAATAAACACCCGTAAGGTTACTGTATTAGTTGATAGAGAAAAAATAACCGCTCTCAAAAGGTGTTTGATTTTTGTGTATGGAAGAAATTGATTTTGTTTAAAATATATTTATAGAGTGAAGGAGGAATAGATGAAATAAATGGCATGCAAATTGCCATTCTTCTGTGCTAAATCAGGGAAGGTAGTGGGAAACTATGGATGGACCGCTCCGGTCTGGTCAAAATCCTTTACTGACCATTTATTTTGACTTTTTTTTAATTTCCTTTTTTTTTTGTTCTTCTTCTATTCTTCATTTCTTCCTTACCTTTTTTATTTATACCGTGTCATACATTTCAAACACCGAAGTCATTTATACACCAACCCCGTGTGTGAATTAACAAAGAAAAACAACCCCGAGTTATGTCAAACACCGAGTCATTTATAAACTTTTGTTTGAAGAACTTAAATTGTTATTTTTCAATGTATTTGGCAATCATGCATATAGTATCTAACTTTTCCATAAGTCAATCTATAATTCATTTTGGATCGTATATTGATGATACTATATAAATATGTTGCTTCTAACATTTGGCTTGTAAACTGTATTCAAATGTATATCTAACCTACTGTACCGAACAAAAAATTATTATGGATTCTTGTACAAACTCCATGTGAGATGTATTGTTCATTTTCTGTTTTTTCTTTTTTCTTTTTTGATAAAAACACATTTCTGTTTTATGTAAATATGAAAGTCAATTAGCTAGATCATCAAACTATAACTATCCAGTCTATCATCGATGACTTATTTTTCGTTTGAATGTGGTAGTCTTAAAGGAACATCGTTCATGTTCCATAATGGATAAGAACAGATAAGCGATCCGATCGCTAAAAAGAGTGGACATGCTTAAGTTTATTTGTCTCTTGGGCACTGACCTTCTACTTTGGTTTCTTGTTTGGAGTATACTTTAGACAAATAACACAGTAATTAAAATGACTTTTGAAATGACAAAATGAGATTTAATTAATAAAATGAAAATTTTATGTTATTTGAGGTAATTCCTCTACATAAAGACAATTTGAATCTATTAGCATTATACAAACTAGCGGAGATATCTAAAGTTTATATTGTCTGCATCAATACGACTTACTTTAATTAGTATTGAAGTATTTAACTTAGTCATTCATAAACTCTATTTTATATATACTAAACACAGATTCTCGTAATAAAAATAAACCTAAGTGTATGCATAAAAACGGAATTAGGGTATAGATGCTCACTTTTGAGCTTTTATAGTTTTTGATAACAAAATTATAAAGCGTAATACATAAACTAAAATTCAAAGATCATAATTAAAAATTATGTGTTATTTTAGTAAACACTAGTCGGATAGTGTTATATTTAATTGATATAACAAGATTTTTGTATTGCTAGAGGTAATATTTCTATATATATAAACAATTTTGTAATATATTAGCATCACAAGAACTAGAGGGGATATCTAAAGTGTATTTTTGACATCAAGAAGATTTTTTTTCTAATATTGAAGTATTTTTATTTAGCTATTTTTAAGAGTAGCATGAAATAGAGGGCAAATGAGTAGTATAAAAACATAGAGTTATGCAGGCATCATGAACAGATGTTTTGTCTGTTAACCAAAACTTCGACGCCGCCCACGAGAAAAGTCAGTTTAAGGGTCTTAAATAATTTACCAAATGGAAAAGAGAAATAGATACATAGATGGAGACAAAACATATGATATAATTGAGCACATAGTACAAATCGATGGTTTGTTTTCTTTGTCCCTATTTAAATAGAACCCGATGAGAAAGTAAGGTGGCTAAAGAAGATATATAGTTATTATCAAAATAAGAAAAGAAGAAAAGTTAGATAGTCTAATAATCGCTGTTAATTAATTAGAAGACGAACCTTTGACTTATCTCCACTGCTATCAAAATTGTGGTAGTTCACAAATAAAATGACCCTAACCATACACTATTCACACGTTACGGCTACATATACGTTGTACTATACAACAAAACTGCAAACGATGTTTATCATCACCATACGGAAGATCATGACGCTTATTGGTGATCATTCTTTATCTTTTTTGAATGTTAAATTTCTTTAACGAAAAAAATGATCACTGTTAATAACGGCGTAACAAGGTTTATTTTTCGTAGTTAAAAATAAAATAGTATTGCTAAAGATGATTATAATGGATATGAGATGAAGGTATGATAAGACTAAGAGAGCAATTTAACAAGTCTTTTGATTCAGTTGTGCGGTAGCTAAATCGCTAAACCATCACATGTGCGATTGAACATTTGTTTGAATATAATATGCTTATGTTGGTGGCTCCCACAACTTGCCAACATGTGTATTTTCGACAAAAGGCTTTGCTTATATAGCCATGAAGTTTTAATTTTTCTACGATATACCGTATGTTTACAAAAGTATAGCATAAATTGGATTCCATATGGGATGTGAAGATGAAGATGGCATTTGTTTATTTCTAACAAAAACAATTAAGGTTTTGGTTGATGAAACTTATTTCTTCACCTCCCTTCTCTTCTCTTCTTTACTTTCCGATTCCGATTAAATGAAGCTGCAAACAACAATAACATTTTTGAACTCCAACACAAAACGTTAATAACGGTAAAAAAAAAAACGAAAGTAAAACTTACGAGATTGTTAATGGGGTTCTTCCAGTAGAATCCATGAATGATTAGAAAGACAAGATTGCAAGCAATGAGAACGTAAATCGGTAAGGCATGTATTCCCATCCACTCTAACACAAGGCTTGCTCGTTTGTATCCATAAACGTCGACCTGTGAAGATAGTGAGAGATAGATTTACATTTTAACCATGAGTGATGCTTTCATTAGGAGTCTCAAGATAATAGCAAACCAAACCATTAGGTATATCGCGGATAACAAAAATCCCGAGGCCCCTGAGGTGACACACATGTAACTCAATGTGTATAGAGGTTTATTTAGATGCATTCCTGCAAGCAACCAAAAAAACGAATGACATGTGATTTACTAAGGTATTTTGATCTTGCAATGAATTAGGACAACAAATGATGTAAATGAGAGCTATAAGAGTCAAGGAAGATACCAAAGAGGTTCAGTGCGAGACCTAACATCAGAAGACAAAAAGAACGTAAAATCCATTGATTCAAACGCTTTTTGTGATCCTGTAAAAAGTTAATTACATATAGCAACAAGTAAGTTTCTGATAAGATAAAAAAAAATGCTATACAACTGATATTCTTATTCCAATTCACCAAAACCATAGGGACTAGACTAACAAGAGACGCTTAACGTACGTCTTATGCTAATTGAAGGCTCGTTATAAACCTGTCCCTTACTACCATTTCTCTAACCAAAACACAACAGCTCTAATATGCTACATAGAGGAGACATATAGCTAAGAGTTGAGCAGAGCAGCCGAACTTCTTCATAAAAAGATATGTTTACCTTGAAGTGGATGATAATATGGCCATAGTGCAGACCCACTAGACATGTTACGGTGGCCATCAACGAACTACAATTAAACAAACTTGCAAGTTATTTTCTGAACAATGATAAAACACAACTTACTATTTAATATTTTTCTTGGAGAGTAGAAGCAGAGACCTTAAGAGGCCTTCGGGGTCAAAAGGCGCTTGACACCAAGAAGGAGCGTCTGGAGGTAATGGCCCATTGTTTGGATAATTTATACTGCATTGCTGAGAATATATAAGAGATCAAATGAAATGGACATAAAACAAAGATTGAGAAAAACAGGACTTGGGTTAAAATCTAGAACCTTGGTTCGTGCATATACAGGTTTTCTGTACAAATGCTGGATTCCTAGAAACATACGGTCAAGCATTCCAACTGCATTACAGCCTGGTCCAGTGTGACCTCGTACCCCACATTTCACCTTCAGATTCTAAACAGTTTCGATATTATGACCGCGACAGAATATGTAACTAAGTTGTTGTAGAAGGAAGAAACCATTATCTAACCAAGAATGTTGTCAATGTTGATCCTTGGTCTTCTTTTAAAATCTGATACTCCCAGTCAGGTACATATAAACCATATAACAAGGACAAATATATAGTTGTGATAACAAAAGCAACCACCCTGTCAAATACCAGGACAAAATCAAACAAGTGCATGAACATCATATGTGTACAAACTCAAGATTAAGACACTTACCAATGAAATCTATATTTCTTGATCATAGATAACTCTGAGCTAACATTATGGTTTCCCTTTAACCAAATCTCGCACAATGCAACAACTAAGTATGCTATCGCTATTCTCTGAAAACATAACAAACAAAAGAAAATACTAATACTATTACAATAAGAATGTTGGAACACATAATTTTTAATGCTAGTTCTAGAGAAAACACTAGATATGTATACCTGTAATATACCCATGAGTCTAATTTTTTCTACATCTATTCCATAAGTTAAGTTATTAAGACCATGAATAAATCCTCCTGAAAAGTTAAAAACAATAATGAATGTCATATATCACATCATCAACACCTTTGGAGTTAAGAATATAAAATTAGAACCAAACCTTGGAGAAAAAGACCAAGTAATAGAAGTTTCAAAGATCGAATCAAAGCTTTTCTTGTTGCGACAAACCTACATGACAAGTTCTATAAACAAACATGTAGTGAGTCAACAAGCTAGTGTGGATTGAAGAATGAGACTCCAACATAGAATAAACAAAAAAAGAAGTTACCTTGTAAGCAAAGGCAAGAGAGACACCAACAATAAATAAGAAAAAAGGCATGACAAAATCCGCTAGTGTGACACCATCCCAAGGTGAATGATTAATAGATGGTAAAATCCCTCCAACATCATCCACAAGTATCATAAACTGTGGTTAAACACAACAATTATACTCTAATTACATTGTTGATCACGTATTAGAAAGTGATTAGAACAAAAACTTACTGCGACGGTAAGACCGCGAAAGACATCAAGGGAAACTAATCGTTCCTTGTCGGGAGGAAGAGAGGAAGAACGAGAAATCTGAAGAGCAGACTCAATGTCTTTCTTCTCTCGCCATTGATGATCATTATCATCATTGTCTTTGATTGCTTCGTACATCGTTAGTTTCGTTCGCATCACAACAAATTCATCTAGCGCAGGCGTCGTCTATATATAATTAGGAAAATATATCCAAAATTATCAAAAGTCAGAAAAAGAAACAGAACTTGATTTGCCTTAACGAGAACGGTTGGAGTGAGCCACTTGAGCCGTTTGTTTTACTGTTCAATAACCTGGGATTCGCACGTGGCTGTGTTGTGATTGGACCTTATCCGAACTTGATTCGCTCGCAGCGACTTTATCTCTTTTTTACTCTCTCGCTTTATGGGCCTGCAAATAAGAGAAAGCCCACGCTGAAGTGATAAGGTTAAAAATAAAAATCTTTTTACTGGTATGCTACTTCTACGAAGACTAATGCATATTTCGTTAAAATTGAAAAGAAACAAAAGTAAAATCTCCGATACATATTGGAGAATGTGTTTTTGCCAAGAAGAAGAGAACATACCGATGATATCCTTTTTTTATTGGATTCGCCAGAGAAACTAATGATTCCATTTCGAACTAAAATCGGAAGAGAAGGTAAGATTGTAAAAGAATCATGGAAGAGGAATAATTAGATTGTATATACCTAAAATCAGAAATTTGAAATTTGTATTATAATTTTGTAGAATTGGAGACATATCTTATTATATAATCATTTTTTTTTTGAATTCCTTACTTTTTAATGAATTAATATCTAAATAATATTTCAATAGTAATATTTTATATTTCTATATATTCAAAATTTGAGATAATGATTAATCTAAACATATTAAATAATTTTCTTAACTTTTTATTATTAATAAATAATTTACGAATTTAATTAAAAATAATATATTTAAAATTTAAAATGCTTAAATAAATAGAAAGAGTATTATGGTGCATTTTCAATATATAAAAAAATGTTTTCAAATTACAGTATAACCTAGATCTAAAACTCTGAGCTGGAGAAGTTTTTTGAAATCTATGGTCATATTGAC
>Ga0041059_1001121_pt1 | contig 21424 bp, 19 predicted proteins | sample AraColnosormetaG_FD_56232 | JGI IMG/M metagenome (GOLD analysis project Ga0041059, IMG submission 56232) | Arabidopsis roots microbial communities from North Carolina, USA - Col MF nosort | ecosystem: Host-associated > Plants > Roots > Unclassified | place: USA: North Carolina | collected... | reverse complement strand
GCCAAAAAAAAAAAAAAAAAAAGGGAACAACATAAACATTTTTAATATAAACATGCGGCGGAGTCGTGGCGGCCTTTAAAATAAAATTGCCGCCGACGACTATTGTAAGTCACTCGGCTAAGTAAGAATGGCGGGAGTGGCTTGCCAGATATCTATCAGCTCATCTTCGACCTTTAGGGTGAGTCTCTATGGCGATTAGCTTTTCCTTCGCTGAATCGTTATGTTTTAGTTCTGGATTTTTGATCTTGCAGAGGGTTAATCAATGGCCACGGTGCTTCTCTGGTTCGCCGGAGAAGAAAACACCAGCTGTTTTGAAGTGGGCGGTTAGTGGAGTTACTGAATTTCTCCGGTTGATCTCCGGTGCTCCGTCTTCAACCTCCATCGCTACAAATAAGGATCGGTAATCTCGAAAAGCTTTGAATTAAGGTTTCTTATTCTCCTCTGTTCGTCGTTAGTCTGGTGGTGGAGATCGATTTGAATACTGGCTGCAGATCAAAGAATGAGGTTACTGCTGGAGATGTCGATGATGTGATGGGGATTTTGAGATCAGATTATCGAAATTTCTACTTCGTCACTGGTATATGACTCTCGCTGTTCGTCTGCATTGATTCAGTTCAACATAGCTAAACTCATGAATCTTTTCCATTTCACATACACTAACTGAAACCAGGAGTCTTGACTTCTGCAATTTACTCGGATGATTGCATCTTCGAGGATCCGACTATCAGCTTCCAGGGTAAGGAGTTACAGAATCCTCTTTCTCAGTTTCTTATTCTATAGGTCTATCTGAATCTAGGACAATGTAATCTTCATGCTCGCTGGTTTTTGTTTGTCAAGCTTGTAGATTGATCAGATCATCAGCTATAAGATCCTGAATGTTGATGTGAGTATAAGTAGTCTCCTTTGTGTCTTCAATTCTGCAGGTACAGAGCTGTATGAACGCAACTTGAAGTTACTGGTTCCGTTCCTCGAAGATGCATCCATTGAACTGCAAAATATGGAGAAGGTATATAACCTTTGTGAGATCCTAGTCCCAGATGATTTATGGTCTCAATGTTCTTGTAATCCATTTTGAAACGCAATTGCAGAGTGAGTCGTCCCAAAGAAACTATATACTAGCGACGTGGAAGCTAAGGTATTCTGATGAAACTTATAAACTTCTTGAGAAAGTGTAGCGACTTTTGCATCTTCTTAATGTTTGTTTCTTGATCAATGTTCAGAACTTACCTGAAGCTGCCATGGAGACCATTGATATCGATCAACGGGAATACGGTTTATGATCTGGATAAAGACTTCAAAGTAAGAAAAAGACTGAAACCTTCCACTCTTTCGGTCATAAGATTATTTTCGTGTGTTAAAACCATAAGACTGATCCAGGCACTGGTTTTTGTACAAGATTGTGAGGCATGTCGAGAGCTGGAATGTCTCTGCGCTAGAAGCAATCGGGCAGATATTCACCGTCAAGTCTTTTCCCTTCCGTGACTAAGAGTCTTAAGCACTAAAATTTATACATTTGGCCATGGCCCAAACAATATAATGTCTACCAAGTATAGTTGTTAATATGAAAATTCACCAAAATCAACTGTAAGACTTCATTGAGATAGTGTGAAGTTTCCATGAGGAAAAAAGTTGGATCGTACGATACGAGGATTGGAACAAAAAAGGCATCCTCCTCACACGAAACTAAGAAAAACAGAGTCAAATTGAGGAAGAAGCCCTAGTCACATGATGGAGCAAGGTTGAGGGTTATCATCGCTGAAATAGTTGAAAAGAGAGTCGGATGGTGGAAACCCCAAGTTTTCGTAGTAATCGAAAGGATAAGGCGCAGGCGGCTTCCTCGGCGTCACCTTTGGCTCCTCGTACTTCAACCTCGGGTTTGTCGGTGGTGCTAACCATCCCGGCAGTCCTCTCGGTGGGGGCAACGAAAAGGCGGGCATCTGCATCATCGTCGTTGGTCCAGGATACCCAAAACCTCTAAATGTTTCACCTCCTGCTGGACAAGTTTCCACGGGGGTGGTTGCCGTGACAGGTGGTGCAGGCGGGGATGGTTTATCTTGTGTCTTGTTGGTGGCATAACGTTTAAGCAAGGTGCGGAATCGGGTCTTTGCTGTAGCTGGATCCTTCTCGTAGGCGTAAAGTTGGGGACTTTGCCCCAATTTTGCGACGGCTTTGATAAGCACCGAAGGTTCTGCTGTGCCACAGACCAAAATCAGACCCTTCACCGGGTCTATGGTTATGGCGTAAACTCCTTTTACTTGGCGCAAAAGCTTCTTGACCCGTGAAGGGAAGTCTTCACAACACTGGAGATTCATTTTCAATATGCAAATCGGAAAATCCAAATCCTCCATTATTGCTTTCAATACGTAGAAGCAACCATATAGTCGATCTTTATCACGGATGCTACTGCAATTGCCTAGCTACTACCGCTTTTGAAACGTAACCAGAAAACCAAATGATTTTATATTTTCGAAGAACACTCTTTAATTATCTCAAGAATGTCTCTATCTAGAGTTTAAATCCGGGTGTTGATTATATTCAAAACCTTAATATTTTGTCAAGAGTTTTGTGTCATTTCGATACAGTTATGGAAGAAAATATATTTTCCTGAATTTCCAATGTTAATGGCTCCGATTGACTTGGTATATTGTGAGACGAATCAAATCGTAATATCTTCTCATTTAAATACTTAGGAATTAGGATTTAATTTGTCAAGTCAATTTGGAAATAATTCATAATTAATAGCAAATAAATATTATTTTATAGGGTAATCCAAGTTCAACCTTCTATTGCTGTTGTCGAATCAAACGACCATAGATTCGATCATGTGTAATATATAAAGTCATCCCTTGTATCTCAATCAACATCAATATTATAGTGTTATAAAATAGAGATAATCATATACGAAAAATAAACTACATACAAAAAAAAAATGAAGAGTTTTTTGGTAGCGTTTCTTATTGTGCTCGTCTTCTTCTGTGTTGGTAAGTAAATCATTTCGTTTTTCAACTATCAAATTGACATTTTTACATGTATTATTAGTATGCAAGAAATAATTTCATCTAGTAAGTTGCATGATGGCAAGAGAGTAACAAAATGGTTTTTGGCTCAACTTATTTACTTAAGAAAGTTGATTTAGTTGTTCTTATCTAACCTATAGTCGTTGCGATTCGCTATATTGGTTTCGATAAAAGCTGCAGAGATGAAAATAGGAAATGGATTCAAAATACATGAAGTACCAGAACCCACAGGAAAATGGTGCGGATATTCGGTGCCGATGAAACCATGCATAAACGATGATCGCGTTAAACGATGTATTGCGGAAAATACGCATGGCTGGTTGATGGCTACTGGCATGTGCACATCTATCCCAAGCTTAAAGGATTGTTACTGTATGCATCAGTGTCCCTAATTTCTTTCAGCATCCACAATTTTTTTGATTCTTCTTCTACATTTTTAAGAGAAAAGAAACTAATATGAAATACTACAAGTTTTGTTTTTTTAATCCAAATCTCTTTCTTTGCGCAACTACGCTTTTTTTCTCTTTTTTTTTTACTACGCTTTATATTTGTTTATAGCTTTTAATTAATTGTACCTACTAAATTTCTGAAAGTCAAAGAGAAAAGCATGCTTTAATACAGTATAATATATTTCTCTTGCTATAAAGATTAAGTAACATTATGGAAAATTACCCTAGATTATATATTTGTGTATATACTTTCACACGAAAAGAGAAGAGGAAATCATTTTCTGAATAATTTCTTAGTAATATTTGTGTGATTGGAATGATAGGCTTTACAAACCCAAATGAGAAAAAATGAATAATATTTTTTTCAATCACAAAGAGCCTGTTAGTTACAAGGTGTATGTTATTCGGGCTCAAACTTTTAATGGGCTTAAGGCCCAATATTCCTGGCCGAATGAAATCAGATCCGGTAAACGTAACTGTTTTCCATAACCGTCGTCTGAAGCCAAACCGAACAAACCAAATTAATTGGTTTCATTTCTACATAACGTAAATCATTCACGTTTGGGTTTTAATTAATTTATTGTAAGCCCGACTGATTCGATTGTACAGCTTAATTTACAGTTTAATCCCATCTGTAATAATCATGTGTTTGTTCTTACCAGTTGCTAATATAAGAATTTTTAGCTACTAAAAAGAGAGATGTTGTTTTCTTAGAAGTAAGGTAAATCAACTATGATCTTTCTTATAAATCTTACAAGATTTTGACAATCACTCCTATGGCATGAGACATGGCTTTAGTTTAACAATGCAATTATTTATACTTCTTTGACTTGTTTTTTTTTTGTTCCAAGGTTCTTTTCTTGACCATTGAGTGTATTACTTTCTCAATTATCATTATTCATTAATTTACAAGATTATTAAATGACAATAAAAATAGAAAGTTTGAATTGAGTCCAGTCTTCTAGATGTATTGGATATTTTCTACACTTGAGACTTGACTATTATATTTAACATTTACAATTTTTTTATATTTGAAGTTTTACATATTTTAATTAGATTGGTAGAACAAAGAAATCCAAAAAAAAAAAATACAGTCGTAATTTTTATGATTCTTAATCAATTCTACGTCTAATAAATATCGATTTGATGTGTTTTTTTATATCATCGATAATTATATCGTTACCTACTAATTATGTCCAAGCAGATCATATCAATAATAATCACCATTATTTATTTTGTCAGCTAATCTTTAGTATTATTTAATTTGAGACAGATAGTTGGATCCATATGCATAATTAACTATTCGTTAAGTGACAACGAGGCAAATATTGTCAGTTTCTTAGTAAAAACTAAAGTTGTTTTACTAGTAGTAACTAATTGAGGTTAGGTGATTGCTTTTGGGATTAGCTTACACTGATTATTTCAGTACGGGCAACCACGGATCACCAGCCAAGTAGTCAAACAAGGTCCGATTTAATCATTAATTAGTCTCTAATTAGTTCTTTTGGCAATCACGTTATTTCTATTCGTTATTGTTAGCATTAGTGCATTACCAATATTGTTTTTCATATTTTTTGGGGTGGTTGTTCTCTACGTATATCTCTTTCTAGATGATAGTTTATCAAATTCGGTTTGATACCTCGTTCTACCTAGTTTAGTATTAAAAAAAAATTAGTGTAAAATACAAATGATATTCACAGTTACTTGCATTAACATTAAATAAGAATAGAAAATTAACATCTATCAAACAAAAAAACTTTATGGTAAAGTAAAATGGTGTGAGAGGAAAAGGCCAAATGGATAAGATTTGTGGTTGGTCTGATTCATTATTCACAACCAACCAAGTCTTTATTTGCTTCTTTTTTTTTCGTTTAAAAGGCTATGCTGATCGTGCATGTCTTTGTATTCACCCACATGCACATGTGTGTTCTTTCTCTAATATAAGATTGGCCCCCATCAATCTGTTTATTTCCAAATATTATGATAAATCAAATATTTATACCCTGAATTAAATCAGACTTGATTATAGTTAGTCATATTGCACATGATTCCTGTTCACTGTACGATATGTAAATTATGTTGATGGATTGTCGTGTAAATGAAATGATGTATGGTCAAGACTCAAGATAGATAACACGAGCAACTTTAACTTAACACGTGGCCAAACTAACCTTTGTTGCCTCCTTTGGAACATCTAGTCGACATGCTAATGTATGGTCTCGCTGTCTCCAATCCATTTCAGAATTCTTAAATTTTGTGTTTTTATTTCCAAGCTTCTATTGGTAACATTTAGTTAGTTATTTGTAACAAAAACGAAAACATGAGTTAGTTATATAGCATTGTTGTTTGATGGTAGAAGAAGTAGACTAGTCGTTACGATGTAGTTGTATATGTTATAGCGATTGCAATGATTCGTTATAATGATTTTCTTTTTAGATGAATGTCGTCTAATCAAAATTTTGGTTCCAGTTTTTTTTTACCTTTTTCTAAAAATTAATTTTCCAATAGCGTATATGAAACCAAAATATAAGACGGATACTATAATTCAGATTAAAAATGTTGTAGCTAATATTTTAGTATGTAAAATCAACACAAAAAGCATGTCAGCAAACAATATTCAAAACTTTATATCTAAAATCTTTCTAAAAAAAAAAGTAACTTTACCTAAAATATGGTCAAATTCGTAGTGCATTAGGGGATGATACCATTCCCCACCAATGAACGTAATCATAGAACAATGATCATATCCTTTGATTTATTCAAACGAACGATGATCATTTCAAAATACTAGAATATCAATTATATAGTTGAAATGATGATGGCATATACGCTAATACAAATGCAATCCGCACAATGGAATAAACGTATGGAACAGTCTATCATTCCCATCACTCAAAAGATACGTACGAGAGAGCACCTTTCTATTTCCTTTTCTAAGATAGCTGAGACCTGACACGATCACATCCACACGAGGCAACCCAATATTCATATATAATTTGTTTTGAATGTTGATTGTTCTAATTGAAATGAAAACCAGTCGAAGTTTTTAATGACATAAACTAAACCTTTATCAGAATATGGTTCTAAATGTAGTAATTTGTTAATCATATCACACAGTTTAGCCGGTAGGGAGAATTTTTTTTCGGCACGTTATCTCGATGAGATTCATTATTTTGGTAGGTTCAACATTTATTTCACAACAATACTCCGTCGGCTAATGGAATTATTACTATTTGCAAGCATCATCTTTGTGTATAACAAAACAAAACTAAAATCAAAACAAAAGAAAGGTAAAGTAATAGTAACATTTTTGTTTTCTCTAGCTTGTGAATTTGTATAGAATAATCACTAAAATGAATCAATCATAATTTTCAAGTATTCAAGTTACTTTTCCACCGAACAATTGTTAATACTACCACAGAATAATTTCCAATAAATAATTGTCGATAGAGGACACTAATTATATATACCGTATAAAATAAAATCCGTTGCAATTATTTAGAAGTATGTAAAAAGGTTTAAGGAACAAAAAAAAGGTTCCATAAGAAGAAGAAGAAAAAAAATGAAGGATAGATATTTGTTTAGTTTATATCCCATTTTTGGACCACCGTTCCCTAAAGAAACGCACACCGTCTTTGTCTTCTCTCACGAGGTGCTTGTATTTCTCTGTCATCAACCAAAAAAAAAAAACTTCCATTGAACTATTGAAGAGAGAAAAGCTTGGCTTCTCTGTCTTCTAAGCTCAAATCCTCCTTTTCTCTCTCTCTCTATAGAGTTTGAGTATTTATTAGAATGTAATAATGAGAGAGTCTATACAGATACTGTTCTTATCTACTACATGAGTTTCATTGCCCTGTTCAACTCCTTTTGTCAGAGAAGAACAAAAACAATAATATGATTATGCAGAAATTGCTATAAGAAGAAACCTAAACTCTCTCCCATTTATTAAAAGAGAGACGTTTGTATTGGTAGATCTATTCTTATTTTTCCTTTTGGGATTTTTTTATTTGGTTCGTAATTGTGAGATTGAAAGAGAGATGAACAATCTGAGTTATCTTGAACCAGATTACTCTGAGTTTGTTGAAGTTGATCCTACTGGAAGATATGGAAGAGTAATGTTTCCTCCTATCAATCAATCAATCTCAATTATTTTGTTTGATCTTTTGTTGACTTCATTGTTCTTGTTGTTGCAGTACAATGAAGTTCTTGGTAAAGGAGCTTCAAAGACTGTGTGAGAATCTCTCCCTTCTTCTCTTCTTTTTCTGCTTCATGTTTCTCTCAAAGTTTGCAGCTTTTTTTTCTTCTGGATCTGGTGATGATTTAAGCCTAATCTGTTGTTCTTTCTTCATAAAGTTTGTAACTTTTTGTTTTCCCAGTCAAAACCCATTTGTGATCCAACAAATTTGTCCTTACGATTTTTGTGTGTTTTGGATTCATGATTGAATCAAATCCTTTAAAAGAGGAAATAAAAAAGTTGAGCTTTTGTTTTTTTTTGCTTCATTGAATCACTTCTAGTTTGGTCATTAATTCCCCACAAGAGAAATTTCCAACAACTTTGCTTTTTTTGGATCTCTTTATTGCTTTGACTTATACCAAATTCAGATTCTGCAAACAAAAAAACTTCTTTGCTCATACATACATTAATCTTCTTTCTTTCTTTTGATTTTGTAGTTATAGAGCATTTGATGAATATGAAGGCATAGAAGTAGCATGGAACCAAGTTAAGCTATATGATTTCCTACAAAGCCCTGAGGATCTTGAGAGGCTTTACTGTGAGATTCATCTTCTCAAGACTCTAAAACATAAGAACATCATGAAATTCTACACTTCTTGGGTCGATACCGCCAATCGAAATATCAATTTCGTCACTGAATTGTTCACTTCTGGCACCTTAAGACAGTAAGATTCTCTTGTAAACATACTTTTCTGTCGTTGGTTTTAGTTTATCTTTAACGATAACTTCATTTATGGATACAGATATAGACTCAGACATAAGAGAGTGAACATAAGAGCTATGAAGCATTGGTGCAGACAAATCTTGAGAGGCTTACATTATCTTCACAGCCATGATCCTCCTGTGATCCACAGGGATCTCAAATGTGACAACATTTTCGTTAACGGGAATCAAGGAGAGGTCAAGATTGGAGATCTTGGCCTTGCTGCTATTTTAAGAAAGTCCCATGCTGCTCACTGCGTCGGTACTATATGCAAATCCAAATCATATCCTTTCTGCTTTTTAGCTGAGTTTCTTTGTTTCTGATTGTGTAAAGTTTTGATCTTTTGTTAGGGACTCCTGAGTTCATGGCACCTGAAGTTTACGAAGAAGCATATAACGAATTGGTTGATATATACTCGTTCGGTATGTGTATTTTGGAGATGGTTACGTTTGATTACCCGTACAGTGAGTGTACTCATCCTGCTCAGATCTACAAGAAAGTTATGTCGGTGAGACTCTCCGATTACTAAAACACTAAGATAAAAAAGCTTCATCTCTTTCTGTTTCAAAAGGCTAAAAGTTCGGTTTCAGGGCAAGAAACCGGATGCATTGTACAAGGTGAAAGACCCCGAGGTTAAATGTTTCATTGAGAAATGCTTGGCCACCGTATCGCTTAGAGTCTCTGCTCGTGAGTTACTAGATGACCCTTTTCTCCGTATAGACGATGGTGAGTTTGATTTAAGATCAGTTGATATGGAAGATTCGGTCGGGCCACTCTATAGGCAGCCGCACCATCTTCCTGACTACTACAATTACCCGTCGAATAGTAGCTCTTTGAATCGTCAGTACTCAAATGGCAACTACCCGTCGAATAGTAGCTCATTGAATCGTCAGTACTCAAATGGTTATAATAGTCATCACGAGTATCAGAATGGATGGGCGTATAATCCAGCTGAGACAGAGGAGACTCACGGCATCGAGCTCTTTGAATCTCGAAACAATGATGATCAAGAAGAAGAAAAGAAATCTGGTAATGTTGACATAACCATCAAAGGGAAGAGGAGAGATGATGGTGGCTTGTTCTTGCGTCTTAGGATCGCTGACAAAGAAGGTAACAATATTCTCTTTATCTTTTCCTTGTTTCATAACCTATGAAGAAGAGTGGAAAAAATGCAGTTTCTTTCATTTGATTCATGGACTGGTTTGTTGCAGGACGTGTCCGAAACATTTACTTCCCATTTGACATTGAGACGGACACCGCATTGAGCGTTGCAACAGAGATGGTAGCGGAACTGGATATGGACGATCATGGAGTCACAAAAATAGCCAACATGATTGACGGTGAGATATCTTCTCTTGTACCTAGTTGGAGACCGGGACCTGAATTCGAAGAATGTCTTGCGGCTGCGGCGGCGGCAAATGCTGCGAGCATTTGCAACAACTGCGTATCAAACCGCACCTCAATGGGCTCGGTGATGGATTTCCTGAGAACCAATCCTGGGGCAAATGTGATACAATGTTGCAGAAACGGGTGCGGTGAGACTCATGGTCGGTTTGAAGAGATCACGATCAGAGAAACCGAGGTTCGTCTTAGAGAGCTATGGAAGCTGCAGCAACAGCAAGAAAGCCGCGAGCTAAGCTCGATAGATTCAGGCCATAACCATTCCGAAGAAGAGGAGGAAGAAGAGGTGCTATACGAAGACCCCGAAAACATGTTTTCTTGCGAGGCAGGTAACGAGATAAACCATATATCGGGTTCTGGATCGTTCTCGTTTATGCCATCTAAATACTGCGATGAGCCATCCGAAAAAACCGAAAATCAGGTCCAACAAGAGTTGAGATGGCTTAAAGCCAAATGCCAAATTGAGCTTAGAGATATTCAGGATGAACAACTAAAAACCCGGTGGCCGGAATCCGGAGAAGAGGTGGAAATTTCTCCGAAAGACGGGTTCTTGGGTTCGGTTTCCGGGTTAGGAAGAGAAGAAGATACGGTGAAAGAGATGTTTGGAGAAAGATTGGTACCAAAGTGTCTGAAAAGAACAACTTCACTTCCTGTTGATGCCATTGATTCTTGATTACATTCTGTTTCTTCATGTATACATACATATTGTTTCCTATTATAAAGACTTTTACAGTGTAACAAGAACAACACACAAGTATACTTAAGAGATCCTCTTCAAATTCTTTTGGGGTTATTTGTACAATAATACCCTTCAATCTAATAACTTCAAAATGCAATACGATTATAATTTTTTTTATTACTGATTACTTGAAAATTTTCGTTTCTAGCAAGTTGTTTTAAAATCTTTTCAGCATTGACATACTATAGCAAATGATAATAATTGATGACAAGCAATAATGATAGCAAATTATTGAGCGATGTGAAGTCAGCAATCAGTTTCGGAATAAAACTTCGGACAATAAAATTACTCAAAAGTACATTAATAACTTTAATAAAGAAAAACCAAAAAAAACAAATGAATTAGTGTCTACTATGTTCTTAAAACACTTTGGATAATGCAAAGAGAAATCGAATGAGAAAAATAAAAAAGGAAAAAAGTGACAAAAATAGTCAATTATAAGAGTAACCCCACATCAGCACAACGCCATGTTCCATTGCCGACCAATCAACTAGAAATTTGGGTTCATCCACATGCCTTTGTATTTATTTTTCATCAAAAATATGAGATATATATTGTATTAAATATAACATGGTTGGTTTGTCGTTACTATGTGATTATTATAGGAAATGGTTGGACATTTTCAATATGACCTTTTTTTTTCTTCCATATACTAGAAAACGATTCTTCAAATAGAGACAGAAAATATTATCTCAAGCTTTATGACAAAATGGAAAATAAAAATATCACACGCATCTAATTTTTTTACAATCACGTGTGATTTGATGCTGTAAGCCCTATATATTATATTACAAGTTATAAGTTATTGTCCAGGGGCGGATCTACTATCAGAGGAGGGTGGGCACGTGCCCCATGCTAAATTTTGAAAAAACATAATTGATCATTATACATTTAGTTACCATAATTCATTTGGTAATAAGAATTCATTTAGTGCCCCATACAATATTAAAATGTTGAGATCGATTCCCTTCTGTAGTTTTTTGTTTTGCTTTTTTCTTTAATTTTTTTTTTTTGTTTGTTGCTACATCCGATACATCTTTTTGTTTAGTTGTTTCTTACATTTTGTTGTTTCTTTTAAATAGTTGCATTTTTTTTGTTTTACTTTTCTTCTTAATTTTTCTAAGTAACTGTAAAACTTTGCTTTTTTTCTTTAATTAATCTTTCGTATTCCAATTTAACTTTTGATAAACTTTTAAGATATGTTTCTATATTGTAAAATTAGTAACTACACTTCAATTATATATTTTGTGTAAACTAGTAAATTAGTAAAAATACAATTTTTGTTTGCAGTTTATTTAATATTTATGGTTGAAATTTGTGAAATATATATATATATATATATGTAAATTATATATATATATTAGCATTATTTAATTAATAAAGTAAAATGATATATTTTTAATATCTAATATATGTAATTTAGTATATTTAAAAACCAATAGCTATAATACTTTTAAAACAAATTTTTAATATCTAATATATATAATATATACCCTGTACAAATTCAAACTTGAAAATTTATGTTATACGCGTCAAGAAAATTCAATGGAACTAAAACGAATAAAAAAGATAATGAAAAATGGCAGTAGGGACATACGAAGAATTGAATTAGGTTGACCCATTAAAAGAAGATAACAATAATTGATCTTAATAGTAGATAATAGGCTAAGAAAGCAAAATGGTAAAATGGTCGTTAATTGATGACATGCATGTGGGTATTGAATGTACAGATCAACGTACTTCTATTCGTACCCAACTCCAACACACACTTGTTCAGTGCCAACCATTCTTCTCATATCTTCCCTCCATTCATTTTCTTGTCGGTCCTTATAATCTTTCCCTCAAGATTTTCCTTGTTACTTTATAAATATATTATTTTGTGTCTATCCATTATTATGAATATAATGCAAGAGGGTCTCATCACTACCAGCAACTAATAATCAACGAATAGATGGTGTTATTAAATTTTGTCCTCATATATATATTTGGCGATCTTAAAATTTATACATGTTCCAGCGAATGGTCGAAATCTGATCAGTACAACCTTCAAATGATCTTTTGCGGTGGAAGCCAACTCATTTTAACACACTCGTGGCTTAACAAGATCAAAACATTATATTCTGTTTTATAATAGTTTCTTTTGAGCTTTAATAATTACTCTTCTTTCCCAAAAGTTTCATAATATTTCTTTGCAATAACTCCGGCAAACAATTCTTATTTGTTAAATAGTAAAAGTAACACGTTGACAAGACAAAAAATGATTATTCCCTACATTGTAAGTGTAAAACACCAAAGCACAACGAATAAAATAAAATAAAAGTTTCTTAGCCGTTTGTGTTTTTCTTTTCCCAAAAGTTTATATTAAGTGTCAAAGTACAAGTTAATTAGTTCTAATCAGCTGAACACAACTATACATATACACATTAAACTGTCATTTAGTCTTAAGTGTTTGACATTGGTTAATTCTAACTCAAAATTGCTGAATTCGTAGCATTAATGAACCCCAGTTTTGTGTTATGTACAGAAAATATTGACTCGTGGCGTGGGGGAAACAAAGACTTTAACCAATGTCCAATGACAATTGTTTGTGACACTAGGCTATAAATATTTTAGGCCCAGTGGGCTTCGTTTTATTTTCCCATGTAAATGTTTATTAATCAAACCTAGAAAACCAAACGGCTAGGATTAAGTAAGCCCAAATTAAAAGTTGAGGCCCATACAAAGAGAACACAAAAGAAACCCTAAGGAACTTGTAACTATATAAAAGCTCCGACTTCGATTCGGCGTCTCTTTCCTTCACCTGAGCGGACGAAAACACTCAAGCTTGCAGAGATCTTTCACTTTAATCCTTGAGAAGTAGCAAAAATGGCTGAAAAGGCGGTCACCATCCGAACCAGGAAATTCATGACCAACAGACTTCTCTCCAGGAAGCAGTTCGTGAGTTCCATTATTTTTTTTCTCTTCTCTATCTGCATATCATTTTTGTTCTTCTGGGTTTTGTTTTAATGGGAATCTAGTTATAATTTGATATGAACCCAATCTCGAGAGAATGCATTCGTTGTCTCGTCAAATTTTTATAATTGGGGTTTGATGTTTTAGGTCAGGCTTTCAGATTTACGACCTAATGTTAAAGCATAGATAGTGTTTAGATCATATAGTATTGATCTGGCGCAATTTAGTTCCGTTTGAGATTTTGGAATGAAATTCTAAGTTATGGTGGATTGTTGAAAATATAGGTTATTGATGTTCTTCACCCTGGAAGAGCCAATGTTTCAAAGGTTTGTTCTTTACTCACTTTGTTACTTCATCTATTTCGAGTTCTGATAGACTATGAGAGGTTCTAACGGGAGAGTTGGTTTTATTTTTGCAAGGCTGAGCTGAAGGAGAAGCTAGCAAGGATGTACGAGGTCAAGGATCCAAATGCAATCTTCGTATTCAAATTCAGAACCCACTTTGGAGGTGGTAAATCATCCGGGTTTGGTTTGATCTATGATACTGTTGAGAGCGCTAAGAAGTTTGAACCCAAATACAGACTTATCAGGGTAAATGCTTTTTCCACTCTTGTTTCCATTGTTATATATTGCTACTCACATTGACCCGTCTTAAATCATTACTCTTGCTCATTACTGTTTGTCTGAAAATTATAAGCTATGTGATAAGTTTCGGACTTTATATCGTATTGCACTTGGTGTTCTCTGCATCTTTATACTTAAACATGCTTTGTCTATGTGGTTGGCAGAATGGACTTGACACTAAGATTGAGAAGTCAAGGAAACAAATTAAGGAAAGGAAGAACAGGGCGAAGAAAATCCGTGGTGTTAAGAAGGTATGTATACTGGTTTTCCCTCTTGCTATCTTCTGTTTTTGATTGTGACTGTAGCTTTAAGAATCTGTTTTGATCAATGTTTGCAGACAAAGGCTGGTGATGCCAAGAAGAAGTGAGATCCTGAAGAGAGAATCTTTATCTTGTGGGTTCTTGTTCTCCATAATCAATCACCTTTTATGTTATTTGTCCGCTGTTAGATCGTTTCTCCAACTAGACATGTTTACTGAAATCTGAGATTTTCGTTTATTTTTGTTTTGGTCAGTTTATGTTTTGAGTTTAGAGAAACATATGATCCAAGGTTTTTGTTCAATACAACTATTTAATCTCTCTCTCGTCTCTTTCCACCATTCCCATGCGCAGCAGATATAAGCATTTTCTTGTTCCTTAGGTGATTTAATTCTTGATCGGTTACTCGTGCGGCTGTGTTTGATTGTAAACGTGAGTCTCTCTGGCTATTATCGATGTTATTTACCCACATATAATGAAAATTTACTTAGATCATAATTATGAAATCTCGCAAAGTTTCTAATTTATTATATCACTTTTGCTCCTTACTATTTTAATGGAAAAACTGTGATAATTACATGTCAATCACTGAATTTGAACAGTAATTATAATTTTCTATACCGCACAACATATGCTTATTTTGGTTTTGGGTACTGTCTTATTAGTTACATACGGTTTAGGTTGGCTTGTTTGTTTGTTTTGTCCTAGCTAATCACGTTAATGAAAACGCTCTACCAAATAACCGCGTTTAGAAAACGCTATTAGTTACCGAGTGTGGTTGGGACCGAGTGAGGACGTCACGGCTCCAACCAATCCGCAAATAAGGAAGCGCGTGTGTGTAAGTAGTGGGTGACCACTTTGCCTAGTCTTAAACGTTAAGTCTGGAAATACCAAAACTACCCCTGGTTTGGTCGAAGATTCTCACGCCCCTACCACCCAACCCAATCACAATCCTCGTGAACGAACACACCACCTTCTCTCCAATCTGGATCTGGTTCCTCTTCTTCTTGGTCTCTTCTCCATCTCATCGGAGCTGATCTCGAATTGTTCTCCGTTCATTTGTTACGGTGGAGATGACATCGGATCACCGCGACGCTCTTTTCTCTCTGGAACTGGAATCGCCTGATCCGGACGAAGGAGGTGTAGCAGACGGAGGAGAATCTGATACCGACGAGGATTTGCGCGACAACGATGATGTTGTTATGCCGGGAACGAACGAAGCTGAAGCTGAAGACGACGATCCCGAAGAGGAAGATCTCAATTCTCCGTCTACATCATCACTCCCCATGGTTTCTACGATCTCAGCGACTGCTGTTGTTTCCGGGACCCCGACGGCGACTTCCTCTACAGGCGCCGTGACCGTTGCACTTCCGGCTGGATCCGCCGTCCCTGTCTCCGTGATTCCCGTTGATTCCGATCCGAAGTGGCACCGTATGACGGAGATCGTCCATCAGAGACCACCGATCGATGATTCTAGACGCCTTTTCCAGAGGCTGTGGACAGACGAAGACGAGATCGAGCTTCTTCGTGGTTTTCTCGATTACATGACGATGCACCGCGGAAGCAGCTCGCATCCGCCGGATACGGCGCCGTTTTATGAGCAGATAAAGTCGAAACTTCAGCTGGATTTCAACAAGAACCAGCTGGTGGAGAAGCTTCGGAGATTGAAGAAGAAGTACAGGAATGTGATGAGCAAGATCAGCTCTGGTAAAGAGGTATTCTTCAAGAGCCCTCATGATCAGTCTACTTTCGAGATTTCTAGAAAAATCTGGAACCAAACTGGGAAAATCATAGGCTTTGAAGATAACAACGTAATGGATTTCGAAGAAACCAATAACCATCATAACACCACCAATGGTAACTACTCAACCTTTAACAGCCCTAGTTCTAATCCTACTCTGGAGCTCGACTCCGAAAATGGAATCGAGAAGAAATTGACAATGAGTAGCAGTAGCGTGTCGAGAAAACGATCACGATCAAGAATTGGGAAGATTGAGGAAGACAACAAACCTGTCATCACTCCCTCTGATGGGCCAATAGCTAGCAATGTCAACCTCAACGAAGCTGCAGCTGTTGGTATTGGAGGAAATCTCGGGGGTTTGATCGAAGAGACTGTGAAAAACTGTGTCTCTCCTGTGATCAAAGAGATGATGAATGGGACAACAAGTATGATGATGGCTGCAATGGGAGGAGGGTTTCCGGGTCTTGGTGGTGGTGGTGGTGGTGGTGGTGGTCATGGTTTTGGCTCGCTAAGCCCCATGTTTACACGGCCGTTCAATTTCGGTTTTGGTGTAGAGGGAGGAGGAAACAAGGCGGTTGCAGATGAGCGGTGGAGGAAACAACAGATTCTGGAATTGGAAGTGTATTCAAGGAGATTAGAGTTGGTTCAAGAGCAGATTAGAACGACATTGAACGAGTTAAAGACGATGCCGAGTGGTATATGATGAAGGGCGAGAAGAATAAGACAACAAGGAACCATTTAGGTTGATATTTGATATCTTTGAGTTAACCTTCTGGTGTGTGAGTGAGTATAGTAAGAGATTTGGATCTTTTTAAGTTATAAATTGGTAAGGTATTGTGATCTTTCTCTAGGTTTTTTCATCATTTTGATTTTTTTTTCTTCTTCTTATCTTTAAATTATTTGTCAATAGGGATGAATCATAGGAGGGGGGTTTGTGTATAACCTTTTGTATTAGATTATAGTTCTTTTTTCGTAGAATCATTTGTTCAATAACAAACAGACTTTCTAGCTGTTTTTCTTTCAAAAAGAAGAAAAATAATAATTCTAAATTGTGTGCTACTCTTTCTTTGTCTAATAAAATCTGTAATAACATGTTTATTTCTAGATCGGATACTGTTATTGAAGTGTATTAAACTTTGACCTCTTTCTTTATCATGTTGATTAATGTAGTTACTTAAAAACTTTTGTGTTTGAAAAAAAGAACCAATGTTGTGTTTCTTGCTAGTACGCATCAGAAGATTCCTTTCCTGATTAAGTAAAAAAAAAAAGGCATAATCAAAACAATTTAAAGATTCAAGAAGGCAGAAACTTGTCCACGTGACGAGGCAAAGAATGTTAGGTAGGTTTGTTATTGACTTTATAGTTTATACAATGATTTTAACAAAATACCTATGGAAGATACATGATTATTTTTTATAAATGTATAAACGAGTGGATATATTTGGTGGTGGATGATGGTGTGTGTGTATATGCAAATAATTCACTTTATAAAAGCTTATCGCTAATTTGACAGAACACTAGAACAGTTCTCTCTTTTTGTCGACAGTCTTCTTCTTCTTCTTCTTCTTCGATTGGATCTGGAACTGGTAAGCTCTTCTATAAGTCTCTGGTTTTGTATCTTTCGAACTGTTCTTTTGTTTCTCTCTCCAAAAATTTCAAACTTTCATAATTTCGCCTCCTCAAGTTCGATTTCAGCTCAAGAACACGAATGCTTCACTCACTTGTTTCATTGTTAAATCTTATATTTAGTTTGATACTCATGTTTTCTGCTGTTCGATTTTTTTTTTTCTCTGATTTATATTCGAGTTTGAACTTAAATCATGGTTTTGGTTTCACTTTACAATTTTGGATCTCATGCAGTTTCAAAACACTCTTCGATTTATATGAATGTTTTATATTATTAGGGACATTGCTTGCAGACTGTGTCTTAAATCTTTTTGATTTTCTTGTGATCTTCAGAACTCAAATTGGGAAGAATTTTGACATGGAGGAGGACCGGTGTTCGATCAAGGATGATGCAACTCAAGTAATCATAATCTTTCAGTTGTCTTTTTTAATCAACTGCTTCACTGGAATAAAGTTCTAGTTCCTTTGCTCAAGTAAAATGTACTTAGTTCCTTGCATACTGTGTCAGTTGATAGGTAACACCCCAATGGTATATCTGAACAACATTGTGGATGGTTGTGTAGCTCGTATTGCAGCTAAGCTTGAAATGATGGAGCCTTGCTCTAGTGTCAAGGAGCGGTATATATACAAATAACCCTCTCTCTATCTCTTTTGTCTGCTCCAAGCAATGTTTGTTCTTTTGTGTGTGTTTCTGAGAAATATCTTGTTTCTTTTGATTGATCCTTCGCTTGCTAGAATTGCTTATGGTATGATTAAAGATGCAGAAGACAAGGGATTGATTACTCCTGGGAAGGTAGATCAGATTATATCATACATTCGTGTTTTTTCGTTTTCGCCATTAAAAATCAAACTGATACTTGGATCCTGGTGGTTTTACTCAGAGCACACTGATTGAGGCTACCTCTGGTAACACCGGGATTGGTTTAGCCTTCATCGGTGCAGCTAAAGGTTACAAAGTGGTCCTCACAATGCCCTCATCAATGAGCCTTGAGAGAAAAATCATTCTTTTAGCATTAGGTGCGGAGGTTCACCTCACAGATCCTAGTAAAGGCGTTCAAGGAATAATCGACAAAGCTGAAGAGATATGTAGCAAAAATCCAGATAGTATCATGCTAGAACAGTTCAAAAATCCTTCAAACCCGCAAGTATGGACTCTCCTTTCACATTACATTTGCTCTTCTTCTCTCTCTATCTATATTTATCAATCTAAATTGATTATTCTGCAGACTCATTATCGAACCACGGGTCCAGAGATATGGAGAGACTCTGCAGGGGAAGTAGACATATTGGTTGCCGGTGTTGGAACTGGTGGAACGCTTTCCGGATCAGGAAGATTCCTCAAGGAGAAGAATAAAGACTTTAAGGTAGAGAAACTTTTATTGAAGTCCAACCATAGTAGTTATAGATTTGGCTTTTCAAGCACTTCTCTTATCAACAGGTTTATGGTGTGGAACCTACAGAAAGTGCGGTAATAAGTGGAGGCAAACCGGGTGAGTTCAAATCTTGTTCTTGAGTCTAACATAAGTAAACATCATTCGAGGAGTTTCTTGCTGCTAAATCACTTTCTTGATCACATAACGGATACTGGTTTCCTGTTTGTAGGTACACATTTGATCCAAGGTATTGGGGCTGGACTCATCCCAGACAATTTGGATTTCAACGTTCTTGATGAAGTCATCCAAGTAATGTAGCTGAGGTTTTATCGGTGTTGTCTTTGTAAACGCGATGAGATGTCAGAGAAATCGTACTGAGATGTTGGTAATCTCCAATTCTTTTTTCAGGTGACAAGTGTGGAAGCAATTGAAACAGCCAAACTTCTTGCCCTGAAAGAAGGATTACTGGTAGAATCACTGGTTTAATTGGTTTTAACATTTTTATGTTCGTTTAAGCCATAAAACCAACATTTCTATGTCTGGCAGGTGGGAATATCTTCTGGAGCTGCTGCAGCCGCTGCGATAAAGGTGGCAAAGCGGCCAGAAAACGCCGGCAAACTCATAGTTGTAAGTAAAAAAACAGAATCATAACGTGTAGCAGATAATTTGCCATTTCACTGAGGTTTTAAAGAAAATGAATCGGTTACTGTCTGTTTTGTTTAGGTGATTTTCCCTAGCGGTGGGGAACGTTACCTATCGACCTCATTGTTCGAATCAGTCAGACATGAAGCAGAGAATTTGCCAATTCAATGAGGCTTTTACACGACCTGACTTGGTTCGTTTTGGTGAAAAAGTACCAAGATTTCGGTTCGACATTTACACTGTCATAGTTTCATGAACTTTAAGATTTCAGATGATGTATGATCTCTAATCTCTAGCCTCTAAGGTGGACTGTCCTTTGACATTCTATTGGTGGTTTTTTTCTAGCTAATATATGTGTAAGTCTGTAAAACTTTTGTTGACAATGAATCTAGAACTATATAATGGCCATGTAGGATTTCAACCCATGTTACTAGTAGTAGACAATTTGGCTAGAGGATTGTGGAAGAGGAAAAAGATCAGAGGACAAGAGACTATAAACAAACACATCATAGGTTTCACCTTTGAGACAAGTCTACTTCCTGAGCAAACCCTCTCTTTGAAACCCAAGCTTCTCAACAACTCTTTGGGACACTTAGTTTTGAGTTTGAACAAAAGCCTGAAGCCTCAAAACATGAGGCAAGTCATTGAACACTTGTGATACTGCACCTTAACTAGACTTATAAGTTGCTTAGAAAAAACATTGCTTAGCAACCAAAGAATTTGTGATTCCATCTCTAATATTCCTTCTTCATCGTCTTAACTCCTATAATAAAATCTTATATGTATAAAAAATAGTAAATGATAAAAGAAAAAGAAGGGAAATGATTTAGTTAATTATGTCTTGATCATTAATAGATTCAATGGATTAAAGATAACAATAGTTTTGGTCTTTTGGAGATAGAGATCGAGCTTAACAATCAAACCCACACCAGCATGTAGGATAAAAGAACTCAGGATGTTGTTTTGAAGGAGGAGATGGGTAATAACATGTTCCATTGCCTTTGTAGTCAGCCATGCACTTCTCTTTGCATTTCTCGTCTCCTTCACAAATCCATGAATTACTACACTTTTTTGCTTCTCCTATCATGATCCCGTTTTCTATATAATAACACAAACACAAGTTTATCAATATAAAAGAAGTGGAACCATTTTGTTATCTTTTTTCTCAGTTCCGAGTTCCAACCAAGGACACAACAAAATATTAATTTTGTCATCCTACTAGATATGGTAGATAAAGTGATCAGAATTAGTATATCAAACAATGTTTAAAGAAAAAATGTTACCTGAAGAAGAAATAACGAAAACGACAATAAGTATGAAAAGAAGAGAAGAGTTTTTCATTATCTTTTGGATTTGTGAATGTTGAGAGTAGGCTTCAACTAAATTTGTTTCTTCTAAGATATTCGACTATATTTATAAGAAAATATTTAATTTTGTACTTTTTGAACCTTTATATTTATTATATTTGGATTTTATCGCTCTGTTTTTTTTCTTTATATATATAATTGTATATCTAATTTCTACTTTAGTTTAGCATTTAAAGCAAAAAAACTGAAAAAATTTAAAACCTTAGATTTTATTTTTAACATATTATCAGCATTAAAACGCTTTAGATTTCTATTTCTACTTTATATTGACAGTTAATTGCTTTTTTTTTTTTTTTTTTT
>Ga0041059_1001120_pt1 | contig 21443 bp, 24 predicted proteins | sample AraColnosormetaG_FD_56232 | JGI IMG/M metagenome (GOLD analysis project Ga0041059, IMG submission 56232) | Arabidopsis roots microbial communities from North Carolina, USA - Col MF nosort | ecosystem: Host-associated > Plants > Roots > Unclassified | place: USA: North Carolina | collected... | reverse complement strand
GTTATATAATAATTGATTGTAAATAGATAAGGTGAGATAAAAAAAAAAAAACTTTTTACTTGTTCTTTAGGTGTGAGGAACATACTTTCTAATAAAATGATGACATGTGGTATTTGGGCCGAAAAAAATTTTATTCAACAAGTTGGATAGATTCAACACCCTAAAATCCACGTAATTTTTTTTCATTTTTCAACATCTCCATTACATTGATTAAACAGTTGAATAATTTATTCAACACCTCCATTGCAAATAGTCTAATATCGTGTTTCACCATCTATTTTGTAAAAATAAAAAGCAAGTCTTTAACGGTTATTACTTTCATATATTTTATATATCACCAATTTCATGATTTAGGTGCGATCCTTTCCGAAAATCAAAGTATTTCTCCTAATGCGATGAGAGCTTTGAATATCCAACCCATCTTCATAAGACACATCCTTGACTTATACAAAGAGTGAGAGTTGTTTCAGACTTTCAGTTGAAGGAGATGCTTTAATTTGATTATATCACACTTTTCATTTCTGCAACATACATATCCACAAGCTATGTCTATGCAATATTTTGAGATAAAAAAAAGTGCAAACAAAATAAATAAAAAAGCTTGTTTCAAATAAACACTTTAGGAATGACGCTTACATTTTTAAGTGGCAACTTTGTGAATCGGCAAAAGATAAGGAGGCAAATTCTGCTAACAAATTTGAAAAATCAAATTTGCCCCCTTATCCACTACCAATTTACAAAATTGGCAAAGGATATGCAACATAACTTCTTGGGGTAATATCTCCAGAAAGTGGCAATAACATTTTTTAATCGTAGAGAGGAGAAGTGGGAGGCTAAAGAGACTAAACGAGACCATAGGGTTTTTATAAGATGGGGAAAATTTAGGGTTTTGATTTGTTCAAATTTTATTAGTTATAAAAATAAACTAAAAATCAAAAGGATCCCGTGTAAAAGGGGAAGCAAATATAAAAATATTTTTAATATTTGATTTCTATATTCCGATTTCAGTTTTCCAAGTTTCCTTACATGAATACCAATTAAAACCGAGTTTCTATTTTCTTCGAGTGATTTGCCACAACTATAAAACTTTTTAAAAAAAAAATACTCAAAATACTATTAACGATTTGTTAAAACCAAACTTGTGCTTGCTAGCTTATGCGAGAGAGAGAGGCTTTGTGTGGTCGTCATTGACCACGTCTCTTGCAATTTATTTGTATGTTCGAAGAAAATGTCATTAAATGTAAAAAAATAGTCTCAAACGACGGCAAAAAGTCTCTCTCCATTGAGTATCCTCTACGGTTCTTGAATTGGTTTGGATACATATTTCGTGTATGAAAACTGAGGCGTATCAAGGCTATGGAGAATTTAAATCATAAGTGGGATCGTTGTTCCTCTTCTCATCAAACTCCTCTTTCTTTCAAAGGCAATCAGAAGCAGGTTTGTTGATTAATTTTCGAGATTCTTTGTTATAGCGTAGAGAAAATGTCAATCTTTGACATTTTAATATGTTGCTATACTTTGGATCTTTTTTTACTTGCTGTGTACACTTGAATTCTCAAATTCTTTGTAGATTGGACAAGGTCAGAGAGAAGTGTTCACACATTTTGTGTCACTTCCATTAGCCATATACCCTGACTTGACGAAAAATATCGAGGCTTTTCAGAATTCTGTATTGGGAAACAATGATAAGGATCCATTGAAGTTTCAGAGTACTTTAGCTGGTAAGATCACAAACCAAATAAAGAAATGTTTTAAGTGTAGAACATGTTTCTATGACATGTTTTTGGATATTGGACAGAAATGGGAATAGAAAAATCGATCTTTGTAACTCCCAAAACTTTCCATTTGACTGTGGTTATGTTAAAGTTAGAGAACAATGAATCTGTGGTTAAAGCTCAGAATATCCTTCAGGTATAAGTGATTCCTATTCTAAGAGACATAGTGTACTTGTTCTTCTTCTTAGGATTGCTTTGATGATTGAGGTGTTGTCTTTTTCTGAAAAGCAGAGTATTTTTTCTAATGTGAGGCAAGCTTTGAAAAACAGACCTGTCTTCATAAGACTCAGAGGATTGGTAATTGCTACAATTTCTAGTGGCTTGAAACATAATCTTTGAATCAATCCCAATGGTTTTTTGTCTTGTTAAGGAATGTATGAGTGGATCTTTAGACAAAACTCGCGTTCTCTATGCTCCTGTTGAAGAAGTTGGTCGTGAGGGCCGCCTGCTAAATGCTTGTCGTATCCTAATTTCTCTAAGCGCTTATTTTTACTTGTGTGAAGACATGACTTCAAATTACTATGCAAGTGCTTCTGAACTCTTTAACTCTCTAGTTTAGATGTTATCATTGATGCATTTGAGAATGTTGGATTTGCTGGTAAAGATGCAAAGTCACGCTTGAAGGTAATGCTTGTCACTTTTCTGTTGTTTACGTCTTTGACTAGGACAAAGAAAAAGATGGATATAACAATGTTTCAGCTTCTCCTTCATGCTTGTTCCTTATTTGCAGCTACACGCCACGTTGATGAATGCAAGCTACAGAAAAGATAAAAGCAAAAAGATGGATACTTTTGATGCTCGAGAGATACACAAAGAGTTTGAGAACAAGGATTGGGGAACATATCTAATCAGAGAAGCTCACATCTCACAACGTTATAAGTATGACCCCAATGGCTACTTCCATTGCTGCGCTTCACTACCTTTTCCACATAAGTGACATTGACAACGATCAAATCTCCTCCACATGATTTGCATTAGGAAAATTAATGTCAAAACTTAGGTAAGTATGGTATGTCACTGTGTAACTGTTTTTATATGTGTGTGTCACAGCGATTGGTAACTATGTGTTGTGTAACTTTTGTTTGTAAGTTAAGTTTTGGACAGTAATATTCTTCCTTCCGATGATTGGATTAGAAAATTCGTGAAAAGTGTTTGATTTTGTATTATTTCTGTTTATATCGCATGTTACTTCTTTTGGTAATTTTGTAGAATTGATGGTGTATTAGGGTTTACGAGTAGATGTTTTCTAGAAACAAAAGTATTTCTCCTAATGTGAGGCAAGCTTTGAATAACCAACCCATCTTCATAAGACGCATCCTTGAGTTATACATATTTAGTGGCTTGAATCATCTTTGACTTTGATTATCTATCCAACTTTTAATTCCTAAAACATAGAGATTCATAATAAATCTGTAACTTTAATTCGTCTCTTTACCAATTGAATGCCAAATCTAGATAGATCAAAAAGCGAACCAGCTCTTTCTAGACGAATAAGCTCTTTAAACTCTGTCGTATGTGTTGTTTCATAGGACCTTTCATCTTTTTCTTCTTCTCATAATTAGTTACCAGTGGCAAAAAGGGAAAAGTCTAAAAGGAACTCTAGAGTGAATTTAGTATGCAATTAAATAAATCATTTACTAGATAAGGGTTTGATTACAAACCTTAGGATAAATATTTGATTGTATCTCAAAGTATAAGAAATGTGTCAAGCAGATTCTGTGTTTTTTTTGTTTCGATTAAAACCGCTAAAACCTTGACAAGGTTGTCTCCACAAACAATATTCATATCAATCTCAAAGAATGCAACATGCAAAATGTTGTGCATATTGTTTGTGGAGGACCACCATCGTAAGAGGATTTATGTAACATAACTTAAAAGAAAGTGGCTATATATAACTTTTTTTGAAACCTTTTTCTACAAACACCTTGGATGTTCTTTAAATAAGATGAAAAGGCTATTATTCTAATGAACAACATGAAGCCAAAAGAAAATCCAAGGCGTTTGCAGAAAGAGGTTATAAAAGGCTCCGAAATATTTCATCCGAACCATAAACTTGTTAACACACCTAAAGAACAATGATGCAGTAATGGGAATGAATACACACGTCCATTTGACTGCTGTGATGGAAAGGATTTTATAAGGTGAGAAATTTTTAGGGTTTTGATTTTGAATAACTTAATTAGTTTTCTAAAAATTGAACTAAAAAATCAAAACAAAATCCGAAAGGAGGGGAAGTAAATATTTCTTTCGAAATTTGTGGAGATCTATATTTCCCTTTTCAATACTTTGATCTCGCTTTTTTTTTTTTGAAAGTATACGGTCAAATATATAATTTTCTAAACGTAATGGGGTTTAGCAGCAAATAGTCGTAAATACTGGCGGAAGAAAATGATATTTTACGGCTGAATCATCACCGGAGAATGAGAGGAAGATGTTCGCTTACAGGACTCTGTTTAGGTTCGTTTTCTCTTCAAAAAAAAATTGATTCTTTCTTCTGAATTCTATGATCTTTTATCAATCTAACAAAACCCAAAATTTTATTTTCTTCCTTGCGATGGTTGGATTAGAAAAATCGTTTGATTTTGTCTTATTTCTTCTGTTTATGTCTCATGTTGTTTGTTTTGTAGGATTGACCGTGTATTTGGGTTTACGAGTAGATGTTTTCAATCGAAACCGGTAATTCAATAATTTGTTGTCTCCTTGGCATTTTGTTACTCTAGTTTTTGGCAAGTGTTAGTCTTTGTAAGTGATTTGAGATTTTTTTTCGTGGAATTTGGATTTGATGTTTTGTGGCTACACCACTTCACATTTCAGGAATCTTTTAGTATCCTGAGCTTTAGGGGAAGTGAGAAGAGTGCCATGGATGGATATAAGAAGCAGAAGATGGTAAATTTAGTGTGGAGACCCATCTCCACTCAAACCTCTTCAGTTATTGCTGGTTAGGATCTTTAATTTAGCAGTTTAATCGAATATTCCATCCCGGTTTTGAAAGTTTCCACCTTTATGGCTTTCACATGATGAGACAGAAGCTGGAAATGAAGTCCAAGAAGTAGCTCAGTGTAGCAAATCAAGTGATGTTTCTAAGGAAGTTATTGAAGGAGAGACAGCTTCAGTTGTTTCAGCTGGAAAGCATTCAGTTTCTCTTGAGGTTCTTTGTTCCTTCTGTTACTTGAAGTTTCTTTGTGCTCTTTTGTTTCAACTACTTAACAGACTTTATGTAATTGGTTTCAGGTTGGGGCTTCTTTGATTAAGTTCATTAGAGGGAAAGAGTAAGAGCTCTAGTTTGTTAATCTTATCCTTCGAGGTATACTTACGTGCTAACGGGTTTGCATTCTTTGCAAAAGAGGAACGACGCAGATGAAACTTGAAGAGGAAATGGGAGTGAAGATCATTCTTCCATCATCAAGGAACAAAGATCATATCAGTAAGAGTTTTTGGAACCAACTGTAATGTATAGTTTGATATCTGAGCCCTTAATCCTAGCTGGCTGACTAGCTACCATTTTTAAACTGATTTTGGTTCACCAAATCTTGTTTTGTTGTGTCCTTTTTTCTTTGCAGGCATTGAAGGCGGTTCAGTGGATTGTGTGACTAAAGCTTCAAAAAGAATAGCAACCATTATCGATGAGGTCCCTTGTCGTTTCCTTTTGAACTTTTATTATCATACTCGGCTTTTTATTTTCCTTCTTGTTCTACTTATTTCGTTCTGATTGTGCGCTTTGGAATTCATATTCTAGGTTGTAAGGAGTCCAAGTCTCGACTACTCACACTTTGTATCACTTCCATTAGCCATACATCCTGAGTTAGTGGACAAGCTAGTGAATTTTCAGAATTCTATCCTCGGGATCCATAGCATAGCTAGTGATAAGCAAGACGACCAAGCTAATAGAGCAACCACAAGTGTGGCAGTTGATCTAAAAGCTAATAGTGAAACAAACCAGGTCAATGTGGGTATCAAGAGCATACCAATTGTCAGTTACCCGCCTAAGGCCAAATCAAAGTCATCTACTTTATTGGGTAAGAAAATACTGAAGTCGTTTGATTTGATCTAAGAAAGAAGATAAAGTGTTCCCTCTGATATGCTCAGTAACTTTTTATACATTGACAGACTTAGGAATTGAAAAGTCCATATTTATTAAGCCAAGTACTTTTCACTTGACTGTGGTTATGCTGAAGTTATGGAACAAAGATCGTGTCAATGCAGCGTGTGATGTTCTGAAGGTAATTTCTTTCTGAAGAGATGTCATTCATTTATTAGGAATGCTTAATGAAACTGAGTTTTCTCTATTCTACAATCCAGAGTATATTTCCTAGTGTGATGGATGCTTTGGATAACAAACCAGTATTCATTAGACTTAAAGGATTGGTAAGATGATACATCCTTAGCTTTAGTTTTACAATTCATTTATGTACTTGGTCAGCTTATTTCTATTCACTCATCTGTCATGTTGCTTATTTGCTATATTCTTAAGGATTGTATGAGAGGACCATTAGACAAGACTCGTGTTCTCTATGCTCCTGTTGAAGAAATTGGTGATGAAGGCCGGCTTTTACGTGCTTGTCGTATCCTAGATTTTAGTACGAATGTTATTTATAGTAGTGGCATGGTTAGACCGTTAAATTAAGAGTTTAGTGTAAATGCTTTCGATTTTCTTAATACCAAGTTCAGAAGTTATTACTGATGCATTTGTGAAAGCTGGGCTTGTTCTCGAGAAAGATGCAAAGCAAAGCTTGAAGGTAAAAGCTTTCTGAGTATGACGAGATTGTTGCAGTCACTTAACGTTAGCCAAAGGCTCAGAACTAATGGAATTGGAAGTAGTGAATCGTGCTTCTGTTTCATACTTTTTCCTTTCTTTGCAGCTGCATGTGACCGTGATGAATGCGAGGCACAGGAAAAGGAGGTGATTGATTCCCAACTCCAGACTTATGTTTAGATAAAGAAAACAATGTTACAAACCTCTGATTATCTGAAAACCCTTTTGGTCTCAGAAAGAACAATAAGAAGAAGATGGAGACGTTTGATGCAAGAGAGATACACAAACAGTTTGGAAACGAAGACTGGGGAGAATATCTGATCCAAGAAGCTCATCTCTCACAGCGTTTTGTGTTCGACCAGAACGGTTATTACCGTTGCTGTGGTTCAATACCATTTCCAGGAGAACAGAGAGCCTGAGAAGAATCATCTAACCAGCGGCCACAGTCTCAAATCTCAAGCATCTTCACAGGTTTTGGTCCCGTGGTATGAGCACTTACAACTTTGAGAAGAGAACCTGATAAAATTGTAAAGTTGTACCGGTCATCTTGTGTTAACCAAATAGTTGTCTTCGGTTTGGTTCTTTCTTGGTCTTTGTTCAATAAACCGAGCCAAAACGTTCTTGTACTCTTTCTACAAGGTAATAAAAAGGTTCTTAGTACATTTAATAGAAAAATGATTATTTACAGCTTTATTAGAGGCTATTGATTGATTTAGTAATGAACTAATAATGCAAGTCAACAGATCTAAAATTGGAAAGATTATTGGCAATGGAGGCAGGACAACGAAAATCAAGCATATTAAACTCTTTAAGATTCGTATAATTCCACCGGCCTAACCAAATCTCTAAGCAATTGTTGTTTATGTATTATAATATAGTTCACCATCTATTTAAGCTTAAACGAGTGTCTAATACATAGACGTATATGACAATTAATTAATGATCCGATCCAAACGACCCTTGGCGTATTTGGTAAGGTAGCAGTGATGTGCTTAATTATTAACCAACGATGTACTGAGTTTCTAGAATTAGTAAGAACCATAAGAGTTTTAAAAAGTGTAAAACGTAAAACATCAACACATGTCATTCCAGTTAACATACATATATCTATATATATGTTAACGTGTTTGCATAATTTTTTTAATTAGAGAAAAACAGCACACTATGCAAAAGATCGTTCATATATCTAACGTGTGATTTAATCGATCTAACAACTTTTTATTCCCTTTTATATTACCAAAATATTTATTTCCATTGATCATATATTTGAAGTAGCAAAAATTGGTAAAATTTTAGTTAAAAATGAGGGAGATGAAAACTGATATATTATGTAAATCTCAAGTTTTTGTAATGCATAAGAAAAATGTTATCACCATTGCAACTATCCATGGTAGCAACCGTATATCTCAGCATATGATACAAAAAAAAAACAAGAAGAAGCTCATATTCAAATTTCTTACGTTCAAACGAATAACTTGATTGCTAAACAACAAATCTAGATAGCATTGGATTCATCAGTAAGAGTTAAAATCGTACAGCATTGTGAATCATAAAATGTTGTACAAGATTGTGAAATAACAAATAATATTGTAAATTTATCAAAAAAAAAGGGGATTGTGGATCAATGAATATGATGGAGAATGTTCATAGAAGAGGTAAATAATAGAGGGACCCAAAATAACATTGTTGAAATGGAATATAATCATAAATGAGTCACATCTTCAAAATCTGATCAAATCACTTGGAAAAAAAAAGATCAAGTCACATGCAACCAGTAACCACAATCATATTTTGGCCGGTCTATCACCATACACATTGTTTACAGCTCACACTTGTCCCTCCTTATATTTGTTCGTATCCATTTGTTTTCTTCTCTCTCTACTCTAATCTCATCTTTATGTTTATCCCTTTTTGAATTTTGAAGCTACTCTGTCCTTTGGGTCCACCCTCCACCACCTCTAATTTCAATCACGTTAAACCGGCCATATTACTTTAAACCGACCGTTTTCTACTAATAGGAAAATCCGACCCAAATTTTTGACTAATTATAAGACATACCGCCGCTATACCATGATATTGTCAAAGAAAAAGTTTCTAACCAATAACCACTATAGACTAAAAGATTTCAAATAATTTGATTGATACTGCATTGAACATTCTACAATTCTACTTATATTGTGTAGTTCAAATAATGAGAACATATCGGAAAGACTAGCCGCTATTAGATTATGAATGCGTATGAATACATTATACATTATAGTATATATATATATATATACACATATATTAAAATGTATTACTATATAATAATTTGTCTTAGTATAGTACTCAAAGAAATAGAGTTTTCTTACGTAGATGTCATATATTTTAGTCATTTTAGGCACCTTCCTAACTCAAATCACGAATAGAACTTATGTAGCAAAATGTAAACACATGAAATCATTTATTAATTCGGGTCCAACGTAACCCACCACACCACAGAAACTCATTAAATAGTATTTTTTTATAAAACTTAAGTTATATGCATGGATACATGAACGATACTCCTATATAAAGAGAACAGCATTCAAAAGGTCTTATCATCTTCTTCACTAAACAAAAAAAAACCCTTCAAAACATTTCCTTATTCTTTCTTCTTCATCTACAACAATGGCTGGAGTTGCCTTTGGTTCCTTTGATGATTCATTCAGCTTGGCTTCTCTAAGAGCTTACCTCGCTGAGTTCATCTCCACTTTACTCTTTGTTTTCGCTGGTGTTGGCTCTGCCATTGCCTACGGTTCGTATACTCGTAGTTAAATAATGGGATCTAAATAATTTTCGTAATTTGTAAAAATTAATGGGTTCAATACTTAATGAATGTGTCACATTTGTGTATATAGCAAAGCTGACGTCGGACGCTGCTCTTGATACACCGGGACTAGTGGCCATCGCGGTTTGTCATGGTTTTGCTCTCTTCGTGGCCGTTGCAATCGGAGCCAACATCTCCGGTGGCCATGTGAACCCAGCCGTCACTTTTGGTCTTGCTGTCGGTGGTCAAATCACAGTCATCACCGGAGTTTTCTACTGGATCGCTCAGCTTCTCGGCTCCACCGCCGCTTGTTTCCTCCTTAAATACGTCACCGGTGGATTGGTATGTTCTCATCACCTTTACTTACTTTCTCGTAAAATAAAGAGAATCATAGTATAGGTCTACAAAACAACAAAAATAAAATAATACAGAATAAAGGTATTTAAGGACAATCTTAACTTGATTGAAAACTAGGTTACAAATTTATAACATAGTTTACAAAGTCCAACAACCAATAATATTCTCCATGTTTTAATATATAGTTGACACATGATTTGTATGTTTTTGGACAAACGACACATGATTTTGTTTAAAAGTGAAGTTATAGAATATTGTAGGGTTTTTTCTATTTCAAGCTAGCATTTTATACTGTAGGTTTCATTTCGCACTAGTAGGCAAATTCTGGAGGCATTTTAATTAATAAAAACTAATGAACGAGCGCTAAAACTATTGAAAACGCAGGCGGTTCCAACCCACAGCGTTGCGGCTGGACTAGGATCGATAGAAGGAGTAGTGATGGAGATCATCATCACCTTCGCTTTGGTCTACACTGTCTACGCCACCGCCGCTGATCCCAAGAAGGGTTCTCTCGGAACCATCGCTCCTCTCGCCATTGGTCTTATCGTTGGTGCCAACATCCTCGCCGCCGGTCCATTCTCCGGTGGATCCATGAACCCAGCACGTTCCTTTGGACCAGCTGTTGCTGCCGGAGACTTCTCTGGTCACTGGGTCTACTGGGTTGGACCACTCATCGGTGGTGGACTTGCCGGACTTATCTACGGAAATGTCTTCATGGGTTCTTCCGAACATGTTCCTCTTGCTTCTGCTGATTTCTAAGGAAACAAGTGATGATTCTTGATTCATGTTTCTGTGTTTGGTTACTTTGCCTCGATCTTTCTTGTTTTGTTTGGAGTTTGGTCCGGTTTCGTTGTAATTTTTATCCAATTTGTATGAATATTATTTAATGGATGGCTGTTTTGGTTATAAATTAACTAATGGATGTATGAATATATAGTTTCACCTAAATAGGTAGTTGTAATGTTGTATAGCTAATTATCGATCCATATATATAAAAAATAGATCGTTACAATTTTATGATATAGTAACAACTAACAACAATGACAAATTAATGGATGGTTTCAAGTAGAAGTTTCGAGATCATCGTCATTAGGTATATTCTTAGGGATGTTCCACTCATGAGCTTTCCACTCTGGCAATTGTTGTATGACAACCTATGCAATAATTTATTAATATCAATAAATCACATGCATGTATAGAAAAAAATGAAGATTATATATTATAGACAGAGAAAAAGAGAGGTTATATATTATTACCAATCCGGTAGAATCTGGATTTCCCACGTTGGTTTGACAAGCTAGTCTCCAATTTTTTGGTTTCTGTGAAAACATTATTCGATTTTACTCCCATAACCAAGATGATACAAGATTACTAAATACTATAGGATAATTTCTTAAATAAAACTATACCCTTTTGAGTTTCTCCTTCTCAATATCAGTTCGCGGATTTAGAAGCTCCTTTCCATTTACAATCTGAAAAGAAATATCCATCAATATCTCATAAACCATCATTTGACTGTTTAATTTAGCTTATTGACTATATATAAGAGAGAGATATGTATACCTCGACCATGCAAGTAGCGCAAGTTCCTACTCCTGCGCAGTTTGACAAAGGCTTACTCTGCGAATTAATGAGACGTTGACATATACTCCAAAGTCCAAACTAACTAGATTAGATTAAGAGAAAAAATCAAACCGAGGGAGAGAAAATATCATACATAAGGACCATAGAGTTCGATGTTAGAATCCAACATTATGTCTCTTAGTTTCTGTCCACCGTTCGCTCTTCTCCAATGTACGTCCGGTGTCCCGTCCGGCAACAACACCGACTAATAATCAACATTATTACCAATTAATAAAATTTATTATTAATCCATCCAAAATTCACCTCAACATTTTTAAACAGCACAACGACTTATTTGATTAAAAACCATTATTAATCAATATACAATTTTATCTAATCACTCTAGATTACCTACTTTTCCACGATTATTATTCATCCTTGTTACCAATGTAGCTAATGATAAGAGTGTAGATAATCTGTCAAGAGTAAAGATCCCTTACATGGACGAACGCAAAATCGACAGCAGGAGGTTCGTCGGGCTCATCAGCGGCTGGAGGCTGGCTCGCTGGTGCGGTGCTTATGGCTCGGACGGTTTTGGTTCTTGCGGCATTGTGTTTTGAGCGAAAGAAGTACGAATTTGGCTTATTAAGTTTGGTCTTGTGGCTAAAGCTATGATTTGGAGGTAGAGAAGCTACTAGGCCGGAACCACTCAACTGTACACTTCCCATAGTCTTGTTCTTCTTTTTTAAACAATAAGATATTAAACAGAACCAAAAAAAAAGGTTGGGTCCTTAATTGGGATAATGTTTTATATGCCATGAGGTTTCTGTGGAGGCGAGTGGTGCCTCTTTTTATCTCTTATCCAATGTGTGTATGCGCCGGTTTAGTCTATTGACTAACCAAATTAAATTAGTTAATAGAAACGTTGAAACGTTTTCCCCCGTATATAGGAAAAATATTGGGGTTGAACCTTCGTATTCACTCCTTTAATTTAAATCAATAATTTTGAGAAAACAAAATTTGTAGATTTTTAATTAAATAAAGTTAATTATCTGTAGAATTTGAACTTTATAATCAAACGAAATTATATATCGGTTTTGAGTTTATATATATGAATTAGGTTTTAGATTTTACAATTAAATAAAATTTTATATTGGTTTGGGATTACAAATGTGGATTAGGGTTTTGATTTTACAATTAAATAAAACTTATGTCGGTTTAATAAGTGTTATGGCATTAGTTACTTGGTCTATGACCAGACCACCCTAATGTTGTGTCCTGGCGACGATGAAACTGGACCGGCTTGCATCTATATTGTCACGGGAGATTTTTTCAAGAAGATTCAAATTGGTTTTGGTTTCTGGTGTTTTCATTGTGTTTATTCTCCCAGTTTTGTCCTAGTTCCTTTAGGTTAAGATTGCAAGTCTAATAATTTTATCACATTTTCTTGAACTTTGTTCATGTCTCTGTTTTCTTAGTCTTAAGTCAGTTTGTCTAAAATTTTCTTGATGATAAAAATATAGACTTACGATCTCCAACATTGTTGATCAACACACTTTCACTTTGAACTTAACCAAAAAGGTTTGTCACCATTGAGTAAAAATGTTACAAAATATATACGTAAGTAATGTAAGAGTTGTGAATAATAAGGTGTAGTTGACATTTGATGGGCCGGAAATGTAATACAAAGGCCCATGGGCTAAATTGACAATTTCATTAAAAAAATCGATCCTCGAAGGAGAAGACTCTGAGAAAAAAAAAACGGGAAGAAGCTTGAGCTTGTCACTCACTAGCTTGAGGAAAAATGTTAACTTCATCAATGCCTCAAAACCTAAGCCTTTTCGGATTTTCTCCTCTCAAGTCTTCTTCGTTCGCTCTTATTCTCAGACCCTTTTCTCTCTACCCACCAATCTTCGCTTCTTCTTCTCCGGCTCCGAGTCGTCGTCCTCCTCGCACCGCCGGTTACCGTCGCAGTGGCCCTTCTCCTCCGAGACGCAAATGGAGTAGTTTCGAGGAGCAGAAGAGAAAAGGTAGGTCTCCGATGGAGAAAGATAAAGCTATTAGCTTTAATCACTCTTCTGATTCTTTCGAGTTTAATAAGAGAAGAGCTGAGGGATTGGATAAGGTCGATAAGCCTAAGAAGAATCTCAAGAGGAATACTCGCACCCTTAACCCTACCAATACCATCGCCTATGTTCAGGTTTCAATTTCATATCTACTCCAATCTTAAACTGTGAAAGATGATGCATAATTTTGAACTATTCATCTGTTTTGTTAGATCCTTGGGACTGGAATGGATACACAGGATACGTCACCTTCTGTATTACTCTTCTTTGACAAACAAAGATTCATCTTTAATGCTGGAGAGGTAAGTTTTTCTGCAATTTTATTATAAAGTGTGTAGCTTTTTGTTAGTGTTTTATTGGTTAAAGAATTGAATTGCAGGGGTTGCAACGTTTTTGTACTGAACATAAAATTAAGTTATCAAAGGTGTGACCAAACTTCTTCTTTTGGACTTACTACTACTTGTGTCTGTGATGAGACGAGTTTAATATGTGATGATTCGCTTAACTCTTTTCAGGTAGATCATATATTTTTGTCTCGTGTGTGCTCAGAGACAGCAGGCGGGCTTCCAGGTTTGTTTTCTTTTGATTTAGGCATCAGCTGCATTGTGTTTGCTGCTAGATCATTAGACAGTGATAAGTGTTGTTCCTATTTTAAATGCTTTAGGTCTTCTACTGACCCTAGCTGGTATCGGGGAACAAGGACTATCCGTGAGTGTTCTTCTCATATGATCTCTTTGTATGTTTCCTGTCTGCTTTTCCTGAGCTTATGACAATTATTATATGAGTGGAATTGCTCAACTTCTAAAATCTCTTTTGTTACAAAGGTCAACGTATGGGGTCCTTCAGATCTTAAGTATTTGGTTGATGCTATGAGGTCATTTATCCCTCGTGCTGCCATGGTTCATACAAGAAGTTTTGGTCCATCATTGAATATATCTGACTCTGCGCCTCAGATTGGCTTAAGTAAACCCAAAGATGATGCCTATGTTCTTGTGGATGACGAAGTTGTGAAAATATCCGCCATTCTCCTAGAACCAAGTCGCTTAGAGGAATCTGGCAGCAAACCTGGTGAAACAGCAGTTATATATGTATGTGAATTACCTGAAATCAAAGGAAAGTTTGATCCAAAGAAGGCCATGGCTCTTGGATTGAGAGCTGGTCCAAAGTACAGTTATCTTCAGTCTGGACAGTCAGTCAAGTCAGATTTTAAAGATATTACGGTATGTCTCAAAGAGCAATCATTGGGAATCTTCACAACCCAATATCAGTTTCTATACAAGCAGACTAACACTGTTCACGCTTAATCATAGGTTCATCCGAGTGATGTGATGGGACCTTCAGTTCCTGGTCCTGTTGTTTTGCTTGTGGATTGTCCAACAGAGTCACATGCCGAGGAACTGCTATCTATCCCGTCTATGAAGACTTATTATTCATGTCTTGACAATTCAACAGATGGAGCTAAGCTTGTTAATTGTATTATTCATCTAAGTCCAGCTTCTGTAACAAATAGTTCTACATACCGAAGCTGGATGAAGAGATTCCATTCTGCCCAGCACATTCTCGCTGGACATGAAGCGTGAGTCTTCTCAACTATGGTTCTTTCTCATAAAAGAACTGTTGAATTTATTTGTCTGATATGTAGTTTTGGTGTTTGTCCAGGAAGAATATGGAGTTTCCAATCCTGAGAGCCAGTTCTAGAATCACAGCCAGACTTAACTATTTATGTCCACAGTTCTTCCCAGCTCCTGGATTTTGGTCTCATCAACATGATAATAACTCGATAAACCCCACTTCTTTGAGCAAGGTTACAAACGCTTTTCTGATATTTTCTTTTTGAGTTGAATCTGGCTGTGTTCATTTAGTCAAGTTGTGTTCTTTTCTTCTCTTGTCAGTGCTTCGATTCGAATCTTGGTGAAAGCATTTCTGCTGAAAATCTCCTCAAGGTATTGAATGTTGCTTCAGTGCATCATTCCATATGAAACTTCCTTTCTTTAGCTCTTAAGTCTCTCGCTTTCTCTCATTGATATATTGTGGGCAGTTCACTTTGCGTCCACATGGTAATCTTGGGGTAGACAGATCTAGTATCCCTAGTCGATTAACAGCTTTACGAGTGATGGATGAGCTTCTTTCAGAAATTCCTGAAATCAGCAGTAAGACCGAAGAAATCAAGCAGTTATGGAATGGACAACACAACAAGATGATGATCGAAGAGCCATGGCTGGGTGAAAGCACTGTTCCAAGCTGTCTTGAAAACATTAGAAGAGACGACATGGAGATAGTTCTTTTGGGCACTGGTTCCTCCCAACCCTCAAAATACCGAAATGTCACGGCAATTTACATCGACCTATTCTCTAGAGGCAGTATTCTCTTGGATTGTGGGGAAGGTACCTTAGGCCAGCTTAAACGAAGATATGGTTTAGAAGGAGCTGATGAAGCAGTCAGAAACTTGAGATGTATATGGATCTCTCACATCCATGCTGATCACCATACGGGTCTTGCAAGAATCCTTGCTCGCAGACGTGAGCTTTTGAAAGGATTGGCTCATGAGCCAGCAATTGTGGTTGGACCGAGATCGCTTAAGAACTTTCTCGATGCATATCAAAGACTTGAGGATTTAGATATGGAGTTTCTCGACTGCAGGAACACCACAACAACATCTTGGGCTTCTGTAGAAACCAGCCGCCCTGAGAAAAATACCAGTAGCGGCAATGCAGAGGGTTCTTTGTTCAGTAAAGGAAGTCTAATGCAGAGTATATATAAAAGACCGAGCAGCCCACTGACAGACAATTCTTCAGCTTTACCATTCTTGAAGAAACTGAAAAAAGTCCTCGGCGAAATGGGGTTGGAGCATTTGATTAGCTTTCCTGTTGTGCATTGCCCTCAAGCCTTTGGGGTTTCGTTAAAAGCAGCAGAAAGAAAAAACATTGCCGGAGATGAGATTCCGGGGTGGAAAATGGTTTACTCGGGAGACACAAGGCCTTGTCCTGAGATGGTTGAAGCTTCAAAAGGAGCAACAGTTCTTATACATGAGGTGCTTTTCTATATAAGCAAAACTGTGTAAAACATTTACATCTCATTCTTAAAATTTACCATCTTTTCAAACTTATAACAGGCGACGTTTGAGGATGCGTTGGTAGAAGAAGCTGTGGCTAAAAACCATAGCACAACTAAAGAAGCAATCAAAGTTGGATCTTCAGCAGGTGTATACCGAACCGTACTGACACATTTTAGCCAGAGATACCCAAAGATCCCGGTGATTGACGAATCACATATGCACAATACATGCATTGCCTTTGATATGATGAGTATAAACATGGCGGATTTACATGTGCTTCCAAAGATTTTACCTTACTTCAAAACTCTATTCAGAAACCAAGTGGTTGAAGAAGAAGAAGAAGAAGAAGAGACTGATGATGATAGCTTAATACGTGACAAAGTCCCAAGCTTTTTCATCAATTAGTATATAGATTAGAATGTTCTGTTTTGTCCCCTGTTTTTGACTGTGTTGTATTGTCTTTAGAAATAATATCAATTTAATTGATTTTTCCTGTGAGTGTGACAGAGGAAATAAATCAGTTTCATGTGCATAATGTGAATTGTGAAAAAGAAATTAAAAAAAATCGGAACTTTGGGAAATAAGGAAAGACACCGAAGAACACACAACCATTCCTCTTTATTGACCGCTTCCTTCTTTCTCTGTCACATACGAATCGGTGAGTTTTTTTCTTCTCAATTTCTCCGTTCTCTGCTGATTTCTCCGAGGTTATTGATTCGATTCCGCTTGACGCATGATTGTGTTGTCTCAAGGGTCTAATTTTACCTCCGCGTTGATTGGTTTATAGGGGAAATTTGGATCCCGATCGTGATCTTTAGTTTGGTGAATTTGAGCTGGAATTGGAGCTTAAAGGATCGGTTTTTTGACTGATCTAATTGTTTTGAGGATCGGTCTTTCATAAAGTTGTTGTCTTTGAAGCTTTTTTGACTGGTGAGGACGAAAAAGTTGTGATTTTGGGAATTAGGGTTGTTTTGTTTCGAATTCGCCATGGATACGAGCAGGAGAGCTGTGGAATCGTATTGGAGGTCGCGGATGATAGATGCGGTTACGTCTGATGAGGACAAAGTTGCGCCTGTGTACAAATTGGAAGAGATCTGTGACCTCCTTCGTTCTTCTCATGTCAGCATCGTCAAGGAGTTTTCTGAATTCATTTTGAAACGTCTTGATAACAAAAGCCCCATTGTTAAGCAGAAGGTATTTTCAATTACGTTTGTTTTCTGTTTTTGATTGTGAAATGTTGTTCCTTTGTGAGACATTTGTTTTCCATGAAGATTTTGATTGAAATGTTTGCATGTCGGGATTGATTTAGATTGTAGGTAGATGTTTGTTTTTTCTTAGAATGGATCAAAGAGAAAGCTTTATGTGTTTGATTATAGCGTAGAGTTTGTTTATAGGGAGACGTAGAATGGATCTTATTGTGGCTAAAAGCTCTGTAGGAACTGGTTATACTGATTTTGGTTATTATATGTATATACAGGCTCTTAGGTTGATAAAGTATGCTGTGGGAAAGTCTGGCTCAGAGTTTAGACGAGAAATGCAAAGGAATTCGGTTGCAGTGCGCAATCTATTCCATTACAAGGGGCATCCAGATCCTTTAAAAGGAGATGCACTTAATAAGGCTGTACGGGAAACTGCTCATGAAACAATTTCTGCTATATTCTCAGAAGAGAATGGTACTAAACCAGCTGCTCCTGAAAGCATCAACAGACGCATTGAAGGATTCGGGAATACTAACTTTCAGGTGCCCTCTAATGATAATAAATCGTTCCTTAGTGAGGTGGTGGGTATTGGAAGTGCATCTATAAAGCAAGGAATCAGTAATTTTGCTCAAGGCCATTTGCCAAAGAAGAATGAGAATGGCAGCAGCAGCTACAGAGGTCCAAATCTCCACAGATCATTAACTATGGAAAATGAGAACTTCAGTAGATATGATCCAGTTAAGCTGGGGAAGGATGGTAACTACGGAACGTCTAAGAACACGACTGGTGGATCTTGGGGCCACGCTTCCGGAGAAGCAAGTGAAAGTTCTGCTTCAGTTCGTGTTGAGAGCAAAACTCGTGAGGAAAAGCTGCTGGAAACCATTGTTACATCTGGTGGTGTACGCCTGCAGCCAACTCGTGATGCTCTTCATGTTTTCATTTTAGAGGCTGCAAAAATGGACGCTGTTGCTTTAAGCATTGCTCTTGACGGGAAGCTCCATTCTCCAATGTGGCAGGTATGTTTATGATTATTTCCTAGTCACCTCCTTGTGAAACTGTTTGATGCTACTAATGTACTTTTTTCTTGATTATATCATCTGTATTTTCTTTTCCCTGGCTTGTTTCTTCTGTAGCGTTAATCTTCCCACTTTTGTACTTTGAAAGTAACTGTGTTTTTCTGTTTGGCAGGTTCGGATGAAAGCTTTATGTGTCCTTGAGGCCATTTTGAGGAAGAAGGAAGATGAGAATTTTTCAATTGTACATACCTATTTTAGTGAAAACTTGGATGCCATACAGCGGTGCGCAGAGTCTCCACAATCTTCCCTTCGAGAAAAGGCGAACAAGGTAAGCTTCTGCTTGTTATAACCATTCACAAAACTCTTTTTTGGCATTATGCTAATTTGTTGGTTAACTCGAGATACCGATGTTGTGTAGGTTCTGAGCCTTCTAAATGGTGGACAGTCAAGTGGGTTGATGAGCAGCTCTGATAATACTGTGAAGCGAGAGGCTGCTGTTGATTTACCTGACTTGATTGACACCGGTGATTCAGACGATACTTTGAACAATCTGAATGCTATAGATACTGGCAGTACAGTGGCGACAGCAGGTCCATTGATGGATGATGATTGGTTTGGGGATAGCTCTGACATTGGACTGAGTAGCAGCGAGAAGAAAACTGATGACGACCCCTTTGCAGATGTCTCATTTCATCCGAATGAAGAAAAAGAAAGTGCAGATGACCTCTTCTCTGGAATGACTGTCGGGGAAAAGTCCGCTGCTGTTGGTGGTAATCATGTGCCTGATCTATTTGATATGTTTGGGTCAACTGCAAAACTTGAAGCAGAGCCAAAAGATGCAAAAAACATTAATGATTTGATGGGAAGTTTCTCCATTGACGAAAACAATTCAAATCAGAAAGGCTCGTCTTCAAGCACTCTTCCACAGGATTTATTTGCAATGCCGAGCACCACCAGCCACCAAGCACCGGAAAATCCTGTTGGAGGCATTCTTGGCTCACAAAATCCTGGGTTTATTCAAAACACAATGCTTCCTGGAGGTGTTATGCCATTCAATTTTCCTCAAGGGATGATGATGAATCCAGCTTTTGCATCCCAACCTTTGAATTACGCTGCCATGGCAAGCTTGTTAGCTCAGCAGCAGCAGTACCTTGGTAATATGTCCAACTTCCAGCAGTTCGGCAATCTGAACGCTCAGGGTAGCGGAAATGTTCTTTCTATGGGTACAAGTGGAGGGAATCAGTCCGCACTCCCTGATATATTCCAGCCAAATTTTGGTAATCAGGCTCCAACCTCAACAATGAATGGTTCGAAAAAAGAAGATACCAGAGCCTTCGATTTCATTTCTGTAAGTTTTGCCATCTTGCTCCTGATCTTTGATTCTAAAGTTTGGTCAATCTGCCATTTGTCTTTGTACATGTGACATCAAATCTCACACACATAATGTCTAGCTCGATTAAAACCACCTAAACATAGTCAGACTAGATCTACTTTTGTGGCATAGTTAAAAAACCTTCGTTTGATGTACATACACTCATGGAGCAACTACATAAATGTTTGTGTGATGCAGGATCATCTTACATCAGCCCGCGACACAAAGAGAGTATCTTGATGGTTGCTTACAAAATTCCGCCTTCCAGTGTTAAATGCTATTTCATGAGATGTGGACACAAGGGTGCAGGAAGCTAAAACATTAATTTATGAGAGCTGTATAGACTTGAGGAGAAAATGGAGATAGCTTTATAATTCATATGGTAAGGGTTTTTGCTTCTTTTATCTGTTTCCTCGTTTTGTCTTTGGTTTTTCTTCTTCTTTGGAGTCCATTGTTCTTGGCATGAACATGTAGTTGTAGAGTTGCTTTTTGTTTGTTACTAGATGTGTTTATTTTGTTCCGTTGCTATATATTATATCTGAAGAGACTTGTGTCTGTGTATCGAACGTAGACAAGAAAGGAAATGAAACTGAGAAAGGAAATGCATATGAATAGTTTAAAGACTTCAAGTCAAGTCCAGTTGTTTTTGCGTTTCTTAATTAGAAAATTTTGTTGATGGAGAAAAACGAAAGCCAGGGATAATTTTGTTTAATCGTGATGTCTGTTACAATTTGGAGTAGTTAATAAAATAAGGTAGATCTAATCTAAGTGGCTGCAATGAGCTTTTTTTTTCTCACACGTTAAACTTGGTCCATATTCTCAGCATTGCCTGTTATACTGGTTTGCTCATTTTAAATTGGCGTTACTTATTTTAGGATACATCCATTGGTCAAGTGTTTGCATTGGTGTAGATATTTTCATACGATAAGAAAGAAAGAAAGCTAATAATTTCTCAATCTATTTAGGTGAAACTATTCAGAGTTTGATTAATGAGAGAAAAAGGAAATGATGCCCCTTTATTTTCTTACCTGAAGTTTAATAAGAATGCATCTTTTGTGTACTTTCTACCAACGGTAAAGATTGAAAAAAATGGTGGAAGTTACTTTTCTTATCTTTTTAAAAAGTGGTAACGGGAAAATGACGAGTGACATCCTCATTACATAAATCCAATTAATAAGATTTTGAGGTTCCCATACTGTGTAAATATAAAAATAAAGAATGAATAAAAATACCTCAACGGGCAGATTGATAGTGACATATGGAAGTAACTTTAGACTCTCCAAGTCTCTCTCAAATAGGAAACGAAGGAGACATTGAGATTATTTTTTAGAAAGTTAATAAACGATCTCTTCTGTAAATCTTTTCTTTTTACATTCTCTGCATCTTTTATGCTTCTTTGTTGGCAAATCCATCCTCAGTTTTATTTCGTTTAAAAAATTATCAATATGGTCAAATGTATATTACATATAATAGGTGTAGATATATTTTTTTTTTTTTTG
>Ga0041059_1001119_pt1 | contig 21445 bp, 22 predicted proteins | sample AraColnosormetaG_FD_56232 | JGI IMG/M metagenome (GOLD analysis project Ga0041059, IMG submission 56232) | Arabidopsis roots microbial communities from North Carolina, USA - Col MF nosort | ecosystem: Host-associated > Plants > Roots > Unclassified | place: USA: North Carolina | collected... | reverse complement strand
AAAAAAAAAAAAAAAAACCACAAAATCTAACAATAATCACCAATAGATAAACAAATACTGATGGATGCGCATATATTTTTAGATCAAAATTATTGTGAATTCGAATTTCTAGTATGTGATTACATGTATCATTTTTAGATCAAAATGAGACATAATCTAAATCAAATTGTTGTAACAATATTTTTCTACCCAGATTATATATGTCTTTAATTTGTACCAAGAAATTGCCTAGTATATTTATTCCGGGCCTTTATTGTCAGCCTCACATAACTTTTGAAATCTCTGAAATAAACACTAATGTTTTACCAAATTACTTTAGTATTATCCATAGATTATATCTCAGAAATGGATCCAACGAGAAAACAAAGAAAAATTGTGGAAGTCCCCTTTAGTGGTTAACTAAACTTATATATATGGAGTGTAATTTCACGAAACTAAATCGCAGAAACTAAATTATGAAGTCTTATTTTTATCTAAATATGGAAGTCCTCTTACTATGACAGGTCAGATGAATTAGTTATTGATATTACGTTACGTTAGACACACGTTTCAGCGTATACGATTCATCTAAAACTTTAGACAGTGATCCGGCGATTTGATGGTCCGATGATAATAGAACAAAAGGAATTGGACGATGACAATAGACAGTCTCCAACAAGTGTCAATGTGGGATTTTCTTTCATTGTTCCGATGAAAAAGCCAAATTTAACAGTGTAATGTAAGCATGAACTACGAAGAGTAAGAGTATGCCGATGGAATATGTCTATATGATATGAGAGCTAGTATATATATCGTTCTAATATATGGAAATTTAAGTGTGAAAGGGATACATCTTTAAGAGGTAGAACTCATATCAGGTTAAATTCATCTCTTTTAAAGAAGATATTTTTTCAAACAGACGTCGAACACAATACTTTCAATTGGTGTATATTTTCTATTTAAACTTTAGTATTTTTTTATAACAAATAGTGTTTTACTATTATTTGTTTTGCTTTATAGTTATCCGGATGTTTTCAAATCGAAATGAAACGGATAATAGATCAAGTAAATCTAGTGGATATTTAGTCTAATCCTAATGAAAATATGCTTGATTTGTTTAGTGACTCGACATCCGTTCTTACGTACTCTGTACTTCTTCCTATGAGACTAACTTAAACAATGGCAAATGGTTGATTCTTAAAGGGAAGATAATTAATCTTTGATCATGTCTCATTGCTAGCTAGGATCTCTGACCCCTTCCCCTGATTGACTTGGTTAAAACAGTTTTTTTTTTTAAATGATAAAATTACTACAAGTGTTATTAATCTTTCATCAAATAACTCCAACGTAAACTCTATATAAATCCCCGTTTCTAACCCAATACATACAACACAAGCTCGCTCATAGACAACTAATAAGGAAAAAGAATGAAGATGTTTAAATCTCCTCAAACACTAATACTTTCGGTTATAGTTCTTTTCCTAGCTTTTGCAGTTCCTCTGAAAGCCCAAGACCAGCCACAAGACTACCTCGATGAACACAACCGTGCTCGAACCCAAGTTGGTGTGCCTCCTATGAAATGGCATGCGGGGGCGGAGCAATACGCCTGGAACTATGCTCAACAAAGAAAGGGAGACTGTAGTCTCACTCACTCCAACTCAAATGGGCTTTACGGTGAAAACTTGGCATGGAGCGGAGGTGCTTTGTCTGGAGCTGAGGCAGTGAAATTGTGGGTCAACGAGAAGTCTGACTATATCTACGCTTCGAACACTTGTAGTGATGGAAAACAATGTGGTCATTACACTCAAGTTGTGTGGCGAACCTCGGAGTGGGTTGGGTGTGCCAAAGTAAAGTGTGACAATGGTGGAACCTTTGTGACTTGCAACTATTATCCACCTGGTAATTATAGGGGCCGTTGGCCTTACTAAGTAAAATGTGGTACGCAGACGAATAAAACTTGTCCATATAAGGACGTGTGTGTTTCTATAATATCAATAAATGATCATCTATCAAGACTATGGTGATTTGTTTGTGTGTTTATGGTTTGTACATGTATAATATGTTGTGATGGAATAATACAATTTTTGTGCTTAAAATTGTATTTATCCGAAGACTCAAATTAATTTGTTCATTGTGTATACAAAACTGAAGTATTTTTGTCATGTAAGCCATCAATGTCTAACCATGATTGAATCCACAATGCGAAAACATGAACCGTGGTCTCTTAATTACATGATGATTTCTTCAACCACTGCGCCAACATAATATATATTACAATGTTTAGGGTTCCTACCTAGTTCTCCTGTAAGAGTATGTGGTAATAAGTAAGCTCATGGATGGCTAAAATTCAATGACATTTCAAAATAATATCTTGGATTCAGAAACAATTAATTATATATATTCAACTCATGACATATATAATTGAGTCAGAGTGATCTTTGCATATTGATAAAGATGATTATATTATTTGAAACATTCTGTTGATAATAAATGGCCACCTTGCCCAAAAAAAAAAAAGAGAGTAAAATATGAAACAGCCATCATTACAAATTAGATTAAAACAAAATTAAAGTTGGGAAAAATTCAAGGTGGCTAATACATATAATCTAGATTGTTTAACCATCTTCGGTCGGAAAAAGTCAGATGTGAAACTCCAACCTCAAGTATATTAATTACAAATTGAATGATTTACGTTTGTCCTCGATTTTTATTTTTCTTACGACTCCTTCCAATTAGTCTCGCCTTCTATCCCCATATTATATAACCACTTATTTCATCGTAATTACATCTCACCATTAAAAACTTCAACATAAAATTTTACCACCATCAACAATAGAATAGACGGATCATAATTAATAACTTATGGATGATGATCCAATCCATGATAAACACGAACATGGCAATATATAACTCTATGTCTCTATCTACAATTACTACGTACATTGTCAGGATCTCCGACAACTCTATAAATAAGACTTACTGTAATCAGTAGTATATTCCATACTAATTAAGTTTCATACATAACCATATGAGAATGCAAATCATCATGTTAGAATTTCACTAATCACGTCAATTAATATGGCGTGTAGCTATGAAATTATTACACTTAATCAATTGGCAGATGTTAATGATAAATTGTGGTACAGATGTTAATTTTTCCTTGAATAAACCTTCTAAAAGTTCATATTCTAAATTTCAATTAAATTATGGAGAAATGTTTTTATATAGAAACTGTCGAATATTACCTTAGGCCCCTAGAAATGTAGGAACGGCACTACATGTACCATGTCAATAAGATGCATCCACAAATGAGTAAGTAAAAAAAAAAATTAAGTGAAAGATTATACACATTTTTAATTAGTTTTATTTTAAATAATATTTTTTCTAGAAGAGCCTTTGCTTATATCATCGAAATTTCCAAAAATAATTAGAAGAATGCATAAGAAGGAAAAGAAAAAGAGAAAGAACAAAAGTTGTAATTTCTTCTTCACACGCTTTTGATAAAGTGGAGAAATTTGTTTTCAAGCTTTTGTTTTATGCCCATATATTCATCGCGTATTCGTGTCAGTGCCTCTATTGTTTTCAAGCACATTAACAACTACATGCTCCATTAATTTTAATATCGTCAAGCATCATATCTACTACTTGGACGTGTAATTTATAAGTTTCTATTCGTTTGAAAGTTGAAATTAAAAGGTGGAAAACAAATTGAGGTTCTTTTTTGAAGAGAGTTTCCTTTAAACAGTTTGTTATATATAAATCTAAAATATTAGAACTTTTACAAAACCTCATATATTATATAATTTATGTGAATGTTGATGGTTACTATATTAAATATGAGGTTTACAATATATTTTATGTATATAATATAATGATTTTAATCTGATCATTTACGACTGAAATCGCAAACTCTCAGAAGGAAATAATTTAAACGTTATAAAGCGGTTTAGCTGATTTGTGTCATAACCAAATTAAACAAGTTCTCTTATTACGCAACTTAAAGAGGCGTGAAAGTAATGTCTTTGCTGAATTTACCTATAAAAGCAAAGCAAGTAACACATTGTACTCTTACTTTTAATCCTAGTTTCACTGCTCATTCGTGTCTTTCTTCTATCAAGGTTACTTTTTTTAGTTGATTCTAGCTAGCTCTAATCTTTGTTTCTTGCATAATGCATGGGTCTTTTTGTCTTGATCTTAAAATTTTGCTTCTGCAACTACATTACTCGGCTCTTTTGTTGTCAATTTCTGTCAGGATTTTGATTTATTGACAAAGAATCTTTAAATCAAACATATTTACTTAATTTTTGTTGATCTGAAAAGAGTTAGACCACATTTTTCTGATGACATTTGGAATAATGTCTGAAATCTTCAAAAGATGTTTGGTGATCTTCAAAGTTTCGTACAATGCTTTACTCACTTTAAGTCTCCTCTTTGGTCTCGATTAAATATTGTCTCATTTTTTTTTATAATTTTGTGTTTGATCCCATGTTTTTTAATGATGATTATATATATACTCTGGTCATTCTAGCTAGGGTTAACCCTTATTTTTAAGTTTCTTGAAACTGTATTAACTAAATCTTGTTTCACTTTTGCATAAATTGTCTCTACAAGGTCTTTCTCTGGTTAAATTTGGTGATTATGGACATGGAAACATCTTGGAGATTTCTCAGAAGTGTTTGCTTACTTTCATTTATCCTTGGGTCTTTTTCTGTCTACCAAACCCTTTGTCTTGTTGACGCTCAAGAAGACGCCATTGTAACACTGCAAGTAGATGCTTCTAACGTGACACGGCGACCGATTCCCGAAACTCTATTTGGGATCTTCTTTGAGGTTTTTTCACAACTTCATGACTTAATTATAGGATATTTCTCACCCAAATTCTCTCTAAGCCTTTATTCACATTGATTAAAGAAATAATGGTGACTTTGTGAAAGTCACACTTTAAGCATGCTGCATGCATGAGCTAAATAGAAACTATTTTAATGTAACTTTACTAGTCATGATGTTTAATGTTTTAATTTAGCTCTAATAAAATTTATGAATTCTGATGAAATTAATTACAGGAAATAAATCATGCTGGAGCAGGTGGACTATGGGCTGAACTTGTTAGCAATAGAGGTTTTTGTGATTTTATCTTGGAGTTTTCTATAAAGCTTTTCATTAAAAAGAATGGTGAATAAAAATCTTTGGTTATAGGATTTGAAGCTGGTGGACAAATCATTCCTTCCAATATCTGGCCTTGGTCCATTATTGGAGATGAATCATCCATTTATGTTGTTACAGACCGTTCTTCGTGTTTTGAGCGTAACAAGATTGCTCTTAGAATGGAAGTCCTTTGTGACAGCAACTCTTGTCCGTTAGGAGGAGTCGGGGTTTATAACCCGGGTTACTGGGGCATGGTAACATTTTTGTACTCTCAATCACAATTTTCATTTCCTCTAATGCTTAAAAGTTTTTACTCATTTGTAAATCTTTTCTATTAGAACATTGAAGAAGGGAAGAAATATAAAGTGGTGTTATATGTGCGTTCGACTGGGGACATCGATGTGTCTGTGTCGTTTACAAGTTCTAATGGATCAGTGACTCTTGCGTCAGAAAATATTATGTGAGAAATGAAATTTCACATCCTCCAATATTTTTCTGAATGTTTTTTCAATGATGTTTTTCATTTATTTCTGTAGAGCTTTGGCTTCTGATCTTTTAAATTGGACAAAAAAGGAAATGCTTTTAGAAGCAAATGGAACAGATAATGGTGCAAGACTTCAGTTTACAACTACCAAAAAAGGTTCAATTTGGTTTGATCAAGTCTCAGCCATGCCTATGGATACTTACAAGGTTTGTTTACTTCATTGAGACAACGGCTTATAGAGTCTAGCAGCATTTTCAAGGCAGAGTAATTTTGATTTTTCTTGATTTGGTCACAGGGACATGGTTTCAGAAATGACCTTTTCCAAATGATGGTCGATCTAAAACCGCGGTTTATCCGATTCCCGGGTAATTTCTAGAGAGTAAAATAGCATTTCACTTGGTAAAATATGTATGAACATAAAAAATGAGAAAAGCTAAAAGAATTAGCAATGTTTTGGGAGTTAGGTGGTTGTTTTGTGGAGGGTGATTGGTTAGGCAATGCATTCCGCTGGAAAGAAACCGTGAGAGCTTGGGAAGAGAGACCTGGCCATTATGGTGATGTTTGGAAGTACTGGACTGATGATGGCCTTGGCCACTTTGAATTCTTTCAAGTAAGGGATTTTTTTCTTTTCGGTTCTATATCCATTTAAAGTGTTTCAATAATTACTAAGCTCGAAACAAATATTTCTTGTAGCTTGCAGAAGACCTTGGTGCATCCCCAATATGGGTGTTTAACAATGGTAATTCTTAAGCTCTATATCTCAAGACTTTGCTTTATTTACATGTATTAACCTCTGAGTGACTGTTTCAGGGATCAGTCACAATGATCAAGTTGAAACAAAAAATGTCATGCCTTTTGTTCAAGTATACTCATGAAACTTTCTATTTTAATAAAGAGAGTGATAGTAATTCATTAGTAAGCCAAAAATTAAACTAAAATGTGTATTTCTCTGTCTAAGGAAGCGATTGACGGTATAGAGTTTGCTCGTGGAGATTCTAATTCTACATGGGGATCGGTTCGAGCTGCAATGGGACATCCAGAGCCTTTTGAACTGAAATATGTTGCGGTTGGGAATGAAGATTGTTTTAAGAGTTACTACAGAGGTTTTTGCATTTCTCTCTGTTATTTAAAACCATTTTGAAAGATACAAACAAGAGAGCTTTGGTTATACTAACTTAAATACACAACTTTTTACAGGAAACTATCTTGAATTCTATAATGCTATCAAAAAAGCTTATCCAGATATTAAAATCATCTCCAACTGCGATGCATCGGCTAAACCGCTCGATCACCCGGCCGATTACTTTGATTACCACGTAAAAAATACAAAAAACAAAAAAAAACTTTCAAATTTTACCATTCATATCATTGATTTTGACAGAATCTTGTTATTCAGATTTACACTCTTGCAAGAGACTTGTTTTCCAAGTCCCATGATTTTGACAATACACCGCGAAACGGTCCAAAGGTGCGGTAATAGATGAAACAAAAGAGTTCATTTTCGACAATGAAAAACTGCGGTTATTCGCCTTGTATATTCTTCTAATGAAGAAGCTTTCAACATTTTCTTGGTTATAGGCTTTTGTTAGCGAATACGCTGTAAACAAAGCAGATGCTAAAAATGGCAACCTTTTGGCCGCTCTTGGTGAAGCAGCTTTCCTCCTTGGTTTGGAAAAGAACAGGTTTTTTTTTTCTCAAACCTCTATCTTCTTCTTTGGTTTTGAAAAGAAAAGTTAAAACACTCACTGTCATGTTTTTGTTGCAGTGACATTGTAGAAATGGTTAGCTATGCACCTCTCTTTGTCAACACAAACGATAGAAGGTATCTCTCACTTTAGTTTCAACGGTTTTTATCGGTATATCTTGAATGCGGTAATCAGAAACAAGCCCGTTGCTTTTGTTTTGTTTTTCAGGTGGATCCCTGATGCAATAGTTTTTAACTCGTCTCATCTATATGGAACTCCTAGCTATTGGGTCCAACACTTCTTCACCGAGTCAAGCGGAGCAACTCTTCTCAATTCTACACTTAAGGGAAAGACTTCTTCTGTTGAAGCATCTGCCATCTCTTTCCAAACCAATGGCAAAGATTACATACAGATCAAGGTTTGCTTATCTCCCATACGCACAAAACAAATGTCTAGAACCAAATGAATGTTCTGACCAAATATGAATACACAGGCTGTAAACTTTGGAGAACAATCAGTAAATCTAAAGGTAGCAGTGACAGGATTGATGGCAAAATTTTATGGATCCAAAAAGAAAGTACTTACATCTGCCAGTGTGATGGATGAGAACTCTTTTTCAAACCCAAATATGGTAAAACATATGAAGAATCAATCATACAAGAGTTAGGGCTTAGTATTGTTCTGAATCTTGAAAACGTTGCTAAGTTGTTTTCTCTGTTCTTTTCTGTAGATTGTGCCACAAGAAAGTTTGCTGGAGATGACTGAGCAGGAAGACCTTATGTTTGTTCTCCCGCCGCACTCGTTCTCTTCCTTCGATTTGTTGACAGAATCTGAAAATGTCATCAAGATGCCAATATCTGATTCATACAAGAAAACTTCAACAATGTGAAGAGAAACATCATCTTGGAGACTTTCATGTCTTTTGTCTTTACTCTTCAGTGGTTATTAAACACATAAACCTATATGTTCGTGAATAATACCAAAGTTAGTTGATTATAATCACGTTATGCCCTTAGATTACTTGATATGCAAGATTACTCTTCCTTGGTAAAAAAAAAACAATGGTAACACATTAGACCCTAAACAGTTCAGTCAAAGGAACTTACATTGTGTCGTCAAAATGCAGCTAAAAATAGCCCAAAGTTTAATTCTTTATTGTTTAAAATCCTTATCTAACAAACATTGCTTCTCACAGTTTCTTGTTTTTTTCTTTTCTTCAAACTATAATTAGAAAGACATCGAGAACATATCTTAATACTTGAGAAACTAAAATCCCCTAAATTCCAGCAATTTATCTGTCCTTTCAAAGCAATTTTAAGATTAAGAGAACCATAAAATTAAATTCCATTACTCTCACACAATTTTTGATTATATTATAACATTTTGTATGTTGGAGCAAGATGGCTCCCTTCATCGCCTTATTCACCGGCCTTTGTGGCTTCAAGAAAAACGCTCGGCCATTGGGAACGATTGAGACGATGTATCAGTCATCTCCTCGGGAGACCAAAGAAAGAGAACAAACAAATAATGACTTGCAGATCACGAAAAGTGATGACTTGTGGAACAAGGAAAGCGATGATCGAGATACTAATGCATTTAATGACGATAGTAATGAAGCGGACTCTGAGCTTCCGTTGCCTCCAGGAAGAAAAGGAACAATACGTGGAACATATTCGTGTAACAACATGGTGTTAAGAAGATCCTTGTCTACTAAGAAGAAACTGAGTGCGAGCCTAACGATCCAAATACCGAGATCATTGTCCATGGTCCTCAAACGTGACAAGGAGGAGGATAAATCTGTGAGGAAGAAGAAACTGAACGCAGATAATTCGATTCTGGTACTCCCAATTATACTTGGAGAGAGATGTAGGGTTCTTGATGCGGAAGAAGGAGATGAAGATCAAAGCCAAAGAATGGCAGAGAACAGAATATATCGTCCTAGATCCATGAGTTCGATCTCGATTTCGAGAACCAAGTCGAACATCGATATGAATGCTATTCCCGTAGAAGTAACATCAGAAGAACAAAAAATCTGATATTATGATGTCTAAAATGAACTAGCTTCATGGTGATTAGGGGTTAATTACTTAATTGTTAAATCTCATGAATCTGAGTGACATCATCGTGAAATATTTCGATGGAGAGTGATATCACCAATTTAGTTTGAAGGATCATGATAAAGAAAAGTACTCAATGACTTGGAAGCTTTTTTGAAACAAGTAGAGTTGTAATATAAATACCGGTTCACAAAAATGTAAACGAATTGATTTGGTTTCATATATAGACATATAGCTAAAGTGCATTTGGCTAAAGAATTTCACTATTAGACATTGTTTCAAATCATTAAAATTCACAAGCCAACATATTTGTCTTTTTTTAATACATGTAAAATTTATTCGAAAAAACGTTTTTACATCAAGTGCAACATTTGGTAAATAAATTGCGTACAAATTTCCAAGTTTTCATGGATCTATCTTCTATCTCATTGTTAACGAATAGAGGAGATCCAGTTTCAGACTTGTTTGTCGAGTTATCGAAGCAACTGTACGTGCTGGTGGTATTGGTGTCTCTCCAAATTATTAAACTCTCTAAGATGCATTCATTGTAATTTTTATTTTTTTTCTGATGAAGATAATTTTATATTCATCCAAAAAAAACTATCTAATTTGGGTAAAAATTGAGAATGACTTAAGGATTATTTAGAAAATAACTCAAAATGTATCAAATAGGGTTTTGGAAATTTTCCAAACCGAACGAACTAATCATAAACAATGCTGTTTCTGTTTTTCAATTCAAATTTGGATAAACCAAACAAAAACCGGTTCATGTTCTTATAATTTCGGTTTTTGATTCCGGTATGCACCTAGATAACCGGAATCAAATTAAAATTAAAAACCCTAGTTCCGACCTCGTCTTCATTGTTCACAAACGAGTCGCCGACGACAAACTCAGGCGAAAATTTCGCAGCTTCTCTTCCTCCGGCGGTGAAACACAGGTGAGCCGCGAGCCTTTCCGAAAGAGAAGCTTCTCTCTTTCCAACGAAAACAGGCGCCGCGAATATCTCTCTCTTCGTCTCATTCTCCGGCGAACACATACGAGCTCCTCTCCGTCACCACTCAGCTTGCAGGTTCAATTCGACGATAATCTTATGCAATTTAGAATTTTTGACCAACTTGGCAAGCTTGTTGTGTTAAATGATGAAAGGCAGATTTTTTGGTCAATGGTTGTTGATAACTGAAGTAGAGATCTTTAGTTGGAATAGACTTAAGCTAGAAGCGATTATTGTGTGGCCTTATTGCTAGAGCTTCAAAAACAATTGCTAAAGTCTCATTCTTTATGTTGGTTTTGTGTAGAATCCTGAGAAATTTAGAATGGATTGTGAGGAAAACGTTAGGGATGAATCACTCGTTTTGATTAAACAAGGAGCAGAAGCTGTAAGTGTCTCTGTGCGAATCTGTGTATATGTTTTTCTGTCAAGATTAAGTCTTTTCAGTTTTATCTATAGAGGGTGTTCGAGTCTACATTTGCTGGAAGAAGATCCATCGTGAAAGAACGTTTCTCGAAGAAATATAGACATCCGATTTTGGATGCAAAACTCACACTTAAACGCTTGAATGCGGTTGGTTTACTCCGCCTTTTTCTTGTTTCGTTGATGAAGTCATGAGAAAGAGAAGTAAAAATCGAGTATTTCATCTTATATGTGCTTATTTGTTGAATATAGGAAGCTAGGTGTATGACAAAGGCAAGAAAGCTCGGGGTTTGTACTCCAGTCCTATATGCTGTGGATACTCTGCTTCACTCTTTAACACTTGAGTACATTGAGGGGGTCTCTGTTAAGGATATTTTCCTTGAGTTTGGGACCAATGGGGTTGTTGAGGAACGTTTAGATGATGTTGCTGCTCAGATTGGGGCTGCAATTGCTAAGCTCCATGATGGTGGCTTGGCTCATGGTGATTTGACCACATCAAATATGTTAGTCAGAAGTGGAACAAATCAGCTGGTAAGTATCTTCAGAGGTTGTGATAAAGTTCTCTTGATTAGTTACTTATGATTCATGACCATGGATATGTCTTCCCTCAGGTACTAATTGATTTTGGCTTGAGCGTCACATCGACCTTGCCTGAAGACAAAGCTGTTGATTTATATGTACTTGAAAGAGCCTTACTCTCAATGCATTCGTCATGCGGGAATGTGGTAAGTGTGATGCAAATCATAACTTCACTACTTTTGCTGGGTCTGTTGTTGTTGTTGTTGTTGTTGTCTCACTGCGTATTTTGTTGTCAATTGTAGATGGATCGTATACTGACGGCGTATAGGAAGTCCTCAAAGCAATGGTCAGCCACGTTTAACAAGCTCGCACAAGGTTCTATCACACTCCTCTTCCACCTCCTCTTTTAAAACCAACTCTTCTTCAAACCTTTAGAAAGTCTTCTTTTGGTATATGCAGTGAGACAGCGAGGGAGAAAGCGGACTATGATTGGATGAGGCGATGAGCCAAGTTCTCCAGTGGTACTGTCCTTAAAACTTTGACCACAAAGCCACCCAAAATCTGTCCTGTATTATTATTCGATAGCGATCCAATTTGTCGATCAGTATTAAGGTATCAATGCTGAGATGTGTGATCGATTTTTTCAACCAGAAAACGATTATAGAACATATGTCAAGCAGGGCATTCTCATATAAGTACTTAAGAAAGCAACATTATTGATTACGGTTAGAAAGTTACTATATTTATCGATTATGTCAACGAACATATGACAAATAAAGAATGTTACAACACCATTATTACAAAACGTTTAACTACCTTTTATTTGAGCATATAACGGCTTCGTTCTCTAACCATTAACTTTTCATATATAACAAGAAAAAATAGATAAAACCTAAAAGTAATTTCAAAAAGAGTTAAATGGAAAACAAGTTGGTTCTTGGAGCCTTGTGTATATACCTTGTGTTACAAGGCACCTGCGGCGAGGAGAACAACCCTCTGATTAACCATTACGCTGATTACGAAACGATTCATCCTAGCGAATACTACAGCTCCGATTTCGAACTCAAAGACGGAACCAATGTGATCTTCGAAGCCATCAATGAATTGAAAGGGATCAAGAAACCAAAAGCAGGCTTTATGTGCAACTATGGCAAAAAACAATGGACAAGGTCTCTTCCGGGAGACATTTTCTACGCCAAGTTCTTCTTTTACAGCATTAATCCAAACGCAAAGGTCGTTCAACATTGCCATTTCCGGTCAAATTTGGGTTATGTTGATGCCTATATCAAGATAACCCCAGCGCTCGGACGAACATGTCCCGGTTACAGATGCGTTTTAGCGGTTAGACGTGAAGGTCTCTTGATGAAAGACACTAACGAACTCTTTCCTTGGACACCTTGGCCTCGCCGCCACATTCAACCTAAGTTGCCTAAGATCACCAATTGATTCCTCTGAATGATATTTTATGGGATTGGGTGTATACATATCTCTTCATCATTTTTTTTTTGTGATATATATACAGACATTGTTTAGTTCAGAAAACATCAATCAGAATTCAAAAGTTACTAGTGAAATGGGTTTTCTCCCCTAATATACAGATCCTATTTTCATTACGCCAATTGTTGAATTACTAGTAAATTCTGGAAACATATGTGTGTGCTGGTTTTATATCTTTGTACGATGTGAGAGTGTTATGATTTGTATGTGCATAAAATAAAGGAGACACAGAGATTTGTTAACGGGGTTCGGTTAACTACTTACATCCCCGGGACCTTGTCCAGAACTCATCCACTAGAAAAGGCTGCAACCTACAATTGCTATATGGCATCCACCACTCTTTTCTAGAATTACAATGAAAGAAAACTACTACTCCTATTGTCTTTTCCCCGACGAGTATAGCATTCTCAACAAACCATCAAAAGATCTCTCTATCTTGTTGATGGGGCAACGTCACACACATGTGTGCCTCTTTCGATAAACCCTAGACGCGCGCAAGTCTTCATGTTGATGTCTCTTGGTTTATATATCAAGTGCCAAAAGTCCTAGACGACTTAAGCCACGCTTCAAATCTCTACAAACAATTGGGATTAACTTGAATAAAGGCCCATGACCCACATGACCTTTATACTTCTACGTTATGTAACAACTCAACATCATTGTATGGTCCAACAGCTCGAATGTTGTTCCAGCAATATCTGCACTTACAAATTCATGTTTCATACACTTTAGTTTTCATAAGGCTGATTTTATTTTTTGGTATGAATATAAAATTAATTTAACAAAAAAACATATTTACATTATATGTATCCTTTGATAGAGAAATAATTGAAACAAGTAGAAATTGGACGAAAGGTAAGTAGAAAGAAACGGAGATAGAGCACCAGCACTAGACGCGCGAGCCTAATGCGCAAGCCATCTTCAAGCTTAGAAGAATGGAAATGCAATAGCTATGCCACATAGTTGTCTGGAAACATTTACATAGGTTTTGGAAATTTTGTGTTGTAGACGGTCCCACAGATTGAAAACCTTCGCAATATGCTTGATTGATAGATTGTCGTTGGGTAACGTGTGGTAGACATGGTCCACATAACCTAATGCCTCTTTGCATGTTATGTTAGATACTGGTTTGACATTAACACTTGTTGATATGATGATAATTAATACGATATAAACTATTGAAAGTGTTTTCGTTATTTTTTGATTGATAACCTGTGATTAAGATTGTTAAGATTGTTTTTGGTGTGGTTTCTTGATTATGGTTCAAAGGTACTTATATGCTATGTAATAAATAAAGATGATACACAATTTGTATGCTAATCACTTTGCTACCTTCAAGATTCTTTTTTTTCACAGAACACACCAAATTATGTCTTTTTTTTCTCACCATTTGCCAAAGTCAAAATGACTTCACATAGAATAGCATCATGTATTGTTAGGACCAAAAATACCCTTGTAACTATGTTAGTTCAGTTTCCTGTACAACCAAACCATTGTGAAAGTAAAAAGTGGTCAGTTTTTTTTTTAGTTAAATATATATGAAACTTCAGAATTCAAATTTAGGAGAGAAGAAAGAAGGAGAGTTAATTTTTCTCCTAATTTCTAAGGAAATTTTTGTTTTAAATCTGAAATTAATAGTGGTGAGATAATCAGTTTTGCTTTGTTGTAGAAAGATTAGAGTTCAATATATCCAGAGATTTCACGCAAGTTGGAGGAAAGAATAGATTTCGTCTCCTTTGTCGGAGAGGTCGAAACCACAATTTTTTTGGGCGAGTAGAGTAAAAAAATTAGAGTTCATCGATCTTCAATTTTTTTTTTTTGATGTTATCGACTTAACTACCGAACAATTAAAAAACTCAAAAATTTTAAGTTTTCAAATTAGTATATGTTAGATTTACAAGATTTTATGTGTACCAACATTCAAAACGTAAAGAAAATAAAAAGTTATGAGATAACTTTGAACGATGACAAAAAAATTAAGGTTACAAAAGAAGATACTCGGGTTAAAGATGACTATAAAATTACAATTATGCTCTTCATTGAATTTATTAAAAAAGAAAAAAAAAAACTCCAACCACCTCCTTCAAGCAAAGTAGATGGACATTTATATGATAATCAAACTAAACGTTTGTTTGTAAGACTTAAAACCCAAATCAACCCGGTATTGCACACAGCTAGCTAGCACACAGTATTCATATTTTTTATTGTGTATCATCACATGATTGCTCGAAGTGAACCGCCAACGATTAACGATCTTGTTCATGAGCTCATGACTGATAGAGTCCAAGCAGAACAAGGAAACAAGGACAGCTCAGTTTTTGTGGACTTCCATAGGGAATCGATTACAGAAGTAAGCCATTTCAAGCTCTCTTCAATTCATGTATTTTGGCTTCTTGATCTCATTTACTATTAAAATATTTACTAAATCAGTTGGGGGCGAAGAAGAAAACAACTTATCCTAATTAATACAGAGCTTATGCTAATTATAGTGACGCATAATCATTTAAAAAATGACAATTTTATTTTCAGAAATCAAATATATAATTAGAGTTTTTCTCATCATATAAAATCCACCTAAACGAAAACATGATTCTTTTTAGAATTAAAACATAAGAGGCGCATTTAATCTATAAATATTTATATCTAGTAATACTTACAATTAATAGAAATTTTAACTTAATTAATAATAAAACATAAACAGTTACGTAAAATGATGAAAATAAACACAATTGACAGGAGAAAAAACAAACAAAAAAAACAGTAATCATTTATATTCTTGTCATGTGTATGCTATTCTTGTCTATATTTCAATGTTTTTCTTATGTTTTGCTTAGTTTTTGTCAATTTTTTTATAAATCATTAATTATCTTAAAAATTAGACGATTCAAAGTAACTCAAAGATTAAAAATAACTTAAGTTTAGAAGTAATTTTTTTATAGATAAGAACGACTTAAAAGTACTCAAAGTTTGTATCATTTGATTTAATGCGGAGATGTCAAAACAAAATTTTGTAGGTGCGTTATAATATCTTGAATTGAAAATAATGTTATATATATACCATGAAATAACACAACAAACTTAATTTACCTCAACAAATTAAATAGAAATCCTATAAGATAACAACGTAAAAATGTAATAAAACATAAGGCGTGAATTGAAACATAAGGAGTTTATCAACGTCAAATCAGTATCTATCATTCAGATTTCAGAATCAATCTAAAACACAATCATCTTCAATATTCTGTAGTCCGGTCGCCGCATCAAGTCCAGGAACAAGAGTGTTTGAGACCAGTGCCGTGCTTAGGACTTTAGAGGCCTGTGTCCAAATCCATTTATGTTGAGTATATGCACTAGTTATTCATGCTATGCTTTAGTTATATATAAATATATTGAGTTCTCTTTATCTCCTTGAAAGGCATCATTTGAAACAACAACATAAACTTCACCAAATCACTCTTACAACAACATATCAATAACTTTTTTTTATCACTGTCACAATGACATATCATCAACAAAATTCTACCTTTTCTTTTGCTTTTGCTTTCTTACATATAATAACTTTTTTGTAACGAAGTGGTAACGAAATATCCTTAAAACCCCTAATTTCCTAACTAGTACATGCCGGATTGCCGGTTAACTGATTGGTTTTGTGACCTCACTTGCTTCCCTCTTTCATTTTAGCAACCACAATTAAATTTACAAAAAAAAAAAATAACGTATTAATAACAAGTTAAACAGTTATAAATCATTTATCATCAACAATAAACAGTTTTACACTAAATAGCCCGTTAGTGAATACATGTAATAAATAAAGTAGATCCGTTTCTAGTTTTCACAAGTGAAACAATCCGAAACCGAAATTTATATATTGAAGATATAAAATAAAAACAATTAAAGAACTTCTCCTCTTAAGATGATGATGATGGATACCAAAACCATAGTGACAAACCTTCTCCTCTTAATCCTGCTGCAAATCTCCAACTTCCCCACAATTGTCTTATCTATGGAGGCGAGATATAGGAAAGATTATAAATCAGAGTATAAAGTAAATCCAGACACCGTCACACATATCGTTGTCTCCAATGAATTGTACGGTCTAAAGAAAGGAAACGCTGGCTTTGTATGCTCTCATGGTCCCAAGAAGTGGCGGCAGAGCAAGCCAGGAGACCGGTACATTTTGCTGAAGTTCAAGCACAACGGTATGGACAGGTTCACATCCACAAATTGCCATCTCCGGTCGAACCGTGGGTTTGTGAATTTTCATATCTTTATGCAACCAGACCTCTCCGCTCATTGTTTCCCTAGTTATATTTGTAAGTACTCAATTAGAAAAGATGGAGTTCATTACAAGCATGAGAATAAGTTCTTTCGATGGCGGCAGTATCCACGCTCTGCCAAAGGACGCAGTAGTTCCAAGGTTTCATTGAGAAACATTTTGAAGAACTAACTTTGTAAGAAATTGTACGGACTGTATCTCTACTATATAAATATAAGTATACTGATTTGATTAAATGATAGGCTACATCAATGCACATATTTCTTGAATGCATATTTTTTTGTGACATCTCTTAAACTTTTAAATATATGGTATAGTTTATGGTCCATGTAATGTAACGTAATGGTTTATATTAGTGCTATCGTGATACCCGGGTTCAAACCTACATTATGCATATACATGTCCGTTAACAAAACAAACACAAAAAAATTATAATCTAGATCCATTCAAAACTTTGCCGGAAAAAAAAAGATCCATTCAAAACAGCATCACTCAATATATATAACCAACATATTAAAAGTGATAATAATTGACCACTAATCACTCAAACTAGATATGTTTGTAGTACATAAAATAAAATTTTAAAATATAAAACAATAGGAATCAAATTTAAAGGATCACTAGAAAAAGGTAAATTAACTTTGAAAAATAATTTATAAAATTGATCAACAATTGGAACAACCATATGATTTTTCGACTCAAACTACAAAATCTAAACTAGTTTTCCTTGTAATTTAGGTAAAAAAATTGAAAGAAACATATAATTTATGTAATAGTAATAATCCGAATAAATGCATTATAGCCTTATAGGGTTATGTCTTTTTATTGTAACTCTTCATAAATTTGTCTTTTTCAGAACTCTTCTTAAAACATATTTTATATTTGTTATAGAACGCAAATTTTTTAAAAATGTAAATTTAAATACAAAGGTAAAACTGTAAAAGGATTGTAAATGTTGGCAAAAACACAGTCGTAAATGTTTAAGACGTTGAAACAATCATATGTAAAAACAGTTTCTAACTAAAAAAAGGATAAATTTTACAAAGTACCGATTCCGTTATTTTAACATTCTTATGGACTAATATTTGTGGCTTTTTGTCATATGAAAGCTAAATGTCGACAAGAAAAATAACAACAAATGTTTATATGGCCTTTGCAACAGATTTCAGTTTTCAGAACGTTTTTAAAAACTTAGCATGAAGAACAAGCCAAATCCCAAAAACCAAAGGTAACTAAACGAGGAGAATTCTCACGACAAGGGAAAACAAAGTCATGACGTTTAATCATAAATTGATAAGAACCCTTGTGTGGTTGCTCGTAGTTCACGTCACCGTGGTCTCCTACGCCGGGAGGTCACATTTCGTCACAACGGAGCTGAAAATACGAAATGGAATGCAAGGCTTGAAACGTCCAGAGATCGTTTACCACTGTCAAGCTATTAATAGTGGCCTCGATTATGGATGGCGACGAGCCCTAAGGCCACCATTCGGCCATTCCTTCCATGTACTCTTGGAAGGCGGCCAAAAACTGGAGGAGGAGATTCACCGCTGCCATTTCCGGTCAGTGCTTGGTACAGTAGATGTCGATATCCGTATGACCGCGATTGATGCTGAGATTTGTAATTTTAGAAAGGCATGTGCGGTTCATGAGGTTACACCGGAAGGGATAATGTTTGATGGTAAAGAATGGAATTTTGAGGAGCGGTATCCAAGGCTGATACCAAAGAAATACCTCGAAGCTAAGTGGAAGCCTTGGCCACGACGCACCAGTCGTAGCAGTGGGGGCCAGGCCAGCGGACGTCGATCCTCAGGTTCACAATGATTTAGTGCCCATAAGGGTAAACCATCCATATGGCATTGTAGTTTCAAAGGGAGGACTTTGTTAAAAAAATTCTGATGAACATTACAATTGAGTTATATATATGTTTAAAGGAATTTTGTTTATATTTCGTTAGTGTGCATTTTTTTTTTGGAAATATTTGATCCCCATTATATTATTACACTTTACAAGTTTACATTTTAGTTTGTATAATTGCAAGAATGTTAGAAATTTCAGTTAATTTCCAAATTTTTGATCTTCTGTTTTTTATTCTGAAATATTTTTCTTTAAATAAACGAACTATATTGATCCTTAAAATAGATAAATTAAAATAAACATGCCAAAAAATTTATTATTGATGAAAAAGATATTTAGATAATTTTGAATAGGTTTTATCATTTAAGTTTTATTATTTAGCGAAAATACTCATATGATGACATACTTTTGAGTGTAGACCGTCGTCTAAGGATTCACCGGTAAAGTGATGCTTATAAACCATCGATCGTTGTCTAACGATTCACCGTTGGTAAACCGTGTTGTTAATTATTTTTAGATTATTTATTTTAAATTTGGCATCCGTTGCAAAATTGAAAATTTAAATCATTTAAATAGAATATATTCATTTTTAATTTTGTAAGTATATTTTACAATGAATGAATTTTTTTTGATGAAAAAACATGTCATGACGAAAGAAATCCATCACTAATATGAATTCAAAAACATATTTTAATCTTTTAACCGAAAATATGGGCATCGATAATTTGAGTATTTGTAGTGTTTGATAAACTCAAGTCATCATATTCATGTAAAGAATGATAGCAATTTCGTTTAGATAAAGATAATCAAAATGACCTCATGAATTTTTTTATAAAATATTTAACGGCGTTAAACGTGAAATTTGGATACATTTTCTTTCATAAACCGATTTTTTTTCCTGTAAACCGATTTGATCATTTTTTTTTTTTGAGAAAGATCTATTTACATCAAAGTCATATTCGATGTTAAGTTTTTTTTTTATTATTCCCTAACCCCTAATAACTATTTTAATGTTTAACGTCCGATGGTATAACGGAAAACTAAATTTGAGTACCAAATACAAGCTTTAGCGCAACTAACATAAACGTGTAGGAAAATTTACACATCACCGGAAAATACTGTTAGAAATTCCTAACAATAATGTTGTTTTCTTTATAATGTTTGCTGTAACAAATCAATTGGTATCACTAATTACTACATTGTTAGAGATAACTTAGGTCTCTTTTATTATTATCCGACTATATACACTGATTTTTTTTGGAATCGGTTATCTCGTTAGTAGCTACAAAACTAATTTCCTTCCATAATGTTTCGTTTTCTTTGTAAATATATAAAACCAAAAGAAAATTGAAGTGTCATCAAGAAAGAAAACCAACAGAAGAAAAAAAGGAAAAGAAAAACTTGTGTTGCCATTAAAGCTCTAGTTTAGAATTGGAGAAAGTTTTTATAACAAAAGAGGAAGAAGAAGAAGAAAATGAGAGGGGAAAATAGTGTTGCGATTAAAGCCCTAGTTTGGTGTCTTGTATTACAAGCTATCATATTTCAAGGGGATTCGATGGCAGGAGACGTGGGTTTCACGCTAATGATGAAGAACGAAATGTTTGGCTTGAAACGTCCATCGGTTCTCTACCGGTGCAAGGCTTATGACAAATCCCTTCGGTGGCACGTATCGATTCCCACGGCAGAATTTACATGGGATTTCGAAGTCCCACCATTTGGAACAGGCGTGGTCATCCACCGTTGTGAATTCAAGTCAAGCCAAGGGACAGCGGACGTCGAAATTAAGACATTGTCGATGACATCTACGTTGTGCGGAGGGCATTTGTGTAAATATGTCATTAGGCCGAATGGTGTATACTTCGTTGGTTTTGAGACCTATTATCCGCACAATATTTTCTTAAGATTTCTTGAGTTCGTGAGGCCTGTTGACAAGCTTGTCGAGCCATGGAAGGCGTGGTCTCCACGACAGCTAAAGGCTTTGCGGGAACGCACTAACAACCGCACCAGGTTACACGAAGACAACAACCGCACCAGGTTACACGGTGACAAAGATGCTGATGAGGACGAGAAAGACGATGATTAGGACAGATCATTTCTGTAATGTCGCTTACCAAAGTAGCAAAAACGTTTTACTAAAAAAAGGCAAAGAAAAACCTAAGAAAGAGAACAAAACGTTAGAAGTAGTTGAATTTATTTGTGATATGTACAAAATTTTTTTATCTACAGATGGTATTGAATCGATCGTATTGGTCATTTTCGTTTAATTTGTATCATGTGGTAGGCTAATTGTCTCGTTCCTTTCTTTCGGCTTGCGTATGGATTTAATTTATTCTTTTTGAAATATAATTTTTACGGCTTACATATTCTATATCTTGTTCTTTCTATCTTTGATGGAAAGAAAAAACGAAGTCCTAATCGATCAACAAAACTGCACATTTGATGTGTAGTAAAACAAGAAATTGTTTTTGTCAATAAACATATGCGCGTGACATGAAGACATTTATAGTATCAAAAGTACAAAAAAAAAAAAAAAACAA
>Ga0041059_1001118_pt1 | contig 21450 bp, 16 predicted proteins | sample AraColnosormetaG_FD_56232 | JGI IMG/M metagenome (GOLD analysis project Ga0041059, IMG submission 56232) | Arabidopsis roots microbial communities from North Carolina, USA - Col MF nosort | ecosystem: Host-associated > Plants > Roots > Unclassified | place: USA: North Carolina | collected... | reverse complement strand
TTGCTATTGTGGTGGCCATAACCACTAGTAGCACAAGAAGCACTCCGCTTGCTTTGTGAGAACCCACCATTTTTTATTCTCTTTTTATTGATTTTGTTTTAATACTTTTTTTTTCTTCTTTTGTTTATTCTCTTCTTCTTTTGTTTTTGTGTTTATTGATGTTTTGTTCTGATGATTCGAAAGTCCGTTTTATAGAGGAGCAAAGGGAGATAGAAAACCACAAACTCTTGCATTAGCTAAAAATAATTCCGAGGATTGTGCTCAAGGCAGAAGAATGACCAATTCATGGAGGCCGATCCCTTTTTTTTGGCATCACTCAAGATATATTTATAGATTTTTGACCAAAATCATATATTAAAGATAAGGTATGGTGAATAATTCAACTACAAATTAATACATTGATGAGAGAAATCTGCCTCTTTATTCTACTAGTTTGAAGTTTAAGTCTCAATAGTTTTGGGTAAATAGAAGGCGAAAAAGAACCGGCCTCATCAAGACAAGGTTTGATACTTCAAAACATTTTCACACTGTGTCAGTGTCTCAATAAAATTTTAGAACTCTTAATGAAATAACGTTTATTTTTTTTGACAAATTTATATAGTCTAATACTAACTTTTTGCTTTCTTTTTATTAAGCTTACATTGAACCAACGGAGCCATTGTTATGTACAACAAATTAATCATATGGGGACTATATATATACATACATACATGATACATGGACTAGTTAACAATTTGAGGACCCATCAGCTTCCCCATCCGACCATGGTTCCGGGGCGGGAAAACGCGAGTCCTCGATCATACATGCGTTGAATCTCTTCTCTGTATTCAGTCAGAGACTCATCAGGAATTGTTGGAGTCAGCTCCACCACATCACCCATCTTCAGCTTCCACTTGAGGTCACTTACAGGTATTTGGTTCAGTCTTGGCCTTAGTTCTTCCTTTGCTGGTATGCCATACATGGACCACCTCGAGCTCCCTGGCCCCGCCCGGCTCAGCAGATCCGAGACTGTTGAACTCGCTGGAAATTCTTGCACAGACATCTGCATATTCCGATTTGTTCAGTATAACAATCAAGTGTACAACTCTTTTGTACTCGACAAGATAGGTTTATAACAAACCTTATCATTTTCGATTACAATGACATAGACTGGTCCATCCTGGCTACTGTTAGGCTTGTAAGAAGCTGGGCAGTCCTCAGAGTGAGACGGAAACTTGCAAGGGGGTTTGATGGAATCTGAAGAACTTATGGAAGATCGGTCTTTGCTCATTGCTTCGCAATGCCAGGTTACGACCCACCGAGCCCATTCAACCATCTGAAGCACAAACGAAGAGTATTTGCAGCCACCTTCCTTGTATCTCCAATGAGCTGCAAACCCAAATTCTGCTTGCAAATGCATCTCCTGTGTACGTATTTGGACTTCAAGTGGAACTGTTCCATTGTCCATCACTACCGTGTGCAAAGATTGATACCTAAAATCCAAATTACCAAAGTCAGATTCATTACCTTTTAACAAGCCACAACCAACCACAACTTAAACTATGAGATATGGAGATATGAACTTACCCGTTGAATTTGGGATGAGTTATGTAATCCTTCAGCTTTCCAGGAACTTCAGACCATAAACTATGAACTACTCCTAAGGCCTTGTAACAATCTCCTTCGTTGTCAACAATCAAACGTAACCCATGAATGTCATGAATTTCATCCACTGTTAGCTTTTTCCTGGTACAATCGAATAGACAACAACATTAGTCTTCTAGTTTCACTCACATCTTTTGTTCTGTAAAAGGGAGGAAATATAACTTACTTTAACATCTTGCTGTAAATACTATACAAGCTCTTGTGCCGGCCACAAAGAACATGATAAGAAATGCCTGCTTTCTTAAGAGCTTGCTCCAATTTCTCTATTGCAGAAGTAATCATGGCTTCATCGAATGAATCCTCGAGCATGGTTGACATCTCATTATGCTGGTTTGGGTAAAGATGTTTGAAACAAAGATTTTCAAGCTGAACTTTCCAGGTAGAGATTCCCAAACGATTAGCCAAAGGTGCAAATATTTCCAACGTCTCTTTAGCAAACCTCTGCTGCTTCACTGGGGACAAAGCGTAAAGCGTCTTCATGTTGTGTAATCGATCAGCCAGTTTTATAAGAACAGCTCTTGCATCTGCCATTGCAAGAAACATTGTGTGCAAACGATCTGCTTCAACAGTTTTACACGCCGTATTGTTCTCTCTAGCGAGTTTGCTCAATTGGCTAAGCTTCGAAACCTATACAAAACAAACATACACATGGAAGACAAAGGTCAATGAATGCTGAAAAACTCTGCCTTTACAAGTGACCAAGCAACCAAACAAATAGCTCCGACATAAGTTAATCAATGAGAGTACATATTTCTTACCCCTTCAACCAAATCAGCAACTCCTGCTCCGAAGTTTCTGAGAATATAATCATAGCTCATGAAAGAATCGTCAATGGTATCATGAAGAAGGCCAGCAACAACAACAGTTGAGTTAGCTCCGATATTAGCCAACAACATAGCAGTCTCAACACAATGCTGAAGGTAAGGATCACGACTAGCTCTCATCTGATAAAACACACATGAAACGAAAAGTTGAGTCACACTAAAACCAAACAAGAATCTAAAACTAGTGATTGAGAATTGTATCTTTTCCTACTTACTTGTCCTCTATGAGCTTTCTCTGCTTCATAAAAAGCTTTGATCACAGATTCATCATTGAAAATCTTGTGTCTCAATTGTGCACGTCTTAGCAAATCCCTAGCATATGGCTTTATCGTATCAACCTCCATAGGAAACGTTAGCTCATCAACGAGAACAGAATCCGATCCGAACTCGTAATCAACACATGATCCAAGAGCTTTCCTAACGAAACCATTGAACAATCCACTAGCTCCTAAACGAAACGAACCATCTAGATTCCGATCACGAGACATTCTCATCGGAGGGCTACAACTACACGAGACCGGACCATGAAGCACAGAGATAGGGCTTTGGTGATCTCGTCTAAATGAATTCACAAATTTCGCCGGAGAATAACCAAAGGAGCTGCTAAAGCTCAGATCTTTCAAATCATCACTCCGATCATAGCGTAGTGAAGAGAACTCATCTACTCCGGTTGAGTATGAGCAAGAGGAAGAAGATGAAGATTTGACTGATGCGCTGGAGAAAAGTGAAGAGAGACCTCCAACGATTGGTTTCTGCGGCGAGGAAGCCATGGAAGAGGATGTTGACGAACTCCTGGAGGTGAGATCGAGATCACATGAGATCTGATGTGGCGTGGAACAAACGCTGCTTGGTGGACTCGCGTAAAGTGCTATAGTCGTCGCCACCACCATTGGAGCTCGTTGGTTCTGCTTTATAATCCTAAAGTTCAGTTTTTTCTCTCTCAGAAATCAAAGAATTAAAATTATCCAATTCCCAGAATTAGCTCCCAAAAATCGTCAAATTTCCCGGGAATTTAAAGTCACCGTTTTTCTATTGAAACAAACAGATTAACACAAAACCCACAAATTCTAACACGAAACCCAGATGGATTTTGAGTTGTACAAGGAACTTTAATACAGAGGAAGAACAGAACAAAGCCTAAAGTATGTACAATTTATACGAGTTTGGAAAGAAATTGAAGAAGGGGAAAAATCGTAGAAACGAGTCTAATGGAGACAAGAGGGTGTGTGAGGAGGAAGAAGGAGAAGAAGAAAGTTAGACGCTTTGCTTTAAGGACGAAAATTAATCTTTGATTTTTCTCTTCGAAATTAGAAACTACTACTCTCTCTCTTTTTCCTCTGTTCTTATTCGTCTGTTTAAGTTCGGCCGACCAAAACTAAACCGATCAATACTACTATTACCGAAATACCCTTTTACGTAATCGGTAATTAATTACTGAGTTAAGTGGGTTTATTACAGTCTAATCTTGTTATGTCGTTATCCATTGCTGTTCGTAAATAATTATTAAAATCTTTGTATTGGGTATAGAATATATAATCTAATTTTTCTAATGCTTTATCCACGAGCCAAGATTTATGAAATCTTCCGTGATATTATATCTAAATTTGTGGTTAAATCAACTTGTCCTCCAAACTCAAAACACATATAGATTAATGCTAAAAGAATAATCAAAGCTAATTCGTTGTGTGATTAAAGAGACTTGTGTCATTAAAAAAATGATGACACACTAAAATGATTAAGAATATATCCTATCAGATGACATCGATATCTCAACTCCAATTTGGCTATAAAATATTTAAAAGCATAGTTTATGGAGTACTAGTCACTAAATGGCTTTTGTGTGCTGATTAAAGACATTTTAAGTTAATTGTACTTTAACCTAACTTGTGTGATAAACTACAAGTCTCATACTTAGATCTAATATTTCTTCTTCGAATATTTTTGTATGTAAATTTTGAAAACTTAGTAAAACTCAAATCCTAATAAGACTCTGATAAATCTAAATATTTAGCATGTAGGTTTTCTATATGAATTGAATGTTTAGGTTTTATAATAGAATTTCACACTAATGAGTACTCCAATAAGCATATCATTCTTTAACCAAACGAATACATATAAAACTCAACGACAACTTTCTATAATTTTATTCCTGTTTCAAATAAGATATTCGTAATCACTATTATTCACATATGCTTTCTCTAGCTTCACGCCAATGCATGATGACACCGCCATTTTTATTTTTGTAAGTTATTGAATTAATCAGATTTATTTTAGTATCTTCATTATCCACTTGGGATTTTTTTTTTTTTTTAAAATGAAGATAGGCTTATAGCACAGTGTCAACGGCAGCTGAGTCATGCCATCTGTATCAGCGTCAACTTGAATCACTTGATCCACTTTTAACTAGTCTCAATATGGATTATGGCGACTGTTTACCAAAAAAACAATCTCTTTATTACTATTTAACATAGTTGTTTTACTTTTTGGCAAATGGAATTTGTTACTTTAAACATGAACAAAATATCAGCAAATTGTACAAAAAGGGTCCACCATGAGATTTATGTTTGTCTACTACTTTTCGTTTTTACTTTCTATCGTTTTATTTCGTTTATTTCGCGAGGTCTCGTCATTGGTTATTTTTTGCATCAATAAGAGGAATCTGAATCGAACCCACATTGCTGGCTTGGTTAATAACTCTTCGAAGCCGTCTACTCAAATAGTATTAGCTTGATGATACTAATAAAGGGTGATAAAGTTTATATCTACAAAGGTAAATATAAATCTATTTATAAATAGCATGGAATCGATATGCAATTTGAGACTCGGTTGATTACTAGATTATTCAACAGAAAAAAAGAAAACTACATGTATAGTGAAATCAATTCCTTCAAATGGAACTAACACAGTCAAACATGATTGGTTTATTGAGGAAAAAAAAAGATGGATGGTTAATGATATCAAGGCAAGGGCAACAGTGACATTTTGATGCATTGATGTTGGATTCATAAAACCCTTCAAATATATTGTAAGTTAATATGCCCGATAGTCTAGAAGATAGGAAGGGAGTGTTGATAAGGACACACCGACGCGTTCCGGAGAAAAACTTTAGAAAGAAGAATTGAACTTGACACGCGTCTAATTTGGCGGCCATTAGAAAAAAAATGGGTGTCACGCTCATATCACGTGTCCATACCCTAGCATCAACTCCATGACTTGTGGGGATCACGGTGTCTTTTTAAACATCAAACGGCTACGGTTGAGTCTTCTTCGGCTTGAACTCAGTTACAGCCGTAAATCTACTTCTACGGTTGTTGATAGTCAGCTGGTCAAAGTCTGATACATTCTGTATCACGTGCGTCACGTGTGTTAGTGTATTAATATGATATTTTCGTTTTTGTATGTCGACGGCGGAAGAAGATTCATATAATTCAATTTTAGTTGGTTAGAGAATATTGGATTTATATGCAGACTTGGAGATATTTAGTGGAATCAGATCGGTTAGTTTCGGTTTATGACAAGAAGATGTGGTCCCTAAATAATTGGGTAATGTGATTTGCGTAAGAAGCAAACGTATTATGAGGATTATGTCAGCTATGACTTTAAGTCTTTAACCACGTGGAATTGTTGCGTTTGCCTTCACGCAACTAGCCTCCTTACACACGCATCCTCGTTCCGGTTTTCTCTTAACCGAGAAAATAACACGCTCGTGTATATTACTCTGGCTTAGTTTGAGTAAGCTTATTCATTAGCCCATTACTCTAGCTCCTGGACTGGGCTGAAAACTAAGTATTTTGGGTTTATAAAACCCAATGATTTATATCACTCTTTTTAGTGTTTTTACAAAAACAATTGGGAACCCAAAGAATTTTGTCAAATTCGTAAAACCCACTGAAGTACAGCAAAGTTTGAAGCAAAGAAAATATGTTTTTTATACTAACAAAGCATAATCATGATTTATACCTTTTAATCCAGGGTGATTTAGGTGAGTGATCTAATTTTGAACAAAAATTTAGTAAATGACTACGCTAACAACAAACTGGTGAATAACAAAAATTAATATCCTACACTTGTGCGAAATCGTGTGTATATATACTCGAATGATATAATATCTTCATACTCATAACCGGAAAAAAAAGAAAGAGAATTGAAGTATATATTTTCTTTGAAGTTAGGGAGAACAAAACATCTAGCTACCGCACAAATATGAAGTACCTGCATATCATGTAAGTCAACACATAAAAATATGAACAGCAATATCTTTTAGCCGACAAGAATCTTACGGACCAAGTTTTTCTCATGGTCCAACAATTCAAAGTTCCCTTTGTTTTTCATATCTTGTTTCTTTCATACTGTTTCATATATAGTTCATGACATCTTTTTAATAAAGAAGTTTTTGACATTTTTGTGACAGAATTGTTATACGCAAATTAAATTTTTACATATAATTTTAGACAGAAAGAAATTGAAATATATAGTTTAGACGGATATTTAAAACACCCCCAAAATTATGAAGGTAATTAATTTGATACTCAAAAGTGAGATAATTTAGTTATACAAGAAAAAAACGAGGTTGGTCGACGTAGCCGGACATGGGACAGAAAGATAAGCCTAAGCCAGGAGCGGCAAAAGCAGCCGTTTCCACCGTCATGCGCTGCTGGATGGTGGCGGCTCCGGCTTCCTCGAACTCTTTCACTATAGTACGATAATACGCTTTGATCTTCTTCACGAGCCTCACGTAGTACAGTCTCAGCCACTTGAGTCTCATCCTCGTCACCACCTTCTTGAGCGAGAAACTACCACGTGGCGTACTGTTTTTCCCGCCGAGACGCACAACTTGTGGTTTACGACGACGGAGATAGATCTTTCGGCGACTCGACGGCCACCGGAATGCGCTGGAGGCGGCAGTGATGACTAAATGGGGATCCATAGAAATCCCGCGAGAGAATTTTTTAGAAGGAAGAAAGTGAAAGATGGTTTAAGGAGTTAGATTGATGAGAAACTTGTATACTTATATAAAGAGGTAGTAAGAGCCATGAAATTTGTTATGTGGTGACTTTATGACTAAATATGACATATTACGTAATTTCCGTGAAGTGAATAATGAAGAAGGCCAGTAAGTAGATAAGCTTAGACAAAAGAGTAAGCCATTGTATGTCTTGCTGTAGAAGACGACACAAAATTACGTAGCTCAAGGGACCCATTTTGTCTATATATTACATAGAAAGTCCACTTTAGTTCGGTTTTTATAAGTTGTAGTGAAAACCATTCACCCGAAAATGATATGTTTCTTGACTTCTGAATAGTTTGTGTGTGCGTTAATTAATGGACGGCTTGTGTTTATTTCATTTATTTATTTCTGCTTTGATGTTGACTAATGCTATAGTACTTTTTTGCTCTTATATACACAAATTTTCTCTCATCAAATTTTGACATTTTAATTGACTGCATAATTCACCTTTTTGCTCTTATAAACACAAAACGTTTATGGTAAAAAACAAGGTTTTTCGCATTTGATAACCATGACATCAACGTGGCTTCACAGTCCGCATTTAACTTATAGTGATCCAAATATAGCATATTGTCAAATTGAAATCAAACAAGAATCTAAAAGTTTACAAATGCCAATCGGATTTTCTGCTCATTCACACCCCATGCATAGTGGTCTAACCCAAGAGTGAGGGCTCATTAATGAGTATACAGATCGGCCCATTAACAACATGGCCCTTTTAACAAACCCGACAGGACTTTTTTCTTTTTAATGAAAACATACAACCAGAGCCCAATTTCAATGATCAATCAGAAGGACTGAACTGATCCCTGACCCCATTGGACGGCCACCGGACTCTTAACAACGTGTTCACCGTCTGTCCATTCGATCGACCCGAATTCATGACCCGGCACGGATCCGACTCCTCCGCCGAGCACAACGCTCTTAAATGTGACTTCATACTCCAACACGCTCTTCTCCTTGCTGAACGCAAGCTTGCTTGGAGAAACATCAATCTCAACATTCGCCGGAGATTTAACTCCGACTTCGTACACAGCGTCGACATTGCTTCCCACGTTTTTGACAACCCTTTTGTATTTCACAACTTCCCCGGTCGATGCGAAAACCACGGAGAAAGATGGGTAATTGAGATCGCCGGCGGTTCTTAGCTTGCTCGTTTCACATGCGTCGTAAAGAGTTGGATCTTGAAGAAAGACTAGAATCCCCGGAAACTCGTATCCCACGGCGCAGAGGAAAGCTACGTACTCTTTGACCTCGATGTCGTAAACCAAACCAGGATTCAAAGCTTTGTTTGGATCGACGTGTCCAGCTCCGTGGATGAATGAGTTCGATGATTTACCGGTGGCGAGATCCTCGATTGGTTCGCCGGAGTTTTCGACATCGTAAGCGGTGGTTACAAGGGCGGATTTGATTGCTGCAGGTGACCAATCGGGATGAGCTTTACGGAGGAGAGCGGCGAGTCCACTAACGTGTGGGCACGACATCGATGTACCGGAGATGATGTTGAATTGAACCCGTCTTGGATCGATATCTAAATCGGTAGGACCAACCATCCCGGTCCAACCGGCTAAAATGTTGACTCCAGGAGCAATCACGTCCGGTTTAAGAATAACCGGTGTCAAGTGATTCGGTCCACGGCTGGAGAAAGCGGCGACTCTGGGAGAAGGAGGAGATGGTCCGATCAAAGTGCCTAGGAAACTGATTTTTGCAGTGGGAGAGTCTGATGTTTTGATGTAGTCGCGGATTTGATCTCCAGCTTTAGCTCCAACCATTGTCGCCGGGACGAGATGCGAATCGGCGGTTAATTCTTCACCGCTTTCAGCTGTGTTCGCCAGAATCATACCAGCACCACCGGCTAGCTTGACTGCACTTCCTTTCTCAACTCTTGCGTTGCCTCCTCTGTCACAGAGCACGATTTTGCCTTCAACCAATGATGAATTCAATTTCCCAGGGTAACACAATCTGCTTCCGCAATCGCCGGAATATACCAGAGAAAGTTGAGAATCCGGTAGAGATTCGCCTGCGTACAGTGATGTTCCCGTGAAGACTTTCCCGTCTCCCGTGATTGCGTTTGCGGCGAATTCTCTATCGACGGTGGACGCACCAACGGTTAAGATCCATGGAGCGATGTTCGTCGCGGTTTCAGGATTAGGACCAGAATTCCCAGCGGAGCAAGAAACGACGATGCCGTGCCGCGTGGCTCCAAATGCTCCGATCGCTATAGAGTCCGTGTGATACTCCGGGGCGGAACCGCTGGCTCCGACGGAGAGAGAGATAACGTGAACACCGTCGGCAACCGCCTGATCCATGGCGGCGAGGATATCGGAATCGTAACATCCGCCGGTCCAACAGATTTTGTAAGCGGCGATTCTCGCCTTTGACGCCATCCCAGTAGCTGTTCCGCGCGCGTACTGGTACAAACTCGCGTTAGCAACCACCGATCCAGCTGCCGTAGATGCCGTGTGCGTGCCATGACCTTCTGTATCACGCGGCGATCTCGATTCCTTGGCTGCATGCTTTTTTGTTCCATTCCGTTGCGTTAAATATCCCCTGTAAAACGCTCGAGCTCCGATAAGCTTCCGATTGCAAGATGAGGCAGGAAAATCAGGTCCGATCTCGCACTCGCCTTTCCAGGTAGATGGAATTGGACCGAGACCTGAATCCGAGAAACTTGGATGTTCCGGCCAGATTCCAGTATCTAAAACGCCGACGATCACGTCTTCCCCGTAATTTGAGTTGCTCCAGAGTCCAGAGTTTTGGGAGAAACCGAGGAAGGCAGGCGTGTGAGTTGTGTGGATCTCACGCGCTTGATCAGGTATAACGGAGATGACTGAAGGATGACGGCGGAGGGCGGCGGTTTGGATAGGGGAGAGACGAGCGGAGAAGCCATGAACGGCGCGTGAATAAGAGTAGAGCAGCGTTGCTGGTTGGGGAGAAGAAGGGAGAGAGCGAAGGAGAGAGACGTGCCAGTTGTTGTGGGAGGAGAAGAGGGAAGGCTTATGAGATCTCTGCACATGGACGATGTAGGATTCTAAGCCATCCGATGAAGAAGAAGAAGGGGAAAAGAAACAGAGGAGGAGAGGGAAGACGAAGAAGATGGAGGAAAGAGAGAGCTTAGCCATGGCAATGGCGATGGAAGAAGAAGATTCGTTGTGGGTGATAACTTTTGGTGACGTATTTATTATCTCTGAATCTTGTATTTCGTCTATATGCCACGTCTGCAATTTATCAATAATTGGTCCCAAATGATTCTTCGAAAAGATAACAGTGAATAATGGAATAATCAAGGAGGAGACGTGGGTCACATGACTGCTTTAATGTTGACACGAGGATAATAAGAAATGTTTGCGGTTATGAAAATGGGCAGGTATGACAAAAGGACAAACCAATAACAAACAAACACACTAAGATTCAAAACTACGACTCTCATGTCATGATCAATTCTTTGGTATACAATAAGCCTCTGATTAGTTTGTTGGTTAGAGACTAAACAAGGTTATACATAGCTCTTTAAGCAGCCCATGGTATGAATCCCATGGCGCAGCTCAGCCTGAAAGTGACGAATATCAGATATATTGCAATGAGTCCAACACCTAAGGTTCTGCTAGGTTGCATGTCGTTGCGCGGGAGTATCACCATAGCCCAAACCAAACCGAGTACTAGAAACCCAAGTGTGTAGAATAGGCTTTTGTCTTCTGGTAGCATGTATGTGTCAGGACTCTTGGACCATGCGCCAAAAAGCATCGACATACCTAGCCCGACGAGTGTGTTGAACATTGGACCGGCGTAGCATCCCGATAGAGCGATTTGTACACCATCCCCACCGTTCATTGTCAATGCGATATTCGATACTAAGTCACCCATTGAGTTTCCCCAAGCAAGTACTGTTAGCGCAAGTATCGACGGGTTGATTCCGTAAATCTCACCAAATGTCACCAGAAGAGCAACGAGTTCGTTTGCTATCATGTAGAACCATACGATGCTCATTATAAACCCACCAAGAACCCAAGGGATCAAGAATCTTCGAGGTGGGTGATCAGGTTCTGTGTTTTTGTAAGCCAGAAAGCCAAGAGTGGAGCCTATAACAACGCTGAAAAAGTATGCGACACCACAAGCTTGGAGACTCACATCGTCTTGGCTACTCCAGAGAGACGCCAAAAGGACAGGCGCTAATGAGACGCTGGCCACAGCATATGTCTTTGACCATGTATCTTCTTCGACCGATGGAATTGTTAATCTCCTTGGAATGGTCAGCGGAATTTCCAACAAGGAAGTGAATTTAGTACATGAGGAGCTCTCTACTTCTGCAGTGTCATCAATCCATCCCCAAGGTGGCCTGTCTTCATCATGTACACTAACTTTTGCGAAATGGTTTGAATAGATGGCCACATTTGACGCCCACATCCACTGAGGAAGACTCTGTAGCCGAGGTGGACCATCCTCAGTCTCAGTTTCTATCAAGGGGGTATTCATTGGCATATCCTCTCCAACACTCGGGGAAAACACACTTCCTTGCATAGGTAGCAAAGGAGTAAGAGCCTCTAGTTTAAACCTCTTAGCATGTTTTCTCAGAATCACATTCGCTGCCACAAGGAAAGCATAAACCACATATATTGAGACAAACGCGATGGCAATCCGGACTGTCACTCTACCAACCATCAAAATCACCAGCAAAGACACAAGCGAGAAAAGGAAGAAACTCAAGTCTCTGATGAAGCAATTCTTATCGATCTTGACTTCCTTATCCGCAACACAAAGCGAAACAATCCCTACAACAACAGAAGTAACAAACACAGCACCACCCAAGACGCTGTTAAGACCAACTTCTCCTTTATCTGTACCAACAAAAGCAGCTATACTAGCAAACACATCTGGTGCTCCATTCCCAAGAGGAAGTAAAGTAACACCAGCAACAGTTGGAGGCAGCCTCAAAAGCTTTGAAAGCTTCTCCAGTGAACAACAAAAGTAATCAGCAGCAGTATTACCCAACAGATAAAACAAAGCAACAAGCCAAACACCTAACATCATGTAACCCAAGATACTGAAATCTCTACAGGAGCAGTAAAAGAAGCTGAGGTAATCAAAGAATCCATCAGGGGAACAAATTGGGTTTGCTTTTAAGAACTCGCATTGATCAGCATAACCCATGTGTTTGTGTAACCCTGAGCATAAAACAGTACTACTGCTACTCAAGCTGCTATTATTACCAGAACCATTCGTTTCAATTTGCCTCGCATTTCTACGAATTACCATAAACTGGGTGATACCTCCGGAGGTTGAGCCACTACCACCATTGACGAAAGACGCGTTCCTTAACAAAGGGTTTCTGAGTAATTCGCTCCGATCAAAGAAGAAGCAAAACAGAACCAGAGCACAAATCCCATTGAAAACCCCTCGAAATTTGGGGGTTTTCGAGCTGTAAAGAAAACTAACCGCGCTCATTATTCAAAACTTTATATTACCAAGCAAGCATCGATGATCATAAACCCCAAAACCTAACCGAACCAGAAAGGGGCCTAGGGTTTCAAGCAAACAAGATACGATATTGAAAAACCCAAGGATCCTCAGTTTCGATCAGGTGGTCACCAAGATTAATCAGCGATCGAGAAATTGTAATAAACCTGGGAATTTAGAGTTGGGAAAAGAGAATTGGCAAAAGAGAAATGGTGTGCTACGAAACAATGGTGAGGAATCTGCGCCGGTCAAAACAATGTTCAGGTTCATTTGACACGGAATCATATCAAACGATAGACGTGGCATTCTTTTCATTTTTCTAAAAACTGATGATTCGTTAGTTGTCTAGTTGATCATAATAAAATGATCAATAAAAAATAACATATCACAAATTTTAGACTTTAGGGCGTATTATTTGACTATTTAAAACGACAATGATACTACTTTACTCAGTCGTGGTTACTGGTTCGTTAGAAAGAGACATTCTAATGTTCGATTCATTATGAGAATACATATACTTTCTTGTCGATTCCCCATGGGAAAAGACAATCTTCTAACTCATTAAAATAACGAAAATAGCTTTTAAGTATTTCTGTACATTTTGTAAATATAAATAAACATTTTCGAGTATTGGACTCATAAAGATAAATAGATAATAGTCAATAAGTAGTATTTACAACAGCAAATACAAATTTTACCGCCAAAAAAGGAAGGAAAGTAAGAACAAAAGCTTCAAGGATGTTGTTCCACTGTTAGCTCTTGTATTAGCCGTTCGATCTGTCGCCTGTAAACAGGCATGAAATGATCGCTTATCATCCTCTGCGATAACCTCACCTTACTATACAATGACCTCGGCGTCAGAAATATTCCTACTCTACCCTCCTCCACCGTCTCCACTGTCTCAGGCCTCTCGAGGGCAGAACCATCTTCGTCTTCTTCTTCGTTAGGCTCTACGGCCTCGGGCCGCACCGTGACAATATGCATGATTTTACCCGCTGGGAGGAATCTGCGGGATTCTTTCATCTCGGCCGTCTGGCTCTCCGGCGGGGCCACACCGGCCTCTGCAATGACGGCTTCTTCTTCTTCTTTTATTTCTTTTGCCACATCGGTTTCTTCAGGTTGCTCCGAAGAATCGTGGTAAAGGTCATGCTCCAGTTGCTGCCATAGCTCAGCTTCAGTCATCCGCTCTTCCCGTGTGTCCATTTCCGCTGGATCCTCACACTCGTCAAGATCAGTGGCTCCAAGACGAGGTGATGTTTCCTCGTAATTAGAACACTCGGCTTCTGATTTCCATTTCCCGGTGATTTCTTCATCCGTAACAAGAAGAGGATCCGAAGTTTCGGGTATATCTTGGGACATTGCTTCAGAAGTATCTAACTGATGTTCCGAGATTGACTGAGTAGCAGAGGCTCTGCGCCGGGGTCCCATACATGACCAAGAAGATATGCTTAGTGCAGGACGGGTCAGCATGCTTTGAGCTCTTCTCATCACAACCTGCAAAAGTTTTGTTTTATTCACAAAATTTTAGAGTCTCAAGTTCTATATTAAGTTTATAAGGATATTTCTTATATTTTATTCTTACCTGTGTGCCACTAGAAACCGGGCGTAACATTGCACCAGCGCCAGCAACTTTTGCTTTGGCAGTGGCCATCGATGGAAGTCGTGATCCTAAAGCCGTCGCTGAGCGATAAACAGTGCTGAGGATTCGGGTGTGTTCGATTTGATTTCTCAGATCATTTAGCCAAGCAGATGCTGTTACCTGATGAAAAGGTGGAAGGGAAGAATAAATAGTTTATCTCAAGAAAACACAACAGACGTTTTCCCAAGTATATAAATGAAGCATAGAATTTGGGTCTAGGAAGCTAACCTCAGCACGTAAGTCATCTACAGCTGCAGCAGAAAATGTAGGCACCAGATCAGCTCCGTTTATGACAGATACGATGAAGTCATTCCCAGAGTCGGCTAATTCCCAAGTCATACAAGCAGCTGAAGAAAATAGGTAGGAACAAGCACTAAGTCTTGTATCTTAAGAAGATATAAACATATATAATTGAAAACTAGATTGTATGAAAAACCTGGCGCAAATGTAACACATGTAGCTGTAGAGAGCATTTTCTGCTCCCGCATAATATATGTTAAAAGTGCAGCCGTTCCACCACCCAAAGAGTGCCCTACGATCTGCCAACAAAATGCAGGAGAATTACAATGTATAGGGCTAGAGACAATCTTTGGTTTCTCACACAATGGGTTTTAGGAAAAGTTGAAATAAAGATTAGAGAACGGGCTACAAAAGTACCTTGATTTTGTAATCTGGATATTGCTCAAGACCCTTGAGAAGACAAGGGGTGGCAAGTTTAGCTATACACCGGGCAGCAGCAACCATACCACAATGAGCATAACCTAAGACCAAATTGCTGACCCCTCTTTCATTTACAACAGTATGATGGAACGGTACGATTGCTCCAGTTGCAGCAGTCAAGGTATCTTTGATGCTATGCGTTCCACGAATCAATAACAGAAAATATTTTGTATTGTGATCGACAAGAACCGTAAAAGCTGGCTTCAATATCTACATGGTGCAAAATTCAAAACTAAACTTCTCAATTTCTATGTTGAAAAAGTGCCTAAGAGTTGAGAGTTGTTAAAGTTTACCCCAGCTTTGGGTTCATGAATAAGGACATTTTCCTTTGTAAAGCCGGTCTCTTCTAAGAAAAACGGAAACGACTTCTTGGAAAAATGCCAACACAATGTCAACAAGTGCAAAAGATATTTGAGTTCAGTGGCTACTTCTGATCCTCTAAGTTCTACACTATCTTTACCACCAAAGACACGATCAACATGTAGAAGTCCCTACGGTTTTAGGTACACAATTACAAAAAGTTCAATTTTGACCACAAGATAATTAGAAAAAAATCCAGAACTTAAGACCGTTAAAACGATGAAGAGATGTTATACCTGCCTCTTGATGAGAAAATTGATCCCAAACGCAAGATCACCAATAGGCCACTTCCCAAGAGTCTCAGAGTAAGTAAAACGAAGAGTCTCAGAAAGAGTAGAAATAGTCTCCAACCAAGTTGCCGGAGCTTGAATAAGCCTATGCGAAACACGGTCAATCCTCAAAGAAGGACGAGAAGCAGAAGCTTCAGAATTCTCATCGTCAACGTCAGATGGACCAGCTATTAATTTCCGATTCAACGTGTAATATAAAAGAGCAGCTGCTCCAGCTGCTGTTGCCATAGTTGCAGTTGCCATGATCAATCTATCCCTAAAATCATCAATGAAACAAATTCGCTCAATCCAAGACGAAACTCAATCTAATAAGAATACAAAATTTAAAGACAAAATCGATTGAAACTACATTGGATGCCACAATTTCAATCTCCAGATGCGTTCTTAAGTATCTCAGACTTATTCCAGAAATCTCCAAAAACATGTAAAGCTGGAAAATTGGATATAATTTCGTACAAAGAACATTCTTTTCACCAATTAACCCCAAAGAATTCGGGATACAAAAAAAAGAAGCCATTAATAGAAAACTCTCACTTTCCTGAAACTTCTCGAATACCACAACAAACCCTACTCCTGATAACTATCGCGTCTTTTAACCGATGCAAATCATAAAATTGAATGTGATTTAGCTTAAAATTGAACAGGATCGGTGAACTATAGAAACAAAACCCTAAATCCTACCCCAAGAATAGCATCGTTAAAACACGAAGTTCTTTGTGAATCAAACCTGGAAAAATAAGACGAAATCGTGACCTTAATTTGAGGGTTTTACAGTGGAGAAGGAAGGTTAAGGTTGCTTTAGCTTATGTACGATATCTCCGGGAAGGGGAAGCTGCTTTCTCTCCGATGATGTTGTTAGCTACAAGATGCTGCAATGCAAAAGTGTGAAAACAGAATTTTTTGTTTTGCTTTAAATAAACTGCGCTACGTTTTTGTGCTAAGCGAACGCCGCGTAGTTTCGCGCCGCCGAGATCTGATGCTTACGTGGGAATATATTATTGGATGACTTACCCATAAAAGCGTTTTAACATAAATCAAGCAGTAAATAATAATAGTGTTAAATCGACTTTTTTGGTCCATAAATTAAAATTTATTCGAAACAGATATTTTATTAGCTTGGAAGATTAGTCTCATTTATTTAAGAAACATTCAGTCACAATAATTATTAGGAAATTTAACATTAAATTGGAAAGTGCTTAAAGTATTAAAGTACAACGTCTTATCTATCGAGTTAAGAAATCGTGGACATTGCTTGAAAATAATAAAAAAGGGACAGTGGACGGATTTGCTCGCTAGTTTTCTCTTCGAATTTTCCACAAACAAATTTTCTCAGCCAAAGTTCGATCGGATCTGGGTTTTATATTTTTTTGAAGAACCCGTGTCCGTCTTCGATCAGGTGTCGAAAGTCTCAATCTTTTTTAATCACTTTATCAATTTAAACCCTTTGGTCAAAACCCTAATTTAGATTTCTCTTTCCGTCTTCACTTTTTTTTTTTCCTGTCAAAGTTCGCGTTCAATAGCCAAATCTTATCTCTTCAGCTGGAATCTGACGAACATTATTATCATCGGTAGTGTTCTATAGAAAGACCGAAAGTTTTCTTCAATTTCAAAGTCAGTGGCGATGTCGTGGGCTGGTCCTGAAGAAATTTATCTTTCAACATCACTCGCTAGTTATCTCGATAGTAAATCCGTCTCTCTTTCTCTCTGTTTCACATATTTGTTGAACCGTATGAATGCATGTAGTTAAAATAATTGGCCGTGATGGCTCTGTACGCATTTGGGAGCTCAATTTTGCAAACAATTCTCTGTTTTTTTGACGTTTGATTTTGACTTCTTATTGATATATAGGCTGTACTATTTTGTGGCTGTATCCAAAGCTTGTCAATTTTGGTGTTGAATTGTCTCAAAGAGACATTCATTGATTAAGATATTGATTATTGAATCAAAGCTTTAGTTTTTTTTTAATTGGGTCAAATCTAACTGTTCATCAGTTATTGTTGTCAAGCTAAATTTTAGCATGCGTGAGAGATTAGATGTGATTGAGGTTGCTGGCTCACTCTTTATTCAACTTACGAAGTATAAACTTTAACCTTTGTTGAAATTTAATTCACTATCGGCTTTTTGATGTTGGTTCTTTGAGTTTAAAAGTCAATGATCTTCTTTTGCTGATGTTTTTGGGCTATGAGTTAGTTCTCAATCTCATTTGGCGTACCGTTTTCTTTTTTAGATATGAATCAATGTGCATCAGTTACTTATGTATGTTGGCTCTGCTCTTGATGATGCAGGAAAACTACTTGTGCTTCTTAGAGATGGTAGAAAGCTAATGGGAACACTCCGTTCCTTTGATCAATTCGGTATTCACTTTTCTTTCCATGTTTCTAGATTTACGATATTGTTGATGAGCGGGAGAGATTTGACTTTTTTTTGTTCGTTGTAAATACACAGCCAATGCGGTTCTAGAAGGTGCGTGTGAGAGGGTAATTGTTGGTGAACAATACTGTGACATTCCTTTAGGCCTCTATGTAATCCGTGGAGAGAATGTTGTTTTGATTGGTGAGCTGGTAAGACTTCTCCTTGTTTGTCTTTTCTTGCTGTGTCACCTCGTGTTTTCCAATTCACTGAGTTTGACCTTAAACTATGTATTAGGACACGGAGAGAGAAGAGCTTCCTCCACATATGATTCGCGTCTCAGAGGCAGAGATTAAAAGGGTAAGACATCGCATAACATGTTCATTTTGATTAGCCAAATTTGATTCATTTGTGATGCTGTGTGCGTGCTGATGATTTGGTTTTCGGGAATCTGTCTGTTGATGCAGGCACAAAAGGTGGAGAGGGAAGCGAGTGAGCTGAGAGGAACAATGAGGAAGAGAATGGAGTTTCTTGACTTTGATTAAACCAGATTGTATCCCCATTCATTATTGGCTTGATGCTCTGCTTTGGCTCGCAAGTTTTATGATGAGCCTTTTTGGTGTGTTGACTTAGGGGATCGACGCAATTCTTGTGTTTCATTTTGGATGAATATGACAATAAATCTGTGTACTTTTGTCTTTGGATCTATTTACCTTTTTAAGAAAAAAATGTTAAGCAATTTCTTTCTCTATTTTGGAACTTTTAAACAAGGAGCTTGCCTATGGCTACTACCAAACGGAACAAAAATGGAGCAAATGAGTAGAGGACGTCGCACATTGCAAAATTTACATGGTACTTATTGGTTCTGTGATCAATCAGGACTTTTATAAATAGAAGACATATGGCACAAACAACAACACACAAATATGTTCACCTGGAGATTATTCCACCGGGCAGGAAACCCGTGAATAAAAATTCAAAGAATGGTTCTATTTCTATGACATCCTAATGTGACTGAAAAACGAAAGAAAGAAGATAGAACTCTCGGGTTTTCGATCTTCTTTTATCGCCTCCTCAAGTGTGGTGGTGTGGTATATCCTTCGAAGAAATCTAGAACGATGGTCTCGATATCTTCAACCGAATATTTCAAATAGTTCTCAGGGTGTCTTCCACTCTCTATATGACCCCTGAACCTTCCAAGAAACGATCTATAAGCAGGGATTAGATGCTCGGATAGCGATATTCGGAGTTCTTCTCTAAGCTGAGCATCTGGAACCGACCATGTGGACTGAGTCCTGTGAACCTCTTCGAACATTGTATTGAATGCCTTAAACCTCTCTCTTAATGCACTTCTTGATACACCTGAGGAGAAACTCCCACTCACATGTAATCCTTCATCTCTCAAACTATTCAGTACTCTGACCCATGTAGCTCTCTGGTAGTTTGTGGCAGCATGTCTAAATATCCCAGTGAGTTTCCTTAAATAATGGTCTCCAATCATCTCTCGTAGTTCTGGTGACCTTTTCACTTTCTGAACAATGTAATGGATGTTGTTCATGATGAATATGTGAGCTAGAGATGTGTCTCTATAGTGCTTGGATTTCTCTTCTAAGTTGAAATGCAAGACCACAATCAACCATATCAAATGCAAATCCAACGGAGATTTACTATCCAACTCCGTGAAATCCATATCCGGTGTGTTTGGATCAGAACCAGTAGAGGGATTCGACATGATGAGATCATCCAACGTTTGCTTATAATCAGAGATCATAACAATGTAGTTCATCACATACCTTGTCAATGGATGAATCGTTCCTCCAGGGACAGGAACTATCGAAGGTTCGCGAAGAACCGCATTCTCAAACTCCGAAAGTATACCTCTCGCTGCTTCCGCTAACCTCGATTGAATCTCAACAGCCTGAGCTCTAATAGCATCTGATGAATCTGAGTCAAAGATTGCTTCAATATCCGGCAACATATCCGTTAAAGCATCATGTAAATCAAGAATCTTGAACAGCTTCTCAGGTGATCTTCTACTGATACTTATAGCTTCAGGGAAAGTGAAAAGTCTCAGAGCAGAAGCCTTCACTGTCTCCATGAAACAAGTCTCATCCATGGCAGTGCAAATACCATCAAAGAGCTGCTCACATAGTCTCTTCTCACTAGAGAAAACAACTCTAATGCAAACTTTAGCAGCACGAATCCATTTCCTGATCTTTCCTTCAACAACTTCCCACTCAAGCCTTTGAACATCACCAATGCTTATCTTCACAATCCCAAGCTGCTTAAATATTGCTTCCATGGCTGATTTGCGAACAGTTCCATAGACTTGGATACATTCACGAGAGTAACCGGCGGCGACCATTCGTTGAACAATCGATCTTAGATCAGAAACTGCTTCCGGCGAAATCAGATCCATTTCTCGTATACTGCTAGTGGATCTGTAACTGCTTCTTCTACGAGTTAACCGGCTTGAACCGGAACCACCTGGAGAATTTAATTCTTCTTCTTCGGGAGTTACGGTGGTATCTTCTCCAACTTCGACGGTTAAAGACGGAGAGACTGATGGTTCCTCGAGGAAAAGTGAATCAGGCTCGAAAGTAGTTGTGTGGGAGAGAAGAATGTTACGGAACTCGTCTTCGAGTCTAGCCATAGCGATTTGAATAGCTGAGTTGGCTTTGACCTCGTGTTCATCGACTACGGTGGCGGCGGAGGTGGCGGCGGAGGAGGAAGAAGAAGAGAAAGAGACAGAAGATAAGGACCGTTGGATTTCATCAACGGCTCGAAGAAACCGATCCACCTCATCACGATCGCTTTGGAAAATCATCTTCCCTCTTGCTCCATCAGTCGCTGCTGAGTCCCACCGGAGTATTATCCTCTCCGCTGTCTCTAAGTTCGAACCATCGGAATCTAAACTATTCTCCGGCGGTTCCATCTAATAAATCAATCAGACAACAACAAAAAATCAAAAACAGTATAAAGAAAACTTCAAAATTCGAAAGCCAATGAATGATTCTCACCTCCACCGATTCAAATTCTTCTCAGATGGAAATTCGTGAAGGAGATTGGTTGATTTTTTGGTAAGAAACCACTTCGGTTTTTTTTTTTTTGCTTATCGGAAGAAGTCTTAGCAAAGGCAAAGCTGTCTGTTTGTATTGTTTT
>Ga0041059_1001117_pt1 | contig 21451 bp, 34 predicted proteins | sample AraColnosormetaG_FD_56232 | JGI IMG/M metagenome (GOLD analysis project Ga0041059, IMG submission 56232) | Arabidopsis roots microbial communities from North Carolina, USA - Col MF nosort | ecosystem: Host-associated > Plants > Roots > Unclassified | place: USA: North Carolina | collected... | reverse complement strand
TTTTATTTTATTTGTAATTTAAATGTTGTTTAAAAAAAAAAAAAAGAAAAAAAAAGTCTAGGAGATTGTTTTTTTTTATCTTTTTATGCTAAAGTATTTTTATATGTCTTTTTCCAACAAATTGACTACTATATATATGTGGAACAAGTTGCATCATTCAACAATGGGAAATCATTTTGGAGAGGCTTGTTACAAGGAGAGAAACTTTTTACGGACCAAAGAAACAAAATAAAAGAGTACTGATAAAGAACTACAAATTACAGAGTAAAGAAATACAGATAGGGGTACATTATATTTGTCTGCCAATTGTGGAAGGCCTGCAAAGTGAGTAGTTTGTGATAAGCAGAACATCATGACTCCTCAATAAAACCAGACCACGAAAAACATTTTTCGAATCTGATCTTAAAGCTTCCATCTTATGTATGTGTCATGACAGCTTCTTACTCACCATTGTATCAGTACAACAAGCATTCTTAGGAGTCTGATTGAAAACCTTTGAGAAATCTTCAAACGTAGACCCATAAAGCTGCAATACTTAAGACTAAAAGGTGATAAACATAGCAGCATCAAAAAGAGTATCTCACAACACACTCCAAACTAAACTAAAAGAACTGTAGATGCAAAATAAGCTAAACAAATTGTACCCCAAAAAGTGTTAAGCACAGAGTATAAGGGTATGTTATACTCTGAGTGTCCCATAACTGAAAAGGTCTATGGAGGGTGAGAAGGTACCGGAGAAAATCTGACTCCATGATCTTTTCTACACTGTCTCATGCTTCTGTCCGGGGTGGGATCAATTTCTTTTCCTTTTTTCGTTTAGAAATCTCACCAGCTTCTTGTCGCACCGTGTTATTAAGAACACTTGGAGTGGAAGAGTCATCAGAGGAAACCTTGGCATGAGAAAGTGATAAGTGACTCCTCTGTTGGTCCACATCAGGTTCATTCAAATCCATACCTATTGAAGCAGGGCTCGGCGGTTGAGAATTAGGTCTATGAGAAGAAATATCTGAGGTGGAGGACTTGTGTTCAGGCGGTGGTTGGAGCCTGCTCCTTCTTCCCAAACAGGAACCACTAAAACATCTGCTTCATCATCAACATCATTATGAGGGATCATCGGCTGGGCTAGATAAGGACAATGATCAACATCATGGGTGATACGACAACAGTTTGAGCAAATCCTCCGAAGGCTTTCATATTCAAAACCAATCATTGCTCCTTCTCGTGACTCAAAACGTACGCGACGAAAGAACCTCAAACGATCTGTAATACTAATCCTCACCTTAATACGGATAAAAGCTATTTGAGTGGAGGTTTCTTCATCAAAATCAAGCCCCATAACTTGTCCCAAGGTACTAGCGACAAAGCGAACAGTCATGGTAGACACATAAAGGACGGGAATTCCCCTTACTTGAACCCAAAGGTCAATATAAGTAAGAAAGTCTCCACGGGGAAAGTCTTCCCATCTTTGTAAGGCCACAAACCATTAATTAAACAACCAGGGACCTCTCAGCATCATAGAAGCCATTTCAAGTGCAGAGCGAAAGCGAAACTGAATACACATCTCATCAAATATGCGGCCATGGACCCTAGTTGCTAGACCCCAACTGCGAGGTACATCTCTGAGAACTCTTCGAAGATGCTGAGCATGAGTGTTAAGAGGTCGCCCAATTAGACTGGGTCTATTACTAGCAACAACACTAGCATAAGGAGTTTGAGGAACAAACAATTCAGGATCATCACGCCCTAAGACCATGTATTGTAAATCATGCAAAATCTCATCAGCCATTGAAAGAGAACGACGGAAGGAAAAGTTGAAGTAAAAGAAGCTCAAAAGAAAAGAAATAGAACAAAGGTGTAAAAGACCAAGTTATATATAGGGAGGTAAAAACCAAGGCAATAAGATTAGATACGGGAAAACAAAATTATAAAATAAATATTTTTGTACTTTCTTAAATATAGTAAATATATTGTACTTTGAACTGATAACTTATCGTAACAGTAACCTCAAAAAGTCAAACTTATGATGGCGGTAAACATTGAGAAACCAATGTCATATGAGAAAAAGAAGTAGCCATAAATATTTTCTCAGCAAAGAAATTCTTTAACCAACCAAGAGGTCCTTGTGCAACATATGATGATAGACGATAGTCAGATGTTACACTATAAGCAATACGAGAAGCTCCCACATTGAAATGTAAGGGCTCAAAAACCATCATCCATCCCTACTTATCCAGACTTAATTGTAGCAAAGGGAAAATATGACTTACAAGAGATGGCCAAGCAGCAGGTTTATTCAATGCCTGAATAATTTCATATGTTGAAGCAGCAAATAAGACATTCTGAAATTTCAAACTCTACATGCTTTCAAGTGCCCATTCCCTGCTTTTAATCTTTGCTTTAAAAACAGAGGCCACCTGAGAATATGATCTACGACTGTGAAGTAGAACATTTTCCATAGGATCTCGAACAACCCAAGAAGCACTAGATAAAGCCAAGTTTTTTGACCAAGAGAAACCAATGTTGCATTTAACTTCAGCCCACAATGGAGGAGACCAATGAAATGTGTGATATGAAGTTGAAAGCGAGACATTGTGATTTGGAACCTGAGCAGACAGCCAAGCTATTGAATCCTCATAAGCTATACAAACAAAACAATCTGGAGGATACAGAGACCCATTAAAAAGTAGCTTGTTCCTATTTTTCCAAAGAAACCATACAATCCAAGGGAAAATTGCACGGGTCTCATTGCTAATATTTTCATTGTGCCTCATGGAGAAAACATATTTGAAATTCTCAAGGTCGATGCATCCAAAACCTTCAGGAGGAACAAGAATGTTAGAGAGTGCCCACACTTGTCGAGCATAAGGACAAAGAAACAGAATGTGGTTAACTGTTTCCTCCACTGCACCACATAAGAGACATCCATCATAGTTATGAATTCCACGTGTCTGTAATCTTTCTGAAACTGTAATTGCCCCCTTAATGCTTTTCCACAGAAAAACCTGAATTTTTGGAGATGTTTTGAGTTTCCAACAGTCTACCGAAATCGGAAACAATGATGGAGAAAGAGATGGTGCAACAAACTTCTCTTTATTTTCCAAATGATAGATCAGCTCATAACCGGATTTAACAGAATACACACCATTCCGATTTCCAGCCCAACAGTAAGAGTCCTGTCTCGCTAATAAAGGTTTTGTAGAAAGAATGCGACTCACATCATCAGGATGAAACAACTCACCAAGAAGCCAAATATTCCACAAACCAGAGTGAAGATGTATAAGATTAGATACTCTAAGGTGAATGTTCATAAGAGATTGAATACTCTGTTGTCTTCTAGCAGAATCATCAAAAATCCATTTATCAATCCATACCCATATCCTTGCCATTACCAATGACACGTTTAAGCCCTTTGAGAAGTAGATTCCTGCCAAAGAAAATGCTTCGCCAACCATATGAAGGACGAGAACCCAATTTACCTTGCAAAAAGCATGTTTTCTTATAGTATCGACTCTTGAAAAACCTAGAAAACAGGCAATTAGGTTCATGTAATAATCTCCATGCTTGTTTTGCTAGCAGAGCTTGATTGAATAATTCCAAATCCCTAAAACCAAGACCACCAGCACACTTTAGCATTGTCAACTTATCATGGCTATCCAATGAATCTTCTGTGGTGCATGAGAATTACTCCACCAATATTCCATCATGGCACTTGTCAGCTTTTTAATAGCGCTCTTAGGAAGTTTAAAACATGACATGGCATACATTGGTAAAGCCGTAGCTATCGACTTCAATAAAACTTCCTAAGAGAAACATTCTTAGCATACCATCCAAACAACTTTGACTATAATCTTTCTTGTATAAACCCTAAAAGTTGTTGTTTTGATCTACTAAGACATTCAGGTAACCCTAAATATTTTCCTCTACCACCCTCTAAATCAATGCATGTCTGAATTTTAATTCAGTTCTTGATGTCATCTGCTACTTTAGAACCAAAACTAATAGCATATTTTCTCTTATTAATCTGTTGGCCAGACATCTGTTCATATTTATCAAGGCAAAGAAGAACCTCATCACATTGAGTGATTGACGCTTGACAGATGAACAAACTATCATCAGCAAAGAGTAGATGATTGATAGCTGGTCCAGAGGGATGATGTTGAATACCAAAAATTGTACCTTTCTCGTGAGCTTGATTAAAAAGATGAATCAAAGCTTCAGTGGACAGAACAAAAAGAAAAGGAGATATAGGATCTCCCTGTCGGATACCTCTTTCAGGTTTTACGAAGCCATAAGGCTGACCATTAATCAATACTGAAAAAGTTACTGAAGTTACACACCCCATTATCCATACTGAAGAAAAAAACCATTGCTTATAAAATTCCTTGTAGAAAGGTCCATTCCAACATATCATAGGCCTTTAACATGTCTGTCTTGAGTAACATAGAAAATGCTTAAATATCCGGATGAGAATTCAAGCTGTGAACAATCTCATGAGCAATCAAAATATTATCTGAAATCATCCTTTCTGAAACAAAGGCTGCTTGAGTTGGAGATATAATGGACGGCAAATGGATCTTTAATTTGTTAACAAGGATTTTGGACACTATTTTATAAAGCACAGAGCAAAGACTAATTGGTCGAAGATCAGTCATTTGATTAGGCGCTTCAATCTTAGGAATTAGGCACATATTTGTATGGTTCCATCATTGAGCCATTTTTCTGTGCTTTTTCGTCTCCAAAACACCTCTTCTTCTCAGAAAGCAACAACAAGTTCATTCTTCAATTGTCTTATTCTAGCAAAACAGGGAGAAGAAGATTCATCATGTAATTTCAATGCCTCTCTGAGTCTTCTGATACATCGTTCTGAGTTAGTCCAATACTTTTGCTTCCATTCCTGAATTGCTTTCTTACAAGTTTCAGCTTTATGAATAAAAGAAGAAGATGACCCTGAAGACTCTGTATTCCAAGCATGTGTAAGCATTTGTAAAAACGAGGGATCCTCAGCCCATCTCTTATCAAACCTGAATTGTCCTCTGAAAAAATCTTTGTCTTGAGTAAATTCAACCAGAACCGGCTTGTGATCCGATCCTAGTTTCTCCAAGAACCATTGATGAGCAGTTGGAAACATAGAGAACCACAACCGATTATCAAAACACCTGTCAAGCTTGCATTCAATCCATTGTTTATTTCTTGTGCCACCCCAGGTGAAACCATTGCCAGAACTGCCAACTTCAGACATATCACAAGTCGCCAAAAGGTTCCTAAAAGGTTGAAAAGAACTATCCACACGAAGAGGCCACCTAACTTTTCAGAATTAGATAAGATCTCATTGAAATCCCTTATCATACACCATGGTTCCTGTCCAACTACACCAATCCGTGAGATCCTCTCCCAAACTAGTGGTCGAAGATGAGACGTTGGATTGCCATAAACACAAGATACAAACCATGTGTTTGGACCATCAAAAATCTTCAAATCTATCAGATTTTTATCAGCAAAAAGTATTTCTATATCTAACACATTTTTCCAAAAAATTGCAAGTCTTCCACTAAGTTCATCAGGCTCCACTGTTTTAAAATTATCATAACCTAACCAACCATAAACTTTAACAAGAAAATCTTCTGCATTTTTCATCTCCATGAGGAGTAAAATATCTGGAAAATGAATCCTTCTCATTTCCTTAAGATGCCGAATTGTCCAAGGATTCCCCACACCTTGGCTATTCCAATTCATGATACCTATTGATCCCTCGGTGGTCCGCTAGGAACCACCGTATCTTTAGCTCACTTGGAGTACTACACCACACCTTTGCCTTACTCCGCAATTTTCCATTTTAAAACCTCTTCAGTAGGATCCACAGAAGATCCTATAGCTAATCCTTTCACAGAAACCTTGTTCTCTTTGGATTTACAAATCACGATCTTGGTTTTTACACGGAACCAAATTCCCAATCTTTAATCCTGAAGAAATGGCGGTACAACATCCAGAAGAGAAAACAAAGGGAAGAATACATTGGGAAAAACCTGATGAAACATCTGAGGATATAGTCACCAGAGCTGAGACTGATGGATGAGGAGTATAAACTTTAATAGCATCAGCCATTAACTTTGGTAATCCTGGGGGTAAAGTAGTGCAATGTTGAGGGAGAGATTCCTCTTTTTTATCTTTAGAAGGAATATCAGCAGGAGCAGAAATCTCTTCAAACAAAACATTTGAATCAAGAGGAGAGATAAAAGGGCATCTTAATTTATCATGAGTCAACCTTTGACAATGAAAGCATCGTTTGCGAATCCTTTCATAATCAATGCCAATCTTAACCAAAGTTCCATTAGGAGTCTGAACTTCTTTGAATTTTTTTAAAACCTTTGAAACATCCAACAGAACCCTAACTCTGACAAAAGCTCTACTCTGAGCATGTGCTTCCTCAAAAGGAAACTCCAGAATTTTGCCTATTCATGCAGCAATAGTCGCTATGGTCGTCTAAGTTTTCAATGATTAACAAGAATATTCCTCAGACGAATCCACACTGGAAGATACCTCAAATAATCAGGTGGAGGATCTTCAATCCATTTTTCCATGACCACACACCAATCATCCTGTGTCCAAACACCAGTTTTCAAAACTTCAAGAAGATCATCCTCATGATTGAAGATAAACTCGAAACGATCCTTAGATACAGCAATCCCACGAACACGATCATATAGTCTCCAAATCCTATGCATCTCTAAAATCCATTTGCTCATACGTTGATTCTCAGGATTTAAAAACCGACTTAGAAGACTGCTTGAATTTCTTTCAGTAGAAGAGAATTGAGGTTGATCAAATAGAATAATTGGTTTATCTTCCTCCTCTTCAATCGACATCTCCTTCAAATACTTATCTATTGAAAATCTATTACAGTTCCGCATAAAGAATATCCAAGAGAAATCACAAACGCTTCCAAGATGTTCAGAGCAAAAACCAGATAAAAGATTATCCACAAGAAATCATAAACGCTTCCAAGATGTTCTTAGCAGAAATCAGAACCAGAGAGGATTTGTTTCAAACACAAACTTCTGAAAAACTGAAACCCAAATTTGGACAGAAAACAAGTATATCTCCAAGCAAAGCTCTGCTCAGACAGAAGATACCTAAGAGAGAAGTACTGAAACCCAAAGAAATGGGACGGCGGTGATTGAAATCAGGAAGATTGTAATCGTAGAAATTGACCAGCTAGGAGAGAGAACAGAGCGAAAGATCTAATTTTTGGTCTCCAGAACGGATTAGTATTTGTATATGTTCATATTTCTCTTTTGTGCCATCTTTTTAATAATTTAATCTTCATACAGAAGATAATCTCCAACAAATTCCATCGTCGTCGTTAATCAAATCGATGTCCCAGGTTTCTTTTGGGCTTAAGGACTTTTCTCTCAGGTTGTTTCAACCGTTCGGAGCTCCTACCGGAGATTTCAACGTACTCGGTCCGGTTCTGAAAATCTTTACATCGTGTTCTGTTTATGAGTTCTGTTTTTTTCTGCTCTGTTCTGTTTTGTTGGGTTTTCGATATCTTTCTCAAAAGTTTGGACGTATCAAGAGTATGGATCTGGATAAAGCTATTCAAGATATGTCTATTGAAGATAACAAGACGTTGATTCTATCTAATCTTCCCTAATTTTGCTCAGTTGAAAGAAACAGCTGCAGTTTGCCGGGATGGTTTTTGAATCCGGAAAATCAGAGGATGTCTAACTTGATTTTAGATATGCCTCATATTTGACGTCTAGCTTCTCGGGTTCGTGGTGTAGCTCTTTCCAAAGACCGATTTCAGTTTTTCTTTAAATTTGAGGAAGATTTAGAGGAAATTTTGAAAACATGTGTATGGACTCAAGATGATTGGGGGGTTGTGATGCAACGATGGAATGAGAAACCACCTTCTGATTATTTGATGTTTCTTCCGATTTTGGTTCGTGTAAGGAATATTCCCGTTAACTACTATACTAAAGAAACAATTAAGGAGATAGCGGTTGCCTTGGGGAAGTGATGGAAGTTGTTATGGACTCTGACAAATCTCAAGTTCAGGATTATGTTCGGGTAAGGTTTTTTTTCCTATGTCTAATCTCCTTCGAAATAGTAAAGCGGTTCAGCTTCCTACGAGTGAAATAGTCATCATTTCTTTTGACTACAAGAGGATCCGGAAATGGTGTTTCCAATGTCAAAGGTTGACTCATGTTAAAAGCAGATGTTCGTTCAAAGTTTCAGGTTCTGTAACTCTTGCAGTTATGAATTCTGTAACCATCGTTGGATCAGTAAGGCGTCCTAAGATGGAATTGTCAAGGCTTGAGGAATCCTTGGACAATTCGACACCTTAAGGAGATGAAAAAGGATCATTTCCCAGACATTTTATTCCTCATGGAGACTAAGAATTCAATAGAGTTTGTTTCTAAAGTTTTCTGTTGGCTTGGTTACGATTTTATGCATACTGGTAGAACCTGGAGGGAGAAGTGGAGGTTTAGCAATCTTTTGGAAAGGTCATTTAAACATTCAGGTTCTCAGTGCAGATAAAAATCTTTTGGATCTTCCGGTTTTTTCAAGAAATAAAGTTTGGTTTCTTTCTTGTACAAGTAATGGGTTCACTTGGGGTGGTAACAAAAATGATCAATGGATTAAGTGTAAATAAGATAGATGTTTTGGGAATCCAGCCTGGTTTTCTTTATTCCCAAATGCTCATCAATGGTTTCTTGACAATTTTGGATCTGACCATCGACCTGTTTTGGTTAAATTCACTGACGATAATGAGCTTTTTCGAGAATATTTTCGATATGACAAAAGATTTGCTGATGATCCGTTTTGTATTGATGCTATCTATCGTTCTTGCAATTGTGCAATGTCTCAAGGTACTCACTCATCTATTTTTAGTCTTACTGAATGTCGTATGGCCATTAGTGTTTGGAAACACTCGGCTGATACTAATTCTCATAGTAGAATTAAAAGATTGAGGAAAGATTTAGATGAGTTGAAGAGTCTGCAATTTCCAGACTGACCTAGGATTGGGTTTATCAAGGATCAGCTGGGACTGGCTTATGGGAATGAAAAATTGTTTTGGAGACAGAAAAGCAGACAAAATGGCTGGCAGGTGGAGATAAGAACACAGGGTTCTTTCATGCTGCGGTGAAAGTTGCTAGAATAGGGAATTCATTGACTTTTCTTGTTGATGAAAATGAACAAGAACACACTAGAAATAGTGATAAAGGGAAACTTGCGACATCCTTTTTTGAGACCTTATTCTCATCTTCGTATCAAACAAATCAGAATATCTATTAGGAAGGATTTCAATCCAAGGTCTCTTTAGAATTATATCAGAATCTGACTCATGATGTCACGGAATTGGAAGTGTATAACGCAGTGTTTTCTATTAATAAAGAAAGTGATCTGGGGCCAGATGGTTTTACTGCATTATTTTTTCAACAACACTGGGATTTAGTGAAGCCTCAAATCTTAAGTGAGGTCTTTGGTTTTTTTCAGACTGGTGTTCTACCTCAGGATTGGAATCACACTCATATTTGTCTTATTCCTAAGATAACTACACCACAGAGATTGTCTGATCTTAGACCTATCAGTTTGTGTTTTGTGTTATATAAGATTATATACAAGATTTTGATTGCAATATTGAAAAAACATCTCCCAAAAATTATTTCCACAACTCAATCTGCTTTTGTTCCTGACCGTTTGATCTCTGATAATATATTGGTTGCTCATGAAATGATTCACAGTCTGAGAACCAATGATCGCATAGCTTATGAACATATGGCTTTCAAAACGGATATGTCAAATGGCATATGATAGAGTTGAGTGGCCTTTTTTGGAAGCTATGATGAATGCTCTGGGTTTTAACAGCAAATGGATATCGTGGATAATGCAATGTGTAACATCAGTCTCTTATTCTGTTTTGATTAATGGTCAGCCTTATGGTCAAATCATTCCAGAATGTGGAATTCGCCAAGGTGATCCCCTATCACCAGCTTTGTTCGTCTTATGTACTGAAGCTTAATTCATATCCTTAACAAAGCATAAAAAGAAGGAAAAATAACTGGTATTAGGTTTCAGGATAAGGAAGTTTTAGTCAACCACTTGTTATTTGCTGATGATACTCTTTTGATGTGCAAGGCTACAAAGCAAGAATGTGTTGAGTTATTGAATTGTTTATCTCAATATGGTCAGCCTTCCGGTCAATTGATCAATTTAGAGAAGTCTACAATTACGTTTGGGGCACAGGTTGATACTGAAACCAAAAACTGGATAAAGAATGCTTCAAGTATTCTCTTGGAGGGAGGAACTGGAAAATATCTTGGCTTACCTAAGTGTTTAAGTGGCTCAAAAAAGGAATTGTTTGGTTTTATTAAGGAAAAACTGCAATCAAGACTAACAAGTTGGTATTCCAAAACATTATCTCAAGGAGGGAAGGAAGTCCTACTCAAATCTATTGCTTTAGCTCTTCGGTCTATTCCAGGTCTTGTTTCAAATTGCCTAAGAGTTTATGTAAGAATTTGACTTCTGTGATGATGAAATTTTGGTGGAACAGTGTTCAAAGGAAAATCCATTGTATTAGTTGGCAAAGGTTAACATTACCTAAGGAACAGAGAGGGTTTGGTTTCATAGATCGGCAATGTTTCAACAAGGCCTTATTGGCTAAACAAGCTTGGAGACTCTTGCATGAGAAAGAAAGTCTGTTTTGCAGAGTTTTTAAGAGCCGATATTTCTCTAAGTCTGATTTCATTAATGCTACCAAAGGCTCTAGACCTTCATATGCTTGGAACAGTATTTTATTTGGTAGATAATTACTTCAGGAAGGTTTGAGAATTGTGATTGGGAATGGGAATCATACTTCTGTTTGGATTGATAACTGGTTGCATGATGGTCATAATCGGAGACCAATGAATAGACAGCCTCTCATTGATATTACTTTGAAAGAAAGTCAACTTATTGACCCGGTGTCTAGGAATTGGAATCTTAATAGAGATTTATTTCCTTGGAAGGACATTCAGATTATTATCAAGCAAAGGCCGATGGTGTTTAAAGAAGATTCTTTCTGTTGGTTACATTCTAATTCTGGTTTATATTCGGTTAAATCAGGATACGAGTTGATCAATAAACAAGTCCATCATCTGATGTACCAAGAAGCTGAAATTGCTCCTTCTTTGAACTCTCTTTTTGACAAAGTATGGACTTTGTAAACAGCTCCAAAAATCAAAATTTTCCTCTAGAAGGCATTACATGGGGCTCTCTCAGTTGAAGCTAGGCTTAGAACGAGAGGAATCATTATTGCTGACGGATGCTTAATGTGTGATGAAGAAAATGAAACCATCAACCACATTTTACTCCAATGTCCGTTAGCTCGACAAGTATGGGCAATTTCTCATTTATCATATCCGGGATTTCCAGCTCTCTGTATGCAAATATAAGTAAATTGTTTGACTTAACTCAGCATCATGGTGGTCTTCACAATGTGAGATTTGTTAATCCATGGATTATGTGGTCGTCATGGAAAAACATGAATAAGTTGTTGTTTGGAGGTATTTCCTCTATGACAACTACTATTGCAGACAAGGCTTTTGACAATCATAATCAATGGTTCTTAGCGCAGCCTTATAGACATGAAGATGAGAAAATTATGAGGATTATGCACTGGAGTCCACCTTTGCCTGGTGATTTGAAATGTAATATTGGGTTTGAATGGTCTAAACAACATCAATTCTTGGGCGCATCTTGGGCGGTACGTGATTCACAAGGTACTGTCTTATTTCATAGTAGACGTTCTTTTGCTCAGGTAAATTCTCTCTTTTATGCTAAATTACGAAGCTGGGAATGGGCACAAGAATGTATGATTCATCATCAACTTAACAGAGTGACTTTTGCTGCTTTCTACTTATGAGATTATTCAAGCATTACACAAATCGAATGATTGGCTTCTTCTATTAGGTCATATCACAGAGCTTTTGAGTCTCAGTCATGCAAACCCAAATTGGTTCCTACTAGTAGAACCCTCTCTTTGTAATGGAGGAGCGACTGCAATTGCCACAAGTGTTGTTACAGGTTTTCGATTTCAAAGCTACATGGCTAGAGGACATCCGTTGTGGATGACAAAGCTTTTTACTGAAGAAAGAGGAAACTAGATTGGAGATTGGGATGTATTTTTGTTTTATTTAGTGTCGCTTTCTTAAGTCTCAGGTTTCTTTCGTGTCAGGTCTTCTTAGTCTGCAGGTTCTATTGTCTTTATCTTTCTTTTATCATTCTTAATTTGTTTTAATATCCCAATAGTTTTATTATTATACTTTAGTCTTTTTCTATTCGACCAAAGTTTTAGCTTCTTTGGTTCTCTAAGTCTATATATATTCTCTGTTTTTTAGTTTTAGTGTTAGTTATCCCTTTCTCTTTTCTCTAGTTCTCTACATCTCAACATGGTCGATGTGTTATGGGACGAGATTCAAAATCTGGAGTTGGGTCAAGATTATCCTACTTTGTTCATTCCCAATGAGGCCTATGTGATGGTTGAAGACCGCAACAGGCTTAGTCTGATTGCCAGACCTCTGCTTCCAAGGGTACAAAATTTTAACGCTGTTATTAATGCTTTACCAAGAGCTTGGGGTCTTACTGCTCATGTTCATGGACGAATCCTAGATGCTACGTATGTTCAACTTCTGTTTCAAACAGAGATATACTTGTTATCGGTTCAAAGGAGGGAAGTATGGTTGTTTAATAACTGGTTTGTTGCATCTCAAAGATGGGAGGCTGCTCCTTCTTTGAATTTTGTAACCACAATTGATCTTTGGGTTCAAATGCGTGGCATACCAATTCTTTATGTTTTTGAAAAAACAGAGCTAGAGATTGCTCAAGAGCTTGGGGAGATTATATCTTTGGACTTTCATGATGCCACTTCTACACAGATTGCTTATATCCGAGTTAGAGTTCGTTTTGGTATTACTGATCGTTTAAGGTTCTTTCAGAGAATCACCTTTGAGTCAGGAGAAACGGCTTTAATTCGGTTTCAGTATGAGAGACTTAGGCGCATCTATAGTTGTTTTAGGTTTACCCATAACTTGAACTATTATCCTTATCGCCAACGTTTTCAGAGCATTGACAGGGAAAGAGCTGTTTTCAGAGATAGTGTTTTGAGGTCAAGCTTTAACTCTCAATCTCAGATGACTGATAGCTCTCTTCAGGTTCCTTTACATCCACCTCCACGAGTGCCAACACCTCCACTGAATCCACAAGAATTGGCAGCAGCTACTCCATACTTTCCCATTTTAAGATATTCAGCTTTCCAAGCTTTCACAATTCCGACTACTCAAGTTGATATTGGACGTCAACAGATTTTCCCTGACTCTAACATCAGTCCATCCTCTGGAGATGCGATTACTTCTGGAATAATGCGAGTCTTTGAGGTGGGTGAATCATCAAGAGGTGTTCAAGATGGGGAATCTCACAATAACATGAATCTTGGGGAGTCATCTAAGAGGAAGAACTTGGTCATTCTTCAGCGTGATAAGGAGTCAAGACAACACAAACAACAAGAAACTGAGCAAAGAATGGGAGGTATTCTGAAACCTCCTAAGAAACGTTAATCACTATGCTCATTCTGTCACATTTTTTGGTTTAAGGCTGCTATGGTTTCATGGTTGCAGCCTCAGTTTCAGGTTTGAATAACAACTCAGATATGGTCTCTGCATCACTTTTTGGAGTTCGGAATGACATATCTGTTTTGGTCTGCTGTTTTACTTGCACCTTTTGTTCCATCTTTTGTTCTACAACATGGATACTTATGTGTTAACTTTGGTTTATCCATAGTTGTTAGTTTGTAGTTTAAAAGTTCTGTTATGTTTTAAGTTTCACATGTTGTTGCCTGAAGGTTGTAAGTGGATGTTTCCACACATGTACTTTGATAGACTTTCGTTTCAATGAATGACAACACTTTTTTTTCCTCATAAGTGTTGCTTTTCATTTATAACAGAGTTTGCCAAAGATACAAGAGTGGAACAATCCACCTTCATGCTACAGACAACACTTTAAACAGAAAACAACAATGGAAAACCAAACAAGCGGAATCCATGTTGTAGAACTTAAATATTGAAACTGAAACTACAAAACACAGCCGATGTGATCAGTTCCAAAAAGTAACACAAAACCATATCCAAAATGTATTTGGTCTTTAGCACGGTAGTCATCTTCTCCATGAAGTCAACAAAACACCTGCCTTAGAAACTAAACAACAATGGATTGACCTAACAAGAGTAATCCATGCTGCAAAAGATAACCATAAAACTGAAAACACAAAGCACTCAATATCTCATGATCCAAAAAGTGATATAGAGACCCTATCCTAGCTATTATTCAAACCCTTAACTAAGACTGCAACATGAAACCATGGCAGCCATAAACCAAAAAATATGACAAAATCCATTGAGTGGTTAACGCTTCTTAGGAAGTTTCAGAATACCTCCCATTTGATGATCAGTTTCTTGATGCTTAGTTTGCCTTCTCATTGTCACTTTGTAGAATCACTAAGTTTTTTCGTTTAGAAGACTCCCCAATGTTCCTGTTATTGCGAGATTCTCCATCTGGACAAGGACGAAATGATTCTCCTACCTCATAAACACGTCGAACTCCTGAAGTAATCGCAGCTCCAGAGGAAGGATTAATGTTAGAGTCTGGGAAGACATGATGACGACCTACACCTCCTTGAGTAGAAGGAACCATGTAAGGTTGGAAAGCTGCATTTCTTGAACTTGGAAAATAAGGACTAGCACCTGCTAATTCTTCTGGATTCAATGGAGGAGCTGGGACCCTTGGAGGTGGAGTTCAAGGAGCAGGCAAGAAACTAGCAGTCATCTGAGACTGAGAGTTTAAACTGGACCTTAAAACACTATCTCGAAAGGCCGCTCTTTCCCGGTCAATGCTCTGCAGACGTTGAAGATAAGGACAATAGTTCCTGTTATGATTGAACTTGAAACAGCTACTACAGATACGTCTTAATCGTTCATACTGAAACCGAATTACAACTTATTCTCCTGACTCAAAAGTGATGCGTTGAAATAACCTTAGACGCTCGGTGATACCAATCTGAACCCGGACTCTAATATAAGCAATCTGAGTTGAAGTAGCATCATGAAAGTCTAAAGAGATAATCTCTCCAATCTCTTGAGCAATCTCTAAAGCTGTTTCTTCATACACATAAGGAAGGGGAATACCACGCATCTGAACCAAAAGATCAATGGTAGTGACAAAGTTTAAAGCAGGAGCAGGCTCCCATCTTTGAGATGCAACAAACCTGTTGTTAAAAAGCCATGGTTCCCTCCTTTGTACTGAGACCAAGTCCATTTCTGTGTGAAACAGGAATTGCACATACGTAGCATCTAAAACTCTTCCATGAACATGAGTTGTTAAACCCCAAGATCTTGGTAAAGCAGCAATAACAGAGTAGAGATTTTGTACCCGTGGATTGAGAGGTCTTGCTATTATACTCAGCCTGTTGGTTTCAGCCACCATAACATAAGCTTCATGTGGAATAAACAGAGTCGGATCCTCCGGACCTAACTCAAGGTTTTGTATCTCATCCCACAGCTTATCCGCCATGTTACTCAGAGTATGAAGGAAGAAAATGAAATTGAGATATAAAAGACTCTAACAAAGAAGTATAAATAGAAGAAAGGAACTATAAAATGAATAACCTAAAGTTAAACATTAATAAAATAAAGGCTAAAAAAAAGAAGCCGCAAAAACAAAACCCAAATCTAAAGAAACATTAAACTTAAAAAATCTAACAAGACACAAAAATATCCCAATCACCATTCTAATTACCTCTCTCTGCAGTAAAACCATTGTCATCCACAAAGGGTATCCTCTTGCCACGTAAGATTGAAATCTGAAACCTGTGATCACACTTGTTGCTATGTCAGAAGCGCCTCTATTACAGTGAGCACGTTCCATCATGAGAAACTAATTTGGCTTGTCTTTAGTGAGAAGCAGAAGCTCAGTAATATGACCCAAAACATTAGGCCACTCACTTGGTTTGTGCAAAGCTTGAATAATGTCATAGGTGGATGAGGCGAATGTGAATTTATCAAAATGATGATGAGACATACAGTCTAAAGCCCATTCCCAACTTTGCATCTTAGCATCAAAAAGAGATAGTACCTGAGTAAAAGATCTTATACTATGCAGCAGAACCTCACCGTGTGAGTCTCTAACCACCCAAGATGCCCTTGAGAGTTGATGTTTCTTAGACCAAGCAAAGCCGATATTGCATTTCAATTCATCTGGCAGAGGTGGAATCCATTTCTGAGAGGGCAAAACTTTATGATTTTCATGACTATGAGCCTGAGCCAAACACCATTGATGACATTCCTCAAACGCCTTGTCCACTAGATTAACTGTCATTGATCCTATACCCTCAAATAACAATTTAATTCTGTTTTTCCATAAAAAACCAAATAATCCAAGGACCAACAATCTCAACCGATGATGAATATCATGTCTTTGTGGTAAATCAAACAAAGAGCTTATGTTTGCATAAACAGAACCCAAAAATTCAAAGCCTGAAAATGACAAATGAGAAAGAGCCCAAACTTGTCTATCAAAAGGGCATTGAAACAAAATATGATTGATTGTTTCATCACACAATAAGCATCCATCCTTAATAATCATTCCTCTAGTTCTGAGTCTGTCTTCAACAACAACTGCCCCTTTTAAAACTTTCTAGAGGAAGATTTTAATTTTTAGAACTGTCTTTAAAGTCCAAATTTTAGCAAACAATGGATTTAAAGATGGATGAACCTCAGACTCTTGATACAACTGATTATGAGTCTTCTTGCTTATCAAATCATTCCCATACTTAACCGAATAAAGACCATTATTCGAGTGATCCCAACAAATATAGTCTTCTTTATAAACCACTGGTCTGTGTTGAGAATCAACTGAATATCCTTCCAAGGAAACAGATCTCTAAGCATGTTGAGATTCCAATTTCTAGACACAGAATCAATAAGTTGACTAACTTTCAACTTAATATCCATTAAAAGCTGCCTATTCATTGGTCTTCTATTTTGTCCATCATTCAACCATTTATCAGTCCAAACATAAGTCTGATTCCCATTCCCAATGATTGTTCTTAAACCTTGAATGAGTAATTCTCTACCATACAAAATACTATTCCAAGCATAAGAGGGCCTAGTTCCTTTAATAGTAGTAAGAAGATCAGAGTTGGAAAAATACATGCTCTTAAAAACTTTGAAAAAGAGACTTTCTTTCTCATGAATTAATCTCCATGCCTGTTTGGCTAATAAAGCTTGGTTAACACATTGCAGATCCTTAAAACCAAGCCCTCCCTGATCCTTAGGTATAGTTAACCTTTTCCATCCAATCGAGTGAATTTTTTTTTGTTGCATAGTATTCCACCAGAAATCCATCATCACACTGGTCAAAATTTTGCACAAAGTCTTCGGCAGTCGAAAACAAGTCATTGCATATAAAGAAAGAGCCAGAGCAATAAATTTGAGTAAAACCTCTTTGCCACCCTGAGATAGTTTTCTAGCATACCAGCCTGTCAAACGAGTGTGTAGCTTTTCCTTAATAAATCCAAACAGCTCCTTTTTAGAACCCCGTAAACAGTCAGGTAAACCACCTTCTAAAGAAATTTTTCAGACCGATGTTTTATCCAATTCTTGAGATCATCACCAACTTTGGCCCCAAAAGTGATTGCAGATTTATCTAAATTAATCAGTTGGCCAGAAATGTGACCATAATTAGATAAACAATTCAATAGTTCCTCACATTCTTCCTTTGTGGCCCTACACAAAAGCAAGGTATCATCAGCAAACAACAAATGGTTTATTGATATTCCTTCAGCTTGAAACTGAATTTCTGAAATTTTTCCTTTCTTTTCAGCTTCATTAAGAATATGAATTAAAGCCTCCGTGCATAAAACAAACAAAGCTGGAGAGAGGGGATCACCTTGTCTAATACCTCTTTCTGGAATAATGTGACCATAAGGTTGCCCATTAATCAGCACAGAGTAAGAAACAGTTGTTACACACTGCATAATCTAGGCAATCCATTTCCTGTCAAAACCAAGAGCCTTCATAATAGCTTCCAAAAAAACCCACTCAACCCTATCATATGCCTTAGACATATCAGTCTTGAAGGCCATCTCTTCTCTTGACATTCTATCATTAGTTCTAAGACTATGCACCAGTTCATGAGCCACTAAGATATTATCAGAAACCAATATTTGAGGAACAAAAGCGGATTGAGTTGAAGAGATAATACTTGGAAGATGTTTTTTCAATCTGGCAGTGAGGATCTTAGAGATGATCTTATATAAGACAGAGCACAAATTGATGGGTCTTAAATCCGACATACTTCTCGGTTTTGTGATTTTTTGAATGAGACAAATGTGAGTGTGATTCCAATCCTGTGGTATAACACCATTCTCAAAAAAAAAAAAAACTCGCTTAAGACCTGAGTTTTAACCAAATCCCAATGTTGTTGAAAGAACAAAGCAGTAAATCCATCTAGTCCTAGAGCACTTTCACAATTAATAGAAAACACTGCATTATACACTTCCAATTCTGTGACATCTTGAGTTAATTGTTGATTCATATCCAATGAAACCTTTGCTTGAAAACCATTCAAAAAATTATCCTGGCCTATTGGATAAGAAGATGAAAAAAGATGCTGAAAGAACGAAGAAGCAATTTTCCCTTTCTCACTAATCCTGGTGTGTTCTTGTCCATTTTCATCCAGAAGGAAGCTCAAAGAGTTCCCTAATCTAGAAGATTTCAAAGAAGCATGAAAAAACCAATGTTTTTATCTTCAGCAAACAGCCATTTTTGACTACTTTTCTGTCTCCAAAAGAGTTCATCATCCTCATCAGCAAGACCCAATTGATCTTTAATATATGCAATTCTAGGCCAATTTGGAAACTCATAACTTTTCAGCAAATCCAAATCTTTCCTCAATCTTTGAATCCTACTCTAAGCATTAGTATCAGCTGATTTTTTTCCATACACTAATAGCTCTTCGACATTCAATAAGACTAAAGATAGAGGAGTGAGAACCTTGAGACATTGCATTGGTCCAAGAGTTGGAAATCACTTGAATACAAGAAGGATCATCAGCTATTCTTTTGTCATAACAAAACTGTCCACGAAACAACTCGTTATCATTAATAAACTTGACTAAAACAGGACGATGGTCAGATCCAAATCTCTCAGAAACCACTGGTGAGAATTTGGAAACAAAGAAAACCAAGAGGAATTCCCAAAGCATCTATCCAATCTACACTGAATCCATTGACCATTTCTAGTCCCTCCCCAAGTAAAGCCATTGCTTGTACTACCTAGTTCATGCATATCACAAGTATTCAACATGTCTTGAAAAGATTGAAACGAAGAAGGTACTCTTCTCGGACCCCTCTCTTTCCCGTTTTCGACTTAATATCATTGAAGTCACCTATCATACACCAAGCTTGCTTCCGATGTGATCCAAGACTACACAACTTATCCCAAACCTAAGGCCTAAGATATGTCACCAGATGCCCATAAACACAAGAAACAAAGCATACTTTATTTCTAGAAGAACACTGAAGATCCAAAAGATGTTTATCATCAAAAAGAATCTCAATGTCCAAATGGCTTTTCCAAAAGATTGCTAAGCCACCACTTCTCCCTTGAGGTTCTATTGTATACATATAGTTATAACCAAGCCAATCAATAACTTTTGAAACAAACTCGTCAGGATTCATAGTCTCCATGAAGAATAAAATGTCCGAGATATGATTTTTTTTCATCTCCTTAAGGTGTCGAATTGTCCAAGGATTCCTCAAGCCTTGACAATTCCAACTAAGGACGCCTTACTGATCCAACGGTGGTTCACTTGGAACCACCGTATTCTTGTCTCTCTTGAAACTTTGAGCTTCTGTAATGTCTGAGGGTTTTCTTTTCCTTTTGAACACCTTTTCAAAATGAGGAGAGGCAGGAGACTGAATAACCTTATTCTTCAGAGACAGCTCATTAACTAGTTTTTCTTTCCTGAACTGAAAAGGAGTGAAATCCTGCATTATATGATGTTTAAACCCTGAAGTGGAGGAACTAGCCTCACCAACACATGTGGTAAATCCAGTACTAATGTCCAAATCTAGCATCTCAGCTAACAAAGTATTCTCTGGATGACTATCAATTGCAACAGTAGCTGATAGAGGATTTGCTGGCAAAGCATCTACCCTTCCTTTGGGAGCAATTGACTGAAAGGGAAACTCAGCCAGCCTCGGTAAAAACATCTTCTTCTGTTTGCCTTTCTCTTGTAATGATCTCACATCATGTTTGATGGAATCTAAGACTTTGGATGGGCATCTATTTTTATCATGAGTTAATCTTTGACACAAGAAACATCTCTTTCTAATCTGTTCATAGTCAAAAGAAATTGTGACAACTTCACCAGATGGAAGTTGTACCTCTTTATTGTTACGAAGTGGATTGGCGACATGAAACAAAACCCGAACACGAACATAGTCCTGAAACTGTGATTTTTCAGAGTCCATCACCACCTCCTTCACTTCCCCAATACAGCTCGTGATCTCTTTAATTGTGTCCTGAGTATAATAGTTCACCGAAATATTCCTCACTCGACCCCAGATTGGAAGAAAATTCAGATAATCAATTGGAGGATTCTCAATCCATCTATCCATGACTACACCCCAATTTATCTTCTGTCCAAACTCCAATTTTCATAATTTCTTCTAAATCTTCCTCAGATTTGAAGAAAAATTGGAATCGATCCTTTGAGAGAGCAACACCTCTAACCCGAGAAGAAATTCTCCAAATTCGTGGCATATCTAATATCCAATTAGACATCCTTTGATTCTCTAGATTCAAAAACCTACCCAACTAACGACAGTTGTTTCTGTTAATTGAACAAAAGCGCGGTTGATCAGAAAGAATCAGAGGCTTATTGTCTTAAATCGACATATTCTGAATGGCTTTATCCAGCTCCATGATGAGATCCTGATAGAGAGTAAACAACTTTCCCGAACTCGTCAAACCTGATTTGCAGGAAACAAACTCCAAGAGAAAAAACAGTGAAGAAATCCGAGTAATTCAGATGATAACCAACACAGAACTGAGAATCACAAAGCAAACTCTCGTAACAGAGAAAGAGTCAGAACTACCAAAAATCCGAGGAAGAAAACAACAATTTAGACCGGACCGAACACGTAAATATTTCTGGTAGAAGCTCCGTTCAGAATAGAACACCTGAGAGAAAAGTCTTTAGGCTCCAAATTAACTGGGACGACTATTGTTTTAACGGCTAGTTTCAGCTACTAAGAGAAAGAAGAGAGAGAAAAACTTTTTGTCAAACTCTTTTTGTGAACTCCTTTTCTTAGATGACAACACTTATGAGAAAAAAAAAAAAAAATTAGTTTTGA
>Ga0041059_1001116_pt1 | contig 21454 bp, 15 predicted proteins | sample AraColnosormetaG_FD_56232 | JGI IMG/M metagenome (GOLD analysis project Ga0041059, IMG submission 56232) | Arabidopsis roots microbial communities from North Carolina, USA - Col MF nosort | ecosystem: Host-associated > Plants > Roots > Unclassified | place: USA: North Carolina | collected... | reverse complement strand
AAACCACACTATCCAATAGCAGCCTTGTTGTATATGACTAATTCATTATGACACGAGTTTTTTTTTTTTTTTAATCCAGTTGTAATGTTAAGATGTTAGTAGAAGAAACTGAGGAAAACAGGGGAAATACCGAGATAATCTACATATATTTTCGTGGCAGACAAATTTTGGCCTGTATGTAGTAACAAATGATATTCGAGAATCTAGATGTTTATGTCTTGACATTATTGGAATCATAAAATAATTAACTATATGTTAACATAGATGTACAATAACAACATGATAAGCACTACTTCAATGACTACTTGTTTCATAAATCGAACAAGCACATGAGTCATGACTCACACGATAACAAATTAGACTTTTATTTGTTTACTGTTCCATGATTTAGACTTTAGTAAACATCACAAAAACAAAGATCCGAAGAGGTAATAGTTATGGTTTTTAGATGGAGTAAACAAACTTAGTCTCGTTCACACAAAGCACAAAAGCTTCAAGAACAATGGTGTACACAAACACAAACGTGCTAATGCTTGGGCTGCTAGAGAATCTATTGTTCTTTGCGGGGTAGAGCGGATTTTGGGTGCAAAACGAACAAATAAAAACTAAAATTCTATGTTTTTGTCCTTCCTCCACCCAAATCCGCCATATCTTTAGATCTATGTAAGATAAGTTTTATAAAAAATAAGACAAATACTGCTTAAATTTATCAAACCTAATATTCTCTTTATTCATTTTGGTAATAAGATCTTTTAGTTAAGAGCATAAAGATTAAGAAACTATGATTTAATACCTAACAAAAATTAATTCAACCATTGAAAACAAATACTGCAAAATTTAAATGGGCTTTGAGTACAACCAAGATCAATGATATCTCTTTCGACATGTGATCAATTATATCTTTGTCTACATGAGAGTTTCGATCAATTTGAGTGTTTTGCGATGTAACAGATGGATTGCTGCATATGATTTTCGTATTTGTTACTGATATTTCATAGATAAAAAGAAGATTATTTCCAAGCAAAAAAGTCACATAAAAATTTGACGGAAATGATGAATACGTTGAAGTACTTGACTAAGAAAACAGCGTATAACTTGCTTTATTGTTTTCTTTGTTACATAAACCATTAGTTGTATTTGTAGTCTTGTATATCTGATTCATATTAAAGGTTTTTAGATGTTAAATAAAAAAAAGAAACAAAGAGAGTAATCTTACGTAGATTTTGATAGCAATCAATATTAATTCCAAAGTTTAACGAATATGAAAACTGAAATTAAAAAAATTAATGGAGAAATGAAGCTCATTAATGGTACAGCTAAAAATTAAAATATTTTAGTACAAGTGGTTAGTGATTAGTTATATTGTCAGTTTGTCACTATTAGAAGTTAACAAATGATATTCGAGAATTTAGGGAGGTGTTATTAGTTTGTGATTTATATGAATTTTTACTGACTTGAAATGTTATAAAAAATCTTGTGTTATTCAATTAAGATTTTATAAGACTCGGTTAAAGTTTAGTGTTATTAGATTTTGATTTGTTAAAAGTATTATAAAATCTTAATTGAATAACACAAGATTCTTCGTAACATTTCAAGTCACTAAACCAATAACACCCCCTAAATCTCTTTCAAAGTCATAAACCAATAACACGTCCTAGATGTTTATGTCTTGACATTATTGGAATCATAAAATAATTAACTATAACTATATGTTAACATAGATGTACAATAACAACATGGTAAGCACTACTTCAATGACTACTTGATTCATAAATCGAACAAGCACATGACTCACACGGTAACCAATTAGACTTTTATTTGTTTACTGTTCCATGATCTAGACTTTAGTAAACATCACAAAAACAAAGATGCGAAGAGGTAATAGTTATGGTTTTTAGATGGAGTAAACAAACTTAGTCTCGGTCACACAAAGTCAAGAGCTTCAAGAACAATGGTGTACACAAACACAAACGTGCTAATGCTTGGGCTAGCTAGAAAATCTATTGTTCTTTGCGGGGTAGAGCGGGGTGAAGAACGAACAAATAAAAACTAAAATTATATGTTTTTGTCCTTCCTACACCCAAATCCGCTATATCTTTAGATCGTCTATGTTAAAGGGGTTTTATTAAATGAAACAAATACTGCTTAGATCAATCAAAGCTGTATCTATTTTGTTTTGTTTTGTCGTCTTATTACATCATCACTAGAAATATTTAATCTAATATGATAGTCACTCCCGCAACTCAAAACCACTACGAACGACTCTGCGTGCGGCATTCTATACCTCCGATAAACTTTGCACCATTGATCTACATTTTTTGGGAATCAAACCCTAGTATAAATGTATTAATGAACTCTTAGTTAACCATTGAACCAAATATTAATGAGATTTTTTAGTTAAAAGCAAAATTAAGAAACTATGATTTAATAGATAAAAAATAATAATTCAACCAATGAAAACAAGAAGGACATAATTTGAATAGTTATAATTATTAAACAAATATAAATTGAAATTGAAAAAAATCAAATAATTTAAAACGAACAAAAACTTTTAAAACTTCTTATAGTAAAAGAAAACAAAGGAAGTATATCTTATGGAGGTTTTCTATCAATATTAATTCCAAAATTTAAAGAACATCAAAAGTGAAATTGAAAAACTAATGGGGGAGATCAAGCTCATAAATGATGTACACCTAAAGAATTAAAAATTGACTATATTCTTACAAGTTATTAATGATTAAGTTATATTGTCAGTATGACAGTAAGTATCATACCCATAAAAATTATATTTATTGATAATGAAGAGTATACCAAGCAATTCAAAAGTCTAATATAATGATTAATGTTATTAAGCATTGTTGAGATTAACAAGAGAAGACTTTTGACTTTTGAGAGAGAAAGAAACACGAAAGAACCATAGCTTTGCGATTTCAGATCTAACCTTCTTCTTCTTCTTCTTCTTCTTCCAAATATCTTGTAGTATACGACCATGGCTTCTGAGGGAGTGTCACTACCGTTGATCCATGATCTGAAGAAAGGTGATTGCTCTGGACGCCTGAAATGTGTCGACCATGCTTGTGACTCTATCGTACACCCATTGCACCCCATTCACTCTCTTCGGCTTCTAACTAAACCAGGTCGTGACTGTGATTTATGTAAAAGGGAAATCAAAGGTCTAGGCTATCATTGTGAGACATGTGGATTTGACGTGGATTTATATTGTGCCATGTACCCACCGCCAGAGGTTATTGACATGTCCGAGACGCATCCCCACAAGCTCACCATCGTTAAGGAGCGGATCGAGTTCGATTGTGACGATAAATGTGGGAGGAATGTGAATTACATTTCCATGTGGATTGTGTATGGCACCCAACGGAGTTAAAACACCCTTTGGAGGTAAACCATCCTTACCATGCCTTACACCCTCTTAAGCTCTTAACTGCTAGATTTCCGGATTATTCTGATGGAAAATGTCGTCTTTGTGGAAGTAAGATTGATGATAGGTTGTTTTATCATTGTTCTTCTTGTAACTTCACCTTGGGTTTGTGTTGTGTTTTACGCCCACCACAACCGTCTCTTCTGAACTTGAAAGCTCATGATCACCAACTCACTCTTCTCCCAAGACTCGATTCTTTTACATGTAATGCTTGCGGGCTGAAGGGAGATCGAAGCCCTTACATATGTTTTCAATGTGGTTTCATGATCCATCAAGATTGTCTTGGCCCTCCACGCCTCATAAACATCAATCGGCATGATCACCGTGTTGTTCGCACTTCTGTTCTTGGTGTCGTGAACTCTGTATGTGGAGTATGTCGTCAGAAGGTGGACTGGACTTGTGGAGGTTTTTCTTGTCAGAGGTGCCCCGATTATGTCGCTCATTCGAAATGTGCTACCAGAGAAGATGTATGGAACGGAGAAGAACTCGAAGGAGTACCTGAAGAAATAGAAGATATAGAGCCATATGTGGTAATAGATGACAATACAATACAGCATTTCAGCCACAAAGAGCATTACCTAAGGCTCCACGATAATGGTCTTCTTTGTGACGACAACAAGCGGTGTAGGCCATGCACCCATCCCATCTGTCTCCAGTCCTTCTATGGTTGTATGGATTGTGACTTTATTCTCCACAAAAATTGCGCTGGATTTCTTAGAATGAAATGGCATGTGCTACACAATGAGCGTCTTACTTTAGTTACTACACGTGTAAAGACCACCGAGCTAGTTTACATACAATGTGTGTGCTCGGAAAATTTTTAGGGCTCATGCCAAAAAGCACATTAAGGCGTTGGAGCAGATCATATAAGGTTGTGCTCAATAATAGTGTATCTCGTCCATTTTGCAGCTGTTGTGAGTTGCGTTGCATTTTTCCTATCATCTTGAAGAGACTTGGAGCCTCACAAAAATACTGTTGCTCTCCTTATTGCGCTAATGCAATGAGTGTGAATTAAGATGTCTAGCGAGTGGGGTTTCCTTAAAGATTTCCTGTAACCATTTCTTTCACAAGTTCATTTCCATTATAAGTTGATTTCCTTAATGTATTATTTATCTAAGAATCTTGCAATTTTAGTTTGATACGATCTTGCTGTTTCAAATGCTTTCTGACATTCGTTTTCTACAAAATTTCACCTTGAAAATGAACAACACAATACTATCAGTCTTGCATTATCATGATTGTCAGCTTTTCGCTTCTTTCTCAACGTATTGTATAGTCTGTTTCAGGATCATTAGAAATAGTAAGAAAGTAAACCATTGTTGCAAGAAATCTTGGCAATGGCGTCTTCAAACAATTGTTGTTTCAGATTACTAACATAAAAACAGGGACTTCAGTTTTTATTAGGAACAGAGTTCCGATGTCTGAGAACCAGGACAGATGTTTTCTGCATAATTCATTTACAGTTAAAAACACATCTTGATTGATTCAACATGAAACCAAACACAGACTCCATTCATTATTATTCGCAGAATCTAGAGACCGAAATGAAAATGTTTTATCAACATGTACACACGTTTTAAGGCAAGCCAAGATTTGTGTCTTTCTTTTGAAAAGAAAAAAAAAAGAAATTAGATCTAAGAAACTTGCAATTTTAATTTGATATGATCAGCTGTTTCAAACAATTATGCCTTGTCTTTGGAATGAAGGATCTTTACTTACGCCGTTGTATTGAACATAATGCCAACTACTGGTTATTGCGCTATGTAATGCATATGAATCAAGATGTCCAGAGAGTGGGCTTTTCTTTTAGATTTCTTGTACCATTTCTTTTACATGTTCATTTCCATTATAATAAGTTGATTTCCTTCATGTATTATTTATCTATGAATGTTGCAATTTTGACTTTGACGATCTAGCTGTTTCAAACGTTAATATGAATATTAATTCCAAGATCTAGTGAATTAAAAAATAATTGAGATATCCAGCTCATAAAAAAATAGTTCAGAGTTTAAAAATGGATCCGAATCCAATGTTTTTAGATTTCTTTCATTTTCATTTTTTATATAAATAGTGCTAATTGATACGACTAAAGAATTAAAAATTGACTATTTTAAACTAGTGGTTCATTTTAATAAAATAATACTAATGATTGATATTGTAAAACTATTTTTCCGTTTACTTTTAAATAAGGTTTTGTGCTAACTCATCCATTTTGCAACTTTATTTTCTACCTCCAATAAATGCAGATTATTTTTATGAAGTCTAAAATAATACAAAATATGATCTTTATATATATATATATATTGTAAACGTTTTTACGGTTATATACATTAGATTTTTAAAATTTTGAAGGTAAAGTTAAATTCTTCTTCGCGAAAGTTTTAATTTAACATATTATTATCGATATTTTACAAAATTGTTGGTAACAAAAAAAAAGGCAAAAGAGGGTTATAATGCATATTATTTTATATTGTTAATGATTAATCTGTATTTGATGGAGGTAGAGGTTGAAGTTGCAAAAATGGATGAGGTATAGTGGTTTTTGCACAAAACCCTTAAAATACTTTAAAGATAATAATTTATTTTTTTGTATATCTAAGTTAAGTAATTGTAAATAAATATTAAACATTGTAACTAAAAATAAATAAATAAACATAATAAATAGAATGAATCATTTACTTGAGAGTTAGAAGATACATCAAAATGATAATCATAGAAAAAAACACCAAAACGATTGTTTATAAAATTAATTCAGTTGATGTAAATTATTAATTATTATAACTAACAAAATGCATGAAAAAACCGGCACGGTGCGGGTTTTGGGCCTAATTATTTTTTATTGTTAATGAAAGACCAATAAAACCAAAAGTCTAATAAAAAAATAATTTTGTAAGGGCATCGTTGAGGATTTGAGATTAACGCAGAGAAGACTTTTGAGAGAGAAAGGAGCTTAGCTTTGAGATTTCAGATCCAATCTTCTTTTTCATAAGAGCATCGTTGAAATTAAAGAGAGAAGACTTTTGAGAGAGAGAGAGAAACGTGAAAGAAACTTAGCTTTGAGATTTCATATCCAACTTCTTCTTCTTCAAAATCTCTTAGTAAACGACCATGGATTCTAAGGGAGTGTTAATGCCGTTGATCCACGAGCATCTTATGATGCCTTGGAAAAATCTGAAAAGAGGTCCTTGCTGTGGTTGCTGTGGACGCTTTGAAGCTATCAGTGATGGATACTACTGCAAAACCTGCGATTTTTTCGTCCGAAAAAATTGTGCTGACGAGCCCTCCGAATATATCAAGCATCCATCTCACCCCAAGCACACTCTTCAGCTGCTAAGACCTGAAAGACCTACTAATTTCTGCAATTTGTGTGGAAGGATGTGCCCAATATTCTATCGTTGTGATCTATGTGACTTCGACATGGATTTATACTGCTCAAAGTATCCACCACCAGAGGTTATTGACATTTCCAAGACGCATCACCACAGGCTTACCCTTCTCAAGAAGTGGATCAAGCAATGTATATGTGCTAAATGTTGCAAGATTATTGGTAATGAGTTTCCTTACAATTGTCATGAATGTGATTTATCCTTTCATGTGGATTGCGTATGGTATCCGCCCGAACTAGAACTCCGTTTAGAGGTAAACCATTCTTACCACTCTTTACACCCTCTTAAACTCTACGCAAAGGGTCAGTTACCGGATTATTCTGATGGGAAATGTCGTCTTTGCGCAAGAAAGATTGATGAAACATTTTTTTTCCATTGTTCTCCGTGTAACTTTACCTTGGACAAGGTTTGTGTTTTGCGCCCACCACAACAATCTCTTCTGAATTTGAAAGCTCATGATCACCAACTCACCCTTCTCCCAAAACTCGATTCTTTTACATGCAATGCTTGCGGGCTGAAGGGAGATCGTAGCCCTTACGTATGTTTTCAATGTGGTTTCATGATCCATCAAGACTGTCTTGGCCTTCCACGCCTCATCAACATTAACCGGCATGATCACCGTGTTTCTCGAACTTCTGTTCTTGGTGTTGTGAATTCTGTATGTGGAGTTTGTCGCAAAAAGGTGGACTGGTCTTATGGAGGTTTTTCTTGTCAGAGGTGTCATGGCTATGTTGTTCATTCAAAATGTGCTACTAGAAAAGATGTGTGGAATGGGAAAGAACTTGAAGGATTACCCGAAGAAACAGAAGATATAGAGCCATATGTGGTGATAGATGAAAACACAATACAACATTTTAGTCACAAAGAGCATTACCTAAGACTCAACGTTAATGGTGTTCTATGTGATGACAACAAGCGGTGCAAGGCATGCACCCATCCCATCTGTCTCCAGTCTTTCTACGGCTGTATGGATTGTAACTTCATTCTCCACCAAAACTGCGCTGGATTTCTTAGAATGAAATGGCATGTGCTACACAATGAACGTCTTACGTTGGTTACAAACAAGGATGAAGGCTTTAGGTGTTATGCTTGTGATAGATTGTCCAATGGTTTCAAGTACCAGCATGGGAATAAGGCATTCGATGTTCGGTGCATTTCAATTTCTGAGCCACATATCCATCCAAGTCATCCTAATCATCCCTTATATTACTTTCCATCAGACGAAGTACAATGGTGCACTGGTTGCAACATGGAGCAGGACTTTGTGCTTAGTTGCATTGAAGATAATTGTGGATTTTTATTATGCTTTGGATGCGCCACTTTACCACAAATGGTAAAGCATAGAGTTCATGATCATCCTCTCTCACTATGCTATGGCGAAAAGGCAAGTGGTAAATATTGGTGTGACATTTGTGAAAAAGAAACAAATCCACATACATGGTTCTATACGTGTAAAGATCATCAGGCTAGTTTGCATACAAAGTGTGTGCTTGGAGACCTTTCAAGTCTCATGCGAAGAAGCACAATAAAAATTGAGGGCACTTCATATGAGGTGGTGCTCAATAATAGTATATCTCGTCCATTTTGCAGCTGGTGTAAGATGCATTGTATTTTTCCTATCATCTTGAAGACACTTGGAGCCACGAATGAATACTCCTGCTCTCTTGAATGTGCAGAGTGTAGATATACAGACCGTTAAAGCCCAAAATGAAGCAAGATGTTTAGCGAGTCGAGGTTTTTCTTGTAATGTTATTTTTTTTCTTTCTTACGAGTTCATTTCCTTTATAAGTTGATTTCCTTAATGTATTAAATATCTAAGAATTTTCTGGCACCAAACTCCATATACAATGTGTGTGTTGTAACATATATCATATGAGGTGGTGCTCAATAATAGTTTATCTCGTCCATTTTGCATCTGGTGTGAGTTGCGTTGCATTTTTCCTATCATCTTGAAGATACTTGGACCCTCGGATGTTTAGCGAGTAGGCTTTTCTTTTAGATTTCTTGTACCATTTCTTTTACAAATTCATTTCCATTCTAAGAAGTTGATTTAATGGTACTTATGGCATGTATTAGTTATCTAAGAATCTTGGAATTTTAATTTGATATGATCAGCTGTTTCAAACGTGTTATGCCTTGTCTTTGGAATGAAGGATCTTACTTACGCCGTTGTATAGAACATTCTGCCATGCTACTGGTTATGGAGGTACCATTGAACGCTAATGTTTCAGATGGGATGCCATAGAAATTCACCCAACTGATCAAAGAGAACTTCTTAACTCAAGAATGTTGTGTCATCATCATTCCCACCAGTACTAAGATTGACATTTTTTGAAGAGCAAACTATAACCATGATAGACATTCAAGAAGATTCCCTAAGCATAATGTCAATGTGCATTCTGTTTCAGATCATTAGTAATAAAGTAAACCCTTGTTGCAAGAAGTCTTGGGCAATGGCGTCTTCAAAGCATACACATGACTGTTTCTTTCAGATCATCTGGTATTCAGAAACTACAATGCTTTGAAGACGCCATTGTAGCAAGTTCTGTGTGTAGACGAAGTAGCACGTTGTCGTCCACGTAACCAATCCCTTCACCAGAAAACAAAACAAAAAGAAACAGAGTATTCATGTGTATGTTTTTGTTTGAATATGTCTGTATAAACACTTATTACCTGGCCAAAGATCTCTATGTTTGCTTCTGGATATATAGTACCACAGATGGAAGAATCTGTTAAGCCAGGTTATGACAATCTTTAGACTGACTTCTGATAAAAAACAAAGAGATGGTTGTTGAAGCGCGCAGTTTACTTACTGCATTATGAAGATTTCGGCTAAAGGACAGGCGACACCAAGGAGAGTGGCAATGGTGAAGCCAATCCAAGTTTATCCAAAGAGAACCAAATAAATTCTGCTAAGGCAAATAGAATGTAAGCTTCTATGTTGTCTGAAACTCCAGCTTTGTAGATTTCAGAACTTAGCTCTAAGAACAACACCAGTGCTCTGTTTCATTCACCAAACCATATAGAGTTTCACTTCCACTGTCCCCAAAATAGTTATACTTCTACACAACAATACATACTCACAAGAGCGAAATTATGGTTTTGTCACAGGTTGCAACGTGGAGGCTTTATAGAGGTTCTATCATCCAAGAGGAGTTGTAGTAAACATACTGTACAGTAAAATAAGCCAAGCAAGAACGGGACCTGAAAAAACACACCTTACAAGATCAAAAACAGAATGTTTTTATGAAGGATTCTTAAAGTTGTGGATTTTAATCTTACCCAGATGTTTGTATGAAGAGGACCGATTTGAAAAGCTCCGTTTTGGTAAACAACGAGATCAACACGTGAGTCAGTGGAGACCATCGAGAAGAGGACCCACGAAGAAGCCTGAACCAAAAAGCGAGAGGTTTACTGGGACGATCCATGATTTTCCGGTGCCAGTTTTGCTCTGCCTCCTCTGGCTCAAGCAGACGATTTTTCAAACCGGTGACCGGTTTTGCCCATTTTGTTTTAATGGTCTTATGAGAGTCGTTGAAGGAGGAGATATCGCTAAGACTAACATCTTCCAACCAATATCATCCATACAAAAAAAAATGAAGGACCTGTTTAAATAAACAAACCGAATTGAACTGACTCTAACCGAAATGAAATTTCTCAAACCGAAACATAACCAAAACTAAACCGATATCTCAGAAGGTACATGAATGCCTTGGTATAAGAAAACGAGTGGGAGTTTTCTTATTGAGATTTTCTATCAATATTAATTCCAAAATTTAACGTACATCAAAAGTGAAGTTGAAAAAATAATGGGGGAGATGAAGCTCATAAATGGATCATGCCGATTGGTATACATCTAAAGAATTAAAAATTGACTATTTATTACAAGTGGTTAATGATGATTAGTTATATTGTCACTATCATAAAACTATATTCATTGTTAATGAAAGACCAAACAATTCAAAAGTTTAATATAATGATTAATATTACAAGAGCATCGTTGAGATTATCGAGAGAAGACTTTTGAGTTTTGAGAGAGAAAGAAACGTGAAAGGAGCATAGCTTTGCGATTTCAGATCCAACCTCTTATTCTTCCAAATCTCGTAGTATACGACCATGGATTCTAAGGGAGTGGTGTCACTACCGTTGATCCATAACCATCAAATGATGCCTTGGAATGACCTGAGGAAAGGTGATTGTTGTGGTCACTTTGAAGCTATCAGCGATGGCTACTATTGCAAAAGATGTGATTTTTTCGTCCACAAGACATGTGGTGACGGTGTCTCCGAATATATCGAGCATCCATCTCACCCCAATCACACTCTTGAGCTTTGTAGTAACTTACGTTTTCACTGTGATTTATGTGGAAGGCGCACCAATTACCTATCCTATTATTGTGAGATCTGTGGCTTTATCGTGGATCTACACTGTGCCATGTACCCACCGCCAGAGTTTATTGAAAATTCCGAGAGGCATCACCACAAGCTCACCCTTCTCAAGGAGCGGATCGCGGCGTTCGATTGTGATGCTAAATGTGGAAAGATTAGTGGTAATGAATTTGCTTACAAATGTCAAGAGTGTGATTTAACCTTCCATGTGGATTGCGTATGGCATCCGTCAGAGGTATATCACCCTTTAGAGGTAAACCACTCTTACCACCCCTCGCACCCTCTTAAGCTCCACACAGGTCAACGACCGGACTATTCTGATGGAGCATGTCGTCTTTGCGCAAGAAAGATTGATGATAGATATTTTTATCATTGTTCTTCTTGCAACTTCACCTTGGATATGCGTTGTGTTCTACATCCACCACAACAATCTCTTCTGAATTTGAAAGCTCATGATCACCAACTCACCCTTCTCCCAAGACTTGATTCTTTTACATGTAATGCTTGCGGGCTGAAGGGAGATCGAAGCCCTTACGTGTGTTTTCAATGTGGTTTCATGATCCATCAAGACTGTCTTTCCCTTCCACGCCTCATAAACATTAATCGGCATGATCACCGTGTTTCGCGAACTTCTGTTCTTGGTGTTGTGAATTCTGTGTGTGAAGTTTGTCACCGGAAGGTGGATTGGACTTGTGGAGGTTTTTCTTGTCAGAGGTGCTCCGGCTACGTCGTTCATTCAAAATGTGCTACCAACAAAGATGTGTGGAACGGGAAAGAACTCGAAGGAGTACCTGAAGAAACAGAAGATATCAAACCATTTGTGGTAATAGACAACAACACAATACAACATTTCAGCCACAAAAAACATTACCTAAGACTCCACGTTAATGGTGTTCTTTGTGACGACAAGAAGCGGTGCAGAGCATGCACTCATCCCATATGTCTCCAATCTTTCTACGGCTGTATGGATTGTGACTTCATTCTCCACCAAAACTGCGCTGGATTTCCTAGAAAGAGATGGCATGTGCTACACAATGAACGTCTTACTCTAGTTTCATACGAGTATGATTTCTTTCAGTGTCAAGCTTGTAATAGATTTTCCAATGGTTTCAGTTACCAGTATTCGGGCATTACATTCGATGTTGGGTGCGGTTCAATCTCTGAGCCGTTTGTCCATCCAAGTCATCCCGATCATCCCTTATATTACACTTTACTAGATGAAGAGACTAAGAGTAGTTGCAATGGCTGCAATAAGAGTTCTTATTCTGTGCTAAGGTGCATTGAAGACGATTGCAGATTTGCCATATGCTTCAAATGCGCCACTTTTCCACAAGTGGTAAAGCATAGAGTTGACGATCATCCTCTCTCACTATGCTTTGACAAAGAGGCTAGTGGTAAATACTGGTGTGACATTTGTGAAAAAGAAACCAATCCAGAGACATGGTTCTACACATGTAAAGATTACCGGGCTAGTTTGCATATAAAGTGTGTGCTCGGAGACTTTTCATGGCTCATGCCAGGAAGCACGATAGATCTTAGCGAATTATCTAAGGTGGTACTCAATAATAGTATATCGCGTCCATTTTGCAGCGGGTGTAAGATGCATTGCATTTTTCCTATCATCTTGAAGATAGTTGGAACCTCAGATAAGTACTTTTGCTCTATTGAATGCGCCTTTGGATAGATGTCAAGCGAGTGGGGTGAAGGTATACCCTTAAAGCCCAAAATGTCTAGGGAGTGGGGGTTTCTTTTAGATATCTTGTACCATTTCTTCTACAAGTTCATTTCCATTATAAGTTGATTTCGTTGATGTATTATTTATATAAGAATCTTGCAATTTTAATTTGATATGATCCAGCTATTTCAAACGTGTTATGCCTTTCGTTTCTACAAAATCTCACATTAAAAATGAAGAACACAATACTATCAGTCTTGTCTGCTTTTACATTTAGATCTTATGACCAAAAGCGTCTTCATTAAATCTAGATATATGCATATAAATCTAGATAGATTAGGTTATATTGTGCTTCCATTAGAAGCAATTCTCCTTTACACTGGAAAACGGTTGTTGTCTTTTCAAATATTGGTTTCAGTAACATTCTTATAGACTTTAAGAAGTTTCTTCAATTTACAAGTGTTTCCAGAGGCTCTTGAGTTATGAGACATTTGGCCTTGTCAAAAGAGAGAAGAAAAATGAGAAATGATGTTGCTAGAGGAGCAGACAAAGAACTACTAACAAACAACACTAGTAGTACTAGGCACTTTTGGTTACTTGAAATCATTATGAAACAAAGTAAAAGAAGTATCGTTGTCGCAAGAAGTCTTGGACAACGGCGTCTTCAAAGCATTGTTGTTTGAGAATCTACATATATATTTTTGCAGCCATTCTGTGAAATAAATCTTCAAGTTGGGACTTATTTACAGTGGCTGCCACTGATATTTAATAATTATTTTTGATAATTAGAAAGTAAATCTTCGAATTAAATATTTGCATTTAACTACCTTCCCAAAATCTCTCCGCATTAACTATACGATTAGTTACTAAAGTAAAACTTCTAAAATAATTAATATGATTTAAACACTACAAAATTATCATTTTTGATATTGCTTTTTTTCATGATTATAACAATTCGATTATAAGCCGCAAACCATAGAGATATTTGATAGCAATTAATTACTACAAAATTACAAAATATTTAAACAATGATTCATAAACATATCATAAATAAAATCAACATTAATAAAATAAATAAATTTTTTTACGGGACGGGTTGGCGGTACGGGTTTGGCAGGACGTTACTTAATAACAATTGTAAACTATAAAATAAAAATATTTAATAGATAGATACAATTTGCAAATTTTTATATATACTAACTTTAAAAAAAAATTGTGATTAAAATCTAGTACCACAATAAAAACAGGGACTTCGGCTTTTATTAGGAACAGAGTTTCGATGTCTGAGAACCAGGACAGATGTTTCTGCATAATTCATGTACAGTTAAAAACACATCTTGATCGATTCAACATGAAACCAAACACAGACTCCATTCATTATTATTCGCAGAATCTAGAGACCGAAATGAAAAAAAAAAAAACCATTCTTGAGCTCTGTTTGTTCCTAAGACGGTGAAAGCATATCACCAGTCATCTTCTCTGCTTTCTCCCCACGCTCACCTGAAAATGTTTTATCAACATGTACACACGTTTTAAGGCAAGCCAAGATCTGTGTCTTTCTTTTAAAAAGAATATGGCTTTTGAAGTTTTTACCTGTCCTAACTCTTATGACATCTGACACAGGCAAAACTGTATATAACCAAACAAGAAACAATCACAATCTGAGTAATTTCATTTTGCATTTACAATTTGAGGTATCAAACATAAATCTGATTGTGAAAAGAGTAACAAGAAAACTTTTTGTGTTACCAAAAATCTTGCCATCACCAATCTCTCCTGTCCTTGCTCCTTCAATTATTGTGTTGATTACAGATTCCACCTGCAACAAGAAAAAAAAAAGTAATGGCTCAAACTCGAATTTCGCTTATGAAGTATCGATTTTTTTAACCATATACGTACTTGGTCTTTCTTAACAACGATTTCCATCTTAACTTTAGCAACAAATTTGTCTTCCGAGAACTCAGAGCCTGCAAATGCAACAATGTGTATAGAAAAGTCATGAACACATTTTGACAATAAGAAGAATCATCAAACCAATTCTTGAATTCACGGACGTACCACCGTGTCTCTCGGTAGAACCTCCTTGTGCACCAAACCCTCTCACATCAGAAACAGTAACACCTCGAATCCCGATTTTCAGTAAAGCCTATTTATTTATGAAACAGAGAAACTCAAGATTTAGTTTTGGATTTTTCAAAAGTGTAATAATCATCTCTATATACTAAGGAAGTAACAAGTACCATCTACAATAACTATGAGAACCATAAACCCTTCAATTCAAATTCACATTTCAAACACTAGAGAAACGAAGATTTGACCAGTCCTGTCGAGTTCACTGACATTATTTGATTTTCGCATGCATCGATAAGAACTACTACTCTTACTTATTTCTCAAAATTCTGTTTTATAGTATTCAAAATCCACATTTAAAACACTATAGACTCTTCATGGATAACAAGTAATAATGGAAACCTCAAGTGATTAGCAAAGTTCAAATCTTTTCACATATCAAAGTTGAGAACAAGGAAAATCTTACCGATGAAACTTGCTGGATTCTCCATGGTCTTTATCAGTCCAACATTCATACATGAACAGAGAAGAAACAAGCAACATTGTCACAATTATGAGCTTTGATTGGTACATCAAAACAAAAATTAGAAGCTTACCTGACAATTGCTTCCACCTTGTAAAATTTCGAGTCTGGAATATAATCTAACAAAATATGAAAAGAGAAATGCTATGAACACACAAAAGAAACCAAATTGATCGAAAAAAGGATCAGAGACTCATTACTGTTGGCTTACCAGAAGATATTTGGGCACTAACGACAGGTAAAACACGACTGTTATTACTCGGTGACTTTGTGACCAAATCGAGGCAAGATGGTCGGGAATGTCTGAATCCAGAACAAATCGAAATGCAATCAGAGAAAGCAATGTTCTTTCGATCAGAATAGAAACCGAGAGAAGTTATTGAGATGGGTTTCGTCATTGACGCCGCCATGATTCTAGTTTTTTTTTTAACACAACTTTCAGAGTTTCCTCTTTACCAACTGATTTCGACCATCGAAAGCGACGACGAAGGAGGTAATTATTGGAAGTGGAACTTCGAAGTTGACGACGAGTCGGTTTAGCTAATAAAACCGGTTTAGTACAGAAATTGATTTCCGGTTTAGATCGGTTTAGTGAAGTGGCTCTGATGGAATGGAATCGAATCAAGTCTGCTTTAAAGTTACGATTTTTCGATCTCACACTGGTTAAGGTGAAACAAAAATGGCTGAGGAAGAGTTCATATACAGAATCAGTACGGAACAAGAATGGGAAGAGTTTAAGAAGAATGGATCTTCTTATGGTGCAGAGATTGATAAATCAACTTGTTATTATCATCTCAGCAAACTTGATCAGGTCTTTCTCTCTTCCCATAAAGATCTCAACTTTTTCATTTGGGTGATGAAGATTCTCGAAAATTTTCTCATTTTCTTAGGCAATTTGGTTTGAACTTGTGAAAAATCATTACTTTTATGTAGATTTTTACTGCTTTTGTGATGAAATCGATTCTCTGATTTCTAGGTACAATTGACATTGAAGAACTTTTTCGTGGATGTGAAGGAGTATCTTTACCTTCTTCAAGTCGATCCTAAGAAGGTTGACTTTTACCTTTAACTTGAAACATATGTGGATAGAAAATTTATGATCATTTTTGTGTTAGGGATCCTCTAGTTTGGTGAGTGGTTGATTTGGTAAATGTTAGTTTATTGCGTGATTAGCTCCATGTTTAAGTAGAGGAGCAGTTAGCTAAAGTGGGTATGAGTTAGCTAGAGTTGGTTATGTGTGGTTTGTGCTAAAGTTTAGTGTTATTTTGTACACTTGAAAACAAAATGGGTTTCAAACATTTTTCTTACCAAGCTGCAATTGTGGATAAACACAATCTAAGTAGCAGAACCATGATCTTAGGATGGTCATGGACATTGATGTAAAGTTCTTACAAAATTGTCATTTGAATCGTTATGCTACGTTGATGTTTTGGATACATTTTAGTGCTAAGAAGAGATTGACATTTTTGTTTTTGTTTGATGTGCTTTATTTGGCAGCTTGGAGATGGATTAATCTATGAAGCTGTGGATGAAGTAAATAGCTTCCCTCACTTCTATGGTCCAGACAAAACCTTCGTTCCTCTTCCTCTAGATTCTGTCGTCAAAGCTGAGAAGCTAACATTCATCAATGGAAATTTCACATGCAGCTTCTTGACTTGATGATTCACTGCTTTAAGTTTAATTGCAATGTCACTCTTTTAATAATGTAATTAAGAAAGTTTTTTTCTTCTTATTCACGAAACAGAACCAAAAAACAAAGTGTATTATTACAATGCAAGATTAAGATCTAAACCATTATCTTTTCTCATCACCTTCTCAACTTCTTCTTCTCCTTCATCATCATCTTCTTCTTCTTCATCATCTTCTTCTTCTTCTTCTTCTTGCTTCTCTTCTTCTTGGTTCTTGGTGGAGATAATCGAATTCGATGGCTTTAGGTTTAAGTCCATACAGTGAGAAAAATCTTCAGCACGGAATACAGGAACAATGCTGTAGTCGGATCTCTTGGTCGGCATCGAAGCAACGTCGCCAGAATCTTGAGTTAAGTATTGTCGTCTTCGTTTCTTAGCATCCTGGTAGTTTTTAATGAGATTGAAGAACATGTCCATCTTCTTGTTCTCCAACTCTTCTTCTTCGTCTTCATCGATCTCGTTGATCCTTTTGTTCTCTGTTTTTTCTTCTTCTTGGTTCATTATCTCTTTTCGATGGTGAAGAAGAAGAAGAAGAAAGTTTTGTTTTTCTTTCTTTTGTTTTTGGAATTTAGGGTTTTTAGGAGAAATGTATATTGAGGGGAGTGGTGAAAGATAATGGTATTAGAAAAGACTAAATTGCCACTTATAACCTCCAATTTATTTTTCTATATCTAGTTTATTTGTATTTCAATTAAAAAATGTGTTCTAGAAAAGAACATATAGTTTTAATTAGATTTCTAAGTGAAACCAAAATCCACAAACCAATACATTATTAAATTCCCTTAAATAAAGAATAAAACCATACATTTTTCAATTTAAATTAATCATATATCAAAGTTAATAACTCTTTACTCCATAATTTCTGTTCATCGTGGAAAACGTGACCAGGGGTAAGAAAGTAAAAAGATTATTCCTAGTCGAATTTCATTGTTTCTTTCTTTGGGTCTTAAAAAAAGACTGACCAACTTAAATTATTGACAAATGTGTTTACTTTTCGTTTTTGTTCACAAGGCTTGTCTAGAAATATTTATTCAACGTAACCATATTGTATGCTATTCTTTGTTATTGGCCGTTGGATTTGTGTCAAATCCGAAGTCGCAAACTTTTATCGAATTTAATGATGGAGACCGAATTGGAAAATGCTCATTCTTGCTTTGAATATTTTAACAATCCAAAACGTGAATGTTGCGCGGAAAGTGAAACAATAAAAGTATTATAAAAAGAAAAGACAAAACGCATTTTCTTTGATAACCAAAAAAAGAAAAACTTTATAACCAGGTCAAAGAAGACATTACTAACTGCAATGAAAATAATTTGATTTCAGTGATTTCACTCAATAACTAATCAGTCATGGGTTTGAATAAAGGCCCAAATCTGTTCTCGCTTGTGTTCTTTGTCAAGATCCTTTGGAATCACGTAACCATTTGTTCTTCACTTGTTCATACTCAACGGAGGTTTGGTGGGTCCTCACTGGGATTCTATCATTAAGATAATCACAGACACATACATCTCTCGATAAAGAATGCTTGTTCTTGACGAGATATGCCTTTCAGCTTGTAGTACATTCACTATGGAAAGAAAGAAACCGCCATAGACATGGAGAAGCATCTATTCTATCATCTCAACTCATCCAAAGAATCGATAAGCAAACTCGAAACATAGTCTCATCCATTAGAGAACAAGGGGACGGGAGATACGACGGTTGTATGGCGAGGTGGTTTTGCTCAAGATAACAAACCCACAATCTGTTTATTTCAATCTCTACTTTCAACATATATATTATATATTAATCAAACGTTGCATCTGATGTAACCAAATTTTTCGAATAAATTTTACATTTTATTCAAACAATAAAAATAAAAGGAGAAATGAAGTTTAAAAGCCCTTAAGTTACTAAATCCAAAAGCGTTTGATTTTTGGAATTTTAGATCTTGGATATTTTTAATTAAGTTTGTATAGTTTTTCAAATAAATCCATTAAGTTAAAAACTTTATACAAAAATAACTCTCTTATTCATCCACTAATCAAATCACGGTGATCCACACCTCCCTGAAAGACCACTTAACAACGATGTCGAAGGATTCGATTTGAGACACGAGATCAAAGGTACAGAGAACTCATCCGTGATCCCATACGCATTCCAACAGAACGGACCCACAACAATATCTTCTTTTGAAGGTAACAATTCGATATTCGAAAGTGTTAAGTTTGTGCACGGGACATTGTTGCTGCATCCAAAATGCATTGGGGGACTACGAATATCGTATGTGCCTTTTATACTTTGATATACTATATCATTCACAAAAACCGCTGATGTTTTGTTAGCACAACTTTTAGTCGTGCAATAGTATTGATCGATGATTATCGGATTCCGGACAGTATCTACATGGATATTGTCAAACGTTACACCCGAAACGGACCCTGATCCACCTTGCCATGTCTTGATTCGTACTCCATTTTCGGAAAATTTTATGAACGAGTCTCTAACCGTAACGTTGGAGACACACGCATGTGAGTTTTTTTCTCCCAAACTTCCAATGCTACAAATCACAAGATTATGTTAATACCGAATATATTACGAAATGTTAAAAACTAAATCATAAACCATGAGTCGTTTTTTACCTAATTCCATGCCCTCCTGGTCCACAAGTGATATTTCGTATATCGATATCGTATGCTCCGGGTCCTATGGAGACACAATCATCTCCTAGCAAAAAATTTCAAGAATCTTGAGTTTGTTTACACTCTAATTAAATACATTCAAAATGGACTCCTTATCATATATCTTGAATGAATCTTGTTTTTTTTTTCTTTTAAATTATGTCGAAAATGTAAAATACTTGTTTAAATAAGTTCAAACCAAATATGTATGTCTCATTTTTCATTAACGAATCACTAGCTTGTGCGAAAGTTTATCTACATCATCAAAATATTTGAATATGTTAATAAAATCCAAGTTTTGTTAATGAACATGCATGTTCGATGCATGTTCGAAGTTGTGCCTTTTTTTCCATTGCAATTTAACTTCCATTTGTTATGTAATGTATATAGACAATTATTAGACGTGTATGTCGAATGTATACCGTTGGAGATAACGGAGTTGTAAATCTCAACGGAGTTGGAGTTCTCAATGTGGATACCGTCGGTGTTGGGACTAGCCGGCGGAGATATGATTCGAAGGGAGTTGATGTGAACTACGTGACATCCATCTAATTTGAGGTGAACCTGAGGGCTGTTTTTTATACTTAGGCCTTTCACAATTACATTCGAGCTCATGAAGAACCTTAAAGCCTAACCTCACCAAAACCATTGAACATTATTCAACATTAAATATGAATAATAAGGGTAAGAAACATATAATCTTTTAAATGTTTGGTTTTACTTACGGCGGGGCTTTCACATGGACCAGCAAGTTTAGTTTTGTTGACATTCTGCTTGAACATATTATCATAATATTACATAGTAAATATTTTGATTTCAAATAGTCATATGACTTATATAAACCACACATTACATTATCGAATCTTTCACTTTTTAGATTATGATTAATTTGAAAATGTGTACTAGCTAGTGAGTATTTAATTACCTGATGAGGTTTGCAGGGAAGATCCCACCAATTTTGTCCACGACCGTCGATAACTCCGGCGCCTTGTAGAGCCATTCCGTTGATTCTATAAAAGGCGAGCCATTGTCTTTTGTTTAAACTGCTTGGCCACGACTTTGGTCCATCCCGTGGCACGATGGTCCCATCAACCTTTATTGTTTTTAAAAAAAAATCAATAGCAAATAAACCATTAGACCCAATTATCCAAAAGTTTGATATTCATGTAGAAATTAAATAAGTTTATTAGTAACTGGTACTTGGAAGTATTGGTAAGAGCGACAAGGACCAGTGAAAATAGTGGAACGGATCATGAAAGTGAAACCGTAAGGCACATGCAAGACGGAGGCAGTATTGTTTTTGTTGTTGCTACAAGCTGAATCCCAAGCTGTCTTGAACGACACAGTGTCATCTGCGACACCATTACCGACCGCACCGTATTTCCTCACGTCGTAAACTACTTCGTGGTCGAGATCTTGGGACCGAGATGGAGATTTCGACGGGTCGTTAGGGTTTGGAGAGGGAGAAGGAGGCTGAGACGCTTGATGATGTAGCCTTGCTTCAGTTCCATAGGATAAGAGAGAAAATGTTATAATGAGAATTAATGTAGTGATACATAGAATCGGATCACGAGAAAGTTTCAACATTTTGAGTTTAGGTTTTTTTTTTTTTTTTTTTTTTTNTATG
>Ga0041059_1001115_pt1 | contig 21457 bp, 21 predicted proteins | sample AraColnosormetaG_FD_56232 | JGI IMG/M metagenome (GOLD analysis project Ga0041059, IMG submission 56232) | Arabidopsis roots microbial communities from North Carolina, USA - Col MF nosort | ecosystem: Host-associated > Plants > Roots > Unclassified | place: USA: North Carolina | collected... | reverse complement strand
AAAAAAAAAAAAAAAAAACATATCATTTCAAAAATTTAAGATAAACCGATGATTTAAAAAATAATACCCACCCGATGATTTTGAATTTATGATGATAGTGTTTTTGACTTTTGAGTTTTGATTGCCTCCAAAAGAATTCGGATTTTGGTAAACCAGGGCTAGAAAAATGAACCAAATTAGAAAAAGTGGTTCGGTTCAAGTTTACCATGGTTTCGGTTTGTTTGGTTAGAACCGAAGACTTTTTAGATTCTCAGTGTAATTTCACTTTCAGCTTCACACATCCACTCATCATCATTGATCGAGATCTCTCCGGCGACAAAAACACAGCGAGCGACTGACGAAAATTAAACACTTCGCCGTCACAGACACTCTCTCTATATATATAATCTCCGGCGATGGAGAGTTTCGCTCTTCACTCTCTCTCCACCACCGCCACTTCCACCTTACTCTCCCATCATCATCATCACCATCCCTCACGTCTCTCTCTTCTCCGTCGTACCTCTTCGAGATCTCCGCCTTCAACAATCTCCCTCCGATCTCTCTCCGTTCAACCTCTCTCCTTCCCTCTTCTCAAACCAATTCCTCGATTCTCCACACGAATCGCCGCCGCACCGCAAGACAACGCTCCTCCTCCTCCTCCCCCATCTCCGTCTCCGTCTCCGTCTCCTCAAGGAGCGAAACTCATCCCTCTGATTCTCTCAATCTCCGTCGGCCTAATCCTCCGATTCGCTGTTCCTGTACCAGAAGGAGTCACACCACAAGGCTGGCAATTACTCTCAATCTTCCTCTCAACAATCGCTGGTCTCGTCCTTAGTCCTCTCCCAGTCGGAGCTTGGGCTTTCATTGGTCTCACCGCTTCAATCGTCACCAAAACGCTTTCTTTCTCCGCCGCTTTCTCAGCTTTCACAAGCGAGGTTATCTGGTTGATCGTTATCTCTTTCTTCTTCGCTCGTGGATTCGTCAAAACAGGTCTTGGTGATAGAATCGCTACTTACTTTGTCAAATGGCTTGGGAAGAGTACTTTAGGTCTATCTTATGGTCTCACGCTTAGTGAGGCTTTAATTGCTCCTGCGATGCCTAGTACTACTGCTAGAGCTGGTGGCATTTTCTTGCCCATCATCAAGTCTCTATCGCTCTCGGCTGGAAGTAAACCGAATGATTCTTCTTCGAGGAAACTAGGCTCTTACTTGATTCAATCTCAATTCCAGGTTACTTCTTTGTTTTATGTCCTTTGATTCATGATTTGGCTCCAATTATTAGTTAGTAGTGTGATCCTGAGAAACAAAGTTTGAACTTTGCATCAATTTGTGTCTTAATCTGAGGGCTGCTTTGATGTTTCTACCTCAAATGCAGAATCTTTCATTTTTCTTATAGGTTGCTTTCTAGTTTAGATGAAAGATTCTTTCTTGTTGTTTGTATTTGACTTGAGAGACTTTTGAAGTTTTCGAATTTTGTTCTGCTTCTCTAATTTTGTTCTGATCTTTGACAGTGCGCCGGAAACTCTAGTGCGCTTTTCTTGACTGCTGCAGCTCAAAATTTGCTGTGTCTCAAGTTAGCAGAGGAGCTTGGAGTAGTGATCTCAAACCCGTGGGTTTCTTGGTTTAAGGCTGCTAGTCTACCTGCAATCATATCACTTCTTTGTACTCCACTTATCCTCTATAAGCTTTATCCTCCAGAAACAAAGGACACACCTGAGGCTCCAGGTATTGCTGCAACGAAACTCAAGCAAATGGGCCCTGTCACTAAAAACGAATGGATCATGGTCGGTACAATGCTTCTTGCTGTCACTCTTTGGATCTGCGGGTAAGTCTTAGATCACTTTCATGTTTTGTATCATACCGTTGATTAAAAAAATCTGAGTATTCCATGGGTTTAATATTATATGCAGAGAGACTCTGGGAATACCAAGTGTTGTAGCTGCCATGATCGGTCTCTCCATACTTCTTGTGCTAGGTGTCCTTAATTGGGACGATTGCCTAAGCGAAAAATCGGCATGGGACACATTAGCTTGGTTTGCTGTCTTGGTGGGAATGGCAGGACAGCTTACAAACCTCGGTGTTGTAACGTGGATGTCTGATTGTGTAGCTAAAGTTCTACAATCTCTCTCCTTGAGTTGGCCTGCTGCGTTTGGACTTCTTCAAGCAGCCTACTTCTTCATTCACTACCTTTTCGCAAGCCAAACCGGTCATGTTGGAGCTCTCTTCTCAGCTTTCCTTGCTATGCATATAGCAGCAGGTGTTCCAGGAATTCTAGCTGCACTTGCTTTAGCATACAACACCAATCTTTTTGGTGCTTTGACTCATTACAGTAGCGGTCAAGCCGCTGTCTACTATGGAGGTATTCCCATTGATTGATGAACATGATAGAGCTCTCTCTTTATAGCTAAGTCTCTTTAACTTTTGCGTTTGCTTGTGTTTCTTTTTGCAGCGGGTTATGTTGATCTGCCTGATGTATTCAAGATTGGATTCGTGATGGCGACGATTAATGCGATAATCTGGGGAGTAGTTGGGACTTTCTGGTGGAAATTTTTGGGTCTCTACTAAGAGCTCCTCAGAAGAAAGTTGTTCTTGAAGAAGCTTTGCAAAGTCCGGTACAATTCTTTTGTTGATCATTCGGTTTTGAGGCTTCATTTTTTTCTACTTGCAATTAGAGAATCAGACAATTCTTTGTCAAATAGATATACAGAAGATCTATCTCGATTTGTTCTCTTTATGAAATATCGTGTTTCTTTTTCGGAGAAAGAGTAAGATACATGATGAAAATCTGTTTTGGGGGCGTTTTTGTTAAAACGAAAATGTCTGGGTAATAAAAAACAGAGAAAATAGTCATAAAAAAGGAGTGAATCTTCAAATTACCTATTACAGAAGGACTGATTTTCAAATTTCGAGAGCAACGAACATGAAGCTAAACGCAAAATAAGTTAGCGCCACAAGCATCACTCTCATTAATTGTGCTTTGATGATATGATGTTTTTATGGTACAATCCCCACCGTTTTGTTGTTTTGTTATTCAACAATGTCTATAGAATATGTTATAAAAACTTGAAAAATAACTTCACAAGGGAAATCCTACAAAAAAATTATAAAATAAATCAGCTTATTTGACAAATTTGAAATAAACTTAAGGATAAATATCGGATTAACGACTAGGATTCTTGTCACTTTTTCTTAAGATATATATTTTGATATATGGTATTTCATGTTCACCATCATTATCTTGATTATGATCATTATCAACATTTATGATCTCAGAAACTAAACAAGTCTTCAAACAATCATGAAAATCAAGAGAGAGTATTTATAGTAAACAAACGATCATGAGTTTTTACTTGATTCAGTAAATAATTCTGAATTTTCGAAAAGATAACACATACTGTAATTTGGTAATTTCGTTTTATGGTCATACAAAATACAAACAAGTTAATCCAAATGTGAAAATTTTGAATACTTCTTAATTTTAAAGTTTTAGCTAAATTATCTTTTAATTAGTAAAATATGAATAATGGGGAAAATAAGAATAACGTTTTTATTTAACTTTTTTTTATAAAGACAACAAACAGAGAGTTTCGCTCCTCCGGTGAGAAAGTAACACTTTGATATCGGAGAACACACACTCTCTCTCCCGGGATGGAGAGTTTGGCTCTCCGTTCAATCTCACTCTCAGCCTCCTATCTATCTCTCCATCGATCTTCCTCCAAATCATTTGCGTTACTTCCACCGTCGATTTCCGTACACACATCCCCAACACTCCGATCACTCTCCATCTCTTCCCCTCGATTCACTCTACGCGCCACCGCCTCTTCCTTGCCGGAGGAACAAAACAAACCTCAACCTCCCCCTCCTTCTCCGCCGCAGCCGCAAGGAGCGAAGCTAATTCCTCTCGCGATCTCCGTCTCAATCGGCCTCATAGTCAGATTCTTAATCCCAAGACCAGAACAAGTAACCTCACAAGGATGGCAATTACTCTCAATCTTCCTCTTCACCATCTCAGGTCTCGTCCTTGGTCCTCTCCCTGTAGGCGCTTGGGCTTTCATTGGCTTAACCGCTTCAATCGTCACCAAAACGCTTCCTTTCTCAACCGCTTTCGCCGCTTTTACCAATGAGCTCATTTGGTTAATCGCTATTTCTTTCTTCTTCGCTCGTGGATTCATCAAAACTGGTCTTGGCGACAGAATCGCTACTTATTTCGTCAAGTGGCTGGGGAAAAGCACTCTTGGTCTCTCTTATGGTCTTGCGTTCTGTGAAACGCTTATGGGTTTGATTATGCCGTCTACCATGGCTAGAGCCGGTGGCGTTTTCTTGCCGGTGATTAAATCTTTGGCGATCTCCGCCGGAAGTTATCCCGGAGACCCATCTTCCAGAAAATTGGGTTCTTTTCTCATTCAAACTCAATTGCAGGTAATAACTCAAAGACTCTAATCAGTAACTATAGCTTGGTCTTTGGAAATAACATCAACTATGTTCATTAAGCATTAAATGTTTGGAATGAGAAATTGTATCTTGAAGGGTTTATGTTTTGTCTGTGACAGTGTTCAGGAGCTTCTGGTGCGATTCTACTCACATCAGCTGCACAAAACTTGCTATGTCTCAAACTAGCAAGAGAAGTTGGTGTTGTAATCTCGAATCCATGGATCACTTGGTTTAAAGTCGCTAGTGTTCCTGCGTTTGTGTCTCTTCTTTGTACTCCTCTCATTATCTACAAGCTTTACCCTCCTGAGTTGAAACACACACCAGAAGCTCCGGCTGCAGCTGCTAAGAAGCTCGAACGATTAGGTCCCATCACGAAAAACGAATGGATCATGCTCGGCGCTATGGCTTTCACCGTCTCTCTTTGGGTTTTCGGGTACGGTTTCTTGCAGAATTTGAACAAAGCATCATTAGTATCATACAAGAGAAATCGCATAAAACTATTTAGTGTCTAAAACTAGACGTATTGATACATAAGTCTATAACTACATAAAACTCACTAAAAAAGTTTTCAAAATCAACGTTAACCATATTATGAACTTTATTTTTCGTATCTCCTTGCAGAGAGGCAATAGGAATAGCAAGTGTTGTGTCCGCGATGATAGGTCTATCAACACTTCTGCTGTTGGGAGTCATAAACTGGGACGATTGTCTCAGTGACAAATCAGCTTGGGACTCTCTCACTTGGTTTGCGGTTTTGATTGGTATGGCTGGACAGCTAACAAACCTCGGTGTCGTTGCTTGGATGTCGGATTGTGTGGCCAAACTGCTACAATCTCTCTCCCTGACTTGGCCCGCGTCATTCATTATTCTCCAGGCTTGTTATCTCTTGATACATTATCTATTTGCAAGCCAAACCGGTCACGCGGGAGCTCTCTATCCGCCTTTCTTGGCGATGCAAATCGCTGCTGGCGTGCCTGGGGTTCTAGCAGCGCTTTGCTTGGCTTTCAACAACAATCTCTCTGGTGCTTTGGCACATTATAGTGGTGGACCGGCTGCTTTATATTACGGAGGTCCGGTTTCTTCTCTTTCGAAGTTTTTATCATATTTCTCATATCCTTAGTTATCGAATTAATCGACCATTCAACACTTTCTTACAAAAAAAAATATTGGTCTGGATCTGCAGCTGGGTATGTAGATCTGAGAGATATGTTTAGAGTCGGGTTCGTGATGGCTCTTGTACAAGCGATCATCTGGGGAGGTGTTGGATCTTTCTGGTGGAAATTTTTGGGTCTCTACTGAACATATAGAACCGAAACCATTCCCTGAGCGTTTGACCGGAACCCAAACCAGTCCAAACACAACCATAATTTCGGTTTTGAGGGTATCTGATTCAGGTTCACACAGCCAAATACCAATTGGTTTTCTTGTGTTCGTATATTAAAGATGTAAACCGTAGAAGTTAGAACATTGTATGTATGTATCCTGTTTTCCTTCGGCAGCGAATTCTCAGTTAAACCTGAACCAAAATCAACCACCATAAATTCGGTCCAAATTCAGTAAGATTTCAACGAGTAAACCAAATTTATGAACAAACTGACACAACCAATTTCCACAGTAATATATGTTCACTCAGTCTCGCAATATGAAAGATCTAAACAGCTCTGCTTATTTGGAGTCTTGACAGATTTCTACGTTATTTCATGAACCTGCAACTGTAATGCATACAAATAACATGAAACTTAAGTCAATAAGAAATAACCAAAAGTGAACATAGGTTTTCTAGTTATCAGAAAAAGAAAAGAAACGTTTCTGTGTTTTATACAAAGCAAACCTTTGCAATAAAGCCAAAATACCAACAACTACAGGTGACTAGAGAGTAATAGAATCACATCGAATCCAGAATCTTTCTTTCACACAAACATCGTCAACTCCGGTCGGCTATACACATTGTTCTGCTCGTCTTCAAGAACCGGGTAAGCAGCAACAAGGGTGTCCTGAGCACCAATGTATAAAGAATTGTATATCTTCCAGTACACTTCGCGGACCTTGCGCGCCGGATGAAACAAACCCTGCAAGCAATAGTTCAGAATTACAGCTGCTCCTAATGCGACTCGCATTCCTTCAATGGCTTCCATCACTGCGTTAATGACGTGAGGAGATGTCTCAAAAATGTTGGGCCAAATGAAGTTAAGCAAGTGAACCAAGGCGTCTTCGCATCCCAACCCAGCTACACCTAGAGCCATATGTTTCACAGCTGAAGCAGCCGTTTGTCTATGAACCAAATCCCTGTCCATGAGAGCGTCTTCAAGCAACGGTGTAACTGCGTATATGTAATCTTTGCCCATCTCTCCAATGTACTCGAAGAGGAAGGAGAGAGATTTCAGAACACCATTTTGGACGTTTAGCTCTGGAACACGGTACTCATTCATCAAAGCAGGTAAGACGGTGAAGGGAGAGCATGTTTCAGCGACTATGGCGATTGCAACTGTGGTGCAAACACGGTTCTGACGTTCTTGGACTTTGAGATTGTTAAGCAACGTGGCTAGAACGTCTTGTGGCCCAATGGCTTTGGCAATGTACCCAAAAGTGTTGACAGTAGCACGACGAATACCTTTCTTATGAGCTTTAAGCATTTCAAGAAGCTCGAAACAGATTCTCATCCATTCTCTTGCTGGAACAAACTCGGCACCACGATCAGCAATCCTACCAACAAGATCGATACAATTCTCTTGCACTTTCTCATGCCTATTCTTCAAAATCGGGGTCAGCCTTGGTAGAAGATCCTTAATAGGAGGAGTCATCTTCGTCATACCAATCACATTGACTATAGCTTTTAAAGCCCCAAGAATCGATCCCAAGACTTCTGGGTACTCTTCTCCAAGATATTCATACAAAACAACACCTAGATGTCCCATCAACTGTTCCTCTCCGCATTGCTTCATAACAACTGCAATTCGAGAAATCAGATCAGCAGCTTGCTGTCTTACCTTTGCACTCTTGTTGTTCAATCGCCACTTGATGGTACCACAGATCTGGGGAAGATAAGGCTTTACTCGCTGACCAAGAGCATTTACTACAGCACCGAATCCATTAAGCATCACATTAGCATCGTCACTAGTCTGTTCTTGAAAAGCATAAAGAATGCCATCTATGAGCAGTTCCTCCAACCTCGCATCAATATCAGATGCTCCTAAGTTTGTGACAACCTTATCAATGGTTTCCATAACCATACGTCGATACTGTTCACTCTCGTCCTTGAGATCTTCAACAACTCTTCCCACAATATCTGCAACACCAACCTTGTTCGCAACCTCCACAGTAGTTTCAACAAGCTGCTTATAGTTTCTCCTCTCCAGAGCCATTTTCCTTGTCCAGAAATTCCTGAAAAACTCGGGCAGAATATCACTACGAATGTATTCCGGTTCAACACCCTCTGTACTTACACACTGTTTCACCACCTTGAGGACGATCTTCTTCATCTCTTCATCAGGCGACTGGAACTCACGAATCAAGATAACCATGACTTCTTTTGTATAGTAGCTCGCATATATAGCATCCATCAAGGGAATGATAAAACCGATCGCCTTCAAGAAAGCAGCTAAAACTTTACCACGGTGCGACCTAATACCTTTCCACAAAGGCTTCAGAACAGAATCAAAGCTCTCAATACCATATGGAGCAGCAGCTTCAGCAAGAGCAGCCAGTGACAATGCGGTAATAGTCCTAACCTTCTGGTTTTCATCACTAAGACCATGTTCGATAATCTCTACCAAAGACCTTAAGTGAGGCAGGACAGCACAACCAATTAGTATCGCAATCTGCTGAACAATCTTGATTCCAGTATGCCGTGCCTGCCATGACCTTTTACTCTGGCACACAGCTTTCAGGAAAGGCAAGAGTGCAGGGATTCCAAGAGCTGAAGCCACCACACTGAAAGCTCTCGCTGTTGTGTTCCTCACATATTCATCGATGTTGTCAATATCAGGACGCATAGCTGCAATCATAGAGGCCAAACCAGCTGCTTTGCTAAGGTTAGAAATAATCTCTCTCCCTTCTACACGAGCATAATAATCTTCATCAATCAGCAAAGGCTCAATAACAACAAGGATTTTGTGGACGTAAGGCCTTACCATCTCATCAAGTTTGTACAGAATTCTATCAATCACTTTGACCAAAAGATGCCTCTCTTGATCTTCCAAAGTGGGTTGCATGAGCAATGGCAAAATTTTATTGAACAAAGGACCAGCACCAAGTTCACGAGCCTTATCAGTAAGCTGCCTCAGCGCTGTTTTCCTCTGGGGAGGAGTTCCATTTTTAACCTTTAACAACAGTTTCATTATCTTGCGTTCTTTCTGCTCTTCAGGAGACAGCTCTTCTTCGTTCTCTTCATTTAACAGAGAACCAAAATACTGATAATCCTCTGGTTTCATAAACGGCAAACCACCAGGAACTTCTGGGGGCACATCATACTGTTGCCCACGGTTTTCCTCAGGAATAACATAGCCAGGAGTTGCCATGGGTGTCGGGGTTTGTTGAAGTTTCCTCGCAGGGGTTCTGATGGGAACATACGTAGCAGGCGGATCCAAAACCTTGTATCCATCTTTAGGAAACATGGCATCAAGCTCTTCATCACTCAATGGTCTGTTTCTTTCCTCGATATCCTTCTCCCACCTTTGCATATTGAGCTGCTCGGGGGTCATAGGACCACGGAAAATAAGCTGACCCGGAGTCGGAGTAGCCATATCAATCCCACCAATTGGGGTAACACCAGGAGTGTAAGCTGCACCAGGAGTGACTCCACCCATAGGTGTAGCACTCCCCATAGTGGCTGGTGTTTCGTCCCACCTTGAACGTTGACGCTTTGGGGTAGGCGTGGCAAGCCCGTCCCAAGTAACACCTGAAGGAGTAGCACCGGGAGTAACACCACCACCAGGTGTTGCATCAGAATCAGTCACACGACCAGGTGTAGGAGTTTCGTCCCACCTGTTCCTTCGTCCAGCAGATGGTGTGGCATCAGAAACTCTCCCTGGAGTAGGAGCATCCCATCGTCCAATCCCTGGAGCTGCATCAGGTAAATCCCAATCTGAACTTGCTGCTTTAGCCTTCTTTGCAGCAGCACCGTCTTCTTCAGGGAGATCCCACCTGTGTCTCCTCTTGGAAGAGGAAGAAGAAGAGGAAGCAGGAGGAGGAGGAGCAGAATCTTTCTGATGCTTCGCAGCAGCTTCTTCTTCCTCTTTCTTCTTCTTGGCAATGAGTCTCATAGTTTCCTCTTTCTCCCTCTGCAAAGCCGTCTCCCTCATATGGTCCGTGTAAGTACGAACACTCGCATCCGGCGTTTTGTCGCCCATAGCAAAGGCATCAACTCTATCCGGAGAAAGAACCCGATTGAGTCTCCTATTCCTATATTCACCCTCACGTTCGGCAATACTCTGCCTAGGTTTAAATCCCACATCGTCATCTTCGTTGTGAGGACGAGCCACGTCGTTAAGAATTGACCTAGGAGCAGTATAAGACGCGAGGCGCTGAGCCACAAGAGAACCAGTGGTGTCCAGATTCGCATCATCCTCCTCGTTAGGTGCAATAGAAGTCGAGTAGGAAGCACGGTCGTTACCTCCGTATAGATCGCGATCGAAAGTCAGAGAAGTGAGAGAAGCAAGGTCTGCTTCCATCTTCCGTCTTTCCTCCTGAGTTTTAGCGATCTCTGGATCTAGATCCGCCATTATCAGATACTCAACGAAGCTTTCTCCAGCAAAAAAAGAAAGAACTGAGAAAATCAACAAAGCAGTGAATCAGAAGAAAACAAAACGAAATTGAAAACAATCGGAATCAATCAAATACGAGAGAATAGAATCGTATATCGAAACGAAGATTGGAGAATAACTCACCGGTAATCGGAACTCGTCTGCGGATGATTGTGGGGAGGTAGAGCGTGAGAAAAGGATGAACTAGGGTTTATCCAGATGAAGCCAGAAAAAAAAATTATTTTAGGATTTGGAGAGTTATTGAAACCGACCAATTGTGGGGGAGTCGGTTCTTAAACTTCGGGTCAAGTTTTAATTTGGGCTAATAACTTTTATAGATTGGGTTCAAGTAATCAAAGCCCATAAGCCCAATTATAATTTTGGTCACTACGTCTGTTCTAGTGGCCATATTTGATCAGATAATTAGAAGCCCAATACAGATAAGGTATACAGCTTTTATGCAGATAAGCTGGCGTATATACCTATTGCTGCATACCTCCTTCTTTTGGCCAACATTGAAGTTGAATAGAAACTAACTAGAAAGGCTTTCTTTCACCCCCGAAGCAAACAAAAGCCTTTGTTAATTTTCATGTTGAATTCAATCATATAGGTGAGCCAATTTTTCGGTTATTAAGTTTTTAAATATACGAATAACCTTGTACTTTTTCCAAAATACATAGAGACAACATGAACTATTTCAGGTACTTTAAAATTTATGATCAAAATAAATTTTCATTTGGATATAAATTAATATATTCCATAAGAATTTGGAAATTTCAAATTTACACAAAACATCCTTGTAAAAAGTGTATGCTTACATAATTTTCTAATCATTAATACACACAGCCACGAATTTTATTTAAAATCTATTATATATGTGTCGTAACCCTAAAAGATATAACAAAGTGTATTTTATTTAGCATTATCCTCAATTCGTCACTAGCTTATTTATTTCCACATATAGCCGAAAGTCCGGATCCACTACAACTTAATCAGGTTTATTATTATACAGAATGCATGATAAATTATGTCATGATCAAAATCAGTATATATAAGCTACATACTGATAAATAAAATAAAAGGCATATAAATGATTGATTGAATCTAGATGAGCCTTTTCGATACTTAAATGTTTCAAAGTTTTCTTTGGCATAAAGAACGGAGGCAAGGGAGAAGAACTTCTTCACCAACCCCACTGACCATTTTCAGAAAATACTTAATACCTAAATTACTAAAATTTGTAGGAATTTCGGTGATTAAATTCACTAGATTACTTTTTCACCTGACAATAATAAATATTACCCCCATTTTGAGGTATTTTGATTGCTTTAAGAATTCGGAAGTTTCCAAATTTGAATGTTTAGTTATTTGTTGTTACCTAACAAATAAAGATAGATTTGTTTAGTTCAAAGAGAACAAACTTTAGTCGCCATTAAAACAGTTAAGGATAGATTTGTAGTTACAGATAACATATTATCATGCATAAAAAAATTCAAAAGTTACTAATAATATGAAACGAGTACTTACAAAGCAATCAATTTGGTCTCCTAGGCCCCAACACATCTTCCTTTCTTTAGTTATCAATTTTATTACAAAATTAAATACAACAAATAACATTATTATCCTCTATACCCACTAACATTTTTTAAAAAGGTCAGATACCTTTAAATAAATTAATTAGTACTAATACAAGCTTTGATCATTCTTGCTGCAAAACCGAATGCATTATTAAATTTGATAAAGTAGAAACAAAATGATTTTTTATTATTTTATATGCATTCTTCACATTTCCGAGTACAGTTTTTACACGTCATTACAAAACGACAAAAAGCAAAGAGAGAGCCCTATCCACAATCCAAACCCGAGACCCAAACCCGAAAGATTTTTTTATACACACGCTCGCGTGCAACTTGATTTTGACTACACATGCCGTCTAGATCTCGTCATCGCTCTCACTACTATGCCACGTGTCTTACTCACATCCCTTGGATCAAACCAGAGTCTTGCACGTCGAACTCTGCGGATCCCACATCGCCGGCAATAGATATTTCCTACCGGCGAGTCCACGAGCGTTGTAACTAGACCCGGTTGTTTTGTCAACAAGTACCCGACCCGCGTAACCCGGATAAGAACCTGACCCGAATATACCAGGACAAGCAGACACAGCTTCAAGCGGTGCAGTTGGTGGGCCTTGGTAATATCCGTTATTAAACGGATTCGTCACGGTGTTAGCTAGAAGTGTGGCAAGGTTTATAATCATTCCGTCAACTCCAACGTCACCGTTAGGCGCTACTAACGGCGGCGTTTGTGGTCCGTAAATCGGCTGGTGAAACGGCCACGCGCAATATCCAGGGCACTGCGTCTCGGAGTTCCCGACCCATACGTAAGCCGCGCCGTTAGCTGCGCGACGGGGATTCGAACCGGAGGATCCGTGAGTCCCGCACCGGCTCATACAGAATCTTTCGACGGTAACATCTTTCGCCGTTAGAACGACGGTTATGGAACGGAGACCGCCGTTAAGTTTGGTGGATAAAGCACGGAGGTAAGGATTTTTGAGAGATTTTCCGAGAGGATAGTTCTCGAGTAGAAGCTGTTTCCCGACGACGAGTGTTGAAGAGCCACCTTTGTATTTCTCCGTCGTCTTCCACCACGAAGCAACGGAAGGAACTGCGGCGGAAGATGCAACGTCTTTGGAGTTTAGCGAGTGGATGAAATCGACGATTACGGACCGTTGGATCGGTGTGAATTTCCCGTACCATACGAGATTGACTGTGATGTTACCTTTCAACAGAACTCCGTTGTGGTATTTCATAACAAGCGGCTGCTCCTCGACCAACGCGGCGGCGGAGAAACCAGCGGTGGCGAAAAAGAGAGTGAGGAAGATGGCAAAACGGTAATTAGAAGCCATTGAGAAGGGTAGTTATATCAGATTGAAGAGATATAGGAGAGGTTTTGATTTGGGGTTTATAAAGATATACAGAGGTATTTATACCAGAGATGTTGTTTTGAAACCGAGAGAGGAGTGTGACAGCTGTAGTGGCTAAGGTGTCAATATCAAAGATTGCCACGTGGAGAGATGTGAGTGGGTAGGGAAGGGTGTTTGACAGCCTGTAAGGTTCTTATAGTGTGACGTGGTTTAAGTCTTCATAACGTGTATTAAATTTAAGTGATGCTTAGCCGATAAATTTGTTATCAAACAAAGAAAATAAAATTAGTGTAAGATATTTTGCCATGCAGAGAGACAGATCCATTTGTAAAAGAAGATTAATAAGTGAAAAAAGAAACTTTAAAAGTAGTGTTTAGTAAGATAGCTTTATTCTCTGAATGCAGTAGTTTTCTTTTAATCTTTGAAAGTCTATTAATACAAACCGAGTAAGTTTAAATGCAAAACCCACTTTAAATTTTAATGCAAGAAATTGATTATGAAATTCAGCTAATAGCTACTAGTATTAAAATGTAGTTATTAGATCAACTGGTTTTTTAAAGAAATTGGTTGTAGTTGTTTTGGTTTTGAATACCAAGATATACATTGATTCAACACATATATTATCAGAAACCAGTTTGATTTGACTATATATTTTGCCATTGTTTCAATTACACATATCTTTCCCTTGTTTCAATATAAACATAAATCTCATCTACTCTTATATATTGCCATTCATGATTAACCATAGACTTATATACTCTTTATAAAGATCTGTATTAGTTGAGTAACTATTTTTCCGTCTAGCATATAAACACATCCTATACACATTTTTATTTTCAGTCACCTGCCAACCATGAAATTTTAATATCACTTTACACTATGCCCAAAAAAAACAAAAAAAACGTCGTCACTTTAACTCGTTCTCTGACTCCGCCTCGCAATCTCACATCATGAGGCATGGTATTGGACATGCTCTATACGCAAATACATTGAGCAGTAATTGTTTGACCATATAATAGAAGAAAAGTCCATTACTCGTTCTAATAATACGGTTCTGATACCAAAAAAAAGAATTCTATATATTAAGAAATGAATTAAAGAGATTTGGGATTATTTAGGGAAGGTTCCTTCCTTTCCTTCCATAGAGGCGCCACTGATTTTAAGAAAGGTACACAGAGAGGTTGATGATACCGTGTGTGTGCCATAATCAACTTTACTTGGGGGAGGTCCCTTTAGGTCTCCGTGGGGACCACAGATTCATACGTATTTTACTCTAGAACAGTGTGTGTATTTATGTATAGTTATATACTTATAGCTTAAGGTGTATGTATATAAATATACGGGTGCACTCGAGTAGTTAGTTCAGTCGTGTAGTAAGCAAGATACGCCTCGACGTAGCGTACGAACCACGCTCTTACAGTCCATTATTGCCTTTTACATCTTCAGGGTCCACTCTTGCTTTATTTTGAAAAACTCTTTTTGGTTTGATTTAACAAAAAAGTTATACGAAAAGTATATATTCCACACTAAGAAAAAAAAACACGTTTTATTTTGTATTACCATCTTTTTTGGCATAAAGAAGATTTTTATGTTTTCTTCTATAGTGGAGGAGCTCACATAACTAAAAATAAAAATAAAAAAAATAGAAAATCAAACGAGGGTATGTGATGTGAGGCCCATATACAAGTACTGTTTATTAAAACTTAAAAGAAGGATAAGTCACGTGTCAGACGTACTCCGTAGTAATAGCATAATAGGATTCGTAGTAATCCACTTTAGCTCTCTCTCTGCCTCTACAAAATATATCTTCTCACGTGAAATTTTTCTACTCTAGTTATGTGATAAATGAATAGCAAAAGTTACAATATTGTTACTTGGATGAGTTTACTTTGAAGAGTGACACATGAGTTTACTTTGTCGTGTATATACTTGGATGGATGCACCGGTCACTTTTGGTAGGATAGAACCACACACTTTGATCATCATTTAGCTTGGCTCTTGATTCTTTAAAAATATAATTGCGCTTTGAACGTAAAAACAATTTCGTATAATTAGGTCGAGTAAAAACCTTATATATCGTTATACTTGACTTGTTAACATTTGAAACACACAATATTGAGTTCGAGCGTCGGGGTTAACTATGCGTACGTCGAATTGAAAAAAAAAAGAAGAAGTAATTTTCGATTTTAGGAACATCGCCAATGGTGGACTTAGCTTACGATAAACTTGCTCTAAAAAGAATGTCCACTTTATATTAATGATTAGTTTAGTCGAATGATTTAGTGAATACAGTATCATTTTATATTAAAGGAGAGCTTTAAAATTGTGAGAGGTTAATTATGTTTCGTATCACGATTAACAAAAAGTTAATTATGTTTTTTGGCCGACGTTCCAAATTCACAAGGACCAGTACATTTCTTGTATCTATCATCTCAACCTTTTCGGTTTATGTCACTGGATAAGATACATGTACAATATATAACCAACTGATATAATTAGTGTCACGATTATTAGACAGTGTTTTAAGTCACAATATTTACTAAACTACTAAAAAGAATTGTTTAACGCGGAATTAATGAATTTGATACCCATAAAGAAATTATCTAATCAAATCAAATCAAATAGTAAGAGAAAAAAAAAATACTCCAAAAAGGAGTAAAAGAGAAGGCAAAGGGGGAGTCTCACGTGCGGATGGGAACTTGCGTAGTCGGCACGGAAAGCGACAAAACATTGGTGAAAGCCACGCGCTTCTCGTACTAGTTCTTTATATCACCCACGATCATCCTTTAGCATCGTGACACGTCATGTCTTCTTAACACAAACGTGTACTACTATTGATGTTTGTCCCAATTATTTGTAGCGACATTTTATGAGACATCTCTCGCTAGGCCGTCTCAATTATATACCCGACCTATATTAATCTTACACACTCATTAATTGCAATTGTTTGTTTTTTGTATGAATATTTATTGCAATTGTTATACATTGTCAAAATAAGATATTTAGTTAACAAAGGAGTTGGCTAGATTTCATAAAATTGGGAAGTAATTAGAAACGAATGCATTGCATGGTTGGCTAGGTACTTTGATTTTGACACGGAACTCAGCCTACTTGCTAATTAAATCATAAAATATGATGTGTGTTCGATGATTTCTAAGTACATCGATAATGTGTTACACATAACTACATAAGCAAGAGAATTTGAATATTTTTGAAGGGACCATTCACATATAACGATTATAGTAATTATGCATGCCCCATATATGGGGAATTAGTCAACAAAGTTCACCGACTAAAATATTTAGAATGTTAAAATGCTAATTCCCCTCCAACTCCTAACTTTTTGACTCTGGGGGAGGGGTTTTGTGTGCCGACCCACTTTGGCTCGTCTTGTTTATCGTACTTCTCTATGTTATTTTCTAGGTAATACGGAAAAAAATTTGGATACAATGGAAAACAAGATTAGTAGAAAACTTTTTTTTCTTTTTTTAAAAAAGAAAAATTTTACTTGTTGACAAGAAAAGATAAGTTTTTTTATTATGACTTGCACCAGTTTTTGTGAAGGCAAATGATATACTTGTTCGTACGGAAATAGCATGCTCAATAGTGAAAATGACAAAGCAATAATTAAGCATAATAGTTTCGACCCCGAATTTTTGTTTTATGAACAATTTCAAACGAAAAAGGTCCAATTTTTTTGACTTTTATATCACTCGACGTATAGGAAAAGATGATAATGATAGTCCTAGCTCGTAAATAATAATTATCTGTACATATTGAAGCGGACGTATTCCAAACTTACGATACTGTCATACTGTGTAATATTTATTTTCCTAGACTTAGAAAGTGAGATATCTTCCACACTACACATATAGCCAATTAATTTTCAAATTAATACTCAAATATATACAATCTTAATTCTTAAACAAAACCAAACAATCCTATTTCGCGTATTATATAATCCTAGCTACATCTAAGTAATATAAACTTAGTTAAATCTAAATAACCAAATGATGAAGATACTACTTTCATATGTAATCTTTGCAAACGATAGATACAAACAATTATACAAGTGGATATTTGAATTGGGATTATGATTATCTTTTATTAATTAATCCAATCTTATGACGAACTTATAGCTTATATTGCCGTGGACCGACCGACCAGTTTTTCAGATTATTGATTTGGTCACAAGACCAACCCCTACGTATACATGTATTGTCCCCATTATACGACCAGACTTGTCATAAACCACACTTAACAGTTAACACCACCTAAGATTAAAAAGTCCACTTTCTCTGAATCTTCCCCATATTTATGTAATTTCGTAAAAGATTTTGTTTAAAAAGGTGTTAATGAGTTATATATCTTAAAACTGATTTGCGATTTTGGAAGTATATTGATTTTCAGTTAGGCTAGAGTTTGTATTTTTATAATTTTTTCAAATGTTCAAATTTATTGATTTATTATAAACTTAGAAACCGGATGCAAATGATCTCCTCCGATTTCCGGTTTGTCTGTTTTTTCGTATCAATTTTTCTGGTACAATTCGGTTCTAATGCGTTGCATAATAAAATCCCCAGTCAGACGTCAGCTAACCGAGCAACATAATGGGCCCTTTTAATATCTCAGCCCATTAGTTTCAATCAAAAACCCAATAAAGTAGTTTCTTAACAGTCTTTTAAGAAGAAGAATATAACCGATAAATCGAATTTTCCTGGAAAAAGTTACTCGAATTTCGAACATCCTGTGTGTTGTGAGCTGATCGAAGAGTATAGAGGATCGATGAATGTTTCCAGAAACCGTTTATATAGATAGAGTGGAGTGATGTAGTATGTGACGAAAAGCTTCGAAATGTGTTCGTCATTGCTTAGAAAGATCGACACAAAATTATTTTTTATCTATAAAAAAAGGTAGCCAAGTAAAATTCGATTACGACTCTGGTTTTTTTTTGTATAAAACGAAGATGTGAAGAGTGAAGACCGAGAGAGATTTATAGCAGAGGAAAGTGAAATCATGAAAGGGATTCTAGGGTTTGAATACGGGATAGTTCAGGCGCCATTAGGACCAGATATCTCCGGACCAGAGCTTGTAGCCGCCGTCGCTAATGCAGGAGGGATTGGTCTTCTCAGATGTCCTGATTGGGTAAATTGCAACTTTTTCGTTTTCTTTGATTTTTGTTTATAGATATATTGAATTATGTGAATCAATGAATCAGGAGTGTCCTGATTACTTGAGAGAGCTTATAAGAAAGACAAAGACATTGACAGAGAAACCATTTGGGATCGGTGTTGTTCTTGCGTTTCCTCATGATTTGAACATTAAGACAATCTTAGAAGAGAAAGTGGCTGTCTTGCAGCTTTATTGGGGTGATTGTTCACAGGAGCTTGTGGATGATGCTCACTTTGCCGGTGTCAAAGTTATTCCTCAGGTAACTAATTTTGTATGTTTACCAAAAGGAAGGAACTTGTCTTATATTTATTGCTTAGTTAACTTTTGAAAGGTGGGGAATGTCGAAGAAGCTAGAAAGGCTGTTGCTGTAGGAGTAGACGCCATTATTGTCCAAGGGCGTGAAGCAGGTGGGCATGTTATTGGCAAGGATGGTCTCTTTTCATTGTTGCCAAGAGTGGTGGATTTAGTTGGGGAACGCGATATTCCCGTTATTGCTGCTGGAGGAATTGTGGATGGACGCGGTTATGTTGCAGCTTTGTCACTTGGGGCTCAAGGGGTCTGTCTAGGCACAAGGTGTGTGCTCTTCTTTTGTTCCACATGTTCTCAAGTTTGATATTAGCTTTTTGTTGGGCTGAGTTTTTTAGAATCTTCGTTTTCTTAGATTTGTGGCGACTCATGAAAGCTATGCACACCCAATATACAAAAGGAAGTTGATTGAATATGAAAAAACCGAATACACGGATGTATTTGGAAGAGCAAGGTGGCCTGGTGCGCCTCAACGTGTTCTGGAGACGCCTTTCTTTGATGACTGGAGGTCTCTTCCGGCTCATGAGAATGAAGTTAACCAACCTATTATTGGACGTTCCACCATACATGGCGTTGTAAGTTGTGTCATTTGCATATTTCTTTTTTTAATGAGATTTCTTTGGTCTTGCACTGATGATTAAGGGAGCTTCACATTCATTATAGGAAAAGGAGATAAGAAGATTTTCAGGAACAGTACCAAACATGACGACAACAGGCGACTTAGAGAGTATGGCTATGTATGCAGGCCAAAGCGTAGGCCTTATCAAGGAGATTTTACCGGCTGGAGAGGTAGTGAAAAGTCTTGTGGAAGAAGCTCAGGCTCTGATCCTCCAAAAGTTCAACAATGCTACTACTACATGATGCAGTCCCAGCCTCAAATCATGAGAAAACATAAACTTTACTGCTTTTGGAATCGGGATGAAAATAGTCTCATCTAATGTAAATAAGGTACATAAACTTCTGTATCTCTCGTGTTGTTTTCAACTAGAAAAATTGTGTCCATCATGTGTAATCCAGCAATAGACCTTGTGTATTGGATTAAGTATACTTCTTATGGTTGTTTGTTTCCTGTGAAACTTTCCACACATTTCATTTCATTTTAAATTTCTTAGCGAATCAATTATTTCATAGCTTTATTGCTCGTAAGAAGAGAGAGGCTATGCAACATAATCATTACATGATACATACACATAGAAACGTTTCCGAGCTATTTGCAGCATCATATGTACAGCATTCAGAGTACAAACTTTGTCGCGTACACGTCAAATTCCTCAGATGATGTTAGCAGTGGCTCCTGGGAGATACGATATTCAATCATTCAGAATGTAAGTTTCAGATAATACAAGTTGTTTATTAACTTACCGCGGATGCATCAGAGCTTGTGTAGTCCCCGTTAAAGGCGAGGCGAGACTGGGCCTCTCGTATTGCAGAACACATAAGGTTAAGCAGGTGGCCATACGTGGGTGCTGGTCCAGCTGTCTTCACCGCCTTTATGAAGCTATAAGTCATGGCTCCTGTGTTCTTCCCCGTGAACACCTGAAACAGCACGAAATGATCCAGTTAACATACGGAGAGGTATGTGTGCTTAGTTGCATGATGATGAATGATATAATGGAAGCATACAGGAGTGTAACCACTGGATTCATCATCGTCACAAGCACTGAAACAGAAAGCTGCTCCACCATCTGTTCCTTTGTAAGCTCTGACTGATCTATGGTCTTCCCATTCATAAGAACCATTCCTGATTTTTCACAAACGCACCACAAGTTTCTTTTTCAGATTCAGTCTAAGTAGAAGTGAGCAGAATGATTTATAAGTTTACCTCTCCATCCTGCAAATGAAGGGTAAATCAAGGACAGTCCCGCTGTTACAGGCGTCGATGACAGCGTGAAGCTTAGCTCCATGGACGAGAGGCCTCACGAGTATCCGGTTAATCTCGTCATCAATGATTTTTCCTTCTGTTTCATGGTCTAAAGGGCACAAGGCTTCATCTTGACCATCGATCTCGTCTCCGTTGTAGTCATTCTGCTGAGATCCATGACCAGAGAAATGGAACACTAGTGAGTCCCTTGCTCTGTTCCCTTCAACTAACCATCTCATCGCCTTCCTAATGTTTCTCTTCGTCGGTATTCTCTGCGGGCTGGCTTCATCTTCTGCAACAATAACACAACACTCATCATCAGGAAGAAAGAAACAGAGAGTTTTAATTAGAGAAATGGAAAACAAACAAAAAACGAAAAACCTGTGAGCATGAGAATAGAGTCAATAGGGAAACCCATTTGTTGAACCAATAAAGATCTCATGGACTTAGCATCACTGATGCAACCTTTCAAGCTATAACTTTTTCCCTTATAGTTCACGCCGCATAAAACTGCTCTCTTCTTCCCAAACGGCGAGGGAAGAGGCTCAAGCAGCCGTGGTGGCGGTTGAGCCATCATTTGTTGTTGTTGTTGTTCATGATGTTGCGGTTGGTGTTGTCTAAGTAGCTGTTGAAACCCATGAATTATGCGGTTTGCACCGCGAGCTATGTCCACTAGCGAGTAGAGCTGCGTGACGGTGTGGCAGGTTGAGCATTGGACGGTACGGGCGTCTGGTTGAACCCACATCCGTCTGCCGCACCGGCACCGTACTTCTCTCCGACTAGCCATGATTGAGCTTTGTTTTGGTTTTCTTTTTGCAATTGCAACAAATGCATTTGAGTGATGAGTTTATAAAGAGAATGATATTATTCGTTCTTATCTACGAAAAGAATAAAATGTGGAATGTTGATTTGTCCACGTTATTAAGCTTCCATGCATGTTGTTATGTGAATCAATTCGGAACGGAATTTGATTCTTTGAAAGTTTTTATTTTATTTTATTATTGAACTCTGTTGCGTATCTTTTTTTTTTTTTTTTTTTTTT
>Ga0041059_1001114_pt1 | contig 21463 bp, 20 predicted proteins | sample AraColnosormetaG_FD_56232 | JGI IMG/M metagenome (GOLD analysis project Ga0041059, IMG submission 56232) | Arabidopsis roots microbial communities from North Carolina, USA - Col MF nosort | ecosystem: Host-associated > Plants > Roots > Unclassified | place: USA: North Carolina | collected... | reverse complement strand
AACTTAATGAACTGTACGTTATTGTTCTTATATTTTAAACAGTAAAAGTTAAACATAGTAATTGTATACTAAATAATATACAGATATAAGAGTTGTACATTCAGAAAATACAAAATATTAAATCATATATATTTTTAATCGACTAAACAAATTATATTTTTATTCTTAAAAGAACAAAATAGTTCTGCGGTGTACGGTGTACCGCGAGTTAAAACCTAGTGTGTTATATGATGATAATTGAAGAAGCCTGAACGGTGAATCCGATCCTTAAAACTAGACCAGAGTTAGATTGGCACATTGTGACAACACTAACATAAATCATTATACATTATCTCGTTAACTAATTGTTTATTTATGATTACATTCTGTCATCGCATTATTATTGTTATGATGAAGCTGTAAATTAGTCTTGATAGTATCATTAGTATACTAAAAACTATAAAGTATCTACACATTTGGCTTTTACTTTACAGCCGTCATCTTTTTTTGAAAGATGGATATTGGATTCATTTAAAATTCGAGAAAAACGCCAAGTGGCAAGCCAAAAACTTCCAAATGAAAATACTTTAGAAAACACCAAAATTTGCATCTACAATTGAATGATTCACGTTCAAAAGAACCATTAAATGAGTCCTGAAATTGACCGTTACCGTATTAATGTCAAAAGACCAGACGACAAAAATCAATACTTAGAAATTAATTAGAATCTTTCATATTATTAAAAAGAAATCGACGAGAAAAAGTTAAACCTAAATATTAAAGAACCTTTTTTTCAATCTCCTTTGTTTAAGTATTAAAATATACAAAGTTAAACCTAAATATTTGTAACTACTACTAAGCAACTAATAAAACATCAAATTAAATCATAAAATACCCTTTTTCAAATATGTTAAAAAATCAAAACCTCCTTGAATATTCGCATCCAAACCAAGGATTCACATTCAAAAATTCCTCGTATCAATTATCATTCGCATATATATCCAAACAAACCCCCAAATATATAGGATTAGATCAAGGCTAATAATTTGAACCAAACATTTTTTTTTGTATTTTGTTGTATATAAAAAGAGAAAAACAATCTCTAGACGACACGTAATTAAAAGTGTATTGTTTTGAGAAATATTATACGAACTTAACGGATACGTAAAACAAACCATTAAATAATAAACCCAAAAACAGAAAAGAGAGTGAGAAAGCAAACAAAATATAAAAGAGTGAGAAGAAGAGGACAGAGAGAAGAAACCATTACCACACATACAGAGAGAAACAAACCCACTCCATTAAAAACCAAAGCTTTAAGCTTAGATTCAATCCCAAGTCAGTAAAAATAGGGTTAATCGAAGAACCCCACCGGAATTCCACTGAGGAATTGCATCAGTCGCGTTCTTGTTGCGGCTTGAGGAAGAAAAAGAACACCTACACTAACCAAAACAAGAACAAGGACGAATTGAAACCGAAGATGACAACAACGAATGAAGCTACTACACAGCCTCCTCAGCAGATGATGAGCTTGAGTTTTAGTAGTCAGATGTCTAAAGAAGACGAAGAGATGGCTCGTTCTGCTCTCTCTGCTTTTAGGGCTAAAGAAGATGAGATTGAGAAGAGGAAAATGGAAGTTCGTGAAAGGGTTAAGGCTCAGCTTGGTCGTGTTGAGGAAGAGACTCGTCGTCTTGCTAGTATCCGCGAGGTTTGTTTTCATTTTTTGCTTTTTAAAGTCCAAAACTTTAAGATCTGAGAGATTTTGTTTTGAGCTTGGTCTGAAAATTACACTCATGCAAGTTGACTACTTTCTGTGTGTTTGTCTTTTTTCTGAATTGAATTTTGATACTGTTTATGTGGTTTTAGAATATTAGGGTTTTGAAAGATGTGAAATTGTAGATTTGGACTCAGGGGATAGGGAAAATGGGATTTTTTTGTCCTTTTTAAGAAATTTGATGATTTGTGAATGATTTATACAGAAATGGTTTAGCTTTGTAAGCATATGATTTTGCATGTACTCAATTTGGTGAACAAAGAACAAAAATTTGTGTTTTGAGTAAATGGGTTTTGTAAGTCTATTGATATGTGAAAGCTAGGATTTGGACATGAACTTGTGCTTCTTGTAGTTGGGTTTACAAGTTCTGTTATCAGGAAGGTGTTTAACTTTGTAGAAATTATCATGTTTTTGTTTCAGGAGCTTGAGACAATGGCAGATCCCATGAGGAAGGAAGTTAATTGGGTGCGTAAGAAGATTGATAGCGTCAACAAAGAACTCAAACCATTAGGCTCTACTGTTCAAAAGAAGGTAAGTACACTTGTCAAAGAGCAGTTGCTTCATTCTCACTACCTGTTGCTATGAAAAGTTTTGCTCTTTACCAAACCCAAAACTCAAACCTAAATGTCAACTGAATCGATTTGTGGTTGTTATGGTGTTGACTAAAAGATTTGATATCGCATTAGTCAACTTTAAAGATTTGTTTTTCAATGAACAAAACCTGAAACTCATGTTTTTGTTTTATGTGATGATATGACAACAGGAAAGGGAATACAAAGAAGCATTGGATACGTTCAACGAGAAGAATCGTGAGAAAGTTCAGCTGATCACCAAGCTAATGGAGGTTAGTTTCGAGTTGTTGGTTATAGTTTTGCTGAACAATGAGAACAAATCCGAGTTTTACCGCGCTTATTAATAACTGTATTGATTTGTTTTATGTTTGCTTAATATTCTCCCTGGGGAGATGGGACAGTTGGTTGGAGAAAGCGAGAAGCTGAGGTTGAAGAAGCTGGATGAGCTAAGCAGGAGCATAGACACAGAGAGTGAATCTATCTCACAAGACAAGACCATACCAATCAAGAACTAATTTGGTGTATTTTTTCTATTTTATTTTTACGTTTTGGAATGTTTTCTTAGTTTCTGGGTGTTTTAGTTTTCTTTTGCTATGATTTGTGGGTTGATTTGTAAAATTATGATGGGGTTTTTCGTGTTTTTGATTAACCATTATTGTTAGGGAAGGGAAATGGGATAATGCTTCTTCTGCTTAGGCTACTGAATGCTAAAAGGGTTTGTAAGTTTGAATTTTTTTCTTGCTTTGTTTTTTCTAATATTATTTTATTTGTTATATTGTTTAGCTTTATTTTAATTTCTTTTCCCCCCCAAATTATGTTTAGCTTTTTGAGAAAGTAGCCTCTCGCCGTCGAGCGTGTGTGGTGGGTGTTTTGAAATTGAAACGACTTCTTCTTGTCAAAGTAAATCATGACCTTGACCCACACAATAGACTCGATAAATTCCAATTATTGTTTTCAAAGACAAAAATGTAAAATGATATTTTAGTAAAATGGAAAGAAAAACACTTAACAAAATGGGAAAGATATGATATTTGGTTGTAAGATCTTCAAGTATTCCCATTTTCCAAATATTGTTTTCCTAATCTAGCAAATTCCTTATTCTTTGAATTACACTAAATTATTCAATCGAGCTGGTAAGATAGAAATATTCGATCGTACAAAACACAGCAATGTGCTAATCTACAAACTATTTGGTAGACATGATCTGGAAAGCAAATGCTTTTTTATTTATGATATTCAGTGGAGAACCAATTTAGTATACTTTCATACAGTAGGCCCTTTGAGGCCCATCTTACACATAAACAGAATATCATAAATTAGCTGTGTATTCTCATTACAGCATTTGGCAATAAGCTGGCTTTTGGAATGCTTTTGAAGACAATGAAAACACACTACAGTCTTGTTCATATTCTTGTGTCTGCAAATTAATTGAGAAAGTGTATAACTTTCCTATGTTTCTGAATCTTGTTCGAGGCTCCTTTCAGCTTATGGTTGTAGCCTCATATAGCAATTATGCTCTCACATACTAGTCATATTGTTGAAAAAATGAAACAGGAACGCTTGGTTCATACTCTTCATAGACAGATTTTTATGTGTTTAAAAGACGAGATTTCATATACGAATCAGAGAACCAAATACAATAATTTAGGCTCAAGAAGCGGTAAATCAACAGAAACTGATTTTCAAATTCCACAAGAGGTTCAACAGAAATAACCTCAAATGACTTTTTTATTTGGGCGTGTTTTTAAAATACTCAATTCTAAAAAACAAAACCCAATCAAAATCAAAACACAAATCCAAAAGGAAAATGAAGAAAAAACACTTATAATCCGATAATGTCAAGTAGAAAAACGAAAAATCCCTAGAAATATATCCAGGAAGATGACAAACGTCACAATTCAACCCGTGGACGATGCTCAGTACTTGTAATCCTTCACGTGAAGGCTCTCAGCTGCTCCATCACCAAGCTTAGCGTCACCCTTGTAGGTTCCGAGTGTGGCTTCAGAGTTAGCCTTGCACCTCACATACAACGCCTCTTGAGCTGCCTTGACATTCTCCTCTTTACCTGCCCATGTCTTCAAGGTAGACTGCTGCAACGCACGTCCGAATGAGAAAGACAATGACCATGGCTTCTTGGTCTTCAACTGGTTCATGGCGTTCAAGTTCCTGGTAGCTTCTTCCTCGCTCTGTCCTCCAGATAAGAAGACAATGGCTGGAACAGCTGCTGGGACGGTTCTCTGAAGGGCACGGACGGTGTGCTCAGCGATGACTTCAGGTGAAACCTTGGGGCTGTCAGATCCGGGAGTAACCATGTTAGGCTTCAAGAGTGTACCCTCGAGCAAGACGTGGTGGTCGCTAAGAGCCTTGTAGCAAGCTGCAAGGACACGCTCAGTCACGGCAGCACACTTCTGGATGTCATGGGATCCATCGACTAGGATCTCAGGCTCGACAATTGGTACAAGACCGTTCTCTTGGCAGATAACAGCGTATCTAGCTAATCCGTAAGCGTTCTCATGAATGGAATGCTCAGATGGCTCGTTCTCTCCGATCTTGAGGACTGCACGCCACTTGGCGAAACGAGCACCAGCTTCGTAGTACTTCTTGCATCTGTCACCGAGACCGTCAAGACCTTGAGTGGTGGTCTCACCGTCGGTTCCAGCTAGCTCAACGGTACCCTTGTCAACCTTGATACCGGGAAGAACTCCTCCTTCCTTCAAGATATCAACGAAAAGCTTACCTGTACAAAGAAAACATCATCATCAATAAAAAACAATCACAAAACCACATTACAGAGTAAAACATTAAGTAATAGTATTGATCAAGTTCATACCATCGGAACTCTTTTGGTACAGAGTCTCTTCGAAAAGGATGACACCACTGAGGCATGGAAGAGCACCAGGGGCGGTGAAGAGAAGCTCACGGAGGTTACGTCTGTTGGTCTCAACGTTCTCGACGTTGATGCTCGCAAGACGCTTTCCAATGGTACCAGTGGACTCATCAGCAGCCAAAATACCTTTTCCAGGTGTGCCGATGTAGGCAGCGTTGGCGATCAACTCATCTATATAGGTTTCAAAAATGGAAAAACTTAAATCAATCAATCACCATAAGAGAACAACAACAGAAAAAGTTCCAGATCGTGAATACTAATTAGATCCGTATTAAAACCGATGAGAACATAGTTAGATCTACGCTAGTTTTTAACATAGGAATCATCGACTGATTCATTTCAGCTTTCGAAACCAAGCTAAGTTCACGAATCAACTAGATCTATACGATTAAACACGCTAATAAGAATCAAAACACGGGATAACGAATCGAATCCAATACACGAATCTAAACATGAATAAAGAACTTAAGAGAGATAGAGATCGAGATCTTACCGGCGAATTTGCTTGTGAAGGCAGACATAGTTGGACGGAGAGATCGAGAAATCAGAGAGAAATGAAAAGAGATGCGGAAGAAGGCAGACGAGTGGTGGACCAGTAGAGGAAAAGGGTTGGTTTTATAGCTGCGGATGAGAGTCTATTGGTTGGTGAAAATATTAATTAAGGGTCAGATCTTTGCATGTTCCCCAAGAAATAGCTTTTTCAGCCGTTGGATCTCTAATTGGCAATGTTGGCTAATCTTAATTCTACCCCTTAATAGCGTGGATTCTCAGCAAATTAGCTGAGGGGTAATTTGGTAACTCGTAGTGTTATTTAAGGAAAAGCATGACTTCGGCCTTACGACGGCCCAAACCGTCAGACGAATTGTATAATTGAGATCGTAAGATAATAAATTACATTAATCATTGATTATAGTAGTTTTTTAATCGTAATAAACACTTAATAGTTGACTACGAATCTCAATAGAATATTCTTATTGGAAATGTTATGTGTTTCTAGATTCACAGAAAAAGTGCGACTTTGATATCTCCGAACATAGAAAATTAAGATCTTAGATTTAGATAGAGACATATAACCGGAAAACAGCTGCGACTCTTCAAACGCATGAATAATCAAAAACTATCAAAGTCTTTTGCTTTCTACCGACACAGTATGTATGTAGTCTAGAACTTTTTTGTTGCTATTGTTGTTGTATACATTTTGAAGTTTTAAAGGTGTCTTTTAGGATCTTCAATGGTTTTATTGTTTCTTATCTTTTAGGTTCAAGTGATTATAAAATGAAACATCTTATTATTATAACAAATTATGAGATTTTTACACGTATTTTCAACATTTTTTTAATATGTGTATATAATTTTTTAATAAAACCTCGTTGACAAATAAATAAATTTTAAAAAACTCTATGACATACTAAAAATAAAATATGATTATAAATGGAAACAACTGTTACGATATGCCATAATATCTTAAGAAAGAAACTGATATAGAACATACAATATTTAAAAAGAAAATAGGGGAAAAGAAGGAAATATACTAAAAAGACAAAGAATATATGTATATTGACATGTAAATAGAAACACGGATGTGTATGGTCCATTTAAATTGTCTCCAAGTCGATTAAGATGGTACATCTAGAAACTTCGTAATCGTCAATTTCTATTTTTGTGATAATTTTCCATTTTCTCCTATAAACATATCCATCAGCATTATCATTTATCAACACCACTCTGTTCCTCTATTAGTATTTTTCTCAGTTTTACATAAGTACAATATTACTTTATCATGACATTTTACATCAAACAAATGTCTTTTGTAAAATCTCTGGTTTTTAAACAACCCAAAAAATAAAATCCGAAAATGCTGATATCAATGCTAAAATAATAATAAGGACTGAAGTTATTCTCAAACGTGTACTACAAAGTTTCACTCGAGCATTGCTAAAATAAAACAAGATTATGAAAAAATAAGACACAAGAGGATGAATCTGAAAGGATTCATGACTTGGCTCTTGGCACATCTAATAAACATAAGGAAGTATTCTCCAGGGGACAAGTCTAAGATACTCTGCCCATATCTCCTTGTACTTCTCTGCACATCGAACCTCGTCTCTTCGTTCTCTCCATATCAATAGTATCAGAAGGTATATCGGGTAGAAATATGGAACCGGAGAACTGAGAATACACAAGACAAAATATCATAAAAACAGCTTTGGGAAATGAACTTGAAAGCTTTAGACTTTTCAAATGATGGTTAGAGATCAATATCTTTAAGTCAGCCAAATCAACTTCGAACGTTTTGATATTGGTATTAGTTTCTACATGACTTTTGGTAGCTGTAAGATGAACTCAAGCAGAAGAAGTTACCTTATTCCACATGGCAAACTGAAGGACAGAGCAAGCATCAAGTCGCCAAGGTAATTACAGTGCCTTGCAATTCCCCTGTCATATATACAAAACAGCACCTAAGTTATCGGAAATGTGTCATTGCGGAACTTTCAACTCTTTATTCCCAGCATGATGAACAATCAAACACAGAGATGGCGAAACCAAGCAAAGAAACAAGAGAAGATAAATATAACATACCAATAGCCTGAAACCAGTAACTTTCCACCAACTACCACTGGAGGCTTGCCCCATATTGGTGTTTTTGGGTTCTTCTTAAAGATATGTTTTTGTTTGTTAGCTCCTCGAAAAACCATGTACCTGCCAAAGAAGAAATAGTGGGTTTCTTAGTGTAGATATGTAAGAATGGAAAATAACCCAATGTCTCAGAACTTACCCTATCAAGAAGACAAGGCAATTGACTACAATCGCAGGAACTGTTAGTTCTACTTTGTTGTGCAAAAGCCACCAGCCCTGTACCAGAGAGAAGACAATTCAGTCACAGAGTGATCAAGCATTCTAGAACAATATTGTTTCCGAGAATAACTGTAACATGCCAAGAAGATACTGTCAATAAGATAAATTAATATCTTGTTTGTGTTCAGGCTCACAGTTACATGCCTGAATGCTAAAAGTGAAAGGAATCCACAGGAGATCTCCAAACACTAGCATGAAGCCTAGTCTCTCTGCAATTATGTCCCACCTGAAAAGAGTAAAATCAAAGTAGATGTAATAATGCAAATGGTCATTTTTTGGTAAGACAAATGTGTTTCCTTAACACGCCATGAACTTACGTAGAGGTCATGTATTCTTCATGAACAAAGTAGTCCAATATATATAACTGCAATTATAAAACTAATCAAAACTAACAAAACACAGATGATCATAACTTCAAGAAGCAAGATTTGTAAGTAAAAACCAAATTTACCGCACAGAAGATCTGGTAAAGAATCATCGACTGACTCAAGGAACCATCCTGCACACTTTTTGCCAGAATAGAGAGATTGATAAGCAGCCATCCCATCATCCCGGCTCTGACAAAGAAAAACCTACACAAGGAATAACTCCCATTCATCATAACCATGCATAACTGCTGATTACATTATTAAACTGCCACTCGATTGAGTACGGAGCAAACTGAAGCAATGATGTAGCCTTGGCTGACAAATAGAAGAAAAAACAGAAAAATGGATTACTTGAGATCAATGCTCATAAACTGAGGATTCAGCTGTATTCCAAACCACCTATCACATGAAACAAACAATATGAGAAAAAATTGAAGCAGTTGTTTGGAAGAGATAAGTGAAAGACAAAAACCAGAACTTCTAGTTTCAGTAGAAAAGTTCAAAAGCTAAAGTCACTGCGGTTAAAAGGAAAAAAGAGGAAGCTACAACCGTTCTAGGAGAAATTACTCAACACTCTACGAAGTTCTATAGAATCATCTTGTCCAATTCAGTGTTTCAAACTCTATATAGTACCAGATTATTTCTTAGTTTTGCTCTTGCAGGAGTCAAAATATATAACTTTTAACAACATTTTGTGTAACAAGAAAGTATCAGATCTACAATTGTATTATGTTAGTACCAGTCATGTACAAGATTTCCTGAGACATGAGGCTTTAGGGAAGAACCCTTATTCGAGGAACTTCGCCCAGTAACATACAATGCTAATGTCACCTGAGAATATTAAGAGATATCATGGAGATTACAAATCACACCACCAAAAGCAAATCTGATGGTAACACAACTAAAATCAAGACACCGGACTAAGGATTGAATCATCTTACCAAAACACAGAAAATAAAAGTAGCTGAGAGTAACTCAAGTCCTCTATCCGCAACCACCTACAAAACATCTCAGTGGAATGAGTGTGAGAAAGCAATTGCAATCGGATTCATATAGCATATAGCATTCGGATTCATAGAAATACAATCGAAATCTTGTAACTACACTTACAAGAGGTGATACAATGCCAAGTTTTGCACAGATTCCCAAAATAGCTACCAACAATATTAGTGCCAATAGACCTGAAATTGAATTAACAAAACTAATGGAAATGAACTTTCGAGCTCACAGACTCTCAGGAATTGTAGAGAGAGTAAATCAAATCAAATATACCATTGCATCGGTAACGAAGTTGAGAGCCATCTGATAAAAGGACGCCGCGAATAACTTTCCCGGGGAGAATTTCTCCGGCAACGGCCAAGTAAACGAAGTAAAACACCAGCACATAAACCTAAAATCTCGGAACGAATTTAACAAAAGCTGATCAAAAGCGAACAAAAATTTCACAATAACAATTGCAACAGTCAAAAGCTAAAGAGACAGCTCACAGATTGCAATGATGGAAGAAGAACACCGAGATCCATATCTAGCAGCATTAAGCAGAAGAAGGATTTTCAAAGGAGAAGATGAAGCATTCGAAATCGTTTGTATCGCCTTTTCTCGCTTTGTTTAATTTCAGATGACAGAAGCAACAATTTTCAATTTTTTAGTGGGAAGCTCGTGGACTCTGATGAGCTAGCTCACTTGTGTGATTCGGGAAAATTACCAAAAAGAACCCTTAAACTCTTCATTTGTTGCAAGTAAAGCCTTAAACTAATGATTGTTTATACAAAAAAAACCAATCACTAAATTCTGCCAAGCACAACTTGAGCCTATGGCCCATGGGATGGCCTGGCCAGTCTCGCAAACGACTGTCATTTTAAGATAGCTACATCTTTTGGGTTTCTTTTTTAACATCTAAATTTTAGATTGATAGGACAATGTCTTTAGAGAAAAAGGTTAATGAATACTAGTTTCTCGGCAATGCGATTGTTATGTCTTCATGTGTATATCACCTCAACACTGGATAAGAGTTTGAACCAAAGATGGATATATCAAATATCTAGTTTTCCATCTATGTGTTCTCTTTTCTACCATTGATCAAGTCCACGAGTTATTGATGAAAGCCTTTTTCCACTATGGTCCATCTAAAACCGCAGATTCACAATGTATGCAAAGAGTGAAGGAAGCTAAAACCTTAGGCTAAAGCTTTTGTTTACTATTAAGATGCTGCCATTACATAAGGGTGCCGTAATGGTTCCGAATAATCCATCTCGATCTAGTTCTCTCACTTTGGTCGATCGCAAAAGCTTGCATCATGGTTGCATTTGAGCCATCCAAACGGAGGAGGTATCTACTTGGTTCCATTAATCGGTGTTGTTATTTCCACGGATATTTTTGCATTAAACGTCTACCTTAAAGGCTTAAACGTACATAGAAAAATCTGCACCGATCACATTTCACTAAAATATTTTTCTGTCAAATCACATGTTGGATGGTGTAACTGGTAAGTTATTAAAAGAGGGAATTACATGCGAGTCCACTTGTAACAAACAGTTGTGAGGCTCGACGGCAAGTTGACCAGAAACAACTTGCACTGCATCTATACAATTTTTTTTTGCTTTATTATTTGACAATTTTTCCATGTAACCCACACAAATCATATTTATTTGAATTAAAAAAATTTTGTATTTATGTTAGCCATTAACTCTTCTAGATACAAGAGAGAAATGTCATCAAATTTCATTGTTTAAAAAGAAAGGGTGATTTATAGACATTTATCAGAAAAAAAAAAACATTTTTGCTTTTACGAATTTTATAGAAAGAAATATTAGTATTATATTTAACATTTTTAGTCGTCGATTATAAGAAAGGAGGTGGCGAACCACCACACACGCGGAAACAGGAACAACCAATGAAAACTCGATAAATGGCTTAACTCAATTGTTAAGAGCCGTTTGTTTTTTGGCAACAAAAGTGCTCGAGAGAGAGACCTTGAAGAAGAAAGAAGAAGGTAAACCCTAAATTCCCAATCTTCCCACATAACTTCTGCTCAAATCCTTAGGGTTTCAAGTTGTTTCATTTCCCTCGTCCGTTAAATTCGAATCCTTTTCGTGTATGTTGCATCGTATTCTCAGAGCAAATCGTCTTTATTGTGAATTGGGTTTTATTCAGATTCGTGCTTTAGATGAAATTTCAATAGTTTTTGAATTAAAGGTTGAATTTTTCATTTGCAGAGACGAGTTTGATATCTAAAGGAATCATTTTTGACGGATTTAGGATCTAAGTAAACCCTAGATTGACCGAATATGAGTACTCAAGCGACGGGTCCTTCTTCAACATCAGGGAGGAGAAGCAATTCTACTGTACGGCGAGGACCACCACCTTCTAAGAAACCAGTACAATCAGAGAATGGAAGTGTTAATGGGAACACCTCAAAACCCAATTCACCTCCTCCTCAACCTCAATCTCAAGCTCCTTCTAATGGAGAGAGAACAGTGAAGAAGCTTAGGTTATCGAAAGCTCTTACTATTCCTGAAGGAACTACTGTTTTCGATGCTTGTCGAAGAATGGCTGCTAGGCGTGTTGATGCTTGTTTGTTGACTGATTCAAGTGCGCTTCTTTCCGGGATTGTTACTGATAAAGATGTAGCTACAAGAGTGATTGCTGAAGGGTTGAGACCGGATCAAACTTTGGTCTCTAAGGTTATGACTAGGAATCCTATTTTTGTTACTTCTGATTCGTTGGCGCTTGAGGCTCTTCAGAAGATGGTTCAAGGGAAGTTTAGACACTTGCCTGTTGTGGAGAATGGTGAAGTCATTGCTTTGTTGGATATTACAAAGTGTTTGTATGATGCTATTTCTAGGATGGAGAAAGCTGCAGAGCAAGGTAGTGCTTTAGCTGCTGCAGTGGAAGGTGTGGAGAAGCAATGGGGAAGCGGATATTCTGCACCGTATGCTTTCATTGAAACCTTGAGGGAGAGAATGTTTAAACCCGCCTTGTCAACGATTATTACAGACAATTCGAAGGTTGCACTTGTAGCACCATCAGATCCTGTTTCAGTTGCTGCGAAAAGGATGAGGGATTTGCGGGTTAACTCTGTAATCATTTCCACGGGGAACAAAATCAGTGGAATCTTGACTTCAAAGGACATTCTGATGCGAGTGGTGGCACAAAATTTATCTCCTGAATTGACTCTTGTCGAGAAGGTAATGACACCGAATCCTGAATGTGCATCGCTAGAGACAACGATTCTGGATGCGTTGCATACAATGCATGATGGAAAGTTTCTACATCTTCCAATTATAGATAAAGATGGATCAGCTGCAGCTTGTGTAGACGTTCTTCAGATTACTCACGCAGCTATTTCAATGGTGGAGAACAGTTCTGGAGCTGTAAATGATATGGCAAACACGATGATGCAGAAATTTTGGGATTCAGCTCTTGCGTTAGAGCCACCTGATGATTCTGACACTCAAAGTGAAATGTCGGCAATGATGCATCATTCAGATATAGGGAAGCTCAGTTCTTACCCATCTCTAGGACTAGGGAATTCGTTTTCGTTCAAATTTGAAGACCTTAAGGGCCGTGTACATCGGTTTACTTCTGGAGCTGAAAACCTCGAAGAGCTGATGGGTATTGTGATGCAAAGAATTGGCAGCGACAATAACAATGTGGAACAACGGCCTCAGATTATATATGAGGACGATGAAGGTGATAAGGTTTTGATTACATCGGATAGCGATTTGGTTGGTGCTGTTACTCTTGCTAGGTCTACAGGACAAAAGGTTTTGAGGCTGCATCTGGACTTCACTGAGTCAACAAGGAGCTTGAGCTCAGAAACCACCCAACTCAAGAAAGGTGATTCTCGAGACAGAGGAAGCGGATGGGTTTCATGGCGTGGTGGTGTGGTGGTTACAGGAGCTGTTGTCCTAACAAGCATAGCCATAGTTGTTTACTTGAAGCGTTCAAAGAACTGATTTTTGCTGAAGCAAACTGTTTGGGATGCAGAACAAAAACTCTTTTTCTCTTAATTTTTTGGTAAGTTTCATACAGTTTGTCTCTTGTCTTTTGGGGTCACATGTTTTGCGAATGCAAACAGAAAAAAAAACAAAAAACTTTGTTTCCCTATGATATTAAATTAATGGGGAAAAACCTTATTCAGATTACTCTATTTGACAGAGTTTATGTAAAACCTCTGAAACCGGGAAAATAAATCAAGGGAATATCATTGCACTGCAGATTCTGGTCTTTGATATAAGTGAATATGTGTTTGCTTCCTTCTTGTGAATGTGTTTGTGTCACTGTTCCTTAGAGCGATTGTTGTGTGGATATGAGAAAGACAGAGGAACATATGGAGGAAAACACGTGTGTTATCTATGAAGCTTATCTATCAATATTACATGGAATTTGTGAATGTGTGGTTAGGTTGCATATATTAAGCAAACCAACAAAGAAATCACAATCTCGACACAAATATATTATAGTTATGAGAGGTCTCCAAACATAATGATAAGAGGAAGATACAAACGTTTATTAAGAAGGTTATATTTCATATGAGTGACATCAAGGCAGGTTTGCCCGAGAGGTTAAGGGGGAAGACTTAAGTTCTTCTGCACATAAGTGCGCGTGGGTTCGAACCCCACAGCCTGCATTTGTATTTTTTTTTCATTTTTCTGAGACAAAACTGAGATGTGTTTTTTTTCGTCCCCTTAATAAATTTAGTTACCATCAAGGATTTGTGTTCAACATTTAAGAAGTCTTATGAGAGATTTGTATAGAATTTATAAATCCTACATTTTTAAGAAGTCTCATGAAAACAATTTGTGGATTTGAATTTTTAATGATTTTGGAGGATTTCCTGTATTAAAAATATAGAAATCTAAATCTCATAGTTTAAGGTGAGATTTGAATAGATTTTACAAAAATCATGAACTTCCCTAAAATCATCAAAATCATTTAAATACTCAATAAAACTCAAATCACTTTAAATTCTAATTTGAATACACCCCCCTTAGTGTCTATTAAATTGGAACGAATTTGAGAAACTTAGAAATTAAGTTCATGGTAATCTTTAGATTTTTAACCATTTAGCTCTTTCCACGTACAATGTATGCTTTTTTGTTTTCCTTTCTCAAACATAACTGCATCAACTGATTTGTAGAGCTAAAGTAGTGTGTATATACTATCTATAACTTAATTTATCCTATGAAGTAGAAGTTGAATAAATTTATAACAAGGTAACGATCAAATGTTTAGAATTAGGATCCCAACCAAGGCCTCTCCATGTAGCAAAACAAAACATAACCTAAGGACGAGTAGAATATTTCACGGTCGATATCACTGAAAATCACGTAAGACAAATTGTATAGGTAATGCATTTTGTAAAATCAACTCTTTCATTTTTTCTGGAAGAAAAACAACTCTTTCATTAATATGATATTTACAATTTAGCAAAAGAAAAAAATGGATAGTTAGAATAATAGACGCATATTTCTTCTCAGCTATATAGTATTCGAATTGCGTTGAAAAATGAATTGGTTTTTTTTATCATTATTGTCGATTGTCATCAGCCATCACTAAAAATGATTCACCCATAAGCTAAAAAAAAAACAATATGATACTCAAAACTTGCCCATGTGAAATAGAAAATCTTTAACATCTTACACATCATGACATAAAAGCCTCCAACATGAATAAAATAGTTAGTATATCTAAACGTCAAGACAAGCGCTCCTGATCGAACCAAGTCTTAAGCATATACAGGAACAAACCAGAAACTTTTTGAGCAAACGTATCCTTTAATGATGTCATCATAAGCGTTGCCAAAAAAAAGAACATCTTTGATTGTGACCCCATGACCAAATATCAACAACTCACCTCCAAGAGAATGTACTCTTTCCCAGTTACTACTTTCAAAATTCATCTTGAAGATGTAAAACAAGCGTGAGTTTTGTAACCGTTTAATGCTCACAGCGATCAAAACATCCATTGAGTTCGTAATCGCAATCCTCGTCTTCCCACCGTATTCCCCAAGTTGGTTATCAAAGCAAAACGGATGGTCACGGTACGGGTTTCCTTGGACGATTTCTTTTGGGAAAGCTCCAGAGAAATCAAGTCTTGATGTAGCTATCAATTGTATACACATAAAGCTTATCGTCTTTATAAGTCATGTGTGTACAATATATGTCTTCAACATTCCACCAATAATCATCTTCATTCTTGTATGTGAACAAACAGTTTTCTTCGGTAATACAAGCTACAACATAATCCTTTGTTCTCTCGTTTATCCAAAAACAAGCCAAATTTTTGAGAGGAGACGTCAATTTGGTTTGTTTTCCTTTATATGACTTCATTGATGGAAGATTGATCATCTCGCGAGTAAACACGTTCAAAAGATATAAGAAATCTAAACTAGGATCATTCATCAAGAGCCAACTACTCCAACTAGCCATAACAAAGCTTTTCAATAAATCAAATCCAAGACATTCTACTTCGAAGGAGAATTCGCGATCTTCACTGTGATGACCCAAAAAAGTACCATCCTCGTCGCGCATAAGTTGCCATGGATACCATATAGGTCGCGTACATGATCTTGAAACTAAATACCATTGTGAGCAAACGCTCCTCGCTCGATGATAATCCTTAGTCTCTAATCCTTCAAAGATTGATCTCAAAATATCGAAACAAAGGTTGGACCAATCACTACGAATTCTAGACATTCTCTCCGTAGTGCCTACGATACCAATGGAAACCTAATTTGTTTTTTTTTTTTGGCATCAACCCTCTTTAAAAGCAAATATATAAATATCAAAGCCTTAGGAACAAGGCGGTGAAAACAATGTAGGCCCATTAAGGCCCAATAACGGCGTTAGGAAATTCCAAATTATTTTGAAAAAGCTTTCCGATTTCACGCTCTTTTCCTCTTCCCTCCAATCTCATTGTGTCCACCATTTTTTGCATCAACCCTATTTAAAAGCAAATATGTAGATATTAAAGAATGCGGTGAATAATACAATTTAGGCCCACTAAGGATCAGGCGGTGAAAACAATGTAGGCCCAATAATGACATAGCCTTTCATCTTTCTCTACTCAATCCAAAACAAACCTCAAGTCACACACTCTTCACCTAAACAGCATCAATGGCGACTTCTCTCTCCGTTTCTAGATTCATGTCCTCCTCCGCCACCGTTATCTCCGTCGCTAAGCCGTTACTTTCCCCCACCGTATCCTTCACCGCGCCGCTCTCCTTCACACGCTCTCTCGCTCCTAATCTCTCTCTCAAATTCCGCAACCGCCGCACCAATTCCGCCTCCGCCACCACCAGATCCTTCGCTACGACACCCGTCACCGCCTCCATTTCCGTCGGAGACAAGCTCCCAGACTCCACTCTCTCCTACCTCGATCCATCCACCGGAGACGTCAAAACAGTAACCGTCTCATCCCTAACCGCCGGGAAGAAAACAATCCTATTCGCCGTTCCCGGCGCATTCACACCAACATGCTCACAAAAACACGTCCCTGGATTCGTATCCAAAGCCGGAGAACTCAGATCTAAAGGCATCGATGTAATCGCATGTATCTCCGTCAACGACGCGTTCGTGATGGAAGCGTGGAGGAAAGATCTTGGAATTAACGATGAGGTAATGTTGCTATCCGATGGAAATGGCGAATTCACAGGGAAGCTTGGTGTTGAATTGGATTTGAGGGATAAGCCTGTGGGACTTGGAGTTAGGTCAAGGAGATATGCGATTTTGGCTGATGATGGTGTTGTGAAAGTTCTGAATCTTGAAGAAGGAGGTGCTTTTACTAATAGTAGTGCTGAGGATATGCTTAAAGCTCTCTGATTCTTATGATTTTCTCATCAATTTCGTCTTCTTCTCTGTTTTGAATTTTCTTTACTCTGTTTTGTGTTGCTGTTTCTTTAAATCTACGAATCATTATCGGATTTGTAATGGAATAATGAAGTTAGAGGTTCTGTTGTTTGTGAACATTTTAGAAAAGCGTTGTGTTTAGTTTTCGGATGTTACTACTTTTGGTTAATTTTTTCTCTTTTGACTTTTATAATTTTGATTGAGTTTAGGTATTAACCTAACACTTACTGATAGTTTGTCACAGTGACAAGTTAATATAAACATGTAATGAAAATTTTCCACTTAAAAATTCATGAAATAGAGCTATTAATTTCTAGAAAAAGTTAACTTATCGAAGTCGGGTTCTCTGAAACGTGTTGCTGATCACCGGTCGGTCAGGGATTTGGTCCGGAGTAAGTCTTATGATATGGAGAGGTTTTGACCATAAAATCCTCTTGGTAAAACATTAGTAAGATACCAACCCAAAGACCTCTCCAAAAGGCACGTTTTTTTATTATTATACTACTTGACATGATCCTTTTTTTTTCCTCGGTGCATCTTTGATATGATTATCTTAAGTTTAAGGAGCATAATGAATTACCTTTTCAATTGATCTATGTAGAGTAATGGAGATTGGAGACCAACAAGCAACAATCCTGACTTTTGGAAAGGACGTTGGGGTTGGTTGCTAGTTGGATGCCACGTCTACGTGCTAACGTATGCATTGATGCACAAATAGCGAAAAACTTTAGTTTATATCCTTTTTTTTATAACAAAACAGACAATAAAGCCCAAATGTGGTCAGCTTCACTACTGGATCGGCTATGTCAGTTTACCGAATCAAATCTCCCACAATAACGCCAAATTATTCTTAGATATTTTTTTCTTTTTCTTTTGGGTACAAATATCGGATTGCTTTGATGATTTGAAGTGTTCAAGTACACTGTACACATGCATGTAAAGAAAACAAAGAGAAAAGAAGAAAAGAAATTAAGTCCCTCGATAAGGAATTGGAATGGCTTCCAAAGGAACAGCTTTTTTCAATGTTATACCAATCCTTTCTCCCATATCCATTTCTTCTGCATTAAGCCCATTTTCTAAAGCCCAATCAAACGATCTCACCATTGACCCAATGGCCAACGGCAAAACCCGTGATGCCAAAGGCAAAGCTGGACACATCCTTCGACCCGACCCGAACGGCAAGAACTCGTAATCTTGTCCCTTGAAGTCTCGGGCGTCAGGGTCGGATATAAATCTCTCGGGTTTGAACATTATCGGGTCGATCCATGTTTTAGGATCGCGTCCGATGGCCCATACATTGACCAAGACTTGTGTTTCCTTGGGGATAGTGTATTGATCGAAGATGTGACAAGTTGACATGGCTTTGTGTGGGACGAGGAAAGGCAGAGGTGGGTGTAGCCTTAAGGTTTCCATGATAACAGCTGAGAGATAGGGAAGGTTTGGTAGGTCTTCTTCTTGGAGCTTTTGGTTCGAGGACTTGAAGTAGGTCCGGAGTTCGGTTTGGAGTTTGGTCAGTGTTCTTGGGTTGTGTAGAAGCTCCGCTAGTGCCCACTCCAACGTGCTCGTTGTCGTATCCGTTCCAGCCGTAAACATTTCCTATCAATAAACTTTATTAATTTGTACATATGATTGTAAGAATGTTGGTAATAATTAATTAAGGTATGCATAACTTACGAAAACAATAACGTTGATATCTCTTGATGAGAAGCTAGAAGGTTCTTCGTCGACTCCATCGCCACCACGAAACTCCAAAAGAACATCTAAGTAATCTTTCGTCTTCTCGTCGCTCTTTTCTCTCTCCCTAACCTCCGTTCGTTCTCTGATGAACTCTCCGGCGATCTCAAACGCTTTTTCCACGTGGAATTGCGTTTTTCTCCTGATTCCTTGAGGGTCAAGAAACCTTAGCAACGGGAAGAAATCGGCAACGTTTGGTTTTCCGGCGAACTCCATCACTTTCCCGGTGTGGTAAAAGAATTCGGATCCTCTTTTTGAATCAGGATCAAGCAAATCTCTCGAGAACATGAGGTTTCCTATGAGATTAAATGCCATCAAGAAGAAATATCTCCCCACATCGATTGTTTTTGTACCTAATAAGAAATAAATATGTAGAGTTATGATATATATATATATATACTGTTAATATTTATATATATATAATACACATTTTATTTTTTCAAAAAAAAAACACAATTTAATTATAGGTTCAATTAGAATCAACATAAAGAGTCATATTCAGATTAGTATTGTTGATGTGTCACATTCGGATCTAAGCCTACATATAATGCATGTCATAATGTTGTTGATAGTATAATACATACCGTTTTGGCCACCTTCCTCGACAAACCGAAGCATCTGATCAACACACCTAGAGCGTACATCACTCATAGCATCAAGACGGCGCGTGACAAAGAACTGAGTGGTGCAAAGCCTCCGCAGCATCCGCCAATACGCACCATACTGAGCCGTGATGAGCGAGCCGTCACTACTCTTCCCTCCTTTCATCGCCTCGTAAATCTTCCGGCCAGCCAAAGCTGCGTCATGCTTCTTGAAGATCTCCCGAGCCACTTCACTCGAAGAGATCACAACCGTCAGCATCGACCCGATCCGTAAAGTCATGATTGGCCCGTGACGCCGTGAAAGTTTAGTCAATGAGTCGTGTGGCGGTAAACCAGCGAGCTGGAAAATGTTTCCAATCACCGGCCATGGATTTGGTCCCGGAGGTAGTCTCGTACGACATCGTTTGGTGTAGAAGAGACATGTAACGTATATGAGGACGGCAATCGATGTAAATAATCCGATTAACTCGTTCTTTGTTAATTGATTAATCATTCTTTTTGTTTTGTTCTGAATATGAGTACAAACGTTTCTACTATATAGGTATCAAGGTTTCGTGTGACCTTTTCCTTTATTCACAAGTTTCGTGTTTCTTATAAATTATGAAAATGCTAATAATTCATGATTTTGTCGCTATTATGTTGGGAATCTTTAACGGATATAATCGCTTTAACAAAAAATCTGTTGCAACTTGTAAGGTCATTATATTGTAAGCCCATTAAAGTATCCGATGATAGTAGTAAGTTTAAGTGGGACAAAATCAGAAGGCCCATTTGATATTCTTGTTGAAACGTATGAGCGTTTTTGGTGGATCTGCAGTAGGAATTTGACCATTCCACATATTTTAGAGCACAAAGGTTTAAGTAATTTAAGTATTTAACGACCTTACTTTTGAGATATGCTTTTCAAAATGATGGAGGAAACGAAACAATCGACGCATAGAGAAAACCTTACCAGTTACCACAACATCAAAACTTGGGGAAAATATCGACAAGAACATTCGAATCGTATCACTTTGCTTTGGAACTCATGAATAACAAAAATATGAAGACCTATTCATATTTTTTGGCTTTCCACTACGAATTAAATTATAAAACAATACAAAAGATTCAAAACGATGCACTACACAAACAGTTTTTCAATAGTTTTTACATTCATTCAAAAAAAACTTAAGTATTTAACATACATGTTCTTAAGCACAAGATTAGCCTATCATATTCATTTTAGTTTGGACCGAAATTTGCCCATATTCCATTATATATATTATTATATATTGGTTTCATTTTCATAAGTATGGTACATGTTACAGAATACGTATCTCCATTCCAATTTTGTGGAGATCCAACCAATGTATAGATAAGATATGAGAAGAGTCAACGGAAATTTAAATTCTTTTTTTTTTTAAAAGTAAATGTTTTAGACATGAATTAAAAGAGAAACTAAGTCAGACAGATCTCGACAAAATCACCACAAATTACAGTAGTTACTTATTTGCTATATTTAGTAGACTTGGTTTACATATGCTATATTTGGCAAAAGTGTGTAAGCAAATATCAAATTCGAAGCTAAGTCAGAAAGATCTCGAACCAAATTCGCCGAAGATCACAACAAGTTTTTTTCTATAATTGACTTCATTGTGTGTATATATATATATACAATATATGTATAAGAGTTGTGTATCATATATATGCAAAGTCTACATAGATATACAATATCTAAAACTATGAAAACATTGTACAAACTAGAAAAAACTATCAACTAAATTTTGATAACTATTTTTTTTTTTTTNAAAAAGACTAACTATTTATCTTGTTGAATAGTTTTAGTTTTCAAAAGAAAAA
>Ga0041059_1001113_pt1 | contig 21481 bp, 14 predicted proteins | sample AraColnosormetaG_FD_56232 | JGI IMG/M metagenome (GOLD analysis project Ga0041059, IMG submission 56232) | Arabidopsis roots microbial communities from North Carolina, USA - Col MF nosort | ecosystem: Host-associated > Plants > Roots > Unclassified | place: USA: North Carolina | collected... | reverse complement strand
TTTAGAGAAGATTCTTCTAAACTCTTTTCTCTTCTTAATTTCATCATTGATTTCTTATTCAATCATGTTTTGTTCTTCTATGATCATGCTTGAGTAGTTCTTTGTTGGGTTTAGGGATTCTCATTTAGGATTTGGATGAACTAGTAGATCGATAACCCTGTTAGGATAATATATTTAGAATTTTTCATCTTTGATTGTTCTTAATGTTAGTTTTAGAGTAACTAACTAGAACTTGATTTTAGGATAATAGGTATACGCACCATATGTATCTATTACTGAAACTATCTTAGATGAGCCTACTATTTAGATGCGTGCTAGCGTCGATTACTTAGGTGAATTTATCAAACCTGATTATAATGCTTGCTTAACTCTAGGGATTTACAAGAGAGTTGGGATCAATACTATTAAGCATAGTGAGTTTCGCGGAACACCACCGCTTATTGTATATTAGTGATTTGAGTTCTAGAATGGTTCGTTAATAATCCTAGTTTACTGCTAGATCTATTATTATGATATTTCCTGAGAATTTTCCTAAACCCAACGTTTTAATCATTTGAATCTACAACCAATCTCATTTATTGTTTTCTTGTCTTTTACATTTATAATATTTTCTGTTTAGCTTTATTCAAAACTATTAATCTATTGTGTGATCCGAGAACTTTATGGAATTCTATCCCTAAGTGCTACAACAACCTCTTTATTTGAGAGAGTAGTCATTAGGGTAATTTGATCATATCAATCTCCATTAACAAAAGAAAGATGAAAGATTTTCTTTTGTCATGAATATGTGCATCTTCGGCTGAAACTTGGAAGGGACGAAAGTTCAGTTTTAAAGTTTATTTTGTGTACACACTTTCATGATTTATTGTCTTGAACTCTTGTTGTGTGTTTTTACCTTAATTTGTAAATTGGTAAGAGCAAAATATTTGGTTCTAAATTTGTAATCTGTTTCTTCGAGACCATTATTTTGTGTTATAAAATTTTAATTTCATTTACTAATCTTTTTAGGTTTTCTATTGTTCTTGGGTGGTAGCGGACCTTGTAGTTCACACAATCACACGTTCTTCCTAAGGGTTAAATCCAGGTTCTGTTCTTCCTTTTACTTGACATTTAGATTGCATCTTAAATGGTCAATTACCTAGGTATCAAAAGAGGAAAAAAAAAACAAGATGATTTGTTTATTGAATCACAAAGAGATTCTTTAGATAGATTTATGAAAAAAGAAGTGCTCATGAAAATTCTAACGTTCTAACGTTGCTAATGAAAACCCTCTTTTTCAGTCAAATGATCATTTTGATGATGGCACTAGTCACTTGAGTGAGTATACTAATGTGGTAAATGCATCTAATGTTGAACATTTGAATGTTCGTCATAAACGAAATAAATAACTTAAACATTTCAATTAACATTCTCTAAGATAGAACAACATGTAAGAATATGATCAGGCCTTGATAATGTGGACCTTGATTTCGTGAACCAAACCGTGATAACCATTGACCATCTTAAGTTCGAATACCACTTCATTACCTGGCTTCACATGATTCCTTCGGATGATACTACCGATTCCATTTAGATACACGGATCTGTTCTTCCAAATCACGATTCTTCTCTTCAATATGCCAATCTTGTCACGCATGATAACCATGTTGGGAAATGTCAAGTTGTAGTCCTTTATAAGTAAAGACGGTATGCGCTGAAAATCAGAACCAATCATAATGAATGACAAACCATTTAGTCATTTGAAGTTTTCTTTAGTCACATTTCGGTTTCTTTACCGTTCTATTTTGAGTCATATCAACCGGAAACGACGGGTTTAGTTTGTTGTCTAGATGTTCATAAATCTTATGACTCTTAGTCTTCAGTTTCGCACGTCTTCTACTTGTACCACCTATCCAACAATTAGGAAACAAAACACTTATAAAAGCATTGATAGAAGATTCTCTTATAAACCTCGAAAATGTAAAGTCTATTTATATATACCTCTTCTTGGCGACTCCTCAAGCCCTTTTGTGCTCTCTTCATTCCCCACAAGCACATCTTCTTCACTGTCCACTTTAATCACTTCTTTTTCCATTGGAGATCTCATCCTTTTACACATTGAACCATACTCGTACACGCAAAAGTGGAACACACCATAACCATCGAACTCAAACTCCAAGAAAATTGGCTCAGTCACATTCTCGTCCTTGACGATTTTCTTCCACCCGTCTCGGAGAAACACTGTGTTACCGTTTGCTTTCATTTCCATCCTCCAAATGTTCCCCGAGGACACACTTTTAACAGTTACCTTCCGAGGAAGAGGCTTCCCTGAGATCTTGTCTGAAACCAAAGGTAGATTCTGTACAAAACAATAGAGAAACACACATCTTACTTTGAACAACACTAACATAATTTCAAAACCATATCATACCACCGATGGATTTGTCACATCACATAAACACACAACCTAAAACTCAAAAAAATGTCTGCTAAAGCTAAAACTTTCAAGATTGTTCAATACATATCATTCAAAACTCGGAAAAAGACAAGATCTTGCAAAAACAGAACGGAAATGCTCTGTTCTAAGAGATTTAAGCAACGTATTACCATGTCATCCGCGGTTTGATTTGGTATGTAAACTCTGAAAAACTTCAGAACTGTATCTTGTATGCTCATAGTTTCCGATAGCTTTTTTTTACTTGAGTTCTCTTCCATGGCCGTGAGCCCGTGACCGTGAGAGGCTTGAGTGTTAGAAAGAGATAGAACAGAGGAGAGAGAGAAGAAGAAGAATAAAGAAGAAATTGAGATTCGAGATTAGATGATGAGAGAGGGAGAGAGAAACATTCAATACAACACAACACACAAAGTCATGAAAATAGAAACAAAACAGAGCTCTGGTCACTTAGCGTTTCAGGTGGTTCAAAAGGGAAACAATGTTGGACGTAAATAGTAATCCCTCATCAATTTCCGATGTTACGTGTTGATATTAATAGAAAAAGTAAATGGACTAGGCCCATAATTATTGGGCCTCACTGAAAACGCCCATATAGTTTTATCTAAAGTCATACGTTTCGTCATCGCATCATACGCGAATAATTTCGTCATATTTTCTATTATTTTGTCGTAACGGAATTAATCAATTATTTTCTGACACAATTTTTCCTATTGCCCTATGGAAAATCAAAAATGCATTGAATTCAGAAGAACCCTAGACTAAATAAGAGATCTTATGTTTGCATGTGGCTGTGGTAACAGTGCAGAAGGATCACAAGGAGCTACACAATAACATAAACCTCTAGAAGATAATGGAAACAAAACAAGATTAACAGGTAAATCATTATGTTGTTCATAAGTATTAGTGATAACAAGCTAAAAATCAAAAACTGCTAACAAGAACTATATACAAATTTATTTATTTCTTATAACAAAATGATGACAAAACTGCTAACAAGAATTATAGGAAAACTCTACTTTATGACATAATTGTAACACTTTTGTTGAATATTTTCATACCATTACAACATTACAGGTCGTGTCCTGGCCATAGGGTTTGTATTCGATCTTTCAATGTATACATTGTGAGTTAAAGAATGAGGAAAAACAGTAAAGAAATGTTGCGAAAAAAATTATACCGTTCTTCCAATGATAATTTCTGGTAACTTGTTTGGTTCATATTTTTGTAGGTTGTTGAGAGAAGCGATTTGTTCTGTTTTTTGCCGGGCACTAGACGAAGTGCTGCTACGCAAGAACTTCATGGTACGGTGTTGGAATACTGATCCCAGGAGTGTCTGGAGGCATCTCAGGCAAAACATCATTTCCTTCAAGATAGTTTACCACTTGGGACATACTAGGCCTATCCTCTGGATTGTACTGTGCACATAGTAGACCAAGCTTTAGTACCATCTCTATCTCCTTGCAGACGTAGTCTCCTTCCAATCTAGCGTCTCGGGCGCCAACCAAGTTCCCTCTTTTCCAGCATTGACACACCCAGCTGATTAAGTTAAACTCTTCAGGCTTCCCTGGATACTCAATGAACATTCTTCCACAAGCAAACTCAAGTAGTAATGCTCCGAATGAATAAACATCGGCTTTGGTTGTCGGCATTCCTGTTATTATTAGCTCTGGAGCCACATAACCTACGCTTCCTAGCATTGGGTTCCTGTTTGTACCAAATCTTGCTAGACCGTAATCTAGTCGCCCGTTTAAATCCTCATCCAAGAGTACATTTGCGGCTTTTACATCTCGGTGAAGAACGATCTGTTCATGCAAATAAAGAAGAGCTGAAGCAACTCCTTTGATTATATGAAACCTTTGTGACCAACTTAGATTAGGCCTTTCCTCATTAAACAAGAAATCATCAAGATTTCCATAAGGCATATAATCATAGACCAAGAGTAATTCACCTTTTCTTCTGCAGTATCCTAAGAGCTGCACAAGGTTCTTGTGCCTTAACTTCCCAATACCAACAATCTGAGAAACAAGGTGTTTGGTATCTTGTTCTGCATCTAAAGAAACTCTCTTTACAGCAATCTGTGCATTAGAAGAGAGCTTTCCTTTGTAGACTGTCCCGTTAGCCTCTGTACCGAATAACTCGCTCTCTTTGAACCCTTTGGTTGCTTTGTAGAGAGCTTTGTAAGAAAACCTCTGAGGACTGTAATCTTCCTCCCATTCTTCTCGTACTTCTTCATACTTGCTGTTCACATACATTGATCTTAATGCTGCTCCCATTCTTAGAAATATACCTGCAAACATGTCAGATTTTTTGCAGATTCTCAAGGCAGCTTTTAGTCCTCTATTGTCATCGTTGTTTCTGTTTGGTGATTTGTGTGTTGTGGGAAATTAGTAGCAGACCACTTTCTTTTCAGGAGAAGGTCAACTGTTGTACCAGGACCGTCCATTCTTGTTATTTAATGGTATTTCATCTCTGATAATGGTATTTTATTATACTAGTGGCATTTAAAGTCTCCAATGAAGATTTTCATTATGAGTTATATGTAATTTATATTGCAACATTGAACAGGTTCATCTCTTTGATCACCTGGATGAATTAAATACTCAAATTTTTATGAAGATGCAATATTTTCTTCTTATTACAGAAGTCAACTACAAGAAGGAAGGAAACAAAAACCAAAAAATGAGTAAAAGAACAAAAGAAGATGTATTAGAATTTCTTATGTATGTATACAACAGACTTCAGACAAAATGAATCTTGGTTTTGGTATGATAACATAACTAATAGGGGGAAAAAGAGGATTGAAATAGAAAGCCTCTTTCTTACATAGAGGCTTTGTAAACAATGAAAAACACTCTCTGTTCTTTAGTTTGGTTGAAGTATCTTTCCATGATTTTCTGCTTCAACAACTGCAGCAGAATCAAATGCATCAGAATACAATTGCAGGTGTGTCAAATTGTTAATAGTTGAGGAATAAAAGAGGAACTCACTTTCATTTGTGTTGGCTACAAGAGGAGCTTTGTTGTCTGCTGAATTTGAAGCAGGTGCCATGTTTGTGGCTGCACCAAAACTAGAAGTCTGAGAAGAACCTTTACGAGGACTGATAGCTTTAGATATCACTCGAGAAAGTTCTCTATCGTCTTCGCTAGGCTCAAACTTCTGCGATATGTATTCCTTCATTGATACGCCTTTGTCCCATACCTGGTTACAAACACAAGATGATTGACTGATGTATTTACCTAAATGCACAAACAGATAGAGAACTTTGTCGTACCTTGGTATTGAAGCCAGTGGGCTGGTTAGTTCCGGCAGTGTTGATTTCTGCAACATCATTTACCTCTTCTTCTCGCTCTGTTGGTTCTGGAAAAGCCATATCTTGAATCTTCTTAGTTATAGCTTGAGTTGCGTCAGAGACTTTAGCATAACCAGGTGCTAGCTTCTCTGTCACAGTTTCTGTTACTGTCTTGCTTGGACTAATAGGTTCCTGCTGGCTCGTGCACTCTTTCCTTGTCTTCTCAGACGATTCTGTTACTATTGTTGTTGTGTCAGAATCAGCAGGCTTCTCTTGCTTGACATCAGATAAAACATTCTTCTCAGAGATCACAGGATGTTCTGTTTTGGAACCATTACAATCTTTTTGTTCTTGTTCAGCGTCCTGTTTGGCTGGGAGAACAGACAAGACATTTGTCTCAGTGATCACAGGATTCTCTCGGGGATGCTGCCTTGCTGTCTCCTTTAACTCTTCAGGTGCCTTCTTTGATTCATACACTGAAAATAACACAAGAAGATCGATCAGTTTTAAGCAAATTCCTAAAAGGGTGGTTGTTACTTATGAAGCTTTGTTCAATTTCATTTACTTGGGGCTCCAAGATATTCAGGATCTTCTTCTTCTTCTTCTCCTCCTTCTTCTCTGACTTTACGGTCTTTTGACTTGTCACGTGGTGACAATGACGCATAACCAACTTCTCTAACTTCATGATCTTCGGATCTGCAAAACGGTGACATGGTTGCATCACCTTCTTCATCATGTCTCTTCTTGGTGCTGAGACTGTGCTGCAGTTTTTTCGCCTTATCCTTCATTTTAGAGAACAAAGATTTCTTATGGTGAGAATGTTCTCCATCATTTTCTTTTCTTGGTGAACCAGAAGGTGACCGCTTTGAAGCTTCACCAGCTGAAAAAAAGTATGACAAACAGATTTCAAACCAAGAGTTTGCGTCCAAAATCATCAAATCACTGAGAGTAAACAAAATGGATATTATCATTTCTTGGAGAGACTTACATTGGTGACGCTGGCTAAGTGTTGAGAAGCTAGGATTTCCAGAATGATCAACATGTGTTTTTAAGCTTTCGAGCTCAGCGACGGGGTCTAGTTGACGCGACATTTCAGAAACACAAAGTTCTTGTAGATGTTCTGTTTAGGAACTCTGATCCTCTGAGAACAACATAAGATAGATATAAGACAAGAAAAACTGTGCATGTCGTCTTGTTTCTCCGAGGTTCTTGGACAAACCATAAGAAAAAAAAATGCTTAAAATAGTCATGGTCTCTTATTGGAGAAGCATGAAGGGAAGACAAAGTCTTGGCCTGAGAAATTGACGTTTGAAGCTGAATTATAGGACTCACATTTGTAGAGTTTTCTAGAGAAAAACTGGAACCATAAATAACAAATACACTGTTTAAAGAACTTAAGCAAAACTTGTCTCTGAACTTTAATGACCAAAATATTAAGACTATGTGAGAAAAATGTAAGAACACATTTGTCTGGATAAAATGCATAAGTTACAGAATTATCACAGACTAAACATTTTTCAAGAACCTAGTCAGAAGTTTACTCATTTGTCTCACTGAAACTGCGTGCTGTTTCTAACTAAAGTAAACGTCACGCAGTTCTATGTTAAATAAACAAAACGTAATGTAGTCTAAAAGGAAAGTCTCTCTACCTGCTTAAAACCCAAAAGTACATTTTTTCGCCGAAGCCAAAAATCTTCACTTGCTTCTTCTTCTCTCTGAAACCTTATCTTCTCCGCCCATGGCCGCCTTCTCCGTCAACGGGCAGCTTATCCCGACGGCAACAAGCTCCACTGCTTCCACCTCTCTCTCTTCCCGTCGGAAATTTCTCTCTCCTTCCTCGTCTCGTCTCCCTCGCATCTCCACTCAATCTCCTCGTGTCCCATCGATAAAATGCAGCAAAAGCTTACCTAACCGAGATACAGAGACTTCCTCAAAGGATTCTCTCCTTAAAAACCTAGCTAAACCTCTAGCCGTAGCCTCAGTCTCCTCCGCTGCTTCATTCTTTCTGTTCCGAATCTCGAATCTTCCGTCGGTTCTGACCGGTGGTGGAGGAGGAGGAGATGGGAATTTCGGTGGATTTGGTGGTGGAGGTGGTGGTGGAGATGGAAATGATGGTGGATTTTGGGGGAAATTGTTTTCTCCTTCACCAGCGGTTGCTGATGAAGAACAATCACCGGATTGGGATTCTCATGGTTTACCGGCGAATATCGTTGTGCAATTGAACAAGCTTAGTGGTTTCAAGAAGTATAAGGTATCTGATATTATGTTCTTTGATCGACGGAGACAAACCACTATTGGTACTGAAGATTCCTTCTTCGAGATGGTCTCGATTCGTCCTGGTGGAGTTTACACTAAAGCTCAATTGCAGAAGGAGCTTGAAACCCTAGCTACTTGTGGAATGTTTGAGAAAGTTGATTTGGAAGGGAAAACGAAACCTGATGGAACCCTAGGTGTTACAATCTCGTTTGCTGAGAGTACATGGCAATCTGCTGATAGGTTTAGATGTATTAACGTTGGGTTAATGGTACAGTCGAAACCTATTGAGATGGATTCAGATATGACTGATAAAGAGAAGCTTGAGTATTACAGGAGTTTGGAGAAGGATTACAAGAGGAGAATTGATAGGGCACGGCCTTGTTTGTTGCCTGCACCTGTGTATGGTGAGGTTATGCAGATGTTGAGGGATCAAGGGAAAGTGAGTGCTAGGCTGTTGCAGAGGATTAGGGACCGTGTTCAGAAATGGTATCATGATGAAGGGTATGCTTGTGCTCAAGTTGTGAATTTTGGGAATTTGAATACTAAGGAGGTTGTTTGTGAAGTTGTGGAAGGTGATATAACTCAGCTAGTTATTCAGTTTCAAGATAAGCTTGGTAATGTGGTTGAAGGAAATACTCAAGTTCCTGTGGTGCGCAGGGAATTGCCTAAGCAGGTATGTTTCTCAAGTTCTGCTATGTCAGATATGTCATTGTTGATGTGATCATGATTTAGTATAGGATGATGACGAAAGTGTAGTTATGTTATAGATTGATATGTCAGGAAAAAATTGACAGACTTTTAACTTGAACTTGCTATTTAAGTCTGATGGATGTAAGAGGTTTAATTGCTTCAATGAACTCATTGTACAAATGTTTTATATTCCAGACATGTAATGATATATCTCATTTGTTATGTTAGTTTTAGTGATAGTTTCGATGTTTCGTTGAACAGCTTCGCCAAGGCTATGTTTTCAACATTGAAGCTGGGAAAAAAGCTCTCAGTAACATCAATTCATTGGGGCTGTTCTCTAACATTGAAGTCAATCCACGCCCAGATGAGAAAAATGAAGGGGGCATTATTGTTGAGATCAAGCTTAAGGAGCTAGAACAGAAGTCAGCTGAAGTCAGTACAGAATGGAGTATTGTTCCTGGGCGTGGAGGAGCTCCCACATTGGTATGAATCCTTCCTTACTGAAATAAGTACAGATTGTAAAATTTGAGAAGTTCCATTGAGTTTGATTGTTATTGTTTATATGCATCAGGCTTCATTCCAGCCAGGTGGTTCTGTTACTTTCGAGCATCGAAACCTCCAGGGTCTTAATAGGTCTCTCATGGGTTCAGTGACCACTAGCAACTTCTTGAATCCTCAGGTACATTCGATAAGCTTACATGATTGATACATCTCTGGTTCAACTTTTCGGTTGATAACATCCATCTATTTCTGTTTCTATGTGCTAAGCACAAACCTTATGTTACATTTTTTCCTCAGGATGATCTTTCGTTTAAGCTTGAGTATGTGCACCCGTATCTGGATGGTGTTTACAATCCTCGGAACCGAACATTCAAAACAAGCTGCTTCAACAGCCGCAAACTTAGCCCAGTATTCACTGGAGGACCTGGTGTTGAGGAAGTGCCACCAATTTGGGTTGACCGAGCTGGTGTGAAAGCTAATATAACTGAGGTAAGCTTGCCAATCCTCAGTGCCATAATCGACTTATTTTGTCCTACAAACACTTAACTGAAACATATTTTCATGCAGAACTTCACCCGTCAGAGTAAGTTTACATATGGACTTGTGATGGAGGAGATAACAACCCGAGATGAAAGCAGTCACATTGCTGCAAATGGTCAGAGACTACTACCTAGCGGTGGAATCAGTGCTGATGGACCTCCAACAACTCTCAGTGGTACCGGTGTCGATCGAATGGCTTTTCTACAAGCCAACATCACCCGTGACAATACCAAATTTGTTAATGGGGCAGTTGTTGGACAGAGGACTGTCTTTCAGGTTTGCTTTCCCAATGATCAAATGAGATTATAAGGATGAGTCATCTGTATATTGTAAGCTTTACACAATGTATTTGCAAATCACAGGTTGATCAGGGATTGGGTATTGGGAGCAAATTCCCGTTCTTCAACCGCCACCAGTTAACCATGACAAAATTCATTCAGTTGCGGGAAGTAGAACAAGGGGCTGGTAAGTCACCACCACCAGTTCTAGTCCTCCATGGGCATTACGGAGGCTGCGTTGGCGACCTTCCAAGCTACGATGCTTTTGTCCTCGGTGGTCCGTACTCTGTCCGTGGCTACAACATGGGAGAGCTCGGTGCTGCTAGAAACATTGCCGAGGTAATACAGCAAACACTCAAAACAAAAACAGTCTTTTCTCCTAAACCCGAAAAATATGTGTGTCTAATTTGGTTTCATGGATTACAGGTCGGTGCTGAGATCAGAATACCCGTGAAGAACACACATGTCTACGCTTTTGTTGAGCATGGAAATGATTTAGGAAGCTCAAAGGATGTGAAGGGAAACCCTACAGCAGTGTACAGGAGAACGGGTCAGGGTTCATCCTATGGTGCAGGTGTGAAACTCGGTTTGGTCCGAGCTGAGTATGCTGTAGATCACAACAATGGAACCGGTGCTCTGTTCTTCCGATTTGGAGAGAGGTATTAAGGTAATGTGAGAAGCAGGCTCATGTTATCCACCTTAGTCTTTTCATTTTCTCTGTTGAGGATCTGCTATTTTTCTCTTTTTTCCTTTTCTTTTGTGTTTTCTTTTTTTTTTTCTACTTCTTTTTCAATAATTGTTTAATGTTAGTGTTTGATGACGTTGCTGAGTTGTGCTGAGAATCGGGAAAGAGTTTGTTCTTCGTAATATGTCTAGACTTTTGTAGGAAAATTTTGAAACTTTCAAGTTTCAAAAAATCGTATGAATAGTTGACAAATGAAAATTTATATTGGTAACACGTCTGTCTGCATCTGAGTTCTCTTTTAAAAATAACGAATAAGGGATAGTGCAATAGAATTTAATCAAATGTCAACACCAAACATCTACAAAGTCAAGTGTCAGAGGCTTTCGAAAACTTGAAATTGTTGACATTAGGAAACAAAGCATATCTTCAATCTTCTCCATATTTTGAAATCTTTCAATTTGATTCTGTTGAGATGGTAGATGCTGTCACTGGTTTCGTTTTGAATAAGATCGGCGGCTATCTCATCAATGAAGTATTGGCGTTGATGGGAGTCAAAGATGATCTAGAGGAGCTGAAGACGGAGTTGACGTGCATCCATGGTTATCTTAAGGATGTTGAAGCTCGAGAAAGAGAAGATGAGGTCTCGAAAGAGTGGACAAAACTGGTTTTAGATATCGCCTATGATATCGAGGATGTTTTGGACACCTATTTCTTGAAACTTGAAGAAAGATCACTAAGACGAGGCTTGTTGAGATTGACCAACAAAATAGGCAAAAAGAGAGATGCTTACAACATAGTTGAAGATATTAGAACCCTGAAGAGAAGAATCTTGGATATAACTCGCAAGCGGGAGACTTTTGGTATAGGAAGCTTCAATGAGCCTCGAGGAGAGAATATTACAAATGTTAGAGTGAGGCAGCTTCGACGTGCTCCACCTGTTGATCAAGAAGAGCTAGTGGTTGGTTTGGAAGATGATGTTAAGATTCTTTTGGTAAAGCTTCTTAGTGATAATGAGAAAGACAAGAGTTATATTATCTCCATATTCGGTATGGGAGGTCTAGGAAAAACTGCACTTGCCAGGAAGCTTTACAACTCGGGGGATGTGAAGAGAAGATTTGATTGCCGTGCGTGGACCTATGTTTCTCAAGAGTATAAAACAAGAGATATACTTATCAGAATTATAAGATCGCTGGGAATAGTTTCTGCAGAAGAAATGGAAAAGATCAAAATGTTTGAAGAGGATGAGGAGTTAGAAGTTTACCTTTACGGTCTTCTAGAGGGAAAAAATTATATGGTGGTAGTAGACGATGTATGGGATCCAGACGCGTGGGAGAGCTTGAAGAGAGCATTACCATGCGATCACAGAGGAAGTAAAGTCATCATCACAACGCGTATTAGAGCAATAGCTGAAGGTGTGGAGGGGACAGTCTACGCTCATAAGTTAAGGTTCTTGACGTTTGAAGAAAGCTGGACGTTGTTTGAACGGAAAGCATTCAGCAATATTGAAAAGGTTGATGAGGATCTGCAGAGAACTGGAAAAGAAATGGTTAAAAAATGCGGTGGATTACCGCTTGCTATAGTCGTGCTTTCTGGGCTTTTGTCTAGGAAAAGGACAAACGAGTGGCATGAGGTGTGTGCTAGTTTATGGCGACGCCTAAAGGATAACTCCATTCACATTTCCACTGTGTTTGATCTAAGCTTTAAGGAGATGCGACATGAGTTGAAACTTTGCTTTCTTTACTTTAGCGTCTTCCCTGAGGACTACGAGATCAAGGTAGAGAAATTGATACACTTACTTGTAGCAGAAGGGTTTATACAAGAAGATGAAGAGATGATGATGGAAGACGTGGCTCGATGTTATATTGACGAGCTGGTAGATAGAAGTTTAGTGAAAGCTGAAAGAATTGAAAGAGGAAAGGTGATGTCTTGTAGAATCCATGATCTACTGAGAGACTTGGCTATCAAGAAAGCTAAAGAGCTTAACTTTGTAAATGTTTACAACGAGAAGCAGCATTCTTCTGATATTTGCAGAAGAGAAGTGGTTCACCATCTTATGAACGACTATTACTTGTGTGACAGACGTGTAAACAAACGAATGCGATCCTTCTTATTCATCGGAGAACGGAGGGGTTTTGGTTATGTCAATACCACAAACTTGAAACTGAAGCTACTTCGAGTGCTAAATATGGAAGGGCTTTTGTTTGTTAGTAAAAATATCAGCAATACTTTACCAGATGTGATCGGGGAATTAATCCATTTGAGGTATCTAGGGATTGCTGATACTTACGTTAGCATTTTACCAGCTTCCATCTCCAATTTACGGTTTCTACAAACACTAGATGCGTCAGGCAATGATCCCTTCCAGTACACAACCGATCTTAGTAAGCTCACATCACTAAGGCATGTCATCGGAAAATTTGTGGGAGAATGTCTAATAGGCGAAGGAGTAAACCTTCAGACCTTGAGGTCTATCTCTTCCTACAGCTGGAGCAAACTGAACCATGAGTTACTCAGAAATCTTCAGGACTTGGAGATCTACGATCACTCTAAGTGGGTAGACCAGAGAAGAGTTCCTTTAAACTTTGTTTCTTTCTCTAAACCGAAAAATCTCCGTGTCCTAAAGCTTGAAATGAGAAACTTCAAGTTATCATCGGAATCAAGGACAACAATTGGGTTAGTGGATGTGAACTTTCCCAGTCTTGAGTCTCTGACACTTGTCGGAACAACTCTTGAGGAAAACTCAATGCCTGCTTTGCAGAAGTTACCTAGACTGGAAGATCTGGTCTTGAAAGATTGTAATTACTCGGGAGTGAAGATCATGAGCATCAGTGCACAAGGTTTTGGTCGGTTGAAGAATCTTGAAATGTCCATGGAAAGAAGAGGCCATGGATTAGATGAGTTGCGAATTGAAGAAGAGGCCATGCCTAGTTTAATAAAGCTGACTGTGAAGGGCCGATTAGAACTAACTAAGCTGATGATTCCTGATCGATTGAAAGCGTTTGTTCGACGCAACTAAAATATATGCTGATGACTGCTGAAAGGAAAAAGCTAAAAATGCTTTTATAAAGTGTTTATTTGGTATTTGTATATTTCCCTTCTTGGTTATACATATGTATTATTCTTATCAGCAAAAATGATGATGAAGAAACGAGTTCACTAGCAGGAGACGAAAGGAAAATATTTTAGGTCGTCACAAGACTAAAAATCATGTTTATCATTACAATAACTTTGCTGATACATAACGAAAAATGTGAATCCTTCACAGATTAAACTTGGGACATTTAGAGGTCAATAACTTATCTGGCTATACTAACTATACAATAATAACAAACCTAGCTTTTGTTGGAATGTCACTTTCATAATTCGGTAAAATGTTCGTTAGCGTGTGGCTATCCAACACAAAGGAAGGTTAACTTATATGTTAAAGAATGCAAGAATATAATACGTTAGTTGTATATATTGTCAATCATATACGCCAGAAAAAAGAATACTTAATGGTATACTAATATCATCTTCACAGCCTGTAACCATGCCGGGTCAATAGATCTGAGACTAAAACTTTTCCATTAATTAATTTCACTAGTTGCACCGTGATTTGAGGATTAATGATGTAGCATGTGGTAAGATCTTCTTTACCAAACAAGTGACGTGTCAACCTTTATGTAGAAATCTTTTTCATGGAGATACAAAGAGAGATAGAAAGATAGAGGACAGAGAAATATATAGGGGTTAAGGAATGGAGAAAAATGCAGAGAAGAAAAGAATAGTGTTGGTTCCATTTCCATTACAAGGACATATCACTCCAATGATGCAACTTGGTCAAGCACTTAACCTGAAAGGCTTCTCGATTACCGTTGCTCTTGGAGATTCCAATCGAGTAAGTTCTACGCAACACTTCCCTGGTTTTCAATTTGTCACAATACCTGAAACCATACCACTATCTCAACACGAGGCACTCGGAGTTGTCGAGTTTGTGGTTACGCTCAACAAAACAAGCGAGACAAGTTTCAAGGACTGTATAGCTCATTTGTTGCTGCAACATGGAAATGATATTGCTTGTATCATTTACGACGAGCTCATGTACTTCTCTGAAGCTACAGCTAAGGATTTAAGGATTCCTAGTGTCATATTCACCACTGGTAGTGCTACAAATCATGTTTGTTCTTGTATTTTAAGCAAACTCAACGCCGAGAAGTTCTTGATCGACATGAAAGGTACTCAAAACCTAGCTTATTACCGATTCTGCAACCCTTCCTTTCACTCATACAAAGATCTTTTTTACTTTACAGATCCTGAAGTGCAAAACATGGTGGTGGAAAATTTACATCCACTAAAATACAAAGACTTACCAACTTCAGGAATGGGGCCGCTAGAGCGATTTTTGGAGATTTGTGCCGAAGTTGTCAACAAAAGAACAGCTTCCGCTGTTATAATCAATACGTCAAGTTGTCTAGAGAGCTCGTCTCTGTCATGGCTGAAACAAGAACTCAGTATTCCAGTGTATCCATTAGGCCCTCTTCACATTACAACTTCAGCAAATTTTAGTTTACTTGAAGAGGACAGGAGCTGCATTGAATGGCTGAACAAGCAGAAACTGAGGTCAGTTATATACATAAGCGTAGGAAGCATAGCTCACATGGAAACCAAGGAAGTATTGGAGATGGCTTGGGGATTGTATAATAGCAACCAACCTTTTCTATGGGTAATCCGACCCGGTACAGAGTCAATGCCAGTGGAAGTCAGTAAGATTGTCTCGGAAAGAGGATGCATTGTGAAATGGGCGCCACAGAATGAAGTACTTGTGCATCCTGCAGTGGGAGGTTTCTGGAGCCACTGTGGATGGAACTCAACACTCGAGAGTATTGTGGAAGGAGTTCCAATGATTTGCAGACCGTTTAACGGTGAGCAGAAGTTAAACGCGATGTATATAGAAAGTGTTTGGAGAGTAGGGGTTCTGCTTCAAGGAGAAGTGGAGAGAGGATGTGTAGAGAGAGCTGTGAAGAGGTTGATTGTGGATGATGAAGGTGTAGGAATGAGGGAGAGAGCCCTTGTTTTAAAAGAGAAGCTCAATGCCTCTGTAAGAAGTGGAGGCTCTTCATACAATGCATTGGATGAGCTCGTCCATTACTTGGAGGCAGAGTATAGAAATACTTGAAAACAGAGTAAATCTGAAGAATTTATGTAACATAAAGGATAAATCATGATTTTTATAGATCAAGCTTGATTTTTTAAAGAAAGACCATTGCATGTTTAATCCTGAAAAGCCTTTCCTACTGTATACCACAAACATGAGGCATGTATCAAATTTGTCGCAACAAGAGATATTTCTAGTACTTATTTTGAGCTTTGTAATTGTATGTTAGCTTATTTTGTATTATATTATTTTTCTAGTAGAGACGACTATCTTGATTTCATAAACCAATTAATATTTGCCAAGTATTCTTTATAGTTTGAGCTACCAGTTACCACTTGTATTTGGCTCTTTATATATGTTTATGAAAAGATTGAAACATTCACAAAAGAATCGTATGAATCTAAATATACATTTTTGCAGTTATTTTATCAAATAAATTCTCTACTTGGCACTTAATTACATTGACATGCCATTAAATTTATTTACTTGAATTAAAAATCCTGCGATTAATACTTATTACTTAAACCGATTATACCCAAAATATATAGCATTTTCTTTACTCTAGCAACACAAAATAAAATCATAGATTTTTTATCTTACCTATAAGATTCACGAAATCTTAAAACAATCAAAGTTTGAATTATTTAAATTAAATTTCTACGAATAATTTGCAAAGGATTAAAACAAAAATTGTGTAACAAACCAAAAAACATGAACGATTTTGTAAACTATTATTATTTTAAATCATGTTTACAAAACTACCCAAATTTAGGTTATTAAATGACGTGAAAAAATCCAAAACACAAGTATATCAATCACTAATAGTGATAAAACTAAAGATTTATTTATAACATTATCTATAGTAAAAAATGAAGTACATTTTTAGAGTAATTATGTCATTACCTAAAAGGCAAAAAAATACGAATTTTTTAAATATTCTTATTCATATATTTAAACTTTATAAAACATTATTAATATTTAAACTTATAATTTTTTTAATATATCATAACTTTTTTAACATAATCATATAATAATATAATTTATAGAGTTTAAAAAAATCTCAAAAAAAATTCCGTCAAATTTTGTGATTCAAAATTTTAAAAATGAACATATATTAACCAATTGGCGAAAAATGTGTGGGTTCAACGTCCCGCATCGACTAAAATATTTAGGCAATGATTTATAAACATATCATAATATCAACATTAATAAAATAAATGGGTATTTTTTACGGGACGAGTTTAGCAGGACGTTACTTAATAACAATTGTAAACTATAAAATAAAAATATTTTATAGATAGATACAATTTGCAAACTTTTATATATACTAACTTAAAAAAAAAATTGTCCAAGATATGTACCGTGAGTTAAAATCTAGAATCCAAAATACATAACGGCTAAATACATATATTACTCTTACCACATTACAAAAGTCTTGTAATTTTCACAAATTATTTAGTCTAAAATCCAAGATGATTTTTTTTTTAGAATTTTACATAATACAGTTTATCGTGCTTTTATTATATACACTATACATTTTAATCGTAATACCAACTAACATATTAAGAAAACACATATTATAACCGTAAACCTAAATACATAATCTATTATTCAACTATACGAATTTTACTCAATATATAAATTTTATTAAAAAATTAGCCCCGCGGGTCGAAATCTAGTAGTTGACATTTGTGAGTTTATATTGGTATCACGTCTACTTCGAGCTCTTTTAAAAATTGCCAACAAGGGATAGTGCTTATAGAATATTATGAGACGATATAACCTGTTCAAATATAAAAGACATACATCCACAAAGTCAAGTGTCAAGGCTTTTGCAATTTGAAAGGTTGATACAAAAAACAAAACATAGTTTCAATCTTATTCATATTTTTAGATCCTTCAACTCGATCCTGTGGCAATGGTAGATGCGATCACAGAGTTTGTTGTGGGAAAGATCGACAACTATCTCATCGAAGAAGCGCCAATGTTGATAGGAGTCAAAGACGATCTAGAGGAGCTGAAGACAGAGTTGACGTGCATCCAAGTTTATCTCAAAAATGTTGAAGTTTGTGACAAAGAAGATGAGGTCTCAAAAGAGTGGACAAAACTGGTTTTAGACATTGCTTATGACGTCGAAGATGTTTTGGACACCTATTTTCTGAAACTAGAAAAAAGACTACACAGACTAGGCTTGATGAGATTGACCAACATAATAAGCGATAAGAAGGATGCGTACAACATACTTGATGATATCAAAACCCTCAAAAGAAGAACTTTGGATGTTACTCGCAAACTTGAGATGTATGGGATAGGAAACTTTAATGAGCATCGAGTAGTAGCGAGTACTTCAAGGGTGAGGGAAGTTCGGCGTGCTCGATCTGATGATCAGGAAGAGCGTGTAGTTGGTTTGACAGATGATGCTAAGGTTCTTTTGACAAAGCTTCTTGATGATGATGGGGATAACAAGATATATATGATCTCCATATTCGGCATGGAAGGTCTCGGGAAGACTTCTCTTGCAAGAAAGCTTTTTAACTCTAGCGATGTGAAGGAAAGCTTTGAATATCGAGTATGGACTAATGTTTCTGGAGAATGTAATACAAGAGATATACTTATGAGAATCATAAGCTCTTTGGAAGAAACATCTGAGGGAGAGCTTGAAAAGATGGCTCAGCAGGAGTTAGAAGTTTACCTTCATGATATTCTACAAGAGAAAAGATATCTTGTGGTGGTAGATGATATATGGGAGAGTGAAGCATTGGAGAGCTTGAAGCGAGCGTTACCTTGCAGCTATCAAGGAAGTAGAGTCATCATCACTACAAGTATTAGAGTCGTGGCTGAAGGCAGGGACAAGAGAGTCTACACCCATAACATAAGGTTCTTAACGTTTAAAGAAAGCTGGAACTTGTTTGAGAAGAAAGCATTTAGATATATCTTAAAGGTCGATCAAGAACTGCAGAAAATCGGAAAAGAAATGGTTCAAAAATGTGGTGGATTACCGCGTACTACAGTGGTTCTTGCCGGGCTTATGTCCAGGAAGAAGCCAAACGAGTGGAACGATGTGTGGTCCAGTTTGCGTGTAAAGGATGACAACATTCATGTCTCCAGTTTGTTTGACCTAAGCTTCAAGGATATGGGACATGAGTTAAAGCTCTGCTTTCTTTACCTTAGCGTCTTCCCCGAGGACTATGAGGTCGACGTAGAGAAATTGATACAGTTACTTGTAGCAGAAGGGTTTATACAAGAGGATGAAGAGATGACGATGGAAGATGTGGCTAGATATTATATTGAAGATCTGGTGTACATAAGCTTAGTGGAAGTCGTGAAAAGAAAGAAAGGGAAACTGATGTCTTTTAGAATCCATGATCTTGTAAGAGAATTTACTATCAAGAAATCCAAAGAGCTCAACTTTGTAAATGTTTACGACGAGCAGCATTCTTCTACTACTAGCAGAAGGGAAGTGGTTCACCATCTTATGGACGACAACTACTTGTGCGACAGACGTGTGAACACACAAATGCGATCTTTCTTGTTCTTCGGTAAACGGAGGAACGACATTACATATGTTGAAACCATTACTTTGAAACTGAAGTTACTTCGAGTGCTTAATCTTGGAGGACTTCATTTTATTTGTCAAGGATATAGCCCTTGGAGTTTACCAGATGTGATCGGAGGTTTAGTCCACTTGAGGTACCTTGGGATCGCCGATACCGTTGTGAACAACTTACCAGATTTCATCTCCAACTTACGGTTTCTACAGACACTAGATGCATCAGGCAACTCCTTCGAGCGAATGACTGATCTAAGTAACCTCACATCACTAAGGCATCTCACTGGAAGATTCATCGGAGAATTGCTTATAGGCGACGCAGTGAATCTTCAGACCTTGAGGTCTATCTCCTCCTATAGCTGGAGCAAACTAAAACATGAGTTACTCATAAATCTTCGGGACTTGGAGATCTACGAGTTCCACATATTGAACGACCAAATAAAAGTTCCTTTGGACTTAGTTTCCTTATCGAAACTCAAAAATCTTCGTGTCTTGAAGATTGAAGTAGTGTCCTTCAGCTTATTTTCCGAAGAAACAGTTCGTTTCGAACTCCTTGTCAAGCTAACACTGCATTGCGACGTAAGAAGACTTCCCAGAGACATGGATTTGATCTTTCCCAGTCTTGAGTCCCTGACACTTGTAACAAATCTCCAAGAAGACCCAATGCCTACTCTGCAAAAACTACAACGTTTAGAAAATCTAGTCTTGTATTCTTGTGTCTACCCGGGAGCGAAAATGTTCATCAACGCACAAGGTTTTGGTCGGCTGAGGAAACTTAAAGTGATCATAAAAAGATTAGATGAGTTGGAGATTGAAGAAGAAGCCATGCCATGTTTGATGAAGCTAAATCTTGACAATAAAGATGGAGCTACAAAGCTAATGATTCCCGATCGAATGCGAGCGTTTGTTTGAGGGTACTACGGTATCTGGAAAACAATTGTGGAGCAACGAAGTTGATGATTCTAGATTGATTTCGAGTGTGTTTTTTCGACGTATAAACTTGTTTAATTAGCAAAAACAGTGTGATTAAAAAACAAAAAGAAAAACAAAAAAAACAGCGTGATTTTAAAGAAAGTTTATTCGGCCATAGACTTGGGAACAATATAATTGGATGTCATTTTGTTATATGGCTATATATGTGGTTATAACCATCAACTATAACAAGAGATATAAGAAAAGGGGTCTCCTTCTTCACATGTACAACAAATTAATCTAAGCATAAGGCTCAAAGACTATATTAGACCGTTTAGAAATTGACCCCTATGATCGAAGTTATATACTCTCCAACCAGCAAAAAGCATTAAGGCTGCGAAGACCAATGCGCCAATTGCGGTACAATAAAGTTGTAATTCAGGCCAACGATAGACAAGAACTCCCTATTAGAGTCCACAACTAAACAAGCCCAAGCCCAATGTGATTTCCATGTAACTAGGGTTTTAGCAAGTTAGATTCATATATATAGTTACGTAATGAGAACTATGTGAGGAACTTTTGAGAGTTGGAAACAACTCTCCTTCTCTTCTTTATGAAATATCAATCTTAAATCATTTTGCTATTGGTGACAAGCTAAAGCTCTTTCCTTTCTTTGTTCGTTACATTTGAATAAAGCTCCATATGAGCTATCTTATTTTCAATCCTATATTTCTCTTTCAATAAGCTCAATGAGCACAATTCTCATTTCTTAAAAAATGTCTACATGGTATCAGAGCCAAACGGTTCATTTGGGTTTTACTAGCTTATAGCTTCCGCTCAAACTATCTAGAAGAAAGCTTTCACCAGATTTTCATGGGTCTCCATCTCACAAGTTTATAGCTTTCGTTCCAGAAGATCCTTTAATCAAGTCTCTAGGCGGCGAAATCAACACAAAATCCCACAATAGATTTCAGCAGAGCGAAGTCTCAACAATTGAACAAAGAAAGGAAAGAGTTTTAGCTTGTCACTAATAGCAAAATGATTTAAGATTGATATTTCATAAAGAAGAGAAGGAGAGTTGTTTCCAACTCTCAAAAGTTCCTCACATAGTTCTCGTTGCATAACTATATATATGAATCTAACTTTGCTAAAACCCTAGTTACATGGAAATCACATTGGGCTTGGGCTTGTGGACTCTAATACTTCCCCCCC
>Ga0041059_1001112_pt1 | contig 21482 bp, 22 predicted proteins | sample AraColnosormetaG_FD_56232 | JGI IMG/M metagenome (GOLD analysis project Ga0041059, IMG submission 56232) | Arabidopsis roots microbial communities from North Carolina, USA - Col MF nosort | ecosystem: Host-associated > Plants > Roots > Unclassified | place: USA: North Carolina | collected... | reverse complement strand
CCTTTTGGCTAAGATCAAGTGTAGTATCTGTTCTTATCAGTTTAATATCTGATATGTGGGCCATCGGCCCACACGATATTAACTCTATTTTTTGAGGGAGATAGCTCACTAAGATAGCTTGCTATCTGGGCTTTCGCGAGTCGCCCATGCGTTGCACTATTGCACGGGCTTGGCTCAACCCGCCAATTTTAGAGTCCCAATTTTTAAGAATCGATTCTTCTTATTGCACCGTCAAGGCCCAAGGAATACCGATTTGGTGAGATTCTAGCTTGCAAACGTAACTTCATCCCACATCGACGATTATGAGGATATCTAGTGTATTTATATATACATCTGAACTTTGGTAAGTTCAACTCGTCACTGTACGAAGTGATTGGACTATAAACTTGTCAAAGTTCAGGCCCAGATAAGTCCGCGGGTCACTTTTCCGTAGAGATGCGGAACCTCGGCAACGAGAGAATCTTTACGTCGGATAGACATATGGCTGAGACACGTGTGTGGAGCCTTCTCTCGGACGAATGATATAATATGGCTGAGACACGTGTTTGGAGCCTTCTCTCCGACGAATGATAATATGGCCGTTCGTTACAAAACAGTTATTCACTTGGGTCTTTCTTCTGACCAAACTGAACGGGGCTTACGTTCCAGTGTCAACATCTCTTTTTTTGAGATTTGATGTACAACTAAGAAACTGATGGAAAGCGTAAGCGTGAGATTTTTCATATGAATGACTAAGACTTCTGTAATCTTGTTTGTGTCCTCTTCTTCTCACCTACTCTATAGTGTACATCCACTAACTTGAACTAAAAGTATAATTCTTGCAAGAACAAAGTAAAGTGGAAAAGATCCAGAGTATCTAGACATTAATCTCAAAAACAATAAAAACGTAGAGAGTATTGAATTGGTATTTTTTATGTAATGCAATAGAATAATGAAATGTTGGTTACTAGAAATAGAAATTTTAAAAAATACTTGCGAAAATTCAAAGAGTATACCAACGTAAAAGAAAAAAAGAACAAAGATGAAAACACACCATCTCTTGTTTACATTTCTTATGTGAATTGCATAGACAACTTTTTTTTCCTACAAGTAACATAATATTGTATAAAAATTGCATCAACATTGAAGTTCTGAACACTCTCAATCTTCCTCTCTAAGATTGGTTTTCTTGATTTAAGAAACATGGTTTCTTCTCTTAGAATTCGAATTCTGCAAAAGCATATAAATTACTTAAGTGAATATCTTTGATTGATTGATGCATATTACATTTGATATTTTTTAAAAAAATCTTGTGGACCAGTACATACCAGTTTACTGTGGTCATCGCGTTTTGCGTATTTGGATTTGCTCGAACTTTCAGTCACTTGAGGGATATATGGAAAAGATGTTGGTAGCAAGACAAGTCCATGATCCATGTCGAAAGAGTTAGCTCTTAATCGCAAGATTACTTGCGTGAGAGCTTTCATAGCGGCATCAGGACTTCCTGTAATCTAACCACAGCAATATAACAGGAAACATTGGCTTAGTTTCACTTTCACAAAGGAAACAAAACCAAGTCCAAACACAATCCGAATGTGTTTATTACCTGAACCATCTCTTCATCTTCACGAGCAATTTTTGGTACATCTTCTTTTTGAAGAATACGAATATTAGCTCTTGTTACACTCCTCATCTCAGATATAACTGCTCCACCTTTTCCAATGAGACACCCGATTTGGGAACTCGATACAAGTAAACGCGTAGAGATTGCTAAATCATTTGCATCTTTACCAACTTTCTCACTGCATCGCTGTTGTAAGCGTATTGCTGCATTCACCGCTGGAGATTGATCTTCGTAGAACTACATACAACAAAAAAGGTCGGTTTAAATATGAAATAATCTTTGTATGATTTATAAAAGAAAAAGATTTGCATTACCTCTTTTGATGATATGAAAATGATGCAATCATCATCATCAGTTTCTGAGGTATTGACTCTAATAGTAGCACCAGTTTCTTGCCTGATCTGATTAATGAAACCACCGCCTTTTCCAATCACACCTCCAACGTTTTCAGCTGGACAGATGAAGCAAACACAAAATTCTCTTGCATCTGCTATATCTCTACGCACAGCGTAGTTTCTGTGAGAGCTCGTCAGTGCTGCAGACATTAACATTGCACCAGGTTGATGCATGGAAGAACTTGAAGAAGACAGGAGTAAGTGTTGAAATCTTGAAGGATTATCATGAAGCAGTGAAGCAACTTGATAAAGAGCTTCTCTAACAACCAAAGGCTCTCCAATTATCTGAAAATTAACAAACACAGAATCATTAGCTAAATTCATAATTCAAATCTTTTTTCTCTAATCATTGTGAGTGTATCTCACCAGAAGAAGCTCATCATGACTCAAAGTCAAAGCACAAGCAGGAAGATGATCTTTGATAACACGAATCTGAGCATTGGTGTCGTTACGAAGATTCTGGATTACTTGACCTCCTTTCCCAATAACGCAACCAATTTGGTCAGACGGTACAAGCATCCTCACGGTTACCGTTTGCTTTTCACCAAGATCATTATCATCATCAGTACCATCATCTTGATCAGCGTCCGCTACAACCATGTCATGAACCTTGAAAAGAGCATCCAAAGCAGGACAAACAAGCTCACCATCATCTCCAAAATGATTCAACTCCTCATTAGTGGAATACATGGTAACAACACGCTCCTCACAACCAGGTAAAGCCTCGTTTATCCTCATGTTTGATTTAGTCTCAGACCTTATCTGCTTAGCAATCTCGCCGCCTTTCCCGATAATGCTCCCGGTCTTTTTCACGGGACACAAGTAGCGGTATACAGTGTCTTCTGAAGCAATAACATTTTGATCTGTTTCATCATGAAGATTTCTTCTCTTACTTCCTCCATTTCCAGTAAACTCAGATTGCAAATTAGATCTCTTACCATGAATGTTCCTCAGAGTACTAGCCATTTTAACAAGAGATCACAATGCCTCAGGAAGCTGGAGAAAATATGAAAAATAATTTAGAGCTTAGTTTGTTCATATGATCCTTTATATATAATCAACAAACACTAAAGAAACACACAAAACAGAGTCCTTGAGAATTCTAAAGATCAGATCTTGGCACTACATTAGTTAAAATCAAAGAGCCAAATTTTCAGACATAAACACCTTTGACTTGTTTGGTCAACTATGCTAAATCAAGAAACAAGATTATTCAAGAAACAGGGATTAGGTCAAATCTCTCCCCTCAATTCTAGCTCTTTATGCAAAATTGAGACAAGAAAACTACACAAACACAACCGATCAAGATCCATGAGACATCACCGACTTATTAAGGAAACATTTTACATGACTTGTTGAATCTACAACATTTCATTGAATTAGAGCTTGGGAACATGCAATGCTTACAGATAGGAGCTTTCACTGGTCGATCTGTCTGTTTTGCCGGAAAATGTGACCGCTTCTTCGGCTGCTGCTAGCTTCAATGGTTTTATTTTGGCTTCTTGGGTTTGAAAGCAGAGAAATACAAAGTTTTTGGGGCTAACGTCTATATATTAAATATAAATATCTGATTACAGGTGGCTTTTTCTCTTTTAACTGTTCTTCGGGACGTGACGGCACGTAAACTACTACTTAAAAATATATATTTAAATACATATATATGTACCTGAAATTAAAATATTTTATGACGGAATAATTATAGTTTTCTTAGAAAAACATAATAATTTCGTTTTATTTGTTCTTCAAAAGTTAGCGTTTATACTGATTAGATCGTAGTTTTGGTGAATTACATAAATGTATTTTAACCAACTTTTTAAAATTATCACCAACTACATTGAAAATCAATGTTCAACCATCATTATAGTTTGGTGAACTAATATTTTAATGTGCTAACGACATTATAAAAAAAAACAGCAGACGATTTTTCTTTTATTTAAGCATTTTTAGTGTCTTTTATATAACAGGCTTTTGGTCAAATAGAATAACACTAACTTGATGAAATATTTGATAAAAGGAATAAAACTAAATTATTATGACTTTGTTATATTCCACTTGTGTCCGGTGGCTTTGGATGATTGTGTAGCTGTGAATTAGAATTACACAACTACTCTGAATTAGTCTTCGTTAGTGGAGTTTTCTGCATGTGAGCTAGATTTGAATACAATCATATCGAAAATATAAAGAATGATCAAAAGTAGTTTCTTTTTCCAAATAGTGATCAGAAACTAGAATTAAAATTATCTGTAATCCATATCAATATGCGTAGAAATTTGATAGTCAACGTCGTAATATCTCTCAAAAGAGTTGGAGTCGATATCATACTTTTGAAGGCTTGAAGCAGCCCATGCCATGTATCGACACGGAATTTCAGATAGATAATTTACCGGTTTATTCCGGTTTACAGACTCAATTATGGTTAACACTTAACAATATACTCTAATAAAGCTTTTACCCCTAATTCACCTGTAGTTTTTTCAGTTAAAGCTAATGAAACGACTAACGAGTGCCCAACTCTTCTAAATATGTGATCCTTCATTATTCCGACTAGATATATCAGTTGATTGCTCATTCATTATTAAGTGCATGGCACTTGATACCAAAAATGATATTCATGGTTTAGTGTAGGATTCAAAATTTGCATATTTGAACATAGTGTTGTATTAATTTTCTTTGACTCAAAATTCAACGAATTCATTTTTCATCCAAAATTAAATGCATTCCAACTTTTTAATTTTGTCAACAAATACATTCAAGTATTCAACTTACATTAATTACTGCTTTGCTTATAAAGAGTTACCTTTTTGGGACCTTTAAATTTAACTTCATAATAAAATTAAAAAAATATATATACATAAAAAACACAAAAGATAAAGTAAAGTTAGATAGACACAGTACAAGTAAAGAAGAAGCAGATTTCTCCCCTTTCCAAGAAATTAGGGTTTTTGGCTTCGATCGAATTTGCGGCAAGTAGGTTCAATTTCTTCCGACAACAGTCATCTTCTTCCTCATTTGTCTCTCCGAGTTTCGAAGCAGTAAGCTCTTTACTTTACTCATTTTTGTTGTCACTGGAAATTTCATAATGCATTGCAACGAAAATCTCTGGTACAGAATTTCGACAATGTGGGTTGTTCTTTTTCCTTGATAATCTTCTTCGTGAAGAAAAAAAGTATTTTGGAAACTAAAGTTCAGATCTTTGCTTGTCGTTTGATGAGTGAGAGATTGCTGGGTAGGTAGATTAATTCTATGAGTTTCCAGATTTGATTTTGTGAATTGGTTCTGTGTGGTGTTTATCTAGTAAGCTTTTTGTACAATGTGTAATGTTTGTTTGATGATTGAAAGTTTGAAACTTTGGTGCTATTTTGATTACTCAGGTGAGCTAAGCTAAAGAACAAGGAACAAAACCAAATTATGTGTTTGCGAGATCTGTCTCATAGTTTATGGAGTTGGAGAGGTGTTTAAGCTTGGTATTGAGAAGCTATACTGTTGTCAGCTTGAGGTGTTTTTAGCGAAAGGGTCTATCGAGTGAATAGAAGTTAAAGTATGGGTTCGCTCTGTTGTGTAGCTGCGAAGTCAGATAGATCAAATTCTACAAGTGGGGACTTTTCATTTGGCCTGCATGAGCCTTATTGGAGGACTAATACAAGTTTCTCTCCTCCTTCATCGAGATGGGACGTCCATGGATTAATGGATGGTATTAGCTGTTATGGATCTTCCACATCATCAAATGCTAATGTTCTTCGTAGTCCCGACCTTTCTCAAGCTCTTCATTGGACACCTAACGATTTTGAATCTGCTACAAGAAGAGGTTTGTTGCACTCAAATTCACATTCTCCTCTTTATGATATTTACATCTACGGAACTTGAACAGTGTATCTTTTTGTTTTTTCATTTCTCTATGCAGATCAGATTGTTAAGCAACTACCAGGTACATCAAGAAATGTCGGTATTGGTGACTCTGAACCTGGTCGTAACTCCTCAAGCCGGCGCTTTTTCTTGTCTAAGCCGGTTCATCCTATACTGCATCCTTCTGATAATGTTAGGGATACAGCATCTGATTCTGCGGATGCCTGCAGTTGGAGCAGCGGGACCCCAAGCAGCATTGATTCTGTGGATGTTCCTGAGCCAGTTCTTGATTGGAATAATAACTCTACCAAAGCACAACAAGTAGCAGCTTCAAGTACATTTAAATGCGGACTGTGTAACAGATACCTCTCGCAGAAATCTCCGTGGGGATCTCGGTCCATTGTAAGAAACCGAGACATGCCTGTCACAGGAGTGCTTTCATGTCAACATGTCTTTCACGTGGAATGTCTTGACCAATCAACTCCAAAGATTCAACGCAATGACCCACTGTGTCCAATATGCACCAAACAGGAAGGAGAACACTTCAAATCAAACAACATTGTCCCGAGGCTTAAACCGCTTTATGAAGATGGGCCATCTTCAAGACCATGGGGCTGTGCTCAGGCCGGTGACTGTGTTGAAAGTGCTGTCAATGTGCCCCCTAAAAACACCATGATGATGATAAACCGGAACCGGATAAGGAAAAGCCTCTCATTGAGAGGAAACTCAAGCAAAGATTTTTCAAGAAAAATGAAGAGAAGTAACTCAGTTGCCATGGAAAATCTGGCTAATCAAGTCTCGCTTGTTCATTCTAGAGGGAAAGAGAAAGTTTCATGGTAGCTGGAGGAAAAAAGCAGAGTGATCAAAACGTCGATTTTTCTGGCCTAGTTAAACATTTAACCTTTTGACAAGTATTGATCTTGGAAGACCAGTGAAGTACTGTAGAGTATTCATTTTGGAACATCTGTAAGCAAATTTGTTTAGAGCTTTGATGTTGTTATTCATCCTGTAATCATCTCTGTTGGAGACCATCTTGACCGGTTTATTATCCAATCTAGAAGGTTTTTTGGTTCGGATAATTCTCTGATTTTGTGGTCTCATAGAAGAACTTCAAGTTAGATTGAACAATTGAGCAAACAAAAATCAAGATCTACATACAAAAGTTGAAGTACTAGTCATGGTTTTATAGCTTATGCCATAATCGAAACTAATCTAATCAGAAAACACATTATACTGACTTTCTTACAACACCAAATACTCTCTTGATTATTTTCTAGATCATTATTAAAGACTTAGAGTTAAAGAGGTTTTGGTTTCTTAGCAATTGTTTCGACATCTGCATATGCGTTTGGGACGACCCAAGATGACAACAGGGTTATCAAAACATTCACAACGTAAGTTTTTCTTGTTTTCTCCTGGACTGCCTTTTTTATTCATCGCTTCTACGCACATTTTCTTCCGTTATTGCCACATTTGCCAGGGAATTCTCCTGTGAATTCACATACTCCTGCTTGCTCCACATGGATACTTTCCACCTCTATTGTTTTATGACAATGACAAGAAAGTTTTAAATTAATTGTAGAGAAACAATTTTAGATAAATTGATAAATGCAACAAGAGTTAAAATACCATTGATATTGTTCATAACGAAGAACATGAGAACACAAGAAACCATAAACAAAGTAGCCCATTTCATGATTTAGAAGAAAGAGGTTTTTGTTACTTGCATAAACTTATTGTTTGATTTGCTCTCGTGATAAGTATTTTGTTCGATCTCTAACAACACTTGGAAATTAAATATATTCAAGATAGGATAAGAATAGCTATTCTTATTACATTATGGGGAAGAATAAAAGAAAAAGAAAAAAGAGAGGTGGAGCCAAGTCAACTAGATCGACAAGATAGTGATTTGATTTTAGAAAAATTCAAATAATTATCCAACAAAGAGAGCATGAATCATGATCTCCAACCATATATGCGTTCATTATTGTAACAATTTTTTTTTGGAATTATTTATTCATTGACCACCTTCTCAGACCATGCGTTCCACGACACAAAATACTCACTTAGACCCACAACCTCTTCCATCAAACCAAACAATCCCTTTTCCTCAGACAAAACTTTGTCTCTGAATCTGAAAATCAAGATTAGACATGTCTCATTTTGTGTTTCTCTTTATTATTTCCATGTTCATTAATCTGTCACAAGGTATTAATAATGTAGACTATCTCCTTGTTTGAAAATACTATAGTTTATATGCAGTGAAGGTTTTCATTAACTGTTGTTTGACGTTTTCAGGAGCGCAAATGCCTTACATGACTACTGATCCGAAAGAAGTTTCCGGCAAGTCATTCGATTACATCGTTGTTGGAGGCGGAACTGCGGGGTGTTCCTTAGCTGCTACTCTGTCTGAGAAATACTCTGTTCTGGTCATTGAACGCGGTGGCTCGCCTTTTGGAGATCCATTAGTAGAAGATAAAAAGTACTATGGATACTCATTGATAAATACAGATGAATACTCATCCGTTGCGCAAAGTTTTACCTCCGTAGATGGAATCAAAAACCACAGAGGACGTGTTCTTGGAGGATCGAGCGCTATCAATGGCGGATTTTACAGCCGAGCTAGCGATGAGTTTGTGAAGAAAGCTGGTTGGGACAAGGATCTGGTTCAAGAATCTTATAAATGGGTTGAGTCTAAGGTTGTCTTCATGCCGGAGTTGACTCGATGGCAATCCATTGTGCAGTTCGGATTTCTTGAAGCAGGGTTTTATCCGTATAACGGATATAGTTTGGAGCACACGCAAGGGACAAAGATCGGTGGAAGCATATTTGATCAGTGTGGGAAAAGACATACATCTGCAGATCTTTTGGGATATGGTAAACCAAATTGCATCACTGTTCTTCTAAACGCAACGGTAAAGAGCATAATCTTTGATGCTAACAAGACTCGCGCAGTTGGAGTTAGGTTTATGGAGAGTGATGGGAACTCAAGTAAGAGCTACAAAGTTCATGTTGAGCAGCATAGAGGCGAGGTTATACTTGCGGCTGGGGCTTTAGGTAGTCCGCAGATTCTCCTCTTAAGCGGTATTGGACCCGAGAATCATCTCAATGATTTCGACATTCCTGTGATTGTCAATCTCAAAGAAGTCGGAAAACAAATGTCAGATAATCCAGCGATCTCTCTTCTCGTTGATAGATTCTCGCAAAACCTCACAGTCGATCCACCTCAAGTTGTAGCGATAACAGAAGGTTTTAAATTCATACTCCAATCCCTGGTTCTTCCAACTAACATTACCACAACAAGAACCGCTATATCAGCCAAAATCGCATTCCCTAAATCCAAAGGAAGACTCAAGCTTAACAACACTAACCCTAGGGAGAATCCGTCAGTGACGTTCAACTACTTGGAAAACAAGGCAGACCTTGACGCATGCCAAGAGATGGTTTTGCATCTTCAACACGTGGCTAGGTCAAAGACTGTGACGTTTTTCTTGGGGACACAAGCTCAGGATAAGCTAGTGGCAGGTGACGAAGAGCTTAAGAAGTTCTGCATAAAGAATGTGAGAACTTATTATCATTACCATGGGGGTTGCGTTGTGGGATCTGTCGTGAATGAGGAATATAAAGTGAATGGTGTGAAGCGTTTAAGAGTCGTTGATGGTTCAACGTTTGAAGAATCACCAGGAACAAACCCTATGGCAACAGTATTAATGCTGGGAAGATATCAAGGAATCAAGATACTCAAAGAACATTAGGAAAGGTTGTTTAGCCCTTAAAATATTTTGAACCAAAACGATGTAAATGCAAAAATGTTCATGAAAAAGATTTTAAACCAAAACGATGTAAAAATGTTCATTATAGTTTAAATCCAAATGAGAACTGAAATCCAAATGCTCGTATCTTGTAATATAGCTTTTGTTTCAAGGATTAGATGTTTGGTTTTAAATCTTCTCCATCGACCATTGGTATTAATGTCTCTTGAATGTGTATATTTCGTTTTGATACAGTCCACTACACATTGCTCTAGATTTTTCAGACAATGGTGGTCGTCTCTTTTCGTACTCTCTTATCATTATGAATTTCAGGTTGTTAGTTTTGGATCTTTTGGTTAAGGTTAATTTTTTTTTTTAACCATTATCAAAAAAGGTTAATTGTCCATTTTTCTAACTAATTTTGTTGCCTCGTCGTCCACTCAGATTTTTAGTTGGAACAAGAAAAGGTAAAAATCATAATTATCCAGGGCCATGACTTAAAGGCATGAATATATGATTATGCAAGGAAAATTTCATAATTATCCAACAAAGAGAGCATCATTGTCTCTAACCATGCGTTCCTTATTGTAACAAACTTTTTCAATATTATTTATTTGTTGACTACCTTCTCAGATCATTATGTCTACACTCTCATTGCTTTAAGAGACACAAAATCATCACCTAGACTCACAACCTCTTCCATTAAACCAAACAATCCCTTTTAATCAGACAAAACTCTGTCTCTCAATCTCAAAATCAAGATTGACATGTCTCGTTTTGTGCTTCTCTTTATCATTTCCACATTCATTAATCTGTCACAAGGTATTAATGTAGAGTATCTTCTTGTTTGAAACAAATATATTATATATGTGCAATAAGGTTTTTCATTAGATGTTGTTTGATGTTTTCAGGAGCGCAAATGCCTTACATGACCACAGATGCTAAAGAAGTTTCCGGCAAGTCATTCGATTACATCGTTGTAGGTGGCGGAACTGCGGGATGCTCCTTAGCCGCAACTCTATCTGAGAAATACTCTGTTCTTGTCATTGAACGTGGTGGCTCACCTTTTGGTGATCCTTTAGTAGAGGAAAGAAAGTACTTTGGATACTCATTGCTAAATACAGATGAATACTCATCTGTTGCGCAAAGTTTTACCTCTGTAGATGGAATCGAAAACTACAGAGGACGCGTTCTTGGAGGATCGAGCGCTATAAATGGCGGATTTTACAGCCGAGCAAGCGATGAGTTTGTGAAGAAAGCTGGATGGGACAAGGGTCTGGTTCAAGAATCTTATAAATGGGTTGAGTCTAAGGTTGTTTTCATGCCAGAACTGACTCAATGGCAATCTGTTGTGCAATTCGGGTTTCTTGAAGCCGGGTTTTATCCATATAACGGATATAGTTTGGAGCACACGCAAGGGACAAAAATCGGTGGAAGCATATACGATCAGTGTGGGAAAAGACATACATCTGCAGATCTTTTGGGATTTGGTAAACCAAATTGTATAACTGTTCTTTTAAACACAACGGTAAAGAGCATAATCTTTGATAGTAGTAATAAGACTCGTGCGGTTGGAGTTAGGTTTATGGAGAGTGATGGGAACTCAAGTAAGAGCTACAAAGTTCATGTTGAGCAGCATAGAGGCGAGGTTATACTCGCGGCTGGGGCTTTAGGTAGTCCGCAGATTCTTCTCTTAAGCGGTATTGGACCCGAGAATCATCTAAAGGATTTCGACATTCCTGTGATTGTCAATCTCAAAGAAGTCGGAAGAAAAATGTCGGATAATCCAGCGATCTCTCTTCTTGTTGATAGATTCTCGCAAAACCGCACACTCGAGCCACCTCAAGTTGCAGCAATAGCAGAAGGTTACAAATTCATACTCGAATCCGAGGTTCTCCCAACTGACATTACCACAACAAGAATCTCTATAGCAGCCAAAATCGCATTCCCTAAATCCAAAGGAAGGCTCAAGCTTAACAGCACTAACCCTAGGGAGAATCCGTCAGTGAAATTCAACTACTTGGAAAACAAGGCAGACCTCGACGCATGCCTAGAGATGGTTCTGCATCTTCAACATGTAGCGAGGTCTGAGACTGTCACGTTCTTCTTGGGGACACAAGCTCATGATAAGCTTGTGGCGGGTGACGAAGAGCTTAAAAGCTTCTGCATAAAGAATGTTAGAACTTATTATCATTACCATGGTGGTTGCGTTGTTGGATCTGTTGTGGACGAGGAGTATAAAGTGAATGGTGTTAAGCGTTTAAGAGTTGTTGATGGTTCAACGTTTGAAGAATCACCAGGAACAAACCCTATGGCTACTGTTTTAATGCTGGGAAGATATCAAGGAATCAAAATACTCAAAGAACGAGAAGAGCAAGAAGATACATTTCTTAGCCCTCAAGGTAGCCCACAACCACAGCCATAACACATTGAAATCTTTGTTTCTGTTGTAGTTTGCTTCAATGAGAAAGAATCAAGTTGCTGATTAATACTTACAACTTAAGCAACCAATTTTATTGAATTCGAAATTGATTTCAGTAAACGAAAACGAAACTATACAAAACATTCTAGCAAACCTAAACCTAAACCTAGCCCCATGTTGCATCTTGAGGGTTCGAGTCACTTTTAACTTCTTCTTCCTCCGTCTTCTTAGTTTCTTCTGTCGCCGGCGTTAATGGAGAAACCAATCCAAATCCCAATCTTCTTCTCTTCTTCAACTTCTTCAACAGGCATCTCATACCTACACATAGGACACGTGGCGTGCCTCCCTAACCACTCCTCCACACACTTTGAGTGAAACTTATGTTTACAAGGCATCTCCGCCGCCACGTCACCTTTAGACCACTCATCCAAACAAATCGCGCAAGAACCACCATATTTCTCCTTATCTTCTCCGATCACGACACGTGGCATATTCTCCACTTCTGACTTCAACGCCGGCGACCTCCCTTGTTTTCCACCGTCGCTAAAGAAATCGTCGAGTCCCGATCGCGATCCGATCATCACGAACCTTGGACTCAACGGATCTCCCCGTCTCGTTGTTTGATCGGTAGATCCTTGGTCATCATCGTCTTCTCTGGCGGCTAAAGCTACAATCACCGGCAAAAATCGAGAGAGACCATCACCTCTTCCTTGTATAATTCTCTCGAACATAGAAGAAAACTCAACGAAATCATTCTCAGAAGACATCACGCTAGTACCCAAAACAAAGAGAAAAAAACCGAGACTTTTTTGTTAAGAACAGAGAAAAGGAGCGAACTTTCTTGGAGAAAAATCTCTTAAGAAGAAGAAGAAGAAAAGTCGAAAGATAAGACAATTGAAATTGGAGAAGATAGTGTTTGAGATTATATATGTTAGCAGAAGATTACAGTAGTTTCATGAAAAGAAAGTTGCAGAAGACTCTAGAACCATTGACGACGCTTAAGACTTTCCATTTATTTTTAGTTTCTTTTAAAAACAATTTAGTATTTATTATTTAAAAACCTTATCCTCTTTCATAAAGGACAAAAAGGAAATAGATAATTACGCTGTGAGAAATTTTGCATAAAGGTACGAACATTTATAATTTTATTTACAAAGTTCCAGTTTTTTTGGAGTGTTGATAAAACCCCCAGAGATTATTCCTGCACAGAAGGTGTTTGATTAAATTCCGCTGAGGGTAATGTTCTGACTTTCGATGCTTTACGAATGATACTTGGCATGGCTGCTTTGACTTCTCTTTCTACTGTTCAGTTTAGAGTCTCTGACATTCTCGGAACTCGTTTGAAACCTTATCCCCAGTTTCCAATTCGAATAACAAGTGAGTGGTATAATTCGTCTTACTCTGTTCTTCTTCCATGTTTATTATCCTCTGTTTCGCTTACTTGGTTCATGATTTTTCGACCCTTTTATCAGCTATGTCTGTAGTAAAGCCGTTTGTGATTGAAGCGAGAGGGAACACTCGAGTGGAGAGTCCGAAAACTAGGAACAGGAGGAGCAGGAAGAAGGTAGCTTTCTAGAAGTGCTTTCATATAATAATGCACAAAAGTTTGAATTTTTTTTGCCGAACTTGTTAATAAGTATTTTCTTTCATTTTGAAACAGTTTACTGGAACACAAACAAAACCAAGACTTTCAGTGTTCTGTTCAGATAAACAACTCTATGCTATGTTGGTTGATGACTTTAACAAAAAGTGTTTGTTCTACGCTAGTACATTGCAGAAGTCCATTCGCGGAGATCCTCCATGTACTGTCATTGTAAGTTTAGCCACCAGAAAATCTTGAATCTGTTGTGTCTCTTGAAAAATCTTCAAACTTTGATAAGAGTGTAGCGCCGCGTAAGCAGCATTTAATCAGAGTTTGCTTTGTTGGTTACGCGGTTTACAGTATTGGTGGCATTGTCTTTGCTTCACTCTTGAACTTTGATAAGAGTTTAGCCGGTTAAGTAACATTTAGTTGGAGTTTGTTTTGATATCTACACGGTTTATTGTATAGGTGGCATTGTCTTTGCTTCATTGGTCATCAGTTGTTTCACAAATTTTCTGTCTTGATTGAGAGAATGGTTGGATTTCATAGAGGTGACGGCATCGAGTTCCAGGGTTAGATAGAAGAGACTAGTCTAGTTGAAGTTGTTGCTTGTTATATTTGCAGTTACATTTTTACAATGTAATAAGAATTCAGGGTCAAGGAAACTCGATCTTGAACAATGGTTTTCCCTCTTGGTCTCATTACATGTTTAATGTATTTCAGGAAGCAGCTAAACGGGTTGGAGAAGAGCTCATTAAGGCTTCTATTGACCTCAAGATTAACGAGATATCGTCTTATGATCGAAATGGAAATAAACGAGGCGAAAGAATGCAAGCCTTTGAAATTGCAATTGCGCAACACGGGTTCTTACCGTAGTAGGTATAACTCTTAGCTCAAAGCCTCAAAGACTCATCACATTCATTTTAGTTATAGAACTCAAAGACTCATCACATTCGTCAAACTTATAGAAGCTTCACCTGCATTCTCTTATTGAAACACAAAAAAACTCTTTTTTTTAGGTAGTTGAAACAGAGGACATCACACTTAGAGACTCATTAAGAGAATCTCTCTCAGGAAGACTTGGAAACTTGATCTTGGAAGCACATGATTTATCCGGAACATACGGGCATTCCACAAACTCTTTTGCGTAATTATCAAGACATATATAGATCTGGAAAAGCTGCTTATTCCCCTTTACATCTTCATTGCATTCGATACCCGGTGCAAATCCGATCGCGCATTTGATCGCATTTTTGATCTCGTCCAAACTGTAAAACCCATCATTTGGTTTAATACCTACACAAAAACAAACAATGATCAATCTGCATAATTGTTTCCACAGGTTTATCTTCTTTTTCAAAATCTTTTATGTACCTTTTTGTATAAGGATGTTGAGGAGATGGACTTTGTGTTTGAATTTGAGATTGGTACGGAAGTAAGAGTGTTGGTCGAAGATAGATTGGACACAGGTGCCATGCTTATTCCACTCGTGTTCCCATAGATTTGTCTCGTTACTTGGACATGCCCACACTCCCCACTCTGTCCATTTCTTTTCCATTTGGCAGACTAGATCTGATATCTGTTGTTTTTCCGAAATTCAGATGCTTTACAAGAATAAATTTGTATAATAGCTTCACTTATTCTAGTTTCAGAGTCGGAAGATTTCAACAAAACATATCAGTTAGATACTAATAGAGATAGATCTATGTTAACCTTGGAGATATCGAAGAGATTGGTTTGGTCGCAAAACGCAGGCCAAGTGCCATTGTTGAACTGAGGCCAGAGTCCATGGATGATAAAATCCGACGCTGTGTTGCCTTTCGTTGGAGGGCAACATCCTTTTTGGCTATCGCATATTGCTCCTGGCCACTGCATCATATAACGAGGTATAAAAATACGGTAAGATGTGTGTATATATACATATATGTATGTAAGTGTTGTTGGAAACATTACGTAGTTGACCCAGTAGAAGAAATTGAAGTCTGGTTCTGTTTGAGACGAAGACACGACAAGGCTCTGTAAAATTAACAAGCTTACGATGATGATTCCTCTCATGTGTTTTGCTCTCTGTGTTTCTTGATTATTTTTTGTTTCCTTGAATTTATTTCCCAATCTATATGTAAAAAGGGAAAGGTACCTCACAATCAATTGTTTCCAAAAATGAATATATAAAGAATATTTTCTTAATTTGTTTATTAATTTATTATTCTCAACTTGGTTCTCCACTTGTCTAAAAAAATATAGGCAACCTTAATGATTACGCTGCGTCATTAATTCTCTTTGTGAAACTTAATCGGATGGACTTTTGTAACAGATAAATGCCATGCAACAATGCTCTTGGTAACATTGGCTTGAACTGGGATCCGATAATGCCCTCAAAAGGAGATTAAACGATTCTACTACATTCCGATTATTGTTTCTATAATACTAAACTAAATAATACTTTAGCACATTATTAAAAAACTATTGTACCGTGACTGACCAAATTCTGTTAAACTTATGCATTAGCCATTAGGGCTGAAGTTTTATGAAACGTATGATGCATTAGGAATTTTACCAATATACGAAGGTTTATCTTATTTGAATTTTAGATTTTAGAATCCCCATGAATTTGGTTTGGACTCTAAAAAGGAGAAGAGAAGTTACAAAAGATAACAAGATAAGAGACACATAAATACATAATTAAGACTTTTAGCAAAAATACATAATTAAGATCTACCATAACAACGAAACTGAAAACACGTAAAGATATAAATTAGAACTTAGAAAACTGGATTTGAGATGGACAGCTTCCTCTAGGCAAAACTGGACATTCGATAAACTCAGTTCCTGACGTATCAACACAAATATAGATCTGATGAAGCTGGGCATTACGCTCCGGATCTTTGTTACATTCTATTCCTGGCGTAAATCCAATTCCATCTTTTATCGCGTTGGTGATCTTATCCAGATTGTAGAATCCATCATCCGGATTAATTCCTACATTTACGAAAAGAAAATGGTCACTGGTGAGTTTAAAATGTACACATGAATAGTACATTTATATAGTGATTTATTAGTGTATATACCGGAGTTTTTGAGGATTTGGAGGAGATTTGCTTTTTGTTTGAGTTTAAGAGCATTTTCAAAGTACTCATGTTGGTCCATTACGGATTCGGAGCATGTACCGTGTTTCTCCCATTCGTGTTCCCAAAAGTTGAACCCTTCGTTGCTTGGACATGATAGTGTTGGCCAATTCTTTTTCAAACTACTTACGAGATCCGATATCTATACATTCATATACATGATAGCTAATAATCGTTGTTTAAGAATTAGAAGAAAAAATTACACTATCAATTATATATACCTGAGATCTATCAAATTGGCTATCGGGATCACAATTTGATGGCCATGAACCACCGTTATAATTAGGCCATAGACCGTGGATACCAAAATCTGCAGCGGGTTTACCGGATGTTGGATAGCAACAAGCACGCGATGTATCGCAATAGGCTCCAGGCCACTGCAGCAAATTCATAAAATTTCACATTCAGTTTATATATGTACTTTGTCAAAAAGAATGAATAAAATGATTACTGGATCTTAGTTTAAACCAGAATATATATACCTGAAGAACGAAGTAGAAGAAATCAAAGTCTTCTTGAGGACGTGAAACGAAAAGACCTTGAAACACTAGAAGCTTGAGGAGAACGTTAACACAACCCTTTGCTCCCATCTTTCTTCTCTTCTTTTCTGCGATTGCATGATTAAGACGTTTCGGTTTCAAAATTTATAGACAGATAAAAATGCCATTTCCCTTGTAATACCATTTTTAATTAGTTATTCATCTACGTGATTAGTTAAGAGATTGGCATATTCTCTTAAGTAATTCATTTCATATTTCCGACCTTATTGAAAAGTCATTTTTGTACGTTTTACAAGTAGACAGTAAACTCAATCTCAGAATTTAGTAAACTGATTGTTAGAAGTTTTTTTATTTTATTTGGTAGCCCTTCATTACGCGCAATTGTCACTATATATGTCACAATTTTTAATTAAAAAAAAATAGTTAAACATGTAGACTAGTTTTTGAGAAACTTTATGATTACAAGATTGTTAATTTACACTATGTTAGAGGACTTTTATATCCCATACCGCAATTGCATGGTATCCAAAGGATCGCAGACCAACTATCACTTAACTAAAAATATAAAAGGACCAAGTCGATCGGCAAATCGATCCGAGTGGAGATTAAACAAAAAAGGATTGACTTGAAAATATTTCCAAGGGATATCCATTTCTATGCTTAACTAATTTTAAAATATGGGAAGGAATTATAGTATCAACGTACGTTACAACTTACAACATGTGAGCACGTGACCCAAGCTTCAAGAAAATCTCAAATATTTTATTTATTTATTTTTCTAATAAAAATGTTAATATTTCATTAGAAAATGAAAAAGTTAGGAATTACAAGAATGTAAAACCTATACTTTGGTCTCATAGCAAAAAAGAATAAAAAACATGGAAGCAAATATCAATCGGTCCATCGACATCAACAAAAACAGTTAAGCTTTTGAAAACAATGAATCGATACAACAATTTTAATGAATCGCATATAAGACACCTCAAAGAGGAAGATAATGCTGTCAAACGGCAAAGGTCGAAACAATGAAAACCCAAGTGGATGGAAGCCTTTCACCGGTAGGCCGAGAACACTGAGCCGTCAACGGCGAAACACACATAGCACACGAAAATCTCAAATATAACCAACTAATGTACATTTTAACATGGAATTATGAATTATATGCTAATTAATGCTTTGTTAAGGATCCATCCATATTCCATAGCTTAGCAAAAAAGGATCCACCCACGATTAGCGTTAAACTTAAACTTAAACATGTCTTATAGTAACACTTTAACAGAAATAAGCAAACATCATATAAAAGAGCTAGAACATAGAAAATTAATCAATAATGAAGGAGAAGGAAGGTACGTGGAATTATAATTTAATTAGGAAGCACTACTAATCCACTTCCCGATGATATGTACTGATCCTGGTCGTGGTTTAACAGCTAGGTTTGGTCAACCAAGCCAATGTAATAAGGTTTGATTTGATTATTTTTGTTGATTTTTGATTTGATTTGATACCTAACTGAATCCAAAGTTTAGTAGTTTACCATCCATGAGGTTACTTGGATTAAACATAATGTTGACTGTAAACCGGTCCGGTTCATGAAAGAAAGACTTGATACGTTAAAACCGGAGTCACCCTGTATCGGTCAGAAGGACCCGGAAATCAAATGGTTTTGAATGTGACCCGAAACAACCCAAACCCGACCCGGTCCGAATTTGTGAGGAATAGGTGTGTAATTTGTAAAAAGGCGCTCCCAATTTTCTTCTCCACTACGAAAACGGAGACTGAGAGCAGCAGCGACGAGCTTCATCGGCCGTCGTCTCCGACCTCACTCGCGATCTCCGATTACAAAAATTAGATCCTCGATTAAGAATTCGAAACATCAAAATTTCATCAACAAAAAAAAATCAGTTACTGGATTTACGTTTCGTTTGCGTCACAGATCAGATCTCCATGATCCCTTATCCGCTTTCGTTGCGGTTCCTTAAACCTTGATGCAACGGTCTAATGCTCGTTCCAGGTCGAATATCAATTCAGATATGGTAGATCCTCCCGAGGTTCAGACTTCACCTGGCAACCACCGATCATCGCCGTCCACCGCCGCCAAACCCAAGTCGAAACGAACAAAATCGATTATCTTCGTAATCGTCGCTTGTGTAACTATTGCCTTGGGTTTATTATTCATTGGCTATTCAATTTTACGCTCCGGAAGGAATCGGAGAGTTTCACTTCACTACAGCGTCATTATCGATGGTGGGAGTTCAGGGACCCGAGTTCATGTGTTCGGGTACCGGATTGAATCCGGTAAACCGGTTTTCGATTTCGGAGAGGAGAATTACGCTAGTTTGAAGTTGAGTCCTGGATTGTCTGCGTATGCTGATAATCCGGAGGGAGTGAGTGAGTCAGTGACGGAGCTTGTGGAATTCGCTAAGAAGAGAGTTCATAAGGGGAAGTTGAAGAAGAGTGATATTAGGTTAATGGCTACTGCTGGAATGAGATTGCTTGAATTGCCTGTTCAAGAACAGATTCTTGATGTTACTAGAAGAGTTCTTAGATCTTCTGGGTTTGATTTTCGAGACGAATGGGCTTCTGTTATCTCTGGTTAGTTCTTGGAACTTCAGTTGTTGTTTAAGACTAGGGAATCTTAGGGTGATCATTGACCTCTACATTGTGGAAGTAAAAGATAGGATTGGAGTGGTGTGGATTTATGTTGCAATGATACTTTTGATGAAAGTTTCATTTTTTGTTATATAGTAGCTTAGTTGAGTGCTAGTAAAATAAATGAGATCCATTGGCTATTGTTGGTGTTATAATTACTAGAAATCTTGGAAAATTTTCAGGATCTGATGAAGGTGTATATGCTTGGGTTGTTGCTAATCATGCGCTCGGTTCGCTTGGAGGTGAACCTTTAAAAACAACGGGAATTGTTGAACTCGGTGGGGCTTCTGCCCAGGTTTTATCTCTTGTCAAATCTGTTATTGATAAGAAAATATGCGTATGATGCCATTTATCAGGTTTAGGATAAACCTTTACTTGTATGGTAATAGATTAATTGTGAGTGATGACTGTTTATTCATTCGTTTAGGTTACATTTGTGTCAACTGAGCTTGTGCCTTCTGAGTTCTCGCGTACGTTAGCCTATGGAAATGTCTCATACAATCTCTACAGTCACAGCTTCCTCGATTTTGGACAGGTAACTCATGAGAGCAGAGTTTTTTTTTTCTCTTTGAGAAGTTTTGTTCTTGGTTGGCCCTTTTCTGAAGTTTGGTGTTTGGAAACTTAATGTAGTTTTGTCCCTATTTACTACTTAGTGATCTCTGATTTTCTAAGATTCCTCAAGATTGTAGACCGTGTTACCAAAAGAAATGATTTTTGTCCATACTAATTTTCAAAAAGCTATTAATTTTAGTCGCCTCTGCAGGATGCAGCACAAGAAAAGTTATCGGAATCACTATACAACTCAGGTTAATTTTTGACAAATCCTTAAAATAATTGCTCTTTGGAGTTCAAGCAGTTGAAATAAACTTCTCTTCCCTCAAAACTCATACAGTGTTTCAATCCTAGCAGCTGCAAACTCTACAGGGGAAGGAATAGTTCCTGACCCTTGTATTCCTAAAGGGTATATCCTTGAAACAAATTTACAAAAGGACTTACCTGGATTCTTGGCTGATAAAGGCAAATTTACAGCCACCCTTCAAGCTGCTGGTAATTTCTCAGAGTGTCGATCTGCTGCATTTGCCATGTTGCAGGAAGAAAAAGGTAAGAGCATCATTGTTGGTATAGGTGAATATCGTTCCTGTGTACAATTTTCTTATGGGTGCAGTTTTGGCACTTTTGTATACAGGGAAATGTACTTATAAGCGTTGTTCTATTGGATCAATATTCACACCTAATCTTCAAGGAAGTTTTTTGGCTACAGAGAATTTCTTCCACACATCCAAGGTATATAATCCTTTCAATTTCATGTTGGTCGATGCCAAGATTCCGTCAGAATGTGAGGAGAATTGTTTGAACATTGGTCTTTAATTTCTGTCTGGATCAGTTCTTTGGGTTGGGAGAAAAAGAGTGGCTGTCTGAAATGATTTTGGCCGGAAAGAGATTCTGTGGAGAAGAATGGTCAAAATTGAAAGTGAAATATCCAACATTTAAGGACGAGAATTTGCTTCGGTATTGCTTCTCATCAGCATATATTATCTCAATGCTTCATGATAGTCTTGGTGTTGCTCTTGATGATGAAAGGTAAATGTTATTGCACAAGTTCAAGATCAA
>Ga0041059_1001111_pt1 | contig 21486 bp, 17 predicted proteins | sample AraColnosormetaG_FD_56232 | JGI IMG/M metagenome (GOLD analysis project Ga0041059, IMG submission 56232) | Arabidopsis roots microbial communities from North Carolina, USA - Col MF nosort | ecosystem: Host-associated > Plants > Roots > Unclassified | place: USA: North Carolina | collected... | reverse complement strand
GATTAGGGGTGGCATTTGATCCCATAAAATTATTAAAATTTCGCGTACATTTTTGTCAAAAAAAAAAAAAAGTGGTGTAAATTCAATTGACCAGAAAATTAGCAAAATTTACCTTTTCCCACCAATAAATATTTGTTTGAAAAGGTAAATATTCATATTTATTTATTTGTATATTTTAACCATGATGAATGTTTTTATTATTATTCCCGTATTCCGGCACTGCTTGGCATCCGTGTGGTGTTGATTTGGTAGATGTCACACAACCCATTTCTCTTTACCAAATAAACTCTAAAAATAGAAATAATCAACGGTTTTTTTTTCTAATTTATATATCAAGAGTATATTTTAATTTTATTTTTAATCAACAGTTCACAGTTGAGAGCTTGAGATAAAGAAATTTTCATTATATCAAATATAATCTAACCCATTCTCAACGTGGGAAAAAGAATTAGTATCGGTGACACTGAGATAGAGTACGTGTACGTGAACCCTTGAACCCACGGGATTCATGTCACCTAAACCTCCGGAAAATAATAAGCACAATGTAATGCATAGGTCAGTACTCTTCTTTACAAAGGCTATATAAACCCTAGATTGGCACAAGGCTTCCATGCAACACAACACATACATCTACATATTAACCATGAAGCTTCTTGGGTTCGCCTTAGCTATTCTATTAGTTGTGGCGACTTGCAAACCTGAAGAAGAGATTACTTGCGAAGAGAACGTTCCATTCACATGTAGCCAAACAGATCGTTTCAACAAACAAGATTTCGAAAGCGACTTCATCTTCGGTGTTGCATCTTCTGCTTACCAGGCATGTAACAAAAGTACACATTGTATTGCCAGACCGAAATGATTTAACGTCAAAACTCTAAAATCCAACGTTGCATGGTTGTTTCTTTTCATTTCAGATCGAAGGCGGCAGAGGTCGTGGACTTAACGTTTGGGATGGCTTCACTCACCGATACCCAGGTTTGTCATTTGCATGATTCCTATAAATTAAGTTTTACGTATCCATATGATTTTTTTTTTGTCCAAATGACGTATCATATTACGTATCCATATGATATGAAATATTTCTTATGTATATATGTCTCTATACATTCATAGTAATGTCATTATATACGTACGCTATCAGAGAAAGGTGGAGCCGATTTGGGCAATGGAGACACTACTTGTGACTCATACCGGACTTGGCAGGTTAATTTCTCATCACTATATATATGCACTGAATGATCTATTAACTGCGTGTGGATTAACATATGATTTTGTATATAAACTGCAGAAAGATCTAGACGTGATGGAAGAGCTTGGAGTTAAAGGCTACAGATTCTCCTTTGCGTGGTCAAGAATCCTTCCAAGTATGTACACATTATTGATCCATATATGTATATAGTAACATTGGATTGTGATTGTTTGGAAGAGTATTAAATATACAATATATAAATGAGCAGAAGGAAAGAGGAGTAGGGGAATCAACGAAGATGGTATTAACTACTACAGCGGTCTCATAGATGGCCTGATCGCAAGGAACATAACGCCTTTCGTTACACTCTTTCACTGGGACCTTCCTCAATCATTGCAAGATGAATATGAAGGTTTCTTGGACAGAACGATCATGTATGTTATTGATGTCATGCTGCTTAATAAGAAAGATTACAAAATACGTAAATATTTGAAATTGCATTAAGGAAATGATTATATATATATAAAATATGCGCAGAGACGATTTCAAAGATTACGCGGATCTATGTTTCGAGAGATTTGGTGATAGAGTAAAGCACTGGATCACCATCAACCAGCTTTTCACAGTGCCTACGAGAGGCTATGCATTGGGAACAGATGCACCCGGTCGATGTTCCCAATGGGTGGATAAAAGATGTTACGGTGGAGATTCTTCCACCGAACCCTATATCGTTGCGCATAACCAGCTTCTTGCTCATGCCACGGTCGTTGATCTATACAGGACGAGATATAAGGTCAGGTCTCCAATATTTGTGAAAGGTGCATGTGATGTAATACTATAATATTTTAATTAATATTGTGTATATATATGTCTATGTGACCACAGTACCAAGGAGGGAAGATTGGACCTGTGATGATAACTAGATGGTTTCTACCATATGATGACACTCTAGAGAGCAAACAAGCAACTTGGAGGGCCAAAGAATTCTTCTTGGGATGGTATATATCAATATCCAAAAATAAAATGATTTTTTTTTTTATAAATGAAATGATTTTAAAAATTAATATGTAAATTAATAAAAATATGTATGTACGTACATCAGGTTCATGGAGCCGCTAACAAAGGGTAAATACCCATACATCATGAGGAAACTTGTTGGTAATCGGCTTCCAAAGTTCAACAGCACAGAAGCTCGCCTTTTAAAGGGTTCATATGATTTTCTTGGTCTCAACTATTACGTCACTCAATACGCCCACGCCCTTGACCCAAGTCCTCCGGAAAAACTCACTGCCATGACGGACTCACTCGCAAACCTTACATGTACCACTCTCTATATACTTTCATTTCATTAGTTACAACCTTTCTATATTTTGGTAATCACAACATTTTGTGACCATCAAGTTATATCATCCTTGTGTTTACAGCTCTTGATGCAAATGGTCAACCCCCTGGTCCACCGGTATGCATGATTCACCCTTATTATTTCATTCATTTTACGCAAAATATTATGATTCATAGTATCTTCTCTTTCTCAGTTCTCTAAAGGCAGTTATTACCACCCAAGAGGGATGTTAAACGTAATGGAGCACTTCAAAACCAAATACGGTGACCCTTTAATCTATGTCACCGAGAACGGTTAGTTCTACTACTCATCTCTTTCATCTATACATGTTAAGTGTATTTCAAAAATGGTTCAAGATATTGACTCAAATACTGTGGAATTAGGATTCAGTACCTCCGGTGGCCCCATACCCTTCACCGAAGCATTTCACGATTACAACCGGATTGATTATCTCTGCAGTCATCTATGTTTTCTCCGCAAGGCCATCAAGTGAGTGGATGCTACTCTTCTTTAGTTGTTCTTTATCCATATCAATATAACATATTTATGATCAGTCAATCATTCAAAACGTTCTTGTTTCTAGGGAGAAGCGTGTCAACGTGAAAGGATACTTTGTTTGGTCTCTTGGGGATAATTACGAATTCTGCAACGGCTACACCGTCAGATTCGGACTTAGTTACGTTGATTTCAATAATGTCACTGCTGATAGAGACCTCAAAGCTTCTGGCTTATGGTACCAGTCGTTCTTGAGAGATACCACCAAGAACCAAGATATCCTCCGCTCAAGTCTGCCCTTTAAGAACGGGGATAGGAAGAGCCTCACATGAAAGACCAAAACCACTTTATGCCCATCGAGATCATCTTCATGTCTCTTCTTTCTACTTGCTCCATAGATAAAAGGAGCTTCTACCTACTGTATTAAATAAAAGATGATCAAACTTAATAAATATTTTGTATACTACATTATGCCATGGGATGGGGAAAAATCCGATGAAACCAAAATTGAACTAAACTCGAAATGCTTAGTTGTTTATCATTTTAAAACCAAAACTAAAAAACCGAAACTGAAATTTGTTTAAAAACTAATTTTTTTTTGTTTTCTTAAAAACAAGAGAGCAAAAAAAAACGAACCAAAAATTGTTTAGTGTAACCAGATAACAAAATCTATTTGTTTTCAACTTTAATTACATTTTCATATTTTATAGGGGAAGACGGAGATATGATGTACAACATAAAAGAATGATGTAAAGTTCAAAGAATGTTTTAAGGAAGATGATGGATTAGTTAATATCTTAAACTAAGTTTCCTTATACTTCATTTTTAACTTCTATCAAAGATAACTACATCTTTTAATATTATTTTATATATTTGATACTCCTATTTCTTTACATTTCGGTGTGTTTACATACAAATTTGTTTGTGTATAACTTAAAATGAGTTAAAATGTAATTTCCATCTAAAACCACTGAGACCCTTTTCTCCATTGGTCTATGGAAACTTCAGGGGCCATGTTGCCGTAGTAGCGGCCTCGGCCATAGGCACTGGGATGATCAAATTAACCTATAAAGCTATGCTCTGATTCGGTTATGTACGTGTAGATAGTTGTGAAGTTGAATAGGGGAATGCATGACTCGGTGAGGAGAACAAACCATTCGTTTGAGATATCGAGTAGCGCATAGGCATAGAGGGTGAAGTTTTCATGTCCACGCCGAGTCAACTCGAAAGTTTGTGCTAAAGTAGAAGTCTAGAAGGATATATATGCATCAAAATTTCTTGTAGTAGAATAATTGATAATGACATATAATAGATTTTTAAAATTTTATCGGGGTCAACTGACCCTCCTATCAAAGCCATGCCTCCGCCACTGCCGAGGATACTAAGACCATCCTCAATGGTAGTATATTAACAAGGGTTTTTAGCAATTTTTTAATTATTAATTTTGAAACTGTTAAACTTAGAGCTTGGGTAAGAATTTTAGTTTTTAGCATTGTCCAATGGTAGTATTTTAAATTGGGTTCTTAAAAAAAGAGTCAAATTTTTTTGGTGTAATTGGTGTTTGAAGAGTTGATAATCACATCAAAACTTGTCAAATGCAAAACATAGATTCATGATCTACGTACACATATTTAATTTGAGTGACTATAATTCAGAGATTCAGGTACAACATATTAAAGCTAAATATGATGATGCTTGCAATAAAGCTTAACCTTGTGAGCTATGAAAACCTTAATAGCAGCATAGTTTTCTCAACAGATTCAGTGAAAGGAATCTCAGGAGCGTATGTGACGAAATCGGAGAGGTTACGGAGAACAGCTGATTTCATCAAACAGTGGGATTCAATATCTTGCATGGTGGAGCCACCGGGTTAGAGTGTTGAGAGCCACCAAAAAATCCATTGCTTCAGTGTAAACCAATTTGAACTCCACAACTAACCTCAATAGCTTACTGGTAAACTCTTAAACCTCATAGCAGAACGATATTATATAACAATAACATATATCCTACAATTGAAATAGAAAAGAGAGAACACATAATCATCATATACATTAAAACAGGAGCAAAATTGAATTATAAATAGAAGAACTGAAAGGATAAATACTCACCATAACATTGTGATGAAGCTGATCAGGAAGCTTCTTGACGAGATTGTCGTTTTGTTGAAGACGAACTCGCCGATTAGATGAACGAAAGTCACCGTGGAGAGCCAGTGTAGGTGGAGATGATGACATAACGGCGGAAGGATGGCCGAAGTTCAGAAAAATTAGAGACTCCTTCGATTGTTTCAATTTGAGGCAGAGATACAGAGAAGGAATCGAGTTAAAGAGATAGAGAGAAGGAAGAGGAAGAGGAAGAGAGTAGATTTTTTTGCTTTTATATTTCTTCCTCACTTTCTTAATGAGCGACACGTGCCGCCTCTTACTTTAATTTTTTAGCTCTTACCTAAGAGGCGCTCTTGAGATAATACCCATTAAAACATTAATTTTAAATAGGATTAAACATAAGAACCAGCTTAAAACCTTGCGTTGCGGATGCTCTAAGGTTTCGAAACAGAATCGTTCACACTGGTTACAGAATTTGACCGAGCCGCCAAAAGAGAAGTGAAGTAGTGCCCTTTATTAACGCTGGAATTCCTCGATGGAATTTGATGTCTCTGGTGATTTTAACTAGTTCCGAGCTCTAATTTCTGTTTTATGTGATGTTTTGATTTTTATAGTCCATTTTGCCAAAGTTAATGTATATTAAAAAAAATAATACAAAATCCAAAAAATATTGTAGTTCTAAGTGCTGCGGCGGGACTAGATTATAAGGTGTGCTACTATACATTGGTTTGTTTTTTCCAAAGTTTTTCTTTTCTTTTTAACATTCTATTCTCTTGTACCTAATCATTTAACATCTATTAAATTTTAACTTCTACAATGATTTATTTAATAATAAAATCCAGCATCCTACCCCATAATTTTTTTAATCTCATATTCTGATTTTCTTAAATATTTTTAGTTACATATTAAAATAACTTATCAAGTGAAATTAAATTAAGGTAACTAAAATTTAATTAAATTTGTCATTTATTTTATAATCTTATTGTTGAGATGTATTTTTTAAAGAGATGTCTGAAAGTTAAAACAAAAGTGTATGTGAAGATAATAAAAAAAAACATTATGAGGGAAACAAATTTATAATAAATTAGATATTGTTCTCTATGTTCAAATCAAGTGAAACAAGTCTTTATTTGTAGAGAAAATAAAAATAAAGCGTTTTGATATTTTGATATAAACCATAAAAATTAAATTAGTTTATACAATAATTGATCTTATATAGGAGTAAAATAAAAATCTTATAAATTTCTACATCAAGTAAAAAAAAACACATGTCACATGTGGTCTCATATTTTGTTTTCAACATGTTGAATCTTTAACTATGTTGAATCCACAAATGATTTTTTTTTGTTTTTTCAACACCATCATTAATACAAATCTAAGGTACGTAGTACTAATTGTTTGTTTTGCAAACTGATTTTCTATTTAAAAATATGAAACCATCTAAATACATTAGATTTGTGTTGTTGTCGAAGCTATATTGTAATAATTAAACAGTTGAATAATTTATTGAAAACAAAATCTAAAGACCTCCATTGCACATAGTCTAAAAAAACAAAAGCAAACATACCTTTTCACTCACTAGATGAAGAATGGCCGCAACATGGAGTATGCATATTCATACTCATACTCTCAATGGACAAATTTAAGTGAGAGTATGCATATTCTAATTTATCAATCTCTCCAGTCTCCACCATGGATTTTGTATAGGTCGTCGTCAATGCATCCTAGACAAAGTTGAAGCCTTTGTATTTTTACCTATGATATATAAACGTAAGCACAACCATGTATCGTACTTAGCTTGGCAAAAGAAAGCAGATTAAAGAATATTACATGAGAATATAAAATTTTCATTTTTTTTGAGAATATCAAATTTTCATTGATATAATATTTAGTAGGTATAGATATATCAAATGATTTCCTCTAAACATATGCTTACAACTAGTTCAATGACATTCTAACCCTATATATAAACAATAGTCCTTGGGAAATTTTGACACAAGTGAAGCCCTACACTTGGAAAATATCGAGAGCAGCATTAATTAGACAATGAACAAATAACAACTGGGAAGATTGAGATTTTGTCAGAACTTTGGTTTCCAAAAACAAGACCGCACATAATCTATTGATTCAAAGACCAATTTATGTTTTGTTCTTCTGTATGTTTCTATAAAAGAATTTTGTCTAGTTAAATTATATGCATACTATGGATGTGAGATCCGAGTTTGGATATTTCACTTGTGGATTGGTTCTATTTGGTTCTTTTCTCTTCCAACATAAATGTAGTAAACAAAGTCTTTATTATTATTGATCATCTTTTATTAGGATTTTATTTTAATACATATGGTAGAAAAAGCTCCTTATCTATGGAGCAAGTAGAAAGAGGAAACATGAAGATGATCTTGGTGGACATATAGTGGATTGGATATTTCATGCATCTGCAAGACTCTTCCGATCACGGTTCTTGGAGGAGACGCTTGAGCGGAGTAGATCTTGGTTCGTAGAGTCTTCGTCGGTAACGTTTATGAACTTCTGGAACCATTTGCCAGATGCTTTGAGGTCTCTATCACCAGTGATATTTGCGAAATCAACGTAACTTAGTCCGAATCTGACGGTAAATCCGTTACAGAATTCGTAATTATCCCCAAGAGACCAAGCAAAATATCCTTTCACGTTGACATTCTTCTCCCTACAAACAGGAACAGTTAATCATTATGTATATATAAAGAGCAAGAGTAGAAGAAGAGTATATATCATCCACTCACTTGATGACTTTACTGAGGAAACAGAGATGACTACAGAGATAATCAATCCGCTTGTAATCGGCAGTAGCCTTCTCAAAGTCCTCATCACCTGGGGTACTAAATCCTAACATGTACCAAGTAGACAATATTTTGATTCAATTTCTTGGACCAACTGTGAATTAATACACTAAAAATGTATAGTTGAAAGAGAGTAGAACTCACCATTCTCAGTGACATATATTAAAGGGTCACCGTAAGTGGTTTTGAAGTAATCCATTACGTAGTAAATGCCTTTTGGGTAGTAGTAACTGGCTGCATTGAACTGAGAAAATAAAGTATATACATCAGAAAAAAGAAAAAATGAACGTTATTTTTGCTTAAACATAAATGTAAAAAACGGATAATACATACCGGTGGACCAGGAGCATGACCAGTTGCATTTTTAGCTGTGAACACAAGGGTGAAATAATTGATGGTCACTAAAAATGTTATATAGAAAGATTGTAACTAAGGAGAAATAGAGTGGTACATGTGAGAGTTGTGCGTGAGTCCATCAAGGCAGTGTGTACGTCCGAAGGAACAATCGTCTGATTATTTTGGGCGTATTGAGTGACGTAATAGTTGAGACCAAGAAAATCATATGAACCCTTTACAAGTGCGGCTTCTGTTTCACTGAACTCTGGAAGCCGATCACCAACATATTCCCTCATGATGTCTGGGTATTTACCTTCTGTTAGAGGCCCCATGAACCTGATGTACATTTATATGTTTATTAGCTTATATATACATATAACTGTTATAAAATCATTTCATTTTTTTTATATATATATACCATCCATGGAAAAATATTTTAGCCCGCTCAGTTGCATCTTTGCTCTCTTGACTATGATCAAATGGAAGAAACCATCTAGTTATCATCACTGGTCCAATCATACCTTTTTGGTCATCCTGTGGTCACGCAGACATTTATATTACACAATGAAATGATGATTGGATCAATAGAAGGGTTAGGTTAGGTTAGATTAGGTTACACCTTTTTAAAAAAAGGAGAACTCACCTTATATTTCGTCCTGTAAACATCAACGGCCGCTGCATGAGCAAGAAGCTGGTTATGTGCAACAATATAGGGTTCTGTTGACGAATTTCCGCCGGGACATCTAACGTCAATCTTAGGAGAACATCGACCGGGTGCATCTGTTCCCAATGCATATCCTCTAGTAGGCACTGTGTATAGCTGGTTGATGGTGATCCAGTTCTTTACCCTATCACCAAATAACTCGAAACATAGATCCGCGTAATCCTTGAAATCGTCTCTGAGCATATTATAAAATCATTTCGTTAGTGCAAGAATATGTTGTTATCATTCTTTATAAGCGACATGGCATCAACAACATACACGATCGTTTTGTTCAAGAAACCGTTATATTCATCTTGTAGTGTTTGAGGAAGGTCCCAATGAAAGAGGGTAACAAAGGGCGTCATATTCTTTGCGACGAGGCCATCTATGAGACCGTTGTAGTACTTAATAGCTCCTGGGTTCACTCCCCTGCTCCTCTTTCCTTCTGCTCATATATATAAATATCGTTTATTTACTCTTCCAAACAATTGCAATGGAATACTAGTATATTACAATAGATATACATGGAGCAATAATGTACATACTTGGAAGGAGTCTTGACCACGCAATGGAGAATCTGTAGCCAGTAGAGTTGAGCTCGTCCATCACGTCTATATCTTTCTGCAGTTTATATATATATATATATATATATATATACAATCACATAGTTGATAGATAATTTAGTGTGTACGTTAGCTTGCATATATATGTACTAAGGAACAAACCTGCCAAAGAGTATATGAGTCACAAGTAGTGTCTCCATTTCCCAAATCAGCTCCACCTTTCTCTGATAGGGTACAAAGAGATTACTATGAATATATAGAGACATATATCCAACATACCTCTGATATGGATTTGTAAGCAAATATATGTATATATATAGCAACCATGCAAGCGACAAACCTGGGAATCGGTGAGTGAAGCTATCCCAAACGTTAAGTCCACGGCCTCTACCGCCTTCCACCTGAAATGAAAAGAAATAACCATGCAACGTTGGATTTTAATTAGTGTTTGGATGGTTTTTCTATACGTCAAATATGGAAACACAATGGGTGATTTGTAACATGCCTGGTAAGCAGAAGATGCAACACCGAAGATGAAGCCTTTTTCGAAATTGCCACTGTTGAAAAGTTTAGTTTGGTTACATGTGAATGGCTCGTTCTCTTCACAAACAAACTCGTCACCTTTACAAGTCGCCAAAGCTAATAGAAAAACAAAGGCGAGCATAAGAAGCTTCATGGTTTATTAGTAGTGTGTATGTTTTTGTGTTGCATGGAAGCCTAGTGCCAATCTAGGGTTTATATAGCCTTTGTTAGAGAAGAGTGACGTATACATTACCTTGTCTTAGCGTCATGATATTTTGGGAGGTTAAGGTGACATGAATCCCGTGGGATTGCTTACTCTACCTGAATGTAACAATTTTTTATTTTTAAATGTTTGTTTACACTTTTCGGACTGCTTTGCTTTTCAATTGATCATTTTAATGTGTTGCATTCTTTTACTCAGTTGTGAACTGTTAATTACTATCGTTATCTCATGTTATCCTCATACGGAACACGACTTGCAGCACAAACTAAGTCACATTTTCAATTGATTGGTCAACAGTCATACAGTATAATATGTATTAAACGTTCTCGCAAAACTAGAAGTCCATGCATCAAGATTGGTTTGTGGCATTAGACTGTTTTCAAATAGGTTCTTCTCGAGGTGGTCATAAGTAAGCCAAGGTTGGCTTAGCAAGTGCAGATGTGAGGAAACGGGAGCAATGAAACAAAAAATAGATTTCTTGTCCTTCTACTTAAGGGGCAAAGAGAAGCGTTTTTGCTACCGAGAAAGTGAACATTATAAGTTTAAAGTCTCATAAGTTAGAATTGACGCCATGCCATTATTCAGAATATACATATTAGAAATATGATCAAGTGTTAAATTTAGAGTAACAACGACTTTGTTAAGATAATAAAAGAAAATAGTTACATGAATCGTTTGCCATTCATCACGAGCCTTACCGCTCACACCTCACAGCACAGCATATCTCGTATGAATGGATTTTGGGCGATCGATACTTTATCACATGAAACTAGAGACTCTCTATCCAAAAGACAATAAATATAAACCAACCACCCTTTTGCTTTTTTTTAATCGTTATTAAAATTGGAGGTGCTTTATCATATGCAGAACTGTTATCTTCCATACTTTTTTTCGGGGATTGAGGATCATGTAAATTATTTCCTTTTTTAGAAATATCCGATGATATTAACAAAGTTTTAATTTGGTACTGTGAAAGAAATTTCGTATTTAAAACTTAAGAAGTATAGAAAGAAAATTTGAACATTGTTTAGCATTTTGTAAATGTTTGATATTTAAATGGTATTTTCCCTATTTCTTAGGGAAAATTACACAATTGAGACTTTTAGAATTTTGATAGTACCTCATTGCAATGACAACTTCTTATTGCATTCTATGATATCTTGTTGAGTTAGAATATTAAATTACCATGAAAGTAGTCTTTTTTGTACGTATACATTGTGCTAATTCAATGTTGACGTACTTAAACAAAAACATGGTGTAAAATGCAATTTAATAAGTGCATGCATCACATATTTTAGGTGGTTCGTATGATATACCATATTATAGGTATGTCAAAATGAATTGAAGTTAATTTTTCAACTCAACCCAAACCAATCCAACTCATGGATCTAATGAGTTGTTGGAAATTTGATAATTAATGAATCAATGGATTAATGAGTGTAATGATTTGGGTTGGAATAATTGGTTGAAATAGATTAGTGGATTACCCATAACCAAATTGACAAAATAACCAAATGTGTAAACCAAATATAACTGAATAAAATGTTTAAACCAATTTTAGTAAACAGAAGCAAACACAAATTTCTCACATCTTTCATCATCGATCTCTCATTCTCTCTCAAAATCAAAATTTCTGTCAAATACACGATCTCACCATTTTTCCGCAAAAAATGCGAGTTCGCTTTTTAGCGTCAAAACATAATTCTATAGTTCTTTGCTAACAATACGGTTCATAATTTCCAGCTAAAAATAAGAGAATGAATTTTTCTCGCAAAAATATGTGATTCCGTATAGTTTCCACAAAAACGTGAGTCAATATTTTTCCCGCAAAAATGCGGTTCCGCAATTTTCCTCCCAAGAGGGCACATATCAGTGTACGTACTATACATGTATTAGAGTTTTTATTTCCTAAATTAGATCATATTAGGAATAAAACAAAATATGATACTTTATATTTTAAAGTTGTAATTTGATATATATTAATATTATATAATGCTTGTAGTAAATTCTACACTAATATTCTCCTCTCATTGTCAATTGGTTTTGAGTTGAAAGCCTATAATTTCTAATATGGTATCAGAGCCAGATTGACCCACTAGACACTTTTCCAAATAAAGGGGTTTCTCACCTCTGCGGTTCGTATAAGTGATCCGTCTTGTTATGGTATTTCCAATATATTAAGTTTGGATTGTTCTTGTTAGACCGTTTCTCACAAATTCTCAAAGACTTATTAGATAGGGAAATTGTCCCACATTGGAAGTTTGATAAATTCAACATTAAATTTTTTTACTTATTGCCAATTTGTTTTAAGATGAAAACCTGTGATTTTTAATAAGCATTACAAATATTTAAGAACTAGGGTTATATAAAAATACATCGTATACGTACATGCGATATTGCTTACATGAAATAAAGCAATTAGGTACAAGAAAATATGAACTAAACAAGACTAACTAGGGAATTTTGGGCATATGAAAAGATGATCTTAGCTTCCTTCTTGCTTTCTCATGTTCCTATAACACTTCTCCTTGTTAATAATTGGTGGATCCAAATGAAGCCCAAGATGAGAAGTCCATTAACCCATGTTACTAGGGTTTTACCAAGTAGAGATACATATTAATTTGTCTTAAGAACATCAATGTAAGACAACCTTGCAACTCTCCTCTTTCCATTTTTTTGAAATCAAATCTAAAGTTTTAGTGTTCTTGGTGACAATCTAAATACAATTTCCTCTTTTACATTTCTTGTTCAATAAAGCTCAATGAGCCATCTTAATTATCTATGTCAATTAAGCTTGAATCTTTCTTGTTTGAGATTGTCAACATTAATGTGTCTTTGGTCCTACCTCAAAAGTGAGATAAGAAATAAGTCTAGTGATATTGTTATCTAACTACCAAAATCAAATCCGCATGTCGCATTGTCGCATGTTACTAACATAAAAAAAGAAAATATAGTTTCCATTATAAACAAGACCTTAATTAACATCTGAGAGATTAATAATCTTTTCCAGTATATATATAGCTGTGGAATTATGTGCAACAGCTAAGCTTGGACCATATCATAGCGTAGTATCTTATGATTCAAATGTCCATAGTTCAACTTGGTTGTTCCTTGTTCTGTAAGAAAAGACATATTACTGTAATATCATCTACCTTCGTATACTTAAGCCTTTTCTTCCATGCAGCTTCAGCCGCCTCCGCCACCATTTTAGCGGCCGAAGCTTGCTTTTTCCCGGAACTCCATATAAGCGATACAACTTCATCATTGCTAAGCATATCCCAAACCTACGATGACAATATTTTATACCAAGGAGTTTTATTAAACTTTTGAACTGAAAACAAAAAAATCTATATTTGAATCATATATATGTGCTATTACCCCGTCAGTAGCGAGTACAAGGAACTGGTCTTTAGAAGTAATTCGGTGTTGAGAGATTTCAGGAACCGCAATAACACCATGGTCTTTGAGCCTGAAATCTCCAAAAGCTCTTGACATGGCTAATCCTGGTATGTTTTGGTTTGGTAACCACACCCTTTGGCTGCTTGGTTCTGTTTTCATTGCGAAAACACGACCTTTGCACATCCTGATCCTCTCTGCTTCACCTGAAACGCTAGAACTCGCTAAATAAATATCATCAACCATCTAACAATAAAACCTTTCCTTAGCCAAAAAAAGGAGTAAAAAAAACATACTAGGAACATCAGGTGTTAGGTCTGATGTTAACTGTACTGCCTTGATCTCACCATCTTCAGTCATTGTCCCCAATACTGCCCTTGAATCACCAAGGTTCGCTATCACAAGATCATCTCCCTGAAGCAATTTAACATTTTACCAAAACAAAATAATAAAAAATCCAGTAAGCTCCAACTAGTGAAAATTTAGGCTTTGAATGGTGGCAGCAGAAAAAAAAAGTGAATAATTATTTTTTGGCTAGACATTAGCTTTTTGTTCACTATTCATAAGTTTAGGTCTATATTGGTGCATACCAAGAAAAAACAAAACTTGCAGCAGAAGAAGAAACACTAATCTTGTCTGTTGGCCACAGAATTGAATGGTCCGTTACCACCATTCAAACCCTTTTTAAAAGTTGCGGGGAAACAGAGAAAATAAATGTACCTGAGTTATGGCAACCACACCAGTGGAGCCACTGAAAGAGCAATTAAAGACTTGAAGATTAAGCTCTCTATCAATGAGTCTAAAGGCAGTAAAACAAGCCTTTTCCCATTTTGAAGCTTCTTCTTCACAAACATTAGATTCTTGGTTTAGCTCTTCCTTTAGTGCTAACAAAACCGATGGCAATCTATTCCTCACCATTTTGCTCACCATGTGCCCATTTTTGCCGTGTCCATCAAACACTCCACATAGCTCTGTATCTCTTGTTCCATATCCCTACGGGATTAAAATTAAACAATTTCTACTATTTAAATCTAATCAGTTCACTTAATTCTACTCAATAATAAGATAGATGAAACTTTAAATACATTTTTCAATCTGCGTGAGAAATGTCATGTGAAATGAATGTAATTTTAATGCAATCATACATTTCTTTATATATAAAGTTTATATGAATTGAAAATCCTTCATTATGTTTTTGATATCAAAGAACTTCAAATATATTTCACAAGTAACACACAAAAAATTGAGACTAACACTTCAAACAGATTTTACGTTATGCGCATTTGAATCTACCCCTAAACTTTGTTGGTCATCTATGGTAATGATTTATAGAAAATATATAGCAAAAATAATGTCAAGATGGTCTACCTGGTAAAGAACAGCATGATCTTGGTTAAGCACTTTGGTTCCTTGTATGGAGCAGACCGAACCGAGTCGATGAACCGGAAGGTCTTGATCTAAACCGAACTCTTCTCCATAACACACCACATTTCCATCACCGTGCTCATTATCCTCATGAATCTCCGATTGAGAAGACGGTAACGAAAAGCAATGACCCATATAATCTCTCTTTCCGATCAGATTCTCACCAAAGTGACCAAAGAGAATGACTTCGAAGAATAATTCTTATAAACAAAAATAAAACCTTATGTTAATCGGATCGCAGATCTTATAATATACATTGAATATGAAAAGCCTCTGCTTAGATATCTTTTATAAAGCTGTCTTTCCATATATAAACATTATTACTGTTTACGTGGCACCAACTTGAATTCCAAGTGTCAATGAAATCAATTTATTATGTGATAATATGTATATACGTTGACATATATGCTATGTAATAATGTATACACATTTATGTTGTCCGTGTTTTGCTTGAAAGGGCAAGTTCTGATCCTTGCACTACTTTGACAAGGCATTCTACTTATAGATCATATCCCGTTTTTTCAACAGAATAATTTATTAATTAAATACTTAAATATCTTACATAAGAATTATTGAGGAACTTTGAAGTTATTTGAATTATAGGGTCAATTTGTTTGAGGAGAACCCCCGCTGAGCTAGCAGGATTTGTGAATTGTAAGAGAACTATACTGTATATAGAAGCAAAAGGTTTGTTGTTGGTGCCGGATTTCGATATAAATCCGATTTTTGACCCCAAAAAACTCGATCTATCGACTTCCCACTTAACATAAAAAAACAAAACAAGTATTTTTTGTGATAAAGTACACATGACCTAGCAAGAATAAAAGTATAGAACTCATCTTTTATCACAGCTAGCATTTTAGAAGTCGTTATTGAAACCCTAGTTTGTCACCTCTGATTTATTCAAAAACAACAATGTCAAAACGGTTAAATCTCGGCTATTAAAATTCCCTGATTTTTTTTTTTTGGAGTGAACTCTTTTGTTTATTAGATACAAAACCGAACTAGAATGGACAAAGAAAGAGATTGAAATATGAATCAAAGAGACAGTACTTATTTTCTTGATGAGATGTGAACTGAAATTACAAATGAATGGTCTAATATGTTGTTGATGCTAAGCTGTCAAAAGTTGTCCATTTTCTTGATCAACATCATTCTCCTTTATAGCCTAGCTCTCTTAATAATATCATTGAATAGTCGAGTTGTAACGTCTCTAACTTAATAACGATCATTTATCTCAACGATCCGTAACACATTATAAAAAACATTTATCTCAAACACATTATAATGTCAAACCAGTATCTAGCATAACATGCAAAGAAGCATTAGATTACCTGGACCCGTGCCTACCACACGTTACAACCACAATCTATTAATCAATCATGTTGTGAAGGTTTTAAGTATGTGGACCGTCAAGCGACAACAACACAAATTCGCCAAAACCTATGTAAATGTTTCGAGACAAGACATCGATACAATTATTCCTCAGATGAATTTCTTCTCGAAATGCCTAAATTATGTGGCATTGCTTTTGCGTTTTAATTCCATTTGAAAACAAACTGCCCAAGGTAAAGTTTTAGATTTAAATTTTAGAAATTTTATTAATATTTTAAAGTTAAGATTATTCTTTCTCTGGTTTTCTTCATTTTTATGTTGAATCATATATGTTAATGTCATTGGTTGTCACAACTAAAAATTATTTTTTGTTGATAAAAAAAATATTTGATAACTATTTCAGAAACAAGTAAATAAATTTGAAATAAAATCCAAATTGGGTGTGACTGGTGAACAAAATAGTAGAAAAACATTTCTACTGATTTCATCCCAATTTATTTTTGCTAATTTTAAATTAGATCAAAATTAGATAATTATTTATCCTTTTAAACAAAACAAAACAAAAACCTCTGCTAATTTCCAAATAATTTGTGCAGCATTATGGTTTGAAGTAAAAAAATTGGAATCATATCAATGACATTATAAATGGAAATATATGAACCTTAATATTTACAATAAACTTAATAAATTGAAATTTCAATTCCTTTATCACGACTCATGATCGACCTTCTGAACACTATGAGCCTATGAAAATTTTGCAAAATGAATTAAAAAACACACAACTAATACTACAACAATCTAAAACTACATATAGTCCTCAGCAAAAAAAAGAAAAGAAAAACTGATTCGCATATAATGAACTGAAACCAAATTTAACAGAGGAACACAAACCGAATTGAAAATAAGATACTAACAGAATGGATATTAAACTTAAAAACCATAACCAAACTTATATTGAACCGAGAACTGAATAGATATCTAAAATATCATAAATACAATAATATAAAATATTAGTTATTTTTAGATCAATAGCTAAAAACTATCCAAAGAACCAAAATGAAAAATCCGAAAAAATTCAAATACAAAAAGAAACTCAAATAACTGAAGCAAAAATATACAAAAAATATCCAAAATACCCAAACATAGCCGAAAAACCCAAAAATATCCAAAATACCCCAAATAACTTGACAATACCCAAAATATTTTTGGTTAGAATTGAAAAAAAAAAACTCAAAAATATTTCTGTTCTATACCGATTTCTTGTTCAAAGAACCAAACCGACTGAACCTGAACCAAAATTTCCAAATCAAAATCATATAACTAATCATATAATCTAAAAGCTACATATTCTAAAAACTCATGGATAGTGGATTTTCCATTCTTGTAGTATGTCTCATATGTATACAATTCTACGCACCTTTCAATCTTGTCTATGGAAAGGCTTGCCATTTTCCGGTTGAAATTGAACACAAAACTTGTTGAGCTACAAAATTATTGATCGATGACATAAAATCCGTTTCAAAAAGGCGGTTGGTGCGTCCAGTTGAATTACCTTGACGAAATAATGCAAAAGGCCTACAAGAACACAAATATCTATAAAGAGAGGACTAAAGCTTTACTTGATAAGAAGATCTTTTTAAGAGTTCACGAGCATAGAAATCAAGAGATACACCATAAAACATAATTTGTTATTGATTTTGTCATTAGTTTTTTCATTAATATTTTGTTTTACATATTAGGAAATTAACAACAAGTCAAACCTGAATAATCGGATTGGATCGACGATCTACAAATTTGAAAATTTTGGATCAATTCTTATGATTTTAAATCAATCCTCCTAAAAAAGATTGATGTTAATCCAAACTACCCTTAGTGAACCTTATTTTTCTAAATATGTTTTAGTGTTATTGTTAGTAAATATTAGTAAAACTTTAGGCAAAAACTATTTTGTACTTTTTTTTAAATAATATATATATAACCAAAGTTGGCCCTCACATTTTAAGGGCAACAAGCAAAAAAAAAAATCTAATTTATAGAGGCTTTTATAGATTTGGGCATATTTCAGCCCAAAGATTTGAAAAAACACACATTTCACTTGCCTTTACGGAGATGAGCATATTCTTCCTTTCTTCTTCATTCTTCGTCATCTTCATTCCTCATTCTTTATTTTTTTATTCCCAGAAAATGCATTAATCTCCTTCTACCTTTTGAACCCAATAGATTCATTTAAATTCGTTTTAGTAAAAGAAATTTAAAAGGGATGGTGTATAGGAACCCAATAATCCAATCTTAGACACATTAAATCAATTACATGTTTGGAGAATTCAATCTCTTCAATCTCTTCAATTACATGTTTAACCAAAACTCGATTTTTGATATAAAATTACATGTTTATTCAATCGAATCACCATTTTTAATTCAAAATCAAATTAAATTTTTTACATGTTTGAGATTGGTGATAATAGATTAATAGAGACTTGATCCTCCATGACTTCCTTTCTCCCTCTTAATTTCTAAAATCGAAATGAAGATGCAAAGATTGTAGTAGTGATTTTCTAAATGTCGAGTAGATGGCTCTGAAATGGGGAACAATGTAGAAGATGCAGCAACAATGAAGTAAGTAAAGAAATATTCAAAAGCTGTCAAGGGTGAAACCGTAAAAAACTATAACGTATAAGTACATAAATTTGTGAGTACTATGAGATATTTCTATATCCACAAAGGCATAAATTTTAATGTGCCAATCCCATAATTGATCCCTAATTTATATCCAAAAAATAATGTTTAACCATTTGTGTATATATATATGGAAGTCAAATCTGCTATCTATCGATCTTCCACCCAGTACTTAACTAGTAGAATTATAGGGGCTTTTATAAGAATGGGCATATATTGGGCTGAAAATTAGAAAATGAACACTTTCATAGAGAGTTTATAGGATTCGGCACTTCTCCTGACATACTATGACGATTTTGCCCTCAGAACAATTAAAGGAAGAAGACGGTGAAATCGTAAACTGATAAACACCAACTTCAGATTTCTTGAAACTTTTTGATGGAATAATTCCAAATCATAACTAGTTATCACCATAAACAAATTTTGCTTGCTAAATCTAAACCATAAAGATAATTAGAAGGAATCCCCAATCAAAAACTAAACCCTAAAGATAATTGAAAGGGAACCCAAGTAAAAAAAAAAAAACACGCACATTAATAAATCTATCTCCAAACATGAAATTCATCTTCTATATGTGAGGTACAGTGATCTTCGGCGGAGGTGTATAATTGAAATTTTGGTTTTGAAATTTTGGATCTTGGTTTTTCGATAGATGAAAGAGATTTAACAAGGAAGCTTATCAAAATTGAAAAATTCAATCAAAATCACACAACAAGCACATAGAGAAACTCAAAATCAAAAATTAAAACCTCAAAATCGGAAATCAAAATTGGAAATCAAAATTGGAAATCAAAAATCAAAAACTAATCGTCGGATTAAGACACCACAATAATAAGCCGATGTAATGGCGCAGGCATTGACAATTCGTTTTGGGAATTGAATTCAAGAACCAATGATAATGGTTCTTGTGTCTTGCTGGGAATTTAGTTTTGGAAGATAACGAAAATGCAGCTTCAATTTAGAATTCAGTGATAAAGGGGCAAAATAGTCATTTCTGAGAATAAAGAGTACCTATATTTGTAAGTACATTTAAAAATGCCTATTTCAACAAAGGCATAGACTTAATTGTACCAATCCCATAATTGATCCTAGAATTATAAGATGTGTTTAGAAAAAATCTGATACATAATTAACTATATCAAAGCTGGAAGCACCTGCTTTCTTAGTTTTAGCTAGGACCAATTGTACTTCTTTTTTTTTTCTGGACAAAAGACCAATTGTACTTATAACATCTTTAATTAACTTCATAACGATTATTTATCTCAACATCTATACAACTGTTATAAACAAAATCTTTGACTTAGATGACTTTCATCATAACTCGTAGGACATGGTGATTTTATATTTTGTAACTTTCAAAATACAAATTTCTCATGTCTAACGATAAAAATCTAGATTAGAATATCTAACTAGAATAATTAGAGGTGTCAGACGGGCCGGCCCGCGCCCATCTAGCCCGCCCCGCAGTGGGCTTTCTTTTTTGGGCCGCGGCGGGTTGGCCCGTTTAGGACCACGGATAAAATTATCAGTGTCCAAGCCCGGCCCGCAAAGCCAAGCGGATATACGGGTCGGCCCGCGGGCATTTCTCTGCTACGCATCAAGGATTCTTGAGCTGTGGCATTGTCTGTACAAGGCAATATCTCGTCCAGAGCCGTATTGCTTGATGGTCTCTCAACCCATTCGCTCATTGCCACACATGTGTCTGTAGTACAAATCGAAGAAACTGCAGGAAAAGAAATGATAACAAGATCACTAAAGTCAATACATTAGTTGATAGTTGAGTAACATGTACTCAAAGATGAAAACATTACCGAGACCAAGAAAAGTCACCACAAGCATGACGATTGAAACTACGATAAGCGCCACTCTCCTGCGAGTATAGAAATGACTATTATACATTTGTTTTTCAAAATCCAAAGATTCTACAATCAATCTAAAGATAGTTTTGAATAAGAATGTATGGGTTACGCAAATTACATGGGTTACGAGAATTACATGGGTTACGCAGCGGAGTTTGTTACACAGAATCCAGGAAATGTCTTATGTGATTGGAGTTACTAGTCGATTTCTCAGTGATAGTAGCTACAGAAAAATCCAGTTTCGCTCCGATCTGATCAATTTCAGTTTGTACATTTGCAGGTAAAAGAACCTGAAGAACTGCAGCCTGCTTGGCTGAAGCAAAATAATCTGAGATAGCTCTAAGCTGCGAAATCGTGCTATCAGAACCTTAACTTAAACTCAAATCCAAAATATCCCAAAAGGAACAATGTCGTGTCTCATCTTGCAACTCATTTGTAAACCTTAATCTGAACTTAAACTCATATTCAAACCTTAATTGTAACAAGTTAAACTCAAAT